>Ga0214917_10004253_pt1 | contig 16046 bp, 25 predicted proteins | sample LL_1208_BB_MetaG_FD_177983 | JGI IMG/M metagenome (GOLD analysis project Ga0214917, IMG submission 177983) | Freshwater microbial communities from Lake Lanier, Atlanta, Georgia, United States - LL_1208_BB | ecosystem: Environmental > Aquatic > Freshwater > Lake | place: USA: Georgia | collected... | reverse complement strand
GGGGCTTCCTAGAGGTTCAGTAAGCCCGTGGCTGAGAGGTCATTTGTCAAAGGTGTGCGGCACGCTGGAGCAGGCGTGTTTTGAGATCGTCAACTTCTACCAGGGCTGAAGTGCGCTCTTGCGGCGATGTCGCGTCGGGCGACAGGTCGGCGGAACGTGTCGCCAAAACGAAGAAAACGAAGCCCGTCACCCCGCGGCTGCTGGAGGCCGTCCGATCGGCGGGATGATGTCCGGGGCAGCCTGCCCGCGGACGATCCGTGGGTCAAGGTACTTCCTCGTCGTCGCCGGGTCGGCGTGATCAAGCAGCCACTGGGCCGAACCTCCAGCGGCCTGGTAATAGGAGGCAGTCGTCTTGCGGATTCGGTGAAACTTGTCCTTCCTGCCCGCCGGCAGCCCGGCCCGCTCTAGGATGATCTCAAGCCGCTTCCAGAGGTACGACCTTCCGCGGGGCCAGGGGAACACCAAATCGCCGGGCTTCCGGTCGCCGCGGATCGCCTCGAGCGACGATGCGGTCCCCGGCCCCACTTCGCGAAGAATGTCTCGGCGGCGCCCCTTGCGGTCCTCGGCCTTGAACAGGACGCTGCCGCCGCGGACGTTCTCCCAGCGGAGGGAGACGAGCGCGGACGCCCGCTCCCCTGTGTCGTAGGCCAGGAGCAGCAAAGCCGTCCACCAGAGCGCCGCCGATATTCCGTCGTAAGACGTCTGCTCCTGCGCCGCCGAGGCAAGCAGCATCTCCATCTCCGAAGTCACCCATGCCTCCGGCACCCGCTCTGGCACGCGAATCAGCGGGATCGTCGGCCACGTTTCGCACAACTTCCGGCGAGCCGCGAACTCCCACAACGCGCGAAGTTGGCTGCGGTCCTTCGCCGCCGTCGCCGGCGCGCGGGTGCGGACCCTGTGCGCTAGAAACCTCGCGACAGACAGCTCCTCAAGGTCGGCGATCGTCGGATCGCGCCCCAGGACGTCGCGATAGGCGTCAATCGTGAATTGGTAGAGCTCGATCGTCCTGTCACAGATGCCCTTGAGCGGTGCATATACGTCTCGCAGCAGGTCGCGTAGTAGCATCGAGGTGCTCATCGTGGCGGGGCAACGCCCCCCAACAGTGCCACCTCCATGCGGGCTAGGCAAACCCCCGCAGCCTTGCGGTGGTCAGGACTTCAACTTTTTCAACCACGCAATTCGGCCACTTCGCGATCGTTTTCGCCGCCCATCGGCCAATGGCCTTTTTCACGGCGTCGGCGTTGCTTTCGGCAACGACCGCAACCTCGTCAGAATCGCTCACATCGCCGTCCACCCAGTCAATCACTACAATCCGTCGTTTTGCAGCCACGCCGTGCTCCTCCTTGCGGGTTTTTCCGTCCACGGCATTAGACTGTTGCCGCCTCCACTGGAATAGTCAAGCCCACCCGAGAAGGTGTAGTATTTGCGGCGTCAAAACCGCATACGACACCTTCTTGGGATGGGCAATATGGCGAAGAACTACTACGACCAAGCCCTCGGCTCCTTCGAGGCCGCGAGCCTCATGGGGCTTCACTTCGGCCAGCCGCAGAAACTCGCGGCCAAAGGCGTCCTCACGGCTAGGATGGTGATGACGTCGGCCTACTCCGACGATCCGACGCGGTTCGTCTCGATCTACGACGGCGACGAGTGCGAGAAAAACTACCAGGACTACGAGGAAAAGTGCGCCGCCCGCGGCGGGAAGACTGAACGCCGCCCACGAGCCTGGCTCCACATGCGTCCCGAGGCTGTTCGCCGCATCAAGGCGATCAAGACGCCGATCGCCTTCGACGACGCGATCACGCTGGCCGAGGCAGCCGTCATCATCGGAGTCCACCCGTCGCTGATTGCCCGGCTCATTGGGCAGGGGAAGCTCGTGGGCCGCGTCCCGTGGAACCCACGCGGCATCAAGACCGGGGCGAGGAACTGGATCATCTCCCGCCGCTCGTGCCTCGAGCACGCCAGAGCGAACAAGGCCGCCGAGGCCGGCGGCACGAAGCGAGGCAGGCCGCGGTCCAGGAAAATGAAGTAGCCGGTCTTGCTTTGTAGGTTACGAGCCGCTAACCTCTCCCCACCTCACGGAGGAGAGAGGCGATGCCCATTTGGCGGCACCAGGAAGACGCGATTCTTTGGGCGTGGACGCGGCCGTGGGCGATCTGGCACCACGGCATGGGTTCCGGCAAGACCCGCACGACGCTTGAGTTCATCAAGCGGTGGCTCGCCGAGCACGGCGGCTCCAGGATTCTGGTGTGCTGCCCGAAGGCCGTTATTGCAGCGTGGGTGAAGCAGGTCGGCCTCTGGTCGCCGCACATCCGCGTCGTTGCCCTCGACAAGGCGTCTTCGTCGGCGAAGGAGAAGGCGTTCCAAGCCGCTATCGCGGATACGTCGCCCGTCATCATCGTATGCAACTATGAATCGGTCTGGCGGATCAAAGGCATTGAGAAGACGAAGTGGGATTTCCTCGTCTGGGACGAGATTCACAGGCTGAAGAGCCCGTCTGGTGTCGCCAGCCGTTGGGCTCGCAGGATGGTGAAGGCCAATCAGCAGGCAAAGAGACTTGGCCTGTCTGGCACGCTGATCCCGCACTCGATCCTAGACGCATGGGCAATATATGCGGCCGTTGAGTATCCGCTGGTCGTCTGGAATCCTTCGTTCACGCTGCACAAAGCAGAGCACGCCGTGCTCTCAAACGGGGCGCAGCGTTTCGTCGTTGGGTACAAAAACCTTGAGCAGGCCCACAAGAAGATCGCCGCCACGACGCACCATGTGCGGTCGTGCGACGTCCTTGACCTCCCCCCCATCACGTTCGAGGACATCCACTGCGAACTGTCGGCCGCCGAGGCGAAGCTCTACCGCGAGGTCGAGACTGAGTTCTGCGCCGTCTGCGAGGCCGGCAGCGTGACGCCGGCGAATGCGCTCGTGCAGCTCCTCCGCATCCAACAAATCTGCGGCGGGTACGTCCGCTTCGACGGTGAGGATGCAGCCAGCCAGATCGCCGAGCATCCAGCCAAGGCCGCGACGCTGGCAGATAGACTACAGGACTTACCCGCCGACGAGCCGCTCGTGGTCTTCTGCCGATTCACTTCTGACATCGCCGCGGCCAAGGCGGCGGCGCTCGCCGACGGCCGCACCGTGAGCGAACTGTCGGGCCCGGCGAACGAGCTTGCCGACTGGCAGGCCGGCAAGACGAACACGCTCGTCACCCAGATTCAGTCAGGCGGCATCGGCGTTGATATGACGCGCTGCGGCGAGCGAAATTGCTGCTACGCATTTTTCTACAGCCTCGGCTACTCGCTCGCGGAATACGAGCAGGCCGTTGCCCGCCTTCACCGTCCAGGCCAAGAAAAGAAGGTCTTCATCTATCACCTCGTCGCGACGATCAACGGCCGCTCCACCGTGGACGGCCGCGTGTACGGGGCGCTTCGTGACAGAAAGGAAGTTGTCGATGTCATCATTCGCGGATATAGCCGACACAACCCTACAGCCGGTGCTCGCTGAGATCACCGACGTCGATCGGCAAATCAAGGAACTCGACGCCCAGGTGGACGCGCTCAAGAAGCGACGCATGCATCTGGAAAAACTCGCCGTCGAGGAAATGCAGACGCAGCGACTGGACGGAGTCCGGGTCGCGGGACGGAGCTGGCGTGTGGAGTGGGAGCACTCCTGTTCGGTCACGGAAGCGACCAAAGATGCGGTCATGGAGGCCGCGACGAGGGCCGGATGCCTCGCGCAGTTGACCAGCGTCAACACCGCGCGGCTGAAGGCCGTGCTGAAGGAGCAGGCCCAGGCGGCTGGCAAGGACGCCAGCCAGCCCTGGTCCGCGGGGACACCGTTCGAGGGGCTTGTCGGCGAGTACGTCGCCCCCCGGCTTCGTCATGTGACGGTTGGCTGATGTTCACCGCGGCGCGTGTCCGCGGTGGCGGTTGATGGATCGGAAAGTTGCTCAAGGAGAAAGATATGAGCACAGCGATTGCGGCAGTGAAGACGGTCGATTACCCGGCGCTTTCGGCGGATAGCCGACAGGCCAAGATCATCGCGGCGAACCTCGACGGCGAGCCGATGAACGAGCAGGATTTGATCAAGGTTCCAACGCCGGCAGGAGGCGGCACGACCTGGAACGTCGATAACAACGGCAACGTCGAGAGCACCGACGAGATCGTCGGCCTGCTCGTCGCCATCGGGAAGAAGGGCGTGCTCTGGCCGAAGGATGACCCGTCCGAGATGCGGCCGGTGCTCGTCTCGAACGACCTGCTCGTCGGCTACCGGGTCAGCGATGACCTCGGGGACATCGACCCGAAGGCGCTGGAGAAGTTCCGCGTCGGCGACCGCCGCTATGACTGGGCCGCGCTCTCGGCATCGCCGGAGTTCGGCTACGGCAGCGGCAAGAGCGGTGCCGGGAAGAAGGTGAAGGAGGCCCGCGTGCTCGCGATCCTGCGGCAGGGCGACGTCTGGCCGGTGCTCGTCACGATCGGGCCGGGGTCGCTTCGCGGCTTCCTCCCGTTCACGAAGCGGCTGCCGGACTTCCACTACGCCTGCGTCATCGGCCTCAAGCTGATGAAGGTGAAGTCGAGCGGCGGTCAGCCGTACTCGCAGATCGTCCCGCGGTTGGTCGGCACGATCTCGCCGGAGCAGGCCGAGGTGGCTCGCGTGACGTACACGGAGCCGCTGAAGCGGATGTTCAACGCCCCGCCGAGCGGCGCGACCGTCACGGTCGACGCCCACGACGAGGAGTGATCCAGCGGCTGGGCCGGCGGCCCACAAGCGGTCTGCATCGGGACTGCCCGGCCGCCTAGCCGTTCGTGGCGCGTAACTACGGAAGTCTGACGAGCCCTCTGCGGTCCACCTTTCCACCGCACGGTCGTTGGGCGGGATACAGCCCCTGCGGGGCCGGCGACGAGCCGGCTCCGCGGGGGATTCTTCAACTAAGCGAAATGGAGTTCGCGATGGAAGTCTTCGTGATGGGCGTTCGGTTTGCGTCTGCCGCTGCCCTTGAGAGGCACTGCCGTGAGATCATCATGGGGTATGCGGCCGGCGAACTCATGGGCAGCGATCATGCCATTTTCTTTTTGAGCCTGATCCTCGAGCGGCATGACGCGCCGCACGAAAAAATACTTCCCGGCCTCGAAGACGAGATCGTCGGCATCCGCGTTCGGCACAACGACGGATACAAGTTCTACGGTTCGTCGAAAACAAACGTGAATCATCTGTTTGTCGCCTACCAGGGCGGGCTGGAGATCGACTTCAGTTGGAAGAAGTGCTGCTCTGGATTCAAGCCAGAGGCCGTCGCAACAGCGGCAATGCGGCGGGCCGTGGCCGATCAGGTCATTCAATACAAGCGGCTGCGGTTCGTGTCCTCCGGCGGCAGCGTCACGAGCGACGGTGACGGTCGGGCCTTGGATTGGGGCTCTGTGTGCGTCGACCACTACCCGAACACTTTCGCGTTCTTGCGAGATTCTTTTCTGGCGAAGGAGGGATTGCGGCTCGTGGACGTTGAGACGAAATCAGACCCGAAGTGCGGCGTTGCGATGGCAGACGATGCACTTCGCGAGCGGTGGGAGTCATACCACGACGCGCACAAGACACTGCGTATTGTTTCGGTTGAGGAGAACACTAAAAGCTGGCGAGACAAGGGGGCTATTCGATGAGCGACATGAAGTTCAAGTGGGCCGCGCAGTACGCTCGGCGTGGGTGGTACATCGTCATTTGCCACGGCTCCGACGGAGACAAATGCACATGCTCAAACGAGAAGTGCGCGACACCGGGGAAGCACCCGATTCTTGGCGCGTGGCAGCACAAGTCGACCATCGACGAAGACGAGCTGGTTCACTGGCTCGGAAACGGCAAGAACTACAACATCGGCGTCCAGCTCGGAGAGAAGAGCGGGGTCATCGACATTGAGTACGACACGGAGCAGGGCCGGAAGACCGCCGAACGGTTTGGGCTCGACAAAGCCTATACGCCAACCTTCACGTCAAAGCGATCGACGCACAGGCTGTTCAAGTGGGATCGTCGGCTGCCGCAGCAGGCGGTCTACAAGATGGCCGGACTGGAGATCAGGATCGGCGGCGGCAAGCGCGGAGCGCAGTCCATCATGCCCCCCAGCTCCCACGCCAGCGGGGCTTCGTACTCTTGGGTGGACGGGATGAGTCCAGAGGACTGCGACGTCGCAGAGCTGCCTCACGAGTTGCTCGCGGCGATCGTGAACGACGCTGGTGACGCGCCAGAGGAGAAGCGGCCGTCGGCGAACAAAATCCTGCACACATCGATGGGTGAGGGCGACCGCCACGACTCGCTCGTGAGGTTCGCCGCCCGTCAGTGCATCAATATGCTCAACGTCCATGACCCGGTGGAGCAGCAGGATGTTCTCGCGATGATCCGGGCGATGAACATGATTCGGTGCAACCCTCCAAAGGGTGACGATGAAATCGAGAACATTTTCCGCCACGAACTGGCATGGGCCACCAGAAAGAGGGCGCAGGGGGTGGCCGACGAGTCTGAGAAATCGAGGGCCGTCGCCGACCGGATGGAGAACGGAGCCGAGCCTGCGCAGGAGGGTGGCGAGTGCAACCTGCCGTTCACAACCGTCGGCCTGCGGTACGAGGGGAACGAGTGGCAGCCGGGGCAGTGGCACCTGAAGGTCATTCACTCCGACCCGGTGACATACACCCTTACCGTTCCCGTGTTTCGCGAGGTCAACGGCGAGCAAAAGACAGTGAAGGTGGCTGTTCCGCTCAACGCAGAATCGTTCCGGTCGGCGGCCAAGGTAGCCCAGGCGATCCTCGAGGCCACGCACACCGTGATCGTCGACGCCGTGCCGGAGGAGTGGTTCGGAATCTGGAACGGCCAGGGGAAGAAGAAGGGGCAGCCCGCCATTCGCGGCTTGAAGGCAAAGCTCATGGACTTGGCGTCCCAGGAGCCGGCGACCGCCGAGAACTGCCGGTTCGCCACGGTTGCTGGCTGGTTCCTTGAGGTGCTTTCCATGACCCCCAAGCCGGACGACGATGACGATGACGACGGGTCGCCGGACGTCACCGGGATGCCGGCGTGGGTTCGTGGCCGCGACGGGGTCTGGGAACTGTGGTTCGGCTGGATGAAGGCTTGGGAGATGGTCGACCGCGGCCGGCGGAAGCTGGAGGACGGCGACATCCTGACCATCAAGAAGATGGTGCTGGCCGGCGTCGGCCAGACGGCCCTGCCGGCCTCTAGGGCGGCGGGGGAGGGCGGCAGCAGCCGGAGGTTCGTCCGGTTCACAACGGCCCACCTGCGAGTCCTAGAGAGCCTGGCCGCTGGGGAGTTCGGGGCCGAGGCCGTTACCGCTTTTTCTATACACGAGCAAGTCGAAAACGAAATCGAAAAAAAGTGATGGATTCTTGGAAAGTTGGTTTTTTTGACGTAAGTCGATCTGCGGCAACGCCTTGCGTCTACCACGTTTTTTTACCCCCATTGGAAAGATGGTCAAAAAATGACTGTTGAGGTGGCAAAACTGATCGGTGGGGCAGGAACTGGGAAGACTACGGAACTTATGCAGGTTATGGAAACTGCGAAGGGACGGCTCGGCGGAAGCCCGTTTTCAATCGGATTTACGAGCTTCACGCGGGCAGCCAGGGCCGAGGCGGTCGCGAGGGCCAGCGCGGCCTGGAACGTGGCCCCAGAGGTTCTGGCGAGCGACGGTTGGTTCAAGACAGTCCACGCGATCGCCTACCGGCAGCTAGGCGTCAGGAAGGGGGAGCTGATCGACGACAGCAAGGCTTCGGTGCAGTGGATCGCCGACGCCCTCGGCGTCAACGTGCGGACGATCATCGACGACGACTCCGGTTATCTGCGGTATACTGGGGAGAAGACAGCAGCGGCCGCGCTAAATGTCTGGGAGCAGTCCCGCTCCCGTATGGAGCCGCTCAAGGACACGATTCTTAGGGCCGCAAGGCTTGGGGACGAAGTGCCTTCGTATGCTGCGTGCAGGCAGCACATCGAGAAGTACGAGGCGGCCAAGCGGCTCGACTTCCGCTTCGACTTCACCGACCTGCTCGCCAGGTTCTGCGGCGTCCGGTTTACCGTCGACGGGTACGAGGAGACTGACCCGGAGTGCCCGCTGCCGCCGGACGTCAAAGCGTGGGTGATGGATGAGCAGCAGGATGCCTCGGCGCTCGTCGACCGCTGCTGCCGCCGGCTGGCGAGCGGAGACAGCGTGAAGTGGGTGTATTTGGCCGGCGATCCGATGCAGTCCATCTTCGGATTCGGGGGCTCTGACTCGCGGCTGTTCATGGCCTGGGAAGCCAAGAAAACCCGCGTGATGAAAAAGACTTGGCGGTGCCCGGCCCCCGTGCTCGCCCTGGGCGAGGCGTGCCTGAAGCGAATGCGCGAAGGCTACTGGGATCGCGGGATCGCGCCGGCCGACCACGAGGGCGAAGTTGTTCGCGGCGGGTACGCCGAAACAGTGGTCAAGGACTTGTCGGCCACGACGCCGACGCTGGTCATCGCCCGGTGCAACTACATCGCGGAGATATGGGAGGCGATTCTGGCGAAGCAGAATCTGCCGTTCGCGAAACTGAAGGCGAAGGACAGCACGAAGTTCCTTCGTGGCGTGAACGCCTTGTGGGCGATCGAGCACGGGCAGCCGGCGACGTCCGATGACTTCGCCGCCGCCGTCGAGCTGCTCCCTGCGACAGGCAACATGACCAAGGGGGCGAAGGCCGCCTGGGGCCGCGAAGACACGATCAGGCAGTGGGAGGTCGTGTTCCCTGCCGACCTGGAGGCCGCCGGCATGAAGCCTGAGTTCGCCGACAAGTTGCGAAAGGGGGCGTGGGGCGACTTGTTCACTGGGGGGACGAGGTGGCGCGCCGCCGCAGAGAAGTACGGGCCCGCTTTGGCTACAAAGCCCGCAATCAGAACCGGGACAATCCACGCCGCGAAGGGCATGGAAGCCGACACGGTCGTCTTGTCGTCGACCATCAGCCGCAGAATTCACGACGCGCAGGGGATTGATTTGAGCCAGCACGACGAGGAACGCCGCATCGAGTATGTCGGCGTGACGAGGGCCAGGCGCAGGCTGATCGTCGCGACCGAGCAGGGTGCCGATTACCGCATGAGGCTGCCGCTATGAGCACGCTTTTTGACATACCGCAGGACGATCCGAAGCCTCGTCGGATGGTGCGAGCGAAGGCGGCACCGGCCGTGGAGAAGGAGCAGCACACGTTTGCCCCCAGCGGCACGCTTGATGCACCCGTAAAAATCCTTGGATGGCTTGACCACGGCCACGAATGCGTCGACGAACGCTGCCGCGGCAGCGCCCACGACATCATTTGTGAGGGGCTTTCGGACATTGACAACAACGGCCGCAAAAAACCAGCGTGGCTCATCCAGTGCTGCTTTTGTGGCACGTCTCAATGGGTGCCTGTGATCAAGGGGCACCTAGAGCCCAAGCCCGCGGCGTTTACGTTCCCAGACGGCCGCTTCGCTGGCCTGACGATCGACGAGGCCGCGACGAGGCCGCAGGGGGTTGATTGCATCCGGCTCTGGGCCACGACGGGCCATCGGCGGCCTGAAGTCAAAACCGCCTGCGAAACGTGGCTTGCAAAGAATCGCTCTTCCCGATAGCCTACGCACCACGACAACGGAGTGTCATCGATGAAGTCATCGCTGAAGGAAAACCTGGGCCACCGCGGCGGCACGAGCGTCAGGGCGCCTGACCCGAAGCCGCTCGAGATCATCGTGGCCTGCAAGAGGCTGCAAAAGCGATGGAGCGACGAGGAGCGGCATATTCGTAGCCGCTACTACCAAGTTCGGTAACGCTGAAAGGAGTCAGCACATGCTCGTTTTGACACGGAAGCGCGGCGAGAAGATTCGGATCGGCGACGACATCGAGATCGTCGTGACGAAGGTGTTCGAAGGCAGCGTCCGTCTTGCCATCAAGGCACCTCCCGAGACGGAGATCATGCGGACGGAGCTGTTGCCCGAGGAGGCCGGCAAGTGATCGACACGCTGGTACACACCTGGCTCAACGCCGCGATGGTGCTGGTGCTGGCCGGCGCGGTGTTCTACATGACGCTGTTCCCGTACATGGACGGGGGCGATGAGTGAGCGCAAGGAGCCTCTACGAGCCGACGCGGATCGTCGAGGTCTTCATGGCCGGCGACACAGAGCACGCGAAGCAGATCGTGCGCCGCTGGTGCAAGGAGTCTCCGTGCTGCGTGACCGTCACGCCGACCTCGTTCATCTACCGCGGTGGCGAGGAGGCTGGATTCGTCATTGGGTTTAGGAACTACCCGAGATTTCCAAGCGATGCATACGCACTTCGATCGCTGGCCTCTGAACTGGCCGAGCGGCTGCGTGAGGAGCTTGGGCAGGACTCGTACATGAGCGTCGACCACGGGGCGACAACTGAGTGGAGCACGACAAGGCAAGGAGGCTGATCATGGAGTACCGATCTTTTTTTGAGCGACCGCCGGAGACGGACTGGAACATCATCTCGCTCGGAGGAGGCGTGCAGTCTTCGGCAATGGCCCTGATGGCTGCGAAAGGCGAAATCACCCCGATGCCGCAGGCGGCGATATTCGCAGACACTCAAGGAGAGCCTCGCGCCGTCTACGAATGGATGAACTGGCTAGAAAAGCAGTTGCCGTTTCCAGTGCATAGAGTCACGGCCGGTTCTCTGGCGGACGCCGAGATGCAGCTCCGCGTCTCAAAGCGAAGCGGAAAGCGATACAAAAAGAGCGAAATACCAGCATTCGGAAAAAACCCAGATGGCTCCAAGGGGATTCTCGGTCGCAAGTGCACGCGGGACTTCAAGATTCAACCAATCAAGGTAAAGACACGGGAGATTTGCGGAGTTAAGAGGGGCCAAAAGGTCATCACCGTGACGCAGTGGATCGGCATCTCTTACGACGAAATGGGGCGGGCTACGGCGAGCCGTGAGCCGTGGAGCCAAACGAGGTTTCCTCTTCTTGAGATGGAGATTGATCGTGATGGGTGCCTGAAGTGGATGCGCGACAACGGCTACCCAGAGCCGCCACGGTCGGCGTGTCTGTTCTGCCCGTTTCACTCCGACCATGAGTGGCAGAGGATAAAAGCCGGCCCTGCCGACGAGTGGGAGTACGTCGTCGACTTCGAGAAAAGACTTCAAGAGGCTGCAAAACAGTGCCAAGTCATGCGTTCTGTTCCATTCCTTCACCCGTCTCTTGTGGTAATCGACGAGGTCGATTTTCGCCCCGCAAAGGCACCGGATGGGCAAAAGCAAATGACGATGCACGAGATGTGGAACGACATCAAAAACGACTGCTCCGGCATGTGCGGCGTATAGCCGACACAACATCACGAGTGAGCAAATGACCTGCACCATCCTCCCCGGCGACTGCATCGAGTCCTTGCAAACGCTTGACCGAGAGAGCGTCGATCTCGTCGTCACAGACCCGCCGTACAACATCGGAATCGACTACGGGTACGGCCCGGATTCAGATCGGCGCCGCGACTATGACTTGTGGTGCGCCGAGTGGATCGGCTGGTGCTATCGGGCGCTCAGGCCGCGCGGGTCGCTCTGGGTCATTAGCGGGCAGGAATACGGCGCGTTCATTGACATCGCGATCCAGAACACCGGCATGACCGTCCGCAACCGGATCACATGGCACGAGACGTTCGGCGTCTACTGCCAGAGGAAGTTCGGCCGGTGCTCGCGTCCGATCTACTACGCCGTCAAAGACCAGAGGCGATTCACATTCAACGCCGAGGCGGTGACGATCCCGTCGGCGCGGCAGGAGAAGTACGCCGACAAGCGGGCCAACCCGGCCGGCAAGATTATGGGCGACGTCTGGCAGATCAACCGCGTCTGCGGCACGTTCCGCGAGCGGGTGGCCGGCGTTCCAACGCAACTGTTGGAGGAACTTGTCGAGCGAATCATCGGCGTCTCGAGCAACCCAGGCGACACGATCCTCGACCCGTTCGCCGGCTCCGGCACTACGCTGGCTGTCGCCGCCCGGATGGGGCGTGGCGGCATCGGGTGCGAGCTGAATCCTGAGTACGCGAAGATCGCCGAGGCACGGGTCGCGAGGGCCGTGGCATGACCTGCACCGTCCTCCCCATCGCCGACCTCGACGCCTCGGATGCGTTCTTCATTCGCGATCACCTGACGAAGCCTGGGAGCGATTTCCGGGGGAAGTTGATCGCTTGGCTCGCCGGTTCGTCTTCGTCGGAGCCGACGGCCTCCGACGGCCACATCGCATTGGTCCGCGATCAGAGCGAGATCGTCGGCTGGGCGCGGACGGAGCGGTGGTCGGACTACGACACCCTTGAAGCCTTCGTCGCCAAGCCGTACCGCCTGCGAGGCATCGCTGCCTTCGCGGCATCCGGCATCTACTCTGCCGTGCTCCACGAGAACGGCGGCGCTGTCGCCGTCTTCCACCCGCACATGCAGCTCGTGGCCCGCCGGGCCGGGCTTTGGCCGACGCTTTTTGCCAAGGAGGACGGGCAGTGGCGCCGAGTCTGATGACACCTGACGAGCGTGCGCACATCGTGATGCGGCTGATCGCCATGCAGCACGCGCTGCGGACGGTTTGCGACGGGGCCGAGGAGGCAGGCCGCACCGCGCAGGCCGCCGGCGCGAACGGCCTGGCCGTGGCGACGTTTTTGATGAAAGAGGCGATCGAGGAGTTCGCGAAGGAACTGAACAAGTTTGTCCTGGGCAACGCCGCCGATGAGTGAGATCGAAGAACTCTACGCCGAGATCGGCAGGCTCTCTCGTCTGGCGGACGACTATGAGCTGATGTATCTGCGCGCGGCCGAGGGCAGCCGCGGACACCAGCGTGGGCTTGAGCGGGCGCTGCGGCGGGCCGCCAGGCTGGAGTCGGAGCTGCGGCTTGAGCGAGCCTCGAAAACCTCCCAGATCGGTCGCCTGCTGGCCGAGAACGAAAGCCTGAAAAAAAAGGCCGAGCGGCTGTCGCTGCGGCTGATCGCTGAATGGAGCAAAAACAAGTGAAGCACAACCCGAGAATCGACGCGGCTGAACTGTTCCGGGTCTGGTATGGCCCGCTGCCGAACGCGGAGGCAGCGGCCGCGCTCGGTATCTCGGTCTACCAGTTCTACGTCGCCGGGAAGCGGCACCATCTGCCCATCAGAACGCATCTGATGAGCGCGAAGAGGCGGCGCGGCAAGCCAGAGACGGATGTTGTGGGCGAGGAGTACGAGCGACGGAAGGCCGAGGTCCGCGCCCAGTGGAGCGACGAGGAGCGTGAGAAGCGTCGCGTCGGGCCGTCGGCGCGCCCGTGGCAGTTGCCGTCGTATGCCTACGACGGTCGCGTGTGCGCGTTCGTGAAATCAGCACTGGACTAATTTGCTACATCCGCCGACAATTTGCGGGTGAGAAAGCCGCCGCTCGAGAAAACGATCGTCGCGAACGTCATGGCCGTGGCCCGGTCCCTCGGCTACTGGACGATGAAAAACCACGGCTCGCAGTTTTCGGTGGCTGGCCTGCCAGACGTCCTCTGCATCCGAGATGGCCGGGCTGTCTGGCTGGAGGCGAAGCGCCCCGGCGAGGAGCCGACGCGGATTCAAGAGCATCGGATGCGCGAGTTGATCAAAGTCGGGTGTCCGGTCGCCGTCGTGCGTTCGGCCGGCGATGCCCGCGAGTTCCTGGAGAGCCTCGGGTGAGAGCCATCGACTACTGTCGGCAGATCGACGACTCCGATCCGATGACGACCTGGAGGGCGCACATCCTCCAGCTCGCGAACATCGCCGCCGGCTGCCGGTCCATTCTGGAGCTGGGCAGCCACCGCGGCATCTCCACGGCGGCCCTCGCGCTCGCCGCCCCCGACGCTGAAGTCGTGAGCGTCGATCTCTGCGACACGGTCCCCGAGGGCGACCGCGTTGCCTTCTGGGCGTCGCACGGGATCAAGAACATCGTCCCGATCAAGGACTCTGCCGCTGCGTATCTCTCGCGATGCCTCATGGCCGGCGAGCGGTTCGATTTGGTGTTCCACGACGCCGTTCACGGCGATGCGGCGGCGGCTGAGTACGTCGCCTGCGCGGAGATCGCCGACATCGTTGCGATCCACGACTGGGAGCAGTTGTCTCCACCGCACCAGGACGATCTCGTCAATCGGTTCCGCAGTTGGTCGGCGACATCGGACACGCGGGGGCGGCACCTGTTCGTGGGGTGGCGCAAATGAGCGACATCGTGATGACGGGCTGGCGGGGGACGGAGTTCGCGAGGATCGCCTGCCACACGCTGCCGCGGATGGACGCCTACGCACAGCGGCACGGGATGGAGTGCCACTGCGTGAACCTAGCCAGCGGCTCTGCGTCGCCATCGTGGATGAAAATTCCGAACGTCGGGGCGGCGCTGGCCGACCACGAGCGGGTGCTTTGGCTTGACGCCGACATCGTGGTCGCGGACGGCGAGCAGAACATATTCGACATCATCGAGGACGACGCCTGGCAGGCCGTGGTCGAGCACGAGACGGAGTGCGGGCTGGTGCCGAACTGCGGCGTCTGGGTGGTGACGCGGGCGATGCTCCCGTGGCTGGAGTTCGCCTGGGAGCGAATGCGAGAGGCGTTCCACGAGCATCCGTGGTGGGAGCAGGCCGCCGTGATGACGATGATGGGCTACAACGTCACACTCACCGGCGGCTGGCCGCACGCCACGCTGTCGGCCGCCACGGAGCTGCATGACCGGACGCAGTTCCTGCCGGCGAGGTGGAACGACCACCCCGCGGATCGCCGGCGGGTCGCCGCCCCGGCGTTCGTTCATGTGACGCAGTACGCGGACCGCCTCGCCGAGGTACGGAGGCTCTGTGCTGCGACCTGAAGACGTCTGGCCGGTCGATCGCGAGTACGAGGAGTTGTACGCGAGCATGACGGCCGTCGGCCGGGAGGCGGCGCGGCACGGGGACGCCGTGATTCTGTCGATCGCGAGGAACGCGATGCCGCACCTGGCGAACACGCTGGAACTGGTGGCCGAGGTCGCACCGCGTTTTCGCTCGTGCCGGATGTACGTCTACGAGAATGACTCCGTGGACGGGACGGCCGACTGCCTTGACGCCTTCGCCGGCCGGCACCCGTGGGCAACGGTGGAGCACGGCGTCATTGGCGGCCCCGACTCGAGGGGCTTCGAGCCGGAACGCACGGTGCGGCTGGCGGCCTGCCGGAACAAGTGCCTGGAGTGGGCGAGGGGCAACGTCCCGTCGGCCACATGGGTCATCGTGCTGGACGTCGATCCGCACCACGGTTTCTCGCCGGACGGCGTCCTGAACAGCGTGGGGTGGTTGGTCACGAAGCGCACCGAGCCGGCGGTTTTGAGGGCGGCAGGTATGGCGAGTTTCAGCCTCTGGGCCGAGAGCCAAGGCGAGGGGAAGCCGCCGCAGATTGCACACTATGACGCCTACGCCGCGCGGCCGAACTGGTGGCGAGATCGCCGCGAGGAGATCGGATTTGGTTGGTTTTCGATGCTGCTCTTCCCGGTCGGCTCCCCTCCGGTGGCGATGAATTCCGCGTTCGGTGGGCTGGCCGTGTACGAGGGGTCGGCGATTCTCGCCCCAGGCGTCCGCTACGAGGGCGGTGACTGTGAGCACGTTCCGCTGCACCGGAGCATGCGGCGGGCCGGCTTCCAGATGTTCCTAAACCCAGGCTCAAGGTACATCGCTCACTGGCAATGACTCGCAGGCGACTGACGCAGGACGAGATCGCACGGAATAAAGCGAGAGCCAACGAGAAGCGCAAGCTGCACCGCTTGTGGGCCGGCGATTCGACGTTCGCCGAAATCTGCGAGGAGATGGGGATGACGGCCGAGGCAGTCCGCGAGTTCGCCGACTCGCTGGGGCTGGGGGAGCGGCCGGAGCCTGAGTTTTATCTGCCGACGCCGGCCGAGATCAGACTGGCCGCCGCCCGCATCCGCTCGCAGTGGACGCAGGCGGAACGGGAAGCCCGGCTTGAGGCGGCGCGGAATGGTAGACTGAATGAGGCTACAGGACGCGAGAATGAATGACGGCGGAACTGCGGCTCGTGATCGCTCCGAAGGAGGCGCGACTGACGCTGCGTCGCGGCGACGACGTCATCGAGGACGAGGT
>Ga0214917_10004252_pt1 | contig 16046 bp, 25 predicted proteins | sample LL_1208_BB_MetaG_FD_177983 | JGI IMG/M metagenome (GOLD analysis project Ga0214917, IMG submission 177983) | Freshwater microbial communities from Lake Lanier, Atlanta, Georgia, United States - LL_1208_BB | ecosystem: Environmental > Aquatic > Freshwater > Lake | place: USA: Georgia | collected... | reverse complement strand
TAACGAATGGCCGAAATTCACACTCAAAGCAGACACGTTCACAATTATACGCAACACGTTTCTGCGCGGTGAGCGTCTTGAAAAAGAATCTAAAAAACTCGTAGCCTATTTTAACGATTACAATTCCGTGCCAATGCTTTGGACAGCCGATAAGACTGACAAAAAAGAGGCGCCAAAATGCCCGCTACCCATGGCGCTAGATCTTGTCGCTTGGCTTGTGCGTCACGGATTTGGGGAAACTAGATCGTGGAATATGCCGATAGGTTTAGCCCATTGGTACTATATTGCGTGCGCAAAGCAGAGGGGGTCTGAGATCGATCTTGTTAGCCCAGAGGAACAGCTTGTAATTGATCGGGTAAAGGCAGGGCAAAAATGAGACTTCAGCCCGTCTACATGCGGGTGGACGATTCTCGCCTTCAGCAAGCGCTCAAGCAATGGATGGTGTTGAAGGGGAAAAATGTTTCAGAAGCTCTAAAGAAAGCAACGCGACTGATTTGCGTTAATCTTGCCTATCAGACTCAACCTTTCGGAGATGAGCAGGGAAGGCTGCAAGGTATGAAGGCAATCGCTAGAGATCTAAACTATATTTTTGTAAGCCTTAATGCACAAAGCATGGCCTATTTCAAAGAGGTTATGGGCGGAACAAATAAACGCTTAGTATTAACACGCAAAGACGGCACGGTTTGGATTACTGATACCGATACTTACATGACAAAAAGTCAGATGAAGGCTTTTCATCAGACGATGAGAACACCGGGGCGTGGGAATGTCAAAAATGCAAATTCCAAACGGCAAACAAAGGATGTGGGCAGACATCAGGAGCGACCTCGAGGCGTGGTTTCAGAGTCCGATTTAACATCCTACAAGCAGAGCGTTTGGAAAAAGTCAGGCATAGCCAAGGGAGGCTGGGCTGCATGCGCTAAAATCTTAGGCGGATCTAGGGGCATTCCGCAGTGGGTAACTAGGCACGCCGGCAAACGAGCTGGCGGCATGGTCAACGATCAGAGCATGCGAAAAAAGGATCCGCGAATTACCTTCACAAACATGGTTCCCTGGGTGTCGAAAGTATTGTCGCCAAGCCAAGGTCAGCACGCTCTTGACATAGCCAAGTACAAGATTGTGAAAGAGATCGATATAGCCATCAAACATTCTTCCAAAGTTGCGGGGTTTAAATGAGCGAAGTAAAAGTATCCGTAGGACTTGAGACAACGGCATTTGAGACTGGATTTGCCAGGCTACAAAACTCTGCGGCACGATTTAAGCATGAGCTAATGGCGGGCCTTGCTGGCGCACTTGGACTTGAGCGATTGGCTGCTGGATTTGAGGGGGCAATCAGCAAGGCGTCGCGTCTAGTTGATGTTTCTCGAAGGTTTGGCATCCCATCGGATGAGCTGCAGAAAATGGCTAATGCCGCAGAATTGTCCGGCGTCGATATGGAAACGCTTGCTAGATCTATGCAAAGAATGGAAGTGAACGCGCAAAAAGCATTCAACGGAACAGGAGAGGATGCGGCGAAACTACGAGAAGAGTTTAAGGCTATAGGAATATCGGGGAACGAGCTGGTCACCATGACGCCCACAGAAAAGCTGATGAAATTTGCAGACGCACTTCATAGCGGCGCATTGGCTGGGAGGGATTTTGCTTTGGCGAGAACGTTAATGGAGCGTGGCGGCCCTGGTATGCTTGCATTTTTGGGTCAAGGTGCTGAATCAATACGCGAAGAAGCGGACAGTATGCGCTCATTTTCATTGGAAACAGCCGGAGCATTAAAAGGGCTAGAAGATGAGTTCATCCGAATTAAGAACAATATCGTCGACCTTTTTGGAGATATTGCGGCCAAGTTTGGAACACCTGTTTTAAGGCTTTTTGCGCAACTACAGGCCGTGGCTTATGAGTTTGGCGGACAGATTGCAGATCTGATGGGTGGGAATGTAAAAGAACTTCTCAATGGCCCACAAAAAATGATCGATGCTTTCAAAAATGGCGGAGCCGAGTTCGACAGGCGAATGGCCACCTCTGCAAAGCCGGTCGCAAGAGCTATGGCCGAGGAGGGAATAATGCCAGCTACGCTTAAGAACAACGATAACAAGATGACCGTTCTTGCCGATGCCTTACAAAAAGTCGGTGGTGGCGGCCAATTCGCACGAATCGGCGGTCAGGATTATACAAAAGACATTTACGGTGGCCTATCTTCTGGAAAATTTAGGGTAAAAGCCGAGATTGTTGACGGCATATCAGGTTTCAGCGCAACACAAGGAGCACAATAATGGCATATTACGAACAGCCCGGACGCACAACTTCTGTCGATAAAGACGGCAAAAAGACAATTACAATTACTTATGTAGGAACTGAGGAAGCTCCGCAGCCATCGGGGATCACTGGCACCGTAAAATCCAAATCAGTCACAAAGTCGGAAGCTGGCCAGATTCGCACGCAGTTTCAGATTGAGCTAGATCAAGCATCCGGCGGCCCTGGGACAACTTCTCCATTCAGCGGGGGTGGAACCTTTGAATATGTTTCATCTGTGCGCACCGTTCCGATTGAAGCTCACCCCAACTTTGGAGGATCGCAAATTTCAAGTGGCGGTTTTATTAAGCCAGAAGATATAAAGCTAATTAAGGACACGGTGCAAACCCCTGGGAAAAAATTTGACGACATATCAGATCAGCTTGTTTCTGGAGATTTGGGAAGGTGTAGAAGTCTATATGGGTATCTCGCCAAGGGAGTGGAATCTTATTACGTGCCGTCCATGATTGTGCGTAAAACATATCAGGCATCCTCTCCTCCTTCCGGCAGAAAGGTTGGCAAGATATCCTCTCCTGGTGGCGCAGTGCCAGGCGCGCCAAACGGCGCCACTTTTCTTTTGATCAATCTTTCAGCACGAGGAACAAGCGGATCTTACACAGTCACGGAAGAGTACGAAATGAGCGGGGAAGATGGCTGGGACACGTTCCTCTACGGATCTTAATCTTTTGACACCTCAATAAGCTAAATCCCTATGCCTCACTATTACGTAGACCTAGATAACAATAAGCTGATCACAGGCTCATCCAGCACACAGATTGCGCCTACGCCAAGCCTCTATCAAGGAGACAAACCAACTCTAGAACTGGAACTAATCACAAGGACTACGGGCGTGATGGCTCAATACACATCGGCCGCCAGCGCGGTGAACGTGCGGATCGGAGCGCTCGGATCGTCCAGCGTTGCTTCTGCGCTGACCCTTTCTGTGGTTACACTTTCGGCCACTGCAACAGCCACCGCTGGAATTACAAGTCCAGTTACGGCCACTGGCCTTGCGTCCATGCTTGGATCTATTACAGCTACGGCAACGGCCGGGCTAAACAGCACTACCACCGGTTCTATCACGGCAAACTTTAGCCAGGTGCAGTTGCCTTCAATTATCCCAGTTTTAAAAGGAAACAGTCTAGTAGCGCTGGAAGTTCCGACATGCGGAAATTATTTTTCTGCAGTGCCCAGCGTGTTTGTTTCCGAGCCTGATATTTTTAAACGCGCGACTATGTCCATTCCCGAAACCGAAGATACACAAATTTATACAACTATAACCAATTCTGGCGATACCTACACTTGGCCAAGCATTATTAGTCTTTCAGCTTTTTATGATTTAGAAGCAGGGCCAAATAGTACTGGATCTCCAGTTTTAGCGGAGGGTTCCGTGCAGATATCTTCAGACGCTGGAACTGTTGCAAGCTCGCTTACATCCGTTATGGTCGGAAGTTCTGTCGGTGGTACTGTTACTGTAACATCAGGGAGTCTGTCGGTTACAACTGGGTTCAATCTGTTTGGAATTGTCAAAATAAGATCATACGCCTCTTCTGACGTAAACGCAGTTTTAAATGGAACTATTACCTACGACTACCGCTCTCCTGAAAACACGGCACAGCTTTCCGCTTCGCTTTCTGGAAATAAACCAGTTCTTTCTGTAACTAACGCTGGCAATGGATACAGCAGTCCTCCTGATGTTTTTGTAATTCCGCAGCCGCAGGATTACACGCTGGGAACTGCGGTCACGCTTACCTCCGCCTATATCTCTGGTCGCACTACTGTGGTCACGTCCACAGCTCACGGCGTTACCACTGGATCTTTGATCATGGTGGAGGCACTGGATTGCCTAGCTCCTAACGGATTTAAGTATTTTGGCGTAAAAGGGATCTGGCCAGTTGTTTCAGCTTCGAGCAATTCATTTTCTTTCAGAATTGATAAATTTGCCTGTCACTCGGCCGCTTCAGTTTCCCTTGTTACCACTGGCGCCAAAATCTATCCCATAAACTTTACCAGAATATTCTCATCTGCCTCTGTTGCCTGCGCTGGTTCTGGCTACGCATCCGGCAGCGCCATCCCGTTTGCCATAAATTCCGATTCTTGTGGTGGATTAGCAGCGTCAGGCACTGTTACTGTGTCTAACGCTGGTCAACTTGCTGGCATCACTGTCATTTGTGCTGGAAGCGGTTTTACCACAACTTCCACCGTAGTAAGTCTTACAAGCTACAAATCCATTTCCGGCCTCTCCGTCACTTGCGCTGGATCTGGCTACTGGACGGATATTCCTGCCGTTGTCGTAGATTCTATTAATTATGTTTCCACTGCTCCTGGCGCCACGCCTGCCGTTGTGTCGGCCGGGCTGAATGGTGACGGCACTATCTCGCTATCGCTGGTATCGGCTGGATATGGCTACACCAGCACGCCTTCAATCAGCATTGATTCACCCAATAGTGGAAACGGGATTAAGTCTGTTGCCGTTGTAACTTCTGGCGTTGGCTACTCTGACGGCACGTTTGCTTGTACCGTATCCGCAGCTCCGGCAGGCGGAACAACGGCCGTTGTCAATTTTGTAAAATCTGGGACAAGCCAATCGTTTACTATTGTTAATCCTGGGCGCGGCTATACCAGCGTGCCTGCGGTTGTCGTAACCAAGCCAGACCTCGGCGGTCAAGTTTCCGCATTTACTGTCACATGTAAGGGCGCCGGATATCTAGCTGCTCCTGCTATTACTTTGACGGGCGGAGGCGGATCTGGGGCTGTAGCGGAAGCCACGATTGATAACGGATCAATTACTACAATTTCAATCACTACTGGCGGCACTGGCTATACATCCGCTCCTTCTGTTACGATTGATGCGCCTCCTTCGTCTGTTTATTACAAAAAGCAGATTGATTTATCCGCAGCATCCGTCACATCAATTTTGAGCGGCAACACGTCAGCCTCCGCATATCTTCAGATTGAAGAAAAGAGCGGATCGGATACGACTGTGCTGGCTCAAGTTCCCGTTACAATCCAAGCCCGCGTCTCGTAAGGAGCGGCCGTGGCCAGCGAAAAACCCGACAGCTTTCAGTGCGGGCCGTTTGAGGTAGCGCAAAATCCGAACGTCACACAATTTGTAGAAAAGCTAAACCGCTTGCGGGAGGCCGTGGATCAATGCCGTATTCAGCCAGGGGTAGGATATACCCTTACGCGATCAAGCGGAGGTACATCATTAACAATTAAGACCGGCTCAGGAGCACCCGGGGCAGAAGATCTTTATCCATTCAAAATAAAAATAAGGCAAAAAGATAAAAAATATCAGTTTTACATTTCCTCAGGCTATGTTGGGAGCAATTTGGTAATCGTAAAAAATCAAGAATCGTGGGTGGAGTTTGAGCCTCCATCAACAATCTACCTAGAAGCAAAAATTGTTGACCTCAAAATTACTGAGCTTGAGTTTAAAACAAAAAAATACAGTCAAGCCTTGGAGCCAGTAGAAATTAACGAAAAACAGACAGCTTCAAGAATTATAATCGGATTTTACTACGACCCAGATGGCGAAAAAAACTATCAACTAATTCAGAATGTAAAAACAAATATATTGGTAAAGCTAAAGTGCTCGGACGGTTATCCAGCACTGATAATGACTCAGGAAATGTAACCTATGCTCTACGAGGCCGATTGTCATACCCTAAAAACAGATCAAAAAACAGACATAAAAATAGATGACTACTTTCTGTGGAAAGAGCGATCCTTATTTGATTTTAAAGCCAGTTTTCAGGGGCAAAGCATTACAACAATTGGCTACGGAATGGATGACGTGGAGACGATAACTCAGTCAACAACTTATAATTTTATATCCGCTGATGTAATCAATAACGACCGTGAAAACAAATTCCCCACCGTAAAAACAGATGGCACATATAAAATTGAAAAATCCAATTCTTTTAACCCGCCTGGGCTTTACGGTAAAATTCCAGATTCAGAACTAATAAAGATTAGGCATAACCCATGCTTTAATTGCAAATTCACCGCATGGTTTATTTTACGCATAACAAAAACAAATCATTTGGTAGTTGTTAGAACTGCTGAAGATCCAGAAACTCCAAAAAAACCTGACGATTCTTATGACACATGGAATGTTGTTCGCGGGCCTGACTTATTTTACTACGACGACAGCGGTGAGGGGATTTATGGTTATTTAGTAAACTATGGCCAACGGACTACCCGTAGTTCCTCAATTGAAATTGGCCCTGGATACATAGATCCAAAAACAAGAAACGTAGGGGGTGTTTTTAATTTTAGCGGATGGGCGACCCTATCGCAGAATGAGGCCAACGCTAAAATAAGCATTGGAAGTTCACAATTTAATGGCCTTATCGCAGATCTTGAGGATGGCATTGAGGCCAATATCGAGTGGCCTATTAAGACAAAGCGCGATCTTTGACATTAAGTCATCCAAGATTCACATGTCGGCCTCTTATAACATCACCATCGAGCAGGGAACAGATTGGACTCGCGATCTATTCCTCACTACCGCCACCCAGGGTTATATAAACCTTACTGGTCGAACATTCACCGCCCAGATCCGCCAGATGCCAGGGGGCACGGTAGTCACGCAGATTGCCACCAGCGTGGTATCAGCGGCTGGTGGCCAGCTCCGCCTTACTGTCACATCGGCAGCAAGCCTGCTTGTGCCTACTGCCGGGGCAAAATACGACCTAATCCAAGTAACTAGCGCAGGCATCGCTACCCGCCTGCTCGAAGGCGTGGTGACACTATCCCCAAGAATTACCATACTATGAGCGACATTTACTTACAGATCACCGAAACGCCCACCGTAGTCACACTATCCGCGCCAGTTGTGTCCACGGCATTAGCGGCAACAGTTACTGTAGCAAACGTCGTAAGCGTGAATGTTGTGACTATGCCTAGCATTAGCGTGCAGGCTCCATCGGTAACAACGGTCATCGGATCTGTCACACTAGGGGCAAGCACAGCACAAATTGGCTCTGTTACGGTAGGCAACAGCGTCACCATTGGAAATTTCCCAGCCACACAGGCCGTGTCTCTCGCAGTCGTCCCTACTCACGGAGTAACTCTCACTAGCACAACAGTCACCGTTTCCTCCCTTCCCGCCATCTCTGGCACGGTAACTGCGAGTGGAACAAATGGATATGGGGCATCAATCCCACTTCAAATGGCTTATAGTGATGAAAGTTTTGCAAATGGTAATAGGCTTGCGGTTTCATTAGTTAATTCTGATGGACTGGAATACTCAACTCCTCTTCCCGTCTCTGGCACGGTGACGGCGAATATTAATTTGCCAAACTTTGCTGGAGCTAATGGAGATGATGTATATGCAGCAGTTCAGATTGGATATTATGATCAGAACTACGAAGAATTTAGAAAAGTAAGTTCAATAGACAGCCCACTTCCAGTTGTGGTTGGAAATCTTGTTGAAGTGGCTCTCAGATCCACCTCCTCGCTTCCCGCTGGCACAAACAGAATTGGAGTGGTTACGATTGGGGCAGGGACAGTCACCATTGGAGCAGGCACGGCACAGATAGGAAGCGTAACAGCTTCTATCAGCGGGACAGTTCCAATCAGTATATCGTCTGTCACCGTTGGTAATTCCGTGACCATCGGCTCTTGCGTTACCCACGGCGTCACAATTTCCAATACCGTAGTCACATTCTTTCCAGCTCAAGGCACGACTGTAGCTAACAGTAACTTTACCAGCATAACCGCATCTACTTCTCTCGTCTCAGCAGATTCCGGCAGAGAAGTCCTGACGGTATTTAACGAAGGAGCAGGCAATCTACACATCTCGCCCGGAGCTACCTGCACTACCGTGGCCTACCAAGTGCGTCTATCAGCGGGCGATTATTGGGAGTGCCCAGCGGGACAGCTTACACTTGCCCATACGGCAGTGTTCGCTACGGCTGGGACGGCTCGTGTGACGCAAGTTAGCTAGGAGCAGGCGATGCCTCTTTATCGTAGGCAAGTAATTAAGCCAACGGCAGACCTAGATGCTGTTGCCTATATTGGTAAAGTCGGGATTACAGATGTAGTTGCACAAAATGCAATTAATAATTTTGTTTTGGGCGTAAAAAGTCTTGGCCTTTGGAGTAATATGGTTTCTTGGCTTCTCCGCTCAACTCAAAACGCTGGAACTGGACTAACTGCTTATAGCTTGGGTGGGTTGGGAACTTTCAATGGGACTTTATCCTCACCGAATGGGCCGGCTTGGGGAACTAACGGAATTACTTTTGATGGCGTGGATGATTATTTGCCAACTGGATATACAAGTGGCCTTTCTGCATTTTCAGCTTTTTCAATAGCAACCCCCAATTCAACGGCGGGTGTTCAAGAAGAATTTTCAAAAGATGACCAAGGTGCAAATAGAGATTGGGTAATTCTTGGAGCTTTAAGTGGATTCAACCAATCATTTTTATGGAATCCAACAAATACACAAATTACTGGCTCCTCTGCTGGAACTTCTATAAGATCATTATGCTTGAGAGCAAGTTCATCTGTATATAAATTTAGAAGGAATAATGAATCAGATTTTACTTCAACAACTGGAACACTAACACAAACAAATGCGAATATTACAATAGGCGCAAGGGCAGGAGGTGGTGGCCTATATTTTAGCGGAATAGTATCAGCAAGCATTCTTTTCAACACAGCTCTCTCCGACAGCGACACATCCTCAATTTACACCCTCTACAAAAACACCCTCGGCCAAGGGCTTGGATTGCCGTAATGCCTCTTTTTTTTCTCACCCTCTTGCTCTGCTCCTGCTCGCCACGGCACACGGACAACAACGCCCTACCACGATACAGCGATATGGGAGCTGCCGAGGATGCGGGCAAGGTAAAATGAATGACTGCGCCCGACGATCGCAACACGCCCGGCTGGCGTGAATTTGCTGCCAGCCTGCGCTGGCTTGAAGCCGAGGGATATATCGAAATGTTCTACAACGAAAAGGGCGAGGAGATGGTACGAATTGCGGAAGGCGCAGAAACGGCCACCCTATGAGCACTGACCAAGTTGCCGAACTTAGCGAGCGGTTGAGCCTAGTCCGTGAGAGCATCGCAAGAATAGAAACCCGCCAGTCGGTAATTTTAGATTTACTAGAGCGCTCTCAAGCCAGCCTGGGCGAGTATCACGGCCGCCTAACAAACATGGAACGCGACGCTCACACGATTAGGACGAAGCTGTGGCTAGTGGCGTTAATATCCGGGGCAGTAGTCAGCACGGCTTGGGAGTTGATTAAGCGTCGGTTCAGCCTTTGACACCCAGCTAGGGGCATGGAAACAATCATCCCCCAACTACTTAAAATCGACTGGCTTGGCGTTATTGGCGCCGTCACGGCCTTGCTTACGGCCGCAATCGCCGTCGCCTCATTTATTCCTGGCGACCAGCCTGAGAAAAGCCTGCAAATCGTAGTGGATTTTCTTAGCAAATTTTCGCGAAAATAGTCACCCATGATCGCCGGCATACTGACGGCGTTGGGCGGGATAATTGGGATTGTGCTCTGGTTTTTAAAACGTAAATCACCGCTTCAGCGTAACTTTGAATCGATCGAGCTAGAACGCCGCAAAAGACTGAGAGACATCGATGCGTGGTGGACGAAACGCCCTCCTACTAGTTCTTAGTCTGGCGCTCTGCTCCTGTGCGACCACGTCCCAAACGCAGGACGGCCCGCCGCCTAGCCCGGACACGATCAGCTATTTTATCTACGCTTGGGACAAAGCGGAACGAACAAACCCCCCGTGCCCACAAGCTTATAGAGACTTATTTGCGGAATCGCTCAAAGCGCTTTCTGATAGCTTGGCAGAAACTGAACGCGAGCGAGCGAGGCAGTGACCAGCCTAGCGGAAGCTAGTTCCCGCACCTTGCGGGCAATTGATTCGTTAGACGTCAGCTTTCAAAAGCAGGTGAGGGGATGGGTGAATGAAATGGTCACCAGCCGGATCGAGCCGCTGATTTACTGCGGACGTCGCACGATGGAGGACCAGGCCGCCCTTTACGCAAAAGGCAGGACAGTTAGCGGCAAGATTGTGACCAAGGCCAAGCCAGGGGAAAGTTATCACAATTACGGCCTAGCGTTTGATTGGGTACCGTTAAAACAGTCGGGCAAAAACGCGGATCTATGGATCGCAGACTGGGATAACGAGACGGCTTTCCGCCTTGGCGAGCACGTGGGCGTTAGTTTTGAGCTGGCCGCCATCTCCTGGGAAACTGGTCACCTTCAATCGAGCAAATACAAGAGCTGGCGTGACATCTCACGCAACCCTGTGGAACAAGTAGTGGCCAAGGACATCCGCAAAAAGAGTAAGGCCACAAGCCTAGTCAGCAATCGGCCGTGGAGTTCAAGGTGACGCCCGAGCACGAGAAACATCTGGCGGGTATTGTACGAGATTTAAGCAGGGATCTGGATGCCAAGTACCGCAAGGGACAAGAGGAACACGGTGGAGCGCTGTGGCGTAGGCCGGTATGGAAAGATGCGTGGGAGGAAGTGCTAGATCTATGCACCTACGTCCACACCCTAAAGATGCAACTCTCCGTCATAGCTGAGATCGCTTTGATCGGCGCAAGCGACGAGAGCGTAGTGGCGGCACAATCGCGGGAAAGTTGCCGTCAGATTTTAGCCGTGCTGGAAGGATTCCCGTCAGCGGCTGATAAGAAATGAAAGTCATCCGTAAATGGAAGCGGTGGCTGGCTGTGAGCTGTAGCCACGGACACTTGGCAAACGCGGCCGCTTGCCGAGCCGCGCTAGAAATGAAGCGGAGGTGGCAACCAGATACTACGCTCCACCTTGGCGATTTTGTTGATCTATCCGGGCTCATGGGTAGCGCTAGGAAAGATCCAGATTCTCCCGAACGCAGTTCGTCCATCCGAGAGGATTTTGATGCAGGGGTTAATTTCGTTCGAGAACTGGCGCCACGCTACATCTTTGAGGGAAACCATGAGCACCGCCTTACCGCCCTACAATACTCGCCTAGCGCAATTGTGGCGCACTGCTGCACGTCTGCTAAGTCGGAGATCTACAATATATGCAAGGATCTAAAGGCGCAGTACGTGCCTTACGACATTGAGAAAGGCTGGCGCATTCTAGGAGGCACGGCATTCGGCCACGGCTTTATGTATTCAGAGTCCAGCGCGGTGCGTGATCATGTGGAGATGGTGCAGAAGCCTGTTGTAATGGGACATCTGCACAGGATAGATCGAACTGCGGGCCGTAGTTTTGGCGCACCCGTGGGCTGGTCGATCGGTTGTCTGGCCGACATTCCCAGCATGCACTACGCCCGGCGCCAGCGATCTGTTACCAGGTGGCAGCACGGCGTGGCGTGGGGCGAGTACGTGGAAGGCGGGCAGGGATGCACGGTGAACGTGCTCTCGCCAGTAGGAGGCGTGTGGCGTTACCCAGTGTAAAGTCAGATTGGGCGACTGTCCTAACGGAGTATGTCGCTGGGTATCGGCAGGAGGTAGTTCCCGATGGCTGGCTAACTAAAAACCAGATCGCCGCTTTGTGGGGTAAGTCATCAACTTACTCCAACAAACTTTTACGCCACTTGGTTAAAGACGGCAGAGTCGAGAAAAAAAGTTATGTGATTCGATTGCCTCACGTCGATGCAAAGGGAAAGAAGTTTCTAGGGCACTGCCGCAAGGTGCCGCACTACCGCCTGACGTCTTGTAACAAAATTACCGAGCAACCTCTTCGTGCTCGGAGGTCTTAAGAGCTTTAGCCAGCAGAGCGTTTGTCTTTTTAATTTCAACTACAGCCTGAGATAGTTTAGCTGATTGACCATCTAAAAGGGCAAGGCTGCTCTCCATTCTACGAACCGATTGCATAATTTTAAGCGTACGGGATGAAATCATTAATACCGCAAACGGGAGCATAAACAAAGCAATTGCAGATACGATTGCTATAAAAAGCGAACTTCCTACAAGTGTTTGCATGTCTTTATTTTTTATTCGTCTTGGTAAAAATAGCAAGATTGCCTTTAATGCGCCCATCCGCAATCGCACATTCCCGCAGGATTAACTGAGTGATATATGCTGAAAGGGATAGGCCACCCTTATTGGCCAAATCAAAAGCCTTTTTCTTAATGTCTGCTGGCAGATAAATGTTCGTTCTCTGCTTATTCATTGACGCATAATATGCGCTAGTTGTGCGCAATGCAAGATCAAAGAAAAAAAGAGTAGAAAATTATTGACGCATTACATTGTGCGCACATTGTGCGCCTATGGCACGAGCAGTAGAAAATGAGCAAACCAACCTTTATCTGCCGCTCGACGTGAAGAAGGCTGGATTCAAACTTGCAGACGATCGCCGCCTTTCCTTTTCGCAGTTAGTAACGCAACTGATCGAGGCGCTGCTTGAAGAAAAGGACAAGCAATAGCACTTTTATGAGCTTGGGGCGTCTCAACGATATTGCCATGAAACTGCGTCAGCAGAACCAAGCTCTTTCCCTTCGCCAACTTGGCGCCGCCTACGGTTTTGGCTATGTGCGGATTAAGCAAATGCAGTCACTGCCCGGATTCCCGCTGATCGCGGGTAAGGTAATTCCGAGTGACTTTGATCGGTGGCGGCTGATGCAAACGACTGGCCTAAATTCACAGCATCGCGGAGATCGTCTACGCAGTGCCGTTGGTAAAGTTCATGCACTAGAGTCGAAGAATGATTCACGAGTCTCATGGCGACAGATTGAGAACAACCTGAAAGCCGAAGTCTCGTCACGCGGGTTACCCGAAGGGAATGAAAACAGTGACGTTTGAGGCCACATATATCCAGCAGCCTGCGCCAGCAAAGCGAGGCTTGCGTGCGGGGGACTTCGCAAGTGATCTCCCGTCCCTCCGCCTTCATTCTGGCCAGCATCGGCTCAATGGCGGCCGGGATAGGAATGCTGAACGATTTGCCAGCTCCACCCTTGGGGCATGGGAAAGTCAGGATGCGGTTTTTCAGATCCACGCAGTCGAGCGGGATCTGCGTCTCACGCAATCTGCATCCAGTAGCCAGGGCAATCTCAAAACTGACTCGCATCCATTCGGGCACACCTTCAACGGCCAGAGCCTTCCGGGTGATTTTAACTTCATTCTCCGAAAAGATAGGTTTAATGCGTGCAATCGGCCCCCTCTTAATTCTGTAATCCAGAAGAGCGACAGAATCCATCTTGCCCAGCAGTCTGCCTTGGCGGTGAATCCATTTAAGAATCTTCAAATCTTGACAGGCTTGGTTACGGCCAGCCTTACCGCCGGACGTGCGTGGGAGGCTTTGGCGCCATCGCAAATAAATTTCACAATCGGATGGAGAAAACGCTTGCAGAGTTATTTTTTTCTCACTAATAAAACGAGCAAGATGACGCCAGCAATTCCTGTAGTACACCTTTGTCAGAGGGGAAACTGGGTGATTTTCAATCAAATCGTCAACCCAATCGCTGCCGCTGTCTTTACGTTTTTCATTAACGCCAAGTCGAGCGGCCTCAGCCGTTGCCTTCGCGCGGTGAAGGGTATTGTCGATTCGGTAGCGGGTGCTTTTTGTGCGCCACTTGCCAGACGAATCTTTAAAGCGAATGTAAAACCACGGATTGCCTTTCTTAATGTAGGAATAGGCCATAGTTACAAGGGTAACATTTGGGCAGTTTAACGCAATAACATACAATGAACGTGCCAAGCATAATCAATCAAATCAAAGAAGGAGATAGAACCGTGGGTTCAAATCCCACCCCGTCCGATGCTTATCGTTACAATGACTTACGCCGAAAGAGTAACACGGCGGTAATAACTGAGCCTAAAAAGGCTCACTACCAACAACTAAATTTAAATTCGCGGGGCGGGTACGATTTGACCCCGGACGCGTTCGTTTATCACCCAAACCCCGCCGTGTTCCGTATGTGGGCACAGCAACACGAGGCCAGCAAATGATTTCGTGGGAAGTGATGCGCGATCTCGCCCAGGTCTCCATGCTCATTACTGGCTGGGCGCTGTTCGTAGGCTCTGGAATCGCTGGGTTAACCGTGGCCGTCCTCGTGTTTGGATGGGTAGTCGATCAAGTGCGTCGATTTTTTAGGGAGGGCAGATGATTTACGCCAAGGACAACGGTGCCCCCGCACCTAAAAGCCAAGGCGGCGTGGCCGAGACGTTCAATTCGTCTGCGGCTACTGTTCGCGATCTGGAAACAGAGGGCATTCTGCCGATCTCCATCTCGCAATCCTACGGATCGGCCCAGCTATCACATACGACTGCTTTAATCGATCTGCAAACCAAGTATCGCAAGCTACGTAATGAACTAGACGGCATTCAAGAGGTGGTGGCAAGCCTGCTCAAGAGGGCGCAATCGTGAGCGCATTAGCCAGCAAATTTTTAGTGTTGTGGAAAGTAGCTGGCGGGCCGGAGCTGGTGGCCGAGCACACGTTCCACCCCACACGTAAATGGCGTTTCGACTACGCCTGCAAATCCGCCCGCTGTGCGATCGAGCTGGACGGTGGTGCGTTCCTACCGTTTGGCGGCCGTCACGGGCGGGGGATGGGGATGGTGAAAGATTGCGAAAAATATCGAGCAGCCGCCGACCTAGGCTGGCGCATCTGGCGTTTCACAACCAAGTGCCTGACGACTGAAGCAGTAGCGATGACCGCAAAATCATTCCGCCTGTCGATGAAGGAGAAAAAATGAGCGAACCAAAAGAGCCAACTGAATTTAACAACGAAAAACCCGACTACGAAACCGAGGCTTACGAGCGAGAGGAGCGTGACTCGGATTACGACTTCCACCGCTTCGCCGATTACTACGGCAACAACCGCAGAGGTTGATTATGACCGACCTAACTAAATTTCGCCTGATCGAAAACATTGAAGTGATGGCCTGTCGCAACTCAGCCGAGCGAGTTGTGAAGGCAGTCAATCGTGGTGACCTAGCGCAAGCCAAGGACTTGGCCCGCAAGCACGAGATCGCGTGGCATCTGGCCGACCGTGAATTTCAAGACCTAAAACAACCGCACAGCAATAACGATTTTTGTGACGATGAGTAAGTCGTTGCAAATCCAAGAAACAAAAACAAAGAAACCAAGAAAGGAAATCCTAGTATGCCAATAGTAGCAAGCAGAGGGGGCACATATACGCCAGCCCCGGAAGGGAATCACGACGCAGTGTTCTGCGACGTTGAGGATCTCGGCGTGGTGGAAACGCAGTATGGGAAAAAGCACCAGATCAGGTTGGTCTGGCAGATTGCTGAGAAGATGGAGGACGGGCGGCCGTTCACCATCGGGCGGCGTTATGGACTGAGCCTGCATGAGAAAGCAGCTCTGTTCAAAGATCTGAAATCCTACGCCAAAAAGGCGCCACCGCAGAATCTGGATCTGGAAACGCTTATAGGTAAGCCGTGCCAAATCCTCGTGACACATGCGGAGCGTGATGGATCAACCTACGCGAATGTGCAGGCCGTCCTGCCCGCGGGTGCAAACAAAGTGAAAGTCGATAAGGATTTTGTCAGGAAGTGCAATCGTCCTGGCGCTCCTAAACCAGCAGTAGTCGAGCTGGATGCCGACGGAACACCCGTACCGTTCTAACCAAATTGGCCAAGGTGGTTCTATCCCGCCTTGGCCAGAAAGAATACCAAAATGGAAATCCTAACTTTGATAGTTCAAATCGTATTCCCCACTACCGCAGTCGTACTGGCTCTTATGACCATGCGACTGATTAAGGACTGGCAGTAATGGCTGCGCTTATTGCCACGGCAAAGACGGAGTCGTCGCACTATTACCTGGCGTCGGGTGA
>Ga0214917_10004250_pt1 | contig 16050 bp, 8 predicted proteins | sample LL_1208_BB_MetaG_FD_177983 | JGI IMG/M metagenome (GOLD analysis project Ga0214917, IMG submission 177983) | Freshwater microbial communities from Lake Lanier, Atlanta, Georgia, United States - LL_1208_BB | ecosystem: Environmental > Aquatic > Freshwater > Lake | place: USA: Georgia | collected... | reverse complement strand
TGCGGAGCGTGCTGCGGCAGGACCCCGACGTGCTCCTCGTGGGCGAGATCCGCGACAAGGAGACCGCCGAGATCGCCTGCCAGGCGGCCCTCACCGGCCACTTCGTGTTCTCCACGCTGCACGCCAACGACACCGTCGCCACGATCACCCGGATGCTCGATCTGGGCCTCGACCCGATGCTGATCCAGACTGCCGTCACGGCCGTGCTCGGGCAGCGGCTCGCCCGCCGGCTCTGCGAGCAGTGCAAAGAGGCTTATCCGCCGCCTGAAGACCTCCTCAAGCGGCTCGGCGTGAAGCCGGGCGTGGTCAAGCAGATCTACAAGGAGAAGGGCTGCGACACCTGCGGCGGCAGCGGCTACAAAGGGCGGTTGGGACTCCACGAACTGATGGTGATGAACGACGAGATCCGCAAGCTGATCACGGCCGAACCCGACATCAACAGCCTGAAGGCGGCCGCCCGGAAGGCGGGCACCCGGTCGCTTCAGACCGACGGCCTGTTCAAGGTGCTCAAGGGCCTGACGAGCGTCAACGAGGTAGTCCGGGTCACGACCTGACCTGCGAGGAAAACGCCATGCCCGCGATCGTCTTCGACCTCGGCGTCCTGATCGGCCTGCTCTACCTGGCGTGGTTGGGGAGCGCGTTCGGCGTCTACTCCTCCGCGGTGACGGCCCTCGAACTGTTCGTGTCGCTCTCACTCGCGGTCCTGCTCCACGAGCCGATCGCCGGGTTTTTGGCGCCGATCCTGCAGGACAACCTCGGGGTGTTCCTCCCCGAATCGGTGTCGATCCAGGCCTGGTCGGTGTTCCTCTCGTTCGCGCTGCTGATGTGGGGCACGATGCTCACGCTCTGGCTCGTCGTGCATCCCAAGATCATCTCCAAGGAGATCAAGTCGATCGAGGCGATCGACATGGCGGGCGGGGCGGTGGCCGCCGGATTCGCCGGCGCGCTCTTCATCGGGGCCGTGCTGGTCACCTGGTCGATGTGCCCGCTGCTCTCGTTCCTGCGGATCCCGGCGCAGCACATGTTTCTCGACGTCGGCAAGACGGCCCTGCGCACGGCGGGATGGTTCGCCGGCGAGCGGCACGAGGGCCGCTCGCTCGTGCTCTACGGAGAGCCGCCGAGTCGGGAGAGCGTGGGCTCCGCCCGCCTCGCGGGAGAAACCTGGTACGACACCGACGCCAACAACACGACCGACGAACACGATCCGTTTTTTGACGCCGACGGTAACGGCACGTTCACGAAAGATCTCTACTACGAGGATGTCGACGGCAACCGCATGCGCCGCGTGGGGCTGATCGAAAAATACACGGTCGGCCGCTGGGATTCCCAGGTGCTCGTCGCCAACCGCGATCGGCCGGTCAAGGGCCCGGCGAAGACGGCCGCGAAACCTCCGGCCCCGCCGCGGGCCGCGGCACCGCCAGCCCCGGCGGAGCCGCCCGACGAACTGCAGCCGGAAGGCGAGTCGAAGATGCGGGCTGTCCGGGACGACCCCGCGGGCGGCGGAAAGCCCGCCCCCGACGAACCGGCCGATGATTTTTAGCGGCCCATGCGGCCGGCGGCGGCCTTGGGCCGATATTTCCGGCGGGTCCTGCAAAGACCGCCTGAGGCGACGCGGGTGGAGGCTATACTGGAAAAATTCGTGGTTGATGCTGCCGTGCCATCCCTTCCAAGCTTCTCGAGCTTCGCGCCATGCAGAATCATTTGTCTCGGTTCCTGCTCGCCGTAACGGTCGTGGGAGCCGTGCTCACGTCGAGCGTGGCGACGGCCCAGTTCGACCTCGCCGTAGAGCGCAAGTTGCTCACGGAGCTTCTCGAGGAGGGCAAATACAAGCAGGCCGTCGCGGAGGCGAAGCGGGTTGAGGCGGCGATCAAGCCGAAGAGGAAAAACGTCTGGCTGGGGCCGCTCACGCCGGTCTATGCGGAACTGCTCATCTACCGCGGCTCGATCGAGCGCCGCATGGGAAACCTCGACGCCGCCGAAAAGACGCTCACCGAGGCCTACAAGATGGTGAGTGACCCCGGATTCCAGCAGCTGGTGGCGGTGGCCGCACCGCGCGATGACGCCGAAGAGCAGGGTCGCTACTGGCTGCCGTTGGAACTGACCTATCTCAGGCTGCTCGACAATTCGACCGAGCTTCTCTTGCAGCGGGTACGGGCCGCCAACGATGCCCGGCAGGTCGGCCGCGAGACGGCGAGTCGTGACCAGATCGATGGCTGGTTCAAACAGATCGACACGCTGATCCGGATGTCGATCATGACCAGGGGTTCGCTCCGCGGCAGGGTGTCGGATGAAGAAAAAGACCCCATGGCCCGGTCGGCCAACGCGAGGATGATGATCACGCAGGCCCGGCCCCGGCGCTACGCCGGCATGCGGTACGTCGAAGCGAGTAAACTCCCCTGGACGGTGCCGTCCGACACCTCCGCGGACGAGGGCTCGACGACGGATTCAGCCGCAGACGCCCCCGAGGAGGGCGGCTCAATCGAGCAAAACCTCGAGGCCGACGGCCAGCGCCGGCGGGGCATCAGCTATCTCGTTGAAGCGACGGCCCTCGGGGCGGCGGCGGCCGGAGCGGCCTTGGCGTCATTCAAAGACGGCGAAAAGGAAGAGACGAGGTCCACCCTCGAGTTCATCGCGGCCTCGCAGGAGGCGGCCCTGGTGCGAGCGGAGTCGCTCGTGTCGCTGGCCGAAGCCGAGATGCTCTTTGGCAGGCTGAAAGCCGCCCGCGAGCATCTCGATGCCGGGCTCGCCGATATGCGGTCGGCCGGCCACGACGACCATCCCGACATCGCCTTGCCGCTGATGCTCTCGGCGGAACTCGGGCTTCGAGAGTCGAACGCCGCCTTCGTCGCCAAAGACTCGCTCGTCGCGAAGCAGTCGGCCAAACTCGCGGTCGACTCGCTTCAAGACGCGAAGCGGCTGCTCGAGTCTGAAGATTCGCAATACGATCCGGCCTCGCCCCTGCACGCGTTGCTCGCCGACCTGATGACAGGCTCTCGCACGCAGGAGCGGAAGAGCACGCAGGTCCTGGCGGCGACCGATGCCGCCGACGCTGCGGCGCGCAAGGCGCTCTCGGCCTTGAGCAAGGGAGATGCCAAAAAGCCGAAACCTCCCCCCGCGGCGACTCCGGCTCCCTGACCCGCTTCGGCCGCCAGGCCGCCCCCTCCAGACTCGAGGCGTGATGATGACAACGATCCGTGCGCGGGCGTGGACGGTCTGCCTGCTGACGAGCGCGCTGCGGCTGGCCGCAGCCCAGGAGTCGCCGCCGTCCACCCTGACCGTGGATCAGATCGGTGAACTCGTGGCGCAGGCGAGCGACGAGCCGCTCGTGCTCGATCAGGTATCCGCTATCACGCCGGAAATTGCCCTGAAACTCGGAGAGCACTTGCAGGGTCTTTCTCTCGACGGCCTGGCGGCGCTCGACCCGCAGTCCGCCGGAATGCTCGCCCTGCACGGCCGTCTCACCGAGGGCGTGCCGCAGGATCTCGACGTCGAGGGCCTCCTGGGCCGGATCGCCGACCTCGCAGACGGCGAAGACGGCCCCGACTTCGAAGGCCTGGAGCGACTCGTCGGCGACATCGGCTCCGGCATGAGCCCCGGTGCCGAGCCGGACGCAGCCGGGGGCGAAACCGACGAGCCGACGGCCGAGGCGGGCGATGCCTGGCTGTCGCTCGGCGGACTCACGTCGCTCGCGCCCGAGGTGGCTGCGGCCCTCGCCATGCACGAGGGTCCTCTGCTGCTCGACGGCGTGGAGTCGCTGACGCTCGAGTCCGCGGAGGCGCTCGCAGCGCATGTCGGTGAACTGTCGTTGGCCGGACTGAAATCGCTCCCCGCGGACGTCCGCGACGCCTTGGCCGCACACGACGGCACGGTGGTGCTGCCGGACGAGCTCGTGAACGCGGTCGCCGACGAATGACGCCAGGTCTGCGATCGACATGCGCGGCGGTGCTGGCGCTGGCGGCGATTCTTCCCGCACGGGTGGGTGTTTCCCAGGAAGGAACACTCACGGCCGACGCCGCGCGCAATCTCGTGGCCGCCGCGCAGGATGGCCCCCTGGTCGTCACAGCGGTCGCGGTCGACGTCGCCGCGGCGAACGTGCTCGCGGCCCGGCCCGGCGATCTGGCACTCGACGGTCTGGCCACGCTCTCGCCCGAGGCCGCGGCGGCGCTGGCCGCCCACACCGGCCCACTTTCGCTCTCCGGCCTCACGGCGCTCACGCCCGAAGTCGCGGAGGCCCTGGGCCGGCACGCCTCGATTCTCTGGCTCGAAGGCCTGGCGACGCTGGCTCCGGATGCCGCCGCGGCCCTGGCCGGCCACCGCGGTCCGCTCGTGCTCGACGGGATCACGGTGCTCCCGCCGCGGGCGGCCCGGCGGCTCTCGCGGCACGCCCACTGGCTGTCACTCGGCGGCCTGGCCACGCTCGATCCCGCACTGGCGACCGCCTTGGCCCGCCACGACGGACCGCTCTCGCTCGACGGGGTCGTGCACCTGCCTGCCGAGCCGGCTCGCGAACTCGCCGCGTTGCGTCATCCGCTCTCCCTCGGCGGCGTCGTCGCGCTCCCGGCATCGACGGCGCGGGCGCTCGCGGGGCATCGGTCGCTGCTCGCGTTTCCCAGGCTCGGGCGGCTCACGGTTCCGGCGGCGGCTGAATTGGCCCACCACGCCGGCCCGGTCGCGCTGCCGGCGCTGGAGAGCATTTCCTACGACGTCCTGTTCGCCCTCGGCAGCGGACTCGCTTCCGAGGCCGTCGACGGTCTGCCGTTCACGGGCTCCCGTTCACCGCCGTCGCCCCGGACCGAAGTCCGGACCGGCCCCCCGCCCCGACCATAGACCTCAGCCGGTCCTGATGGAGCGATGCTTCCGGGGCGACCGACGTTCCGGAGCCCGCGGTGCGGCGGTTCAAGACCGCCTCCCGCATCTCCGCGCCGCCCCCCGCGGCGGCGGGCAGCGCGACGTCGAGGAACCGCTCGTCGAACGCGGGATCGACCGGCGGGACGGACCGGATGCGGGCCGATGGATGCGCCGCCAGGATCGCCTCGGCCCCGACCGCATCGCCTTGTTCCACGGCGACGCGAGCCGCACATCGAACGGCCCGCACGGCCACCGGGTGCGTGGCGGGCAGGGTGGCCGCGGCCGCGAGCGCGGCGGCAGAAGCCTTGCCCGCGGCGGTGAGGTCACCCGCCTCGAGCCACATGCCCGCGGCCATGGAGAGCTGATCGATCACCTGTGGAGAGCAGGTCGCGCCGGTCATCCGGCGGGCGGCCAGTTCGAGCAAGGCCGTCGCCTCCGCGGCCGTCTGCTTCCACCCACCATCGCCCGCGACCCGCTCCGCGGCGGCGAGTTCCACGAGTTGAACGGCGATCGCGGCCCCGGGCGAGTCAGCCCGCCGCAACGCCTCGCCGGCCATCCGGGCGACCTCAACGGCGCCGGCCGTGTCGCCGGCGAGCCGACGGGCGCGGGCCAGAACGGCGGCCGCGCTCACGAGGGTTTCGGGCCGCGGGTTTTGCCCCTGCAGCAGGCCGGCCCAAAGCCGCTCGGCCCGGTCGTGAGCCGGCTCGACGTCGCCGGTGTCGAGTAGGAGCGCGGTGATCGCCAACTGCAGTCGCACGAGCGACTCGTCGGCCGCGAGCCTCGGCCCCTTGTCATCCCAGGCGTTCTCGAGCAGAGCGGCGGCCGCCCGGGCCCGACCGACGGCGGCCGCAGGGTCGCCGAGGCCGAGGTCGGCCTGCCCGCGGACGACCAAGGCTCTGGCCAGCGCCGCCGGATTTTCCTGCGCCCGCGGCTCGCGTTGCTCGAGCACACGATCACCCAGCTTGCGTGCCCTCGCATACTCTCCGCATTCCGCGAGCACCGCCGCCAACTGGGCGGCGACATCCACCGTCCGGGCATCGCTTCCACCATGAGCCCGCCAGCGGACCTTCCCGAGCCGTTCGAGCCACGTGCGGGCGCGGGCGTAGTCGGCGCGGGCGATCGCGATGGCTGCGACCTGTTCGAGTGTCTCGGCCAGCGGCGACGCGGCTTCACCGCTCTCCTTCACCGCCACCTCCACGGCTTGATCGCACGCGCGAGCGGCATCCTCACCCGCTCCGGCACGGTGAGCGCTCCAGGCGGCCCGCAGGAGCGCGTCGAGCGACAGCTTTTGGGCCTTGGTGTCGACACCCTGCGCCCTCTGCTTGGCGAGAGCCGTGCGATACCGCAGGCCGCTCTGCGAAGCCGCGACGAACGGGGTGCGCGGCGTTTCCTGCGGCCGCGTGGGCGCGGTCTTTGCCTGGGCCCGCGGGCGTTCGGGTGTTTTCTGCGGCCTCGCTTCTTCGACCGATTCCCCCGCGCCCGATTCCGGCGCGGGCCGGTCGGCGGTGGCCGGCGACGAACCGGCGTCCGGTCCGCCCGACATGCCCTCGACCATCGAAGAATACGCGAGCATATTTTCGAGGCCCTGTTTCGCCATGCCCCTGCGCCCCTTCTTTTTGGGGTCGCCTCCGTAGAGGTGCAGGGCGGCGTCGAACGCCCGCCGGGCCTGATCGGCCTTGGCCGACGAAGGCTGACTCGACGCCACCTGATCTGCAGCGTCCGGAGCGACCGGCTGGGCCGGCGCCGCCTCCACCGGGACATCTCGGCCGGTCGCGGCCGGCGCGGGTGCCATCGCCAGGTTCCCCGCCAACGGTTCCGAAGCGGCGGCTGAGTCCTGCCTCGCGGAGGCCGCCGCGAGCGGCACCGACGTCCGCGTCGCAAACTGGTCGGTGGCGCCGAACCGTTGCAATTGCTGCAATTTCGCGGCCAGCGCGAGGGTTTCAAAATGTCCCGCTCCCACCGCCGTGTCGGCGATTTCCATCGCTTCGGCGAGCAGTTCCGCAGCCCGGCCCACGTTGCCGCGCCGCTTGAAGATCTCGGCCGAGTCGGCGAGCAGCCGCGCGACTTCGACCGACTTCGTCCCGTCGCTCTTGAGCCGCGCGTCGACCGCCGCCTTGACCAGCTTCGTCGCGGCGTTGGTCTCGCCGACGGCGCCGAGCGCCACGGCGAGCGCACGCAGGTCGGCCAAGCCGGTGTTGGCGGGGGCCCGGGCGGTCTGCTCTGCGATCGCCACGGCGCGGCTGCGGGCTTCGGTCGCACCCGCGCGGTCGCCGGAGAGTTCGCGCACCTTGGCCAGCCGGAGGAGATCGACCGCCACGAGCGGGTGCTCGCGGCCCTGCGTCGCCTCGTCGAGTTCCAGGGCCCGGCGAAGATCCCGATCGGCGGCCCCGAGATCCCCCTCCTGTTCGGCGGCGACGCCGCGGTGGAAGAGAAACCGTGCGGAGAGCGGATCGTCGCGACGGCTATTGAGCATCGCCGCATCGAGGAGCCGTGAGCGGAGCGCGGCGGCCGAAGACGACCGGCCACTCGCCAAGAGCACCGCGAGCGTGTCGAGTGCGGCGAGCGTGGCCCGGCGATCGGGCCGGCCCGCGAGGGCGATCCCGATCTCGAGGAGGCGGCGGGCACTCTTGCGGTCGCCCGCGGCGAGCGACACCGCCTCGGCCCTTCGCACCTCCTCGCGCAGTTCATCCATGGCCTCGGCCGACGGCCCGCCCGTGAAGATCTTTTCGGCGTTCTTTTCGATGCCGTCCACGAGGGCCGTCGCCGCCTTTTCCTGCCCTTGGGCCTGACGGATGCCGAGCAGCCTGAGCGCGATGACCAGCGCCCGCGGCGAACTCGAGCCGCCACGCTCGACGGCGATTTTTCGTGCCTCCTCGTAGAGCACGGCGGCCGTGTCGTAATCGGTCGTGCGCCGGCGCATATCGGCGAGCGCCACAAGCAGGTTGGCGCGGTCGAGGCTCTGCGCGGGATCTTCGCTCCGGGCTTCGCCAAGGGCGTTCTCCAGCCTGCGCCGTGCTTCGTTCCGCTTCCCGAGCCGATAATCCGACCGGGCCGCGGCGATCACGGCGGCGGCTGACGTCGTCGGTGGTGGGGCCGGCTTGTCGGCGGTGGGGGCCGCTGCCGTGGCGGCACGGACCGCCTTCGCCGTGGCCTCGATCTTCGCGATCTGGTCCTTGGCATCGGGCAGTTTCTCCGCCATGGCGCGGGCCCGCGCGAGATTCACCGCCGCCGCCTCGTCATCGCCGAGGAGTTGCTGAAGCCTGGCGATGTCGGCGAGATCGGTCGCGGAATCGCCCGCGTCGCCGTCAGCCAGTCGCATCTCGATTTCGATCGCGCGGCGCAGGTCGCGGCGGGCCGCGTCGGCCTCCCCGACCGACTCCCGCAGTTCGGCGAGCTTGGTGAGGAGTTTCATTTTCTCGGCGTCGTCGCCCTCGGGATCGGCGTCGAGGCCGGCCAGGAGCCGCTCCATCAGTGGGATCGCCTCCCCTTCACGGTCGAGCGCGAGGAGCACCAGCGCCAGGGGTTTCACCGTGGCGAGCGTCACCTCGTGATCGGGGCCGACCGTCGCCTCCCAGATGCCGAGCGCCCGCCGCAGGGTCTTCTCGGCGAGCTCGTTGTTCCCGGCCGCGCGGTAGGCGCGGGCCAGTGGCAGGAGCGCCGCGGCGATGTCGGGATGCTCGCCTCCCAGCGATGCCGCGTAGATCGCGATGCCCGTCTCATACATCGTGGTCGCGGCGGCATAGTCGCGGGCCGCCTGCCGCGCGTTGGCCATGGCCACGAGCACGTCGGCGACATGCTCGTGCGACTCCCCGAACTGCGCCCGCCGGATGGCGACGAGCTGGTCGCGAAGCGCCTCGCCCCGGGCGACATCACGGGATTTTTTGCAGAGTGCCGCCGCCGCATCGACCAGCCGGCAGAATTCCTCCTCCGCGTGCGCACCCTGCCGCGGCACCCGCCGCTCGAGGATCTGGGCCACATATTTTTCCGCGGCCTTCGCATCCCCGGCCCTCACGGCGCACTCCGCGAGCCGGGTCACCGCCGCGAGTGTCGCGGCATGCGCCGGCCCGTGCTCCCGCTGCATCGTCTGCAGGGCCGTCCGCAGCAGGGATTCGGCCGCTGCCGTGTCGCCATTGCCGACGAGGCAGCGCCCGAGCCCGAGCTGGTCCTCGGCCACATCCACGTGCGCCGGCCCGAGCAGCCGCTGGTCGAGCGTTAGGGCCTCGCGGTAGAGCTCGCTCGCCCGGTCGAACGAGTCGGCGGCGAGCAGCACGCCGGCCGCGAGCCGCAGACCCTCGGCCGCACGCGGGTCGCCCTGGCCGGCGAGTTCCTGTAGCCGGGCGACGATCTGCTCGAAGCCCGCGTCCCAGGGATCGTCGTCGCCCCGCTTCTGCGCGACGTCCACGAGGTGCAGCCTGTCGATGAGCGGCTCGGCACCGTCGGCTCCCAGGTGGGCCGTGGCGAGGTCGCGCGACCGCATGAAGGCGTCGATCGCGGGCGAGTAGTCTTCGTTGGCGAGGTGCAGGGCGCCGAGATGTCGGAGCGACGGCACGAGCACCGCCGGCGCCGCATCCGCCGCCTCCGCGGCTGCGATCGCGTCGGCTTGGATCGTGATCGCTTCGGCAGCCGCGCCACCCAAGGCGATCAGATCGGTGAGCGTCATCACCGCCTCGAGCGCCTCAGGGCCCGCAGCGCCGAACTTTTCCCGCTTCACCTCGATGATTTTCCGGGCATTGGCGGCGGCGGCGGTCCAATCGCCGAGTGCCGCCTGCACTTCGTCGAGCTCCTCGAGTGCCTTGAGTGTCGCGGGGTGCTCGGGCCCGAGCGTTTCCTCGAAGATCTCCACGGAGCGGGCGAGCTCCCGCCGGGCCTGAAACGTCTTTTCATGCTCCGGGCCGAGCGACGTGTCGAGCACGCGGACGGCCTTCTTGAGCATGTCCACCACGCTCTCGTATTTGCCGAGCGAGGCATGCACCTTGCCGAGCAGCAGGAGCGAGGCCGCCAGGGGCACCTCCTGGCTCGACTGCCCCTCGCGGGCGAGCGCCTCCCGAATCGCCACGGCCTTTTGCAGCGGCCCCTCGGCCTCCTGCATCTTGTCGTTTTCGACGAGGATCTCCGCGGCCAGGTCGAGGAGCGGCAGCTGGTCGGGATGCCCGTCGCCGCGCGACTTCTTCACGAGCGCGTTGGCCGCCCGCAGGTCGGCGAGCGCCTGCTCGAAGTCGCCCGCCTCGCGCTTACGCTGCGCGCTCTCCACGTATTGCTGCACGCGCACGTCGCGCTCGACGCCGGCCAAGGCCTTGGCGGGCGCCGGCTCGGCGGCTGCGGACGCCCCGGCGAGCACGAGCCAGGCCGACAGGGAGAGGGCGAACGCAGCGGGCGGGCGGGGCATATGTCGGTCGATGGGGTGGTAGGGCGGTGGCGTGTCGGTCGAGCCGACATCGAAGTGTAAACAACCAGCAGCGACCTTCATTCTCTCACGGTTTCCTCACAAAAGCGATCGGCGTGGCGACTGATATTCTCGGGCGATGGCGATTCCTCCGCGCGAAAACCCCCCGATTCCCCCGGCCCGTTGGCAGGGCGTCACAGCCGCTCTCGCGCTCGTCGCCGCCGTCTGGATGGCGTACGCGAGCGGCCTGGGGGCGCCGTTCATCATGGACGACAACCCGAGCATTCCGGCCAACCGGTCGATCCGCAGCCTGTGGCCGATCTGGCCCGTGATCTGCTACGAGCACGGCGAGGGGCGGACGCACGACGGCCGGCCGCTGTTGAATCTCTCACTGGCCATCAACCGGGCGGTGACGGGCACGTCGCCCGTCGGCTTTCGGGTAATGAACATTCTCATTCACTGCGGCAACGCGATCCTGCTCATGGCGCTTGCGAGGCTCTTGCTCACGCGGCCCGCGGTGCCGGCGGCGGTTCGCGACCGGGCAGGGGCGATCGCATGTACCGCCGCGATCCTCTGGGCGGTGCACCCGCTCGGCACGGGCGCGGTGACCTACGTCATCCAGCGGGCCGAGTCGCTCGGGGCGTTCATGATCCTCGCGACAGTGCTCGTGACGGTGCGCGGGATTCTCGCAGCCGACACCGGCCGCGGGACGTGGGCCCTGCCCCTCGTCGCCCTGCTCTCCGTCCTCGCGGGCACCGCGAAGGAGACGAGCGTGGCGATCCCGCTCGTCACGCTGCTCGTCGATCGCGCGCTCATCGCTGGATCGTCGCGGGGCACGCTTCGGCATTGGCCGTGGCACCTCGCGGCCGCGGCGTCGTGGCCGAGTGTCGCCCTCATGCTCACGGCGCTCGGCGGCCGCGGCTCCTCGGCGGGGCTCGACTCGGCCTCGCCCTGGCTCTACCTGCTCACGCAGGCGAAGGCGATCTGGCTGTACGCGCTGCGGATCGTCTGGCCGCAGGGACTCGTGTTCGACTACGGCGATTTTCTCTCGTCGGGGCTGGCCGAGTCGGGGGGCTGGCTTCTGCTCACGGCGGCGGTGTTTGCCGGAGTGGTCTATGGCTACGCGAAGTTTCCTGTCGCCTTTCTCGCCCCGCTGCTGTTCTTCGTGCTCCTGGGTCCGACGTCGTCGGTGATCCCGGTGAAGACGCAGACGATCGCGGAGCATCGGGCGTATCTGGCGAGCGCGGGCCTGATCATTCCGGCGGTCGCGGCCGCGTGGCTCATCGCTCGGCAGCGGCTCGGGCTTTCGCCGCGATTCTGCGGCCTGGCCGCCGCCGCTGTCGCCCTCGCGCTTGGCCTCTCGACGGCGGCCCGCAACCGCGAGTTCGTCAAGCCTGAGATCCTCTGGCGGAAGGCCCTCGCGGCCGAGCCGCGCAACGAGCGGGCGATGATCAATCTGGCGGCCCAGCTGATCGCGAAGAAGGATTCCGCGTCGCTCACGGAGGCTGAGCGGCTGTTGGCGGTCGTGTCGCAGACCGGTCGTTATCCGAAGGTGCATGCAGTCAACGTGGGCTCGCTCGCGAAGGCCCGAGGGCGATATCCCGATGCGCTCGCCGCGATCGACGCCGTCCTCGAACTGACGCCCGACGACGCGACCACGCTCGCCGACCGCGGCTACGTGCTCTGGAAACTCGGCCGGCTCCCCGATGCCCTCACCGATCTCGACCACGCGCTCACGCTTGACGACCAGATCGCCCCCGCCTGGCTCAATCGGGGTAACGTGCTCCTCGACCTCGGGCGGCGCGACGAGGCCGAGCGGTCGTTCGCCCGCTCGGTCGAGGTCGATCCGAAGTACGCGAAGGGCTGGGACCATCTCGGCATCGCCCGACAAGACCGGGGCGACCGGGCTGCCGCCCTCGATGCCTTCAGCCGCGCGGTCGCCTGCGACGCCAGATACGTCGAGGCGGTCTACAACCGGGGCCGACTGCATGCCGAAATGGGCCAGCCCGCGGCAGCCATTGCCGACTTCACGGCCGCGCTCGCGGCCGATCCGGCCTTCCGCGACGCCCATTACAATCGGGCGGTCCTCCTGATCCGCGTCGGCCGCACGGCCGAGGCCCGGGCCGACATCGAGGCGTTCGTGCGGCTCGGCGGCAAACCGCCGGCCGCCATGTTGGCCTTGGTCGGCCTCGCCGCCACACCATGAATCGGCACTCATGAGCAGCATGAACCGCATGCCCCACGAACGTCCCTCTGTCGTCATCTGCATACCGGTGTTCAACGACGCGAGAAGTGCCGCGCTCCTGCTCGACCAGCTCGACGCCCTGGCGGCTACGCTGCCATACGACTTCGCCGTCGTGTTCGTGGACGACGGCTCCCGGCACGAGGAATTCGCGGCTCTCCCCGGTCCGACGCCGCACGTTCCCGCCGTGGAAGTCCTGCGCCTCCGTCGCAACCTCGGCCACCAGCGGGCGATCGCGATCGGCCTGTCGTTCATCGCGGCCGAGACCGATGCCGACTACACCGTCGTGATGGACGGCGACGGCGAAGACTGTCCGTCGTCACTGCCCGAACTGCTCGCTGCGGCGGTGGATGGCTCGCCCCACGCAGCCGTGTTCGCCGAACGGCTCAAGCGGCACGACGGCGCGGGGTTCATGCTCGGCTACCGCATGTTCCGCCTTCTGCACAAGCTCTTCGTGGGCCGCGACGTGAAGGTGGGCAACTTCAGCGTCCTGCCGCGGCCGGTGCTCGAGCGGGTCGTGGGCATCTCCGAGATCTGGAACCACTACGCCGCCGGCGTGTTCCACGCCCGAATCCCGGTCGTGCAGGTGCCGATCGCCCGGGGCCGCCGGCTCGCCGGCGAATCGAAGATGAATCTGCCCTCGCTCGTGATGCATGGCATCTGTGCGCTCTCCGTGTGGAGCGACGTGATCGTGTCGCGGCTGTTCGTGATCGTGGGCGGACTCATGGCGGCGGTGGTGGCAGCGCTCATGGCCGTGCTCACGATCCGGCTCTTTACGACCGCCGCGATCCCCGGCTGGGCGACGTTCACCGCAGGCATGCTCATCCTCGGTGGCATTCTCCTCGGCATCGTCAGCCTGCTCCTGGCGGTGTTCGTTCTCGGCAACCGCAGCGCGGCCAACTTCCTGCCCCACCGCGACTGGCGGGATTACGTGCTGCCTGGAAGCGACGCCCCGGTCGCGGGACGCGCTCCGCTCGCCACCGAGTGACGCATGCAGACCCGCATCGAGACCGCCGGTGGAATGGCGATCAACGGATCACGGCGATTCTGGCTCGCCGCCGGCGTGATCGCCCTGCTCGCCGCCCACTACGCCCTCGCCTACACCGCCACGCTCGGCGCCTGCACGACGTTCGACGAGCCGCTCCACATGGTGGCCGGCGTCGCCTACTGGACGCTCGACGACTACCGGCTCCAGCCCGAAAACGGCAACCTTCCGCAACGCTGGTGTGCGATTCCGCTCCTGTTCATGAACCTCACGTTCCCCACGCTCGACCAGAAACTCTGGCAGGAAAGCGAGGCCGTCCTGCTGGGGCGGCAGTATCTCTACACCTGCGGCAACGACCCGCAGGCGATGCTCGCCGCCTCCCGGGCGATGGCCACGGTCTGGTCCACGGCGCTGTGCCTCGTCGTGTTCCTCTGGTCGCGGTCGATCTTCGGCACTTCAGGCGGCCTCGTCTCGCTGGCCCTTGCCGCCTTCTGGCCGGCGGTCGTGGCCCACGGGCCGCTCGCCACGAGCGACGCCTGCGGGGCACTCTTCTTCACGCTCGGTGCCTGGTCGCTCTGGGGACTGTTTCAGCGGATCACACCCGGCACACTCGCCGCCGCGTTCTGCGCGGTCGGCATCGCGCCGATCGCCAAGCATTCGAGCGTGATGCTGGCACCGCTCGCCGTGCTCTATCTGGTGGTCATCGCGACCCTCGGCCGGCCCCTTGTCGTCGATCTCGGCCCATGGAAGGCGGTCGTCCGCAGCCGCGGGCAGCGGGCCGCCCTCGCAGTCGCGTCGCTGCTCGTCCCGCTCGCGGGTGCCGTGTTCTTCATCTGGGCGTCGTGCGGCTTTCGCTACGATGTCGCAGGCCCCGGCTGCGGACCGCAGGAATTTCGCCGCTACGAGACACTCGAGTCGTGCAACGAGCACGCCGGCACGATCGGCACGCTGTGCGACCGTCTCGCCGCCTGGCAGCTCCTGCCGGAAGGCTGGCTCTATGGGCTCAGCTATGTCGGCGCTACCGTCCGCATCCGCAATGCCTTCGCCGTCGGCCGGTATTCGATCGACGGCTGGTGGTGGTATTTCCCACTCTGCTTCGCGATCAAGAACACGCTGCCATCGCTTGTCCTCTCGCTCTGGGGTATCGGGATCACCTGCCGCGGCCTCTTGCGGAGCATCGGCCGCCGCGTGCCGCTCGATCCGGCCACGTACGCAAGCCTCGCACCGCTCGGCATCCTCGTCATCCTCTGGCCCACATTTCTCACGAGCCATCTGAATATCGGCGAACGCCATTTGCTGCCGTCCTACCCCGCGCTCATGGTGCTCGCCGGCGGAACCCTTGTCGCTGCCGCGTCATCCAAATGGATCTTGCGGGCCGTCGTCGTCCTCCTCGCCCTGCATGCCATAGACGTCGCGAGCCGGTGGCCCTCGTCGCTGGCCTACTTCAACCAGATCGTGCCGCGTGGCCGTGAATATCAATGGCTCGTCGATTCGAACCTCGACTGGGGACAGGATGCCCTCCGATTACGTGCTTGGCTGGAACACAATAGGAAACCTGACATTCCTTACTACGTGAGTTACTTCGGAAGTTCATACGAAGGGCTGGTAGCTGACAACGACCGGATTCTCGGCATCGCCCCTGCCCCGGGGCAGCCCCAAATCCTGACGCCCGGTCTTTACTGCGTCAGCGCGACGCTGCTGGCCGCCGTCTACGACGAGCCGCTCGGGCCGTGGTGTGAAAAGTTCGAGGCGACGTACCAGCGGTCCCGCGAGTTCGTCGAGTCATTCGCTGGCACGTCGGCAGACACCGCCTCGGCCGAGGCGATCGTCACCGCCTCGGGCGAGAGCGGCGTCAGAGTGGCGCCGACCGATGGCGACGGCTCCGCGAGCGTCACCGACGCCGCGGTCTATGCGTTCAACATCCTCCAGTCGGGCCGGCTGCGGGCCTATCTCCGGCATCGCCAGCCTGACGCCGATGTCGGCCGCTCGATCCTCATCTTCCGGCTCTCGGCAGCCGATCTCGATGCCGCGCTCCGTGGCCCGCCGGCCGAACTCCTGCCGCAGTCGTGGATGCAGCGCGACGCGCGGGGCGATGCGGTGGTGCTCGTGAACCGCGGCGATGCGCTGGCCGACGAAGGCAAACTCGTGGAGGCTGAGGAAGTGCTCGAGGACGCCCGCCGGCTCGATCCTTACAACGCCAAGGCCTGGTCCCGACTCGGCCTCGTCTACGCGGCCCGCGAGCGGCACGACAAGGCGATCCACGCCTACGAAAAGGCCTCGCGGCTCGCCCCCTCCGACGCCGAGCCGCTGTACAACCTCGGCCTGCTGCTCGCCACCTTGGGCCGCACCGACGAGGCGATCACAGCGTTCGGCAGCGCCATCGACCGCAAGCCAAAGTTCGCAGACGCCTGGTTCAACCGGGGCGTCCTGCGGCTGCGGCGGGGAGCCGCCCGCGAGGCCCGGGAGGATTTCGAGCGTTATGCCGAGCTCGGCGGCGTCTTGCCAGAGCCTTTGCGGTCGGTCGTGCCGCCAGCCTCCGAGAGGGCCGCCCCATGAGCGACCCTGCTTCCCGGCCGGTTGGCGGTGGCCACA
>Ga0214917_10004249_pt1 | contig 16051 bp, 12 predicted proteins | sample LL_1208_BB_MetaG_FD_177983 | JGI IMG/M metagenome (GOLD analysis project Ga0214917, IMG submission 177983) | Freshwater microbial communities from Lake Lanier, Atlanta, Georgia, United States - LL_1208_BB | ecosystem: Environmental > Aquatic > Freshwater > Lake | place: USA: Georgia | collected... | reverse complement strand
TCAGACGTTTCAGCTGCCGAGCCCGGAGTGGCCTCGCGCACGGTGGTGGTGTTCGACGAGTCCACCGAGCGCCCGCTCTACGTCAAAAATGACGACGACCGCGCCCAGCCGATCGCCTCCATCACCAAGCTGATGACCGCCATGGTGGTGCTTGATGCACACCTGCCGATGGACGAAAAGCTCACCATCACATGGGACGACGTCGACCACCTGCGCGGCTCATCGTCGCGGGTGCCAGTTGGCGCCGAACTGACCCGCGAAGAATTGTTGCGCCTTGCGCTGATGTCGTCGGAGAACCGTGCGGCTGCCGCCCTGGGACGCAACTATCCGGGCGGGGTGAGCGCGTTCGTCCGCGCGATGAACGCCAAAGCCGCCGCCATCGGCATGAATCAGGCGCACTTCGAAGACAGTTCAGGGCTGAACGGCAACAATCGCGCCAGTGCCATGGACCTTGTGCGGATGGTGCAGGCTGCACATCAGTACCCGGCCATCCGCGAGTTCTCGACCACTGGCGCCCACACTGCCGAACTCAATCGCCGCACGGTGGAGTTCCGCAACACCAACGCGCTGGTGCGCAGCCCGGACTGGGACATCGGTCTGTCGAAGACCGGCTACATCCGCGAAGCCGGTCGCTGCTTGGTGATGCACGCGCGGATCGCCGCGCGACCCGTGGTCATCGTGCTACTGGATTCGGACGGCAAGCAGACGCGCATTGGCGATGCTGCTCGCATCAAAAAGTGGCTCGAGACCCGCTGGCGCAACAATTTGCTGGCCAGCGGCTGAGCCGCGCGCCGCTCAGTGCGGCGCACCCTCGACGCGCGGTGCGTTATATCGCGCGTGGTGTTTAGCAAAAATCTCGGCCATCTGACCTGAGGCCACCATCCCGTCGACCGCCTGTTTGATCGCCTCGATCAACTGCGGCTTGTCCGCTTTGACCGCCACGCCGGGCTGCCAAAAGCTCAGCACCGGCCCAGTCATCTCGATGGCGTTGACGCTGTAGCCCGACTTGTCGGCGCCGAGTAGGCCCTCCAATTCGGTGCGTGGCCCCATCACCGCGCTCACTTCGCCCTTACGCAGGGCCGCGATGGCCTGCTCATGGTTTTTGAAGTGCTTGATGTGGTCGCGCATGCGACCTGCGTACAGGGCCATCAGAAAGGTGTCCGAACCGCCACCCACTTCGACACCAATGTCATGATTCTGAAAGAACGGCTCGAGGTTCTCCAGCTTCGGGATGCGCTTGGTGTCGCGCGCGACCATCAGGTTCTCGGCGTAGTACGGCGCAATCAGCTTGACCTGCTTGACGCGCTCGTTGAATACCGGGTCCACCGGCATGTGCAGCATGAGATCGGCGATCTCGTTGCCCATGTAATGGCCCTTCCAGACGTAGTTACGCAGATCATCCTCGACTTTCTCGTCGGCCTCGGCCCAGGCGAGATCGAGCTTAAGGCCCAGTTTGTCAGCCAAGGCGCGAGCGATGTCGACGTCGATGCCGCCTGAATCCTGGTCAGAGAATGGCGCGAATTCTTTGTACACCGCGACCCGCAACACGCCCGGATGTTTGACCTCAAGCGCTTGCGCCAGGCCCGGCAAAAGCAAGGCCGCGACCAGCACGATCCAGCCCGTCAGGCGACGGGCACTCAATGTGCCGGTGCCCATCATTCGATGTGCACGGTTTCAAGCCACGAACGAATGGTCCACAGACCTTCCTGGCTAAGGATGCCTTCGAACTTGGGCATGTAGACGCGGCCATCGCGCACAGCGCCGTTGCGGACTCGCATGGTGAAGTAACCATCGCCCTCGTCGCCCAAAGGCAGGTAGCGCAGATCTGGCGCGATGCCCCCGGAAATGGCACCCAGCCCGTGGCAGCGCGCGCAGTTCTGGTTGTAGGCCGAGCTGCCGATCTTCACAGCCTTGGGATCACCGCGATACGGGTTTGTCTTGGCCCATTCATCGCCAATCGGCTTGAGTTCTGACACGTCGATCGCCTGCGGCGTCACATCGCCGTGGGCGCTGACCTGCAGCGGGCTTGCCAGCAGTGCCGACAGTGCGGCGAGAGCCAGTGCGAAGCGTTTCATGAAGGTCTCCATATCGAAAAAAGTGGGCCGACTCGAGAGCCGGCCCCAACATAGTGAGGAGAAAAAGCTATGGCTGACGTTCTGTCAGACAGAACCTTACTTGGCCAACTTGAACACCCAGAGCGCACCGCCCTGGTTGAGGTAGTTGACCCGCTTGGCCACGTCGCCGCCCCACAGGGGAACCGCGCCGCCCCAGCCCGATACGACGGCGATGTACTGCTCGCCGCCTTGTTCCCAAGTCACCGGGGGCGCAACCACGCCCGAACCGGTTTGGAATGCCCACAGCTCCTTGCCGCTCTTGGCGTCCAGAGCCTTCAGTTGACCTTCCGGGGTACCGTAGAACACCAGACCGCCCTTGGTGGTCATGGCGCCGCCCCACAGCGGAGCGTTGTTCTTGACTTCCCAGGCCAGCTTGCCGGTCTTCGGATCGAAGGCGCGCAATGAACCGATGTAGTCGTCATAGATCGGCTTGATGTTGAAGCCGGCACCCAGGAACGCAGCACCCTTCTTGTACGAGATCGGCTCGTTCCAGATGTCCATGCCCCACTCGTTGGCCGGCACGTAGAACAGGCCGGTGTCCGGGTTGTAGGCGATCTGCTGCTGGTTCTTGCCGCCGAGGAAGGACGGGGCGCTGAACACGGTCTTGCCTTGCTTGTCGGCACCCGGATTGCCCGGACGGTTGTCGTCGTTGTAAACCGGACGGCCCGTCTCGAGGTCGATCTTGTCGGCCCAGGTGTGCTTGGTGACGAAGGGGAAAGCGTTCAGCAGCTTGCCGGTGGTGGCGTCGTTGACGAAGAAGAAGCCGTTGCGGTCGGCCTTGCCGCCGGCGCGCACGGTCTTGCCATCCTTGCCCTTGAAATCGAAGGTGACGAATTCGTTAACGCCGTCGAAGTCCCAACCGTCGTTCGGGGTGTTCTGGTAGTGCCACACGATCTTGCCGGTGTCCGGGTTGATTGCAACGGTCGAGCACGAGTACAGGTTGTCGCCCGGACGGGTGTGGCTGTTCCACGGGGCCGGGTTGCCGGTGCCCATGTAGATCAGGTTGGTCTTGGGATCGTAGGTGCCGCCGAGCCAGGTCGACGAGCCGCCGGTCTTCCAGGTGTCGCCCGGCCACGAGGCGTTGGTCTCGCCGGTGATGCCGTTCTCTTGGCCGTTCAGGTAGCCCATGTGGCCTTCGACCACCGGACGGGTCCAGACCAGCTTGCCGGTCTTGGCGTCACGTGCGTCAACACGACCGACGATGCCGAATTCGCCACCCGACACGCCGGTAACGACCAGGCCCTTAACGACCAGCGGAGCGGCGGTGTACGAATAGCCGGCCGAGAACTCGTCGAGCTTCTCTTTCCAAACGACCTTGCCGGTGTTCTGGTCGAGGGCCACCAGTTGCGCATCCAGGGTGCCGAAGATGACCAGGTTGTCGTACAGGGCGGCGCCACGGTTGACCACGTCACAGCACGGCATGATGCCTTCCGGCAGACGGTGGTCGTATTGCCAGAGTTCCTTGCCGGTCAGGGCGTCAACGGCGTACATGCGGCTGTACGAGGCGGTGACGAAGATTTTGCCGTCATGAACCAGCGGCTGCGACTCTTGGCCGCGCTGCTTTTCACCGCCGAACTGGAAGGCCCATGCCGGAACCAGCTTCTTGATGTTGGTGGTGTTGATCTTGTTCAGGGTCGAATACCGTTGCCCTTGGGTGCCCATGCCGAACGACAGCACATCGCCGGTCGACTTGGCGTCGTTCAGGATCATCTCGTCGGTCACGGGACCGGCGACTGCGGCCAGCGACGCGCCAGCAAAGGCGGCGGCGACCAGCATCGAAAGCGTCTTGCGTTGCATTGTTTTCCTCCTGGAGTGGGTGGGCGGCGCCACCTCTGGCGTCACCGCGGAGACACAGTCAGCAAGAGGCGTGCCAAGCTGTCAAACAAGGCCACCCATCTGCACATTGTCCAAATGAATCCCGCCCTTATCGCCGTGAATACGGGATTTGCCGATCGTTCAAGGATTCCCGTTCAGCGCCGGCAAGCCACAGCGTGACGTCGCGACACTGTCTCGATTCTGACGATGTGTCTCAGGCTGAGACGCTCAGGGCGAGACACCTGCAGACAGGACACGCCGCTCGATGGCCGGATACAGGTGCGCCACCGAACGCCGGTACTCGCTCGCGGCCAGCGGCAGCGACGCCCATTCGGGCGGCAGTGGCAGGGCCAACACATCGTTCATGTCGAGCCCCTGGCGCGCAGCGTCAACAAAGGTCTGCTCGATCCAGTCGAGCCAGCGGCGGGTCATGGCGATGCCCCGCGCGTCGTCGAGCACCGGGCCATGCCCCGGAACCATGCGTTTGAAGGGCAGCGCCGCCAGGAGGTCGAGGCTACGCCGCCATTCCGCGAGGTTGGCATGCGGCGTGGTGGGCGCACGGTCGAAAAACACCAGGTCGCCGGTGAACAGCACGCCGGTGGTCTCGTCGAACACCACCAGATCGGCCGCACTGTGGCCACGCAATGCCATCACGCGAATCCGGTGATGCCCCAGCAGCGTGGTGCCGGCTTCAGCCACGCCATCGGGCACCACCGCCTCGGTGCCCTTCATGCCGCCACCGACCATGCGATAGAGGTTGTCGTTGAACGCCTCGCCCAACTCGCGGATCGATTGGCGGGTGGCGGGTAGGGTGGCCAGCGCCTCCCGCGGGAAAGCCATGTTGCCCAGAATGTGGTCAGGGTGCAGGTGGGTGTTGTAGACGCGCACCACGGGTTCGGTGCTGCGGTCGCGGATGGCCGCCAGCCACGCTTCGCCCAAGGCTTTGGATGCGCTGGTGTCGATCACCACAACACCCGCACCGGTAGCCACGAAGCCGGCATTGGCAATATTGCCGCCATTGCTGGGCGTGAGGTCCTCGGTGTGGCCAACCAGCGCCCACGTGTCGGCGGCCACAGCCTGCACCTCCAGGCCCGCGCCGAATGCGGGCATCGCCAGCGCTCCAAGCGCTGCCAGCGCCAGGCTAAGGCGCTTCAACGCAAAGTCCCCAGTACCTTGTTGCCGTTGTTGTCGCGGCCGTCGATTTGCACCACCGTCAGCGCACCGGCCAGGTCGAGGGTGAACACGGGGTTCTCGCTGACCGGCTCGGCGGGCCTGATGCGCGCAACAGTGTTCCCGCCGGCATCACGAAGGTTGAGTTCGTCGATGAAGAACGCTGGGATCCCATTGGCGAGTCCCGTGTCCATCGGATGCAGGATTGAGAAGCGCAGACGATCACCGACTGCCGACGAGAACTGGCGCGCACTCACCGTGTTGAGCGTGCGCTCCCAACCGGGCGTGCCGCGCCCGTTGCTGGGCGCGGTGCAACCGCCGCCCTGCGACGCCACCACTGCCGATCCGATCAGCCAGCGGCCATCCTTGAGCTTGACTCCGGCGCGGATCGGCGTGCTCTGCTGCACCTTGATGCGAAATGCAAGGTAAGGCGCGACAGTGACAGGCTCGAATTCGAGTACTTTGAGGATCGGGTTGTAGTCGGCGACCACGACGATGCGCTCGATCCCCTCGCTGGCGACTGCGCGGGCGTCCACCGCTACGGGGACGTTCATCGCATCTTCGGCGTTGGCTGGCACCTCGACCCGTACGCGGGCGTCGAAGCTAATCGGGCCGTCGGCGTAGAACTGCCGCTGCATGTCGGGCCAGCGACCACGATCACCCAAGGGGTCGGTTGGGGCAGCGGCACAGGCCGGGCTGAGCAGGGCCAGCAGGAGTGAAATGACTGCGGACAGAGTAGGGTTCATCGGGTGAGCGTAGGCGATACCCGGGTCGGGGACAAGACCAACGGCCGAGCAGCGTTGCCTATCCGTGTCCGCGAAACGCACTTATACTTAGTCTCAGATACAACATTGAGCGACGCGCTATGACGCGTCGCCCGCTAATCCCTGGTGAGGGGGAACGGTTTGGCCAGCAAACGTGCCGCGACTGCACTCCGTTCGGCAGACCTCGTGCGTGACGATCTCGAATCGCGCGGTGAGGTGCGTGCCGCCAGCCTTCCCGAGGCCGTTGCCTCGTCGTGGGAGCGCTGTGTTGAGCTCGGCCTCGACTCCGCCGAACGCCAGCGCATCGAAGGGCTGGGCGCACGCGAGCTGCAAGACATGCGCGAGCGCAATCTGCAGCTCACCGAGCAGGCCTTGCCGCCCATGGCGTCGCTGTACGAGCAGATCCGCAATACCCGCTGTCTGGTGGTCCTCACCGACGCCAGCGGCCTGATCCTGCACTCGCTCGGCGACGACGACTTCATCGAAAAGGCGCAGCGGGTGGCCCTGCAACCCGGTGTCAGCTGGGACGAGCGCAGCAAAGGCACCAACGCCATCGGTACCGCGCTCATCGAGAATCGGGCGCTGGAAGTGTGCGGCAGTGAACACTACTTCCGCGCCAACGCGTTCCTGACATGCTCGGCAACGCCGATTCGGGCTCCGCAGGGCGAGACCATCGGGGCGCTGGACGTGTCGGGTGATTACCGCGGTCATCAGAGCCACACCCTGGCGCTGGTCAAAATGACCGCCCAGACCATCGAGAATCACCTCAGCTTCGAGGCCTACCCCGGTGCCATCGAGATGCGGTTCCATACCCGCGCTGAGTTCATTGGCACCCTCTGCGAGGGCTTGGCGCTGCTCGACCCGCAAGGTCGGGTGCTCTCCGCCAATCGCAGCGCCGAGTTCCAACTGGGTCTGCCGCTGCAACGACTCATCGGCATGGCGTTCGAGGATATCTTCGATCGCCGCTTCATGCAGGCACTGGCGCACCCCGCCCGCACCGTCGACCTGCTGACTCACCACGGCGTGCGTGTGGTCGCGATGATCGCCGCCCCCAACCGCAGCGGCAGTAACGGTAGTCGACAGCTGCGTCAGGCCCAGCGCCCGGCGCGGGAGTCTGCGGTCAAGGTGGCGCAGCGCTGCCTCGCCGATCTGCACGCCGGCGACGAAGGCGTCAGCCGGGTCGTGGCGACCGTGCGCAAGGTCATCGACCACGATCTGCCGATTCTGATCCAGGGCGAGACTGGCACCGGCAAAGAATGGCTGGCGCGCGCCATTCACGAGGAAAGCAGCCGTCGCAGTGGCCCCTTTGTTGCGGTCAACTGCTCGGCCATCCCTGAGTCGCTGATTGAATCCGAATTGTTCGGTTACGAGAATGGCGCTTTTACTGGCGCACGACGTGAGGGCTGCACCGGCCACCTGCGTGCGGCCAACGGTGGCACCTTGTTCCTCGACGAAATCGGCGACATGCCGCTTGCCCTGCAGGCACGCCTGTTGCGCGTGCTGCAAGACCGGGTGGTGGTGCCGCTCGGCGGCGGTGAGCCGGTGAATGTCGACTTTCAGTTGGTCTGCGCGACTCACCGGCCGCTGGATCGGCTAATCAGCGAAGGCGGGTTCCGACAAGACTTGTACTACCGGCTGGCCGGCCTTACGGTTGCGCTGCCACCCCTGCGCCAACGCAGCGACAGCCTTGCGATTGCCGAAGGCATGCTGCGCGAGCTCGGAGGCGGCCGACTGAGCCTGTCCTGCGAAGCGCAGTCGGCGATTCGCAGCTACGGATGGCCCGGCAACCTGCGTCAGTTGTCCAACACCTTGCGTACGGCAATTGCTCTTGCGACACCTGGACAGTCCATCGAGCTCGAACATCTGCCCCCAGATCTAAGGGCGATCGCCCAACCCTGCGCCCCGGTGATCGAGGTGCCTGCAGCCCCTAAGCAAGACAGCGCACCCGCCTCCTTGCGCCACCTTGAGCGCGCAGCCATCGACCGCGCGATTGCCGACTGTGGTGGCAATATGGCTGCGGCAGCCCGGCAATTGGGCATCGGCCGGGCAACGCTGTATCGCAAGCTGCAAGGCCGGGCCTGAGCCCGCCGTATAATCCGCCATCGCCACTGCTGGCCGCACCATGACCCGCCCCTCGGGCCGCTCGCTCTACCTTCGACTGCTGCAATACGTGCGCCCTTATCGCGGCCGCTTCGTCGGCGGCCTGCTGGGCCTGGGCGTGGTCGCCGCCACCGAGCCAGCCCTGCCAGCCCTGATGCAGCCCCTACTGGACGGCACCTTTGTTAACAAAGACCCGTTCCTGATGACCTGGCTGCCGGCCATGATCATCGGTCTGTTTTTGGTGCGAGGCGTCGCCGGTTACATCAGCGACTACGCGTTCGCATGGGTCGGCACCCGTGTCGTGATGGACCTGCGCATCAAGATGTTCGATCGGCTGCTGACCCTGCCCACACCCTATTTCGACAACGCCGCCACCGGCAACTTGTTGTCGCGAGTCAGTTTCGACGCGGCTCAGGTGATGACCGCCGCCACCAATACGCTCACCACCGCCGTTAAGGAGTCGCTTACCGTCCTCGGGCTGCTGGCCTGGCTGCTATGGATCAACTGGCAACTGACGCTGGTGGTGCTGGTGGTCGCGCCGCTGGTGGCACTCTTGGTGCGCAAGATCGCGCGCCGATTGCGCGGCGCCAGTCGGGGCGCACAACGGGCCATGGGCGACATGACTCACGTGCTCGACGAGGCGATCAGCGGCCATCGCGTCGTTAAGGTTTATGGCGGCCAGGCCTACGAAGCGGCGCGGTTCCGCGAAACCGCCGCCGAGCTGCGCAGCTTCCTTATGCGCCAGGCCGCGACCTCGGCTGCGGGTCTGCCGATCATCGAACTGGTGACCGCCAGCGCCGTCGCCATGGTGGTCTGGATCGCCACTGGCCAGGCGCGCGACGGCAGCCTGTCGGTGGGCAGTTTCGTCTCGTTCATGATCGCCATGCTGATGCTGATGCAGCCCTTGCGGCGCCTCACCGGCATCACCGAACAGTTGCAGCGCGGCATTGCCGCCGCCGAAAGCGTGTTCGAGCTGCTGGACCAGCCCGCCGAGTCCGACCCTGGGCGCACTTCACTGGCACGGGTGCAGGGTCATCTGCAGTTGGAGGGCGTCAAGTTTGCTTACGACGCCGGGGGGCGCCAGACCCTCGACGCGATCGACCTGACGCTCGCGCCCGGCGAGATGGTGGCGCTGGTCGGGGCCAGCGGCAGCGGCAAAACTACCTTAGCCAACCTGCTGCCGCGCTTCTACCGGCCTGATGCCGGCTCGATCCGCATTGATGGCGTCGACATCGCCGAATGGCCTTTGTCCGACTTGCGCCGGCAGATCGCCTTGGTCAGCCAGGACGTCGTGTTGTTCAACGATACGGTCGCGGCCAACATCGCTTATGGCGAGCGTCGCGAGGCCAGTCGCGCCGAGATCGAAGCCGCCGCCGAAGCCGCCTTCGCCGCCGGCTTCATCCGGCAAATGCCGCAGGGCTTTGACACGCTGATCGGCGAAAACGGCGTTCGCCTGTCGGGTGGACAGCGACAACGGCTGGCTATCGCGCGGGCGATTCTCAAGGACGCCCCGATTCTGATTCTCGATGAGGCCACTTCGGCGCTCGACAGCGAATCGGAACAACAGGTGCAGGCCGCACTCGAACGTTTGATGCAGGGCCGCACCACGCTGGTGATCGCTCACCGTCTATCCACCGTAGAACGTGCCAACCGGATTGTTGTCATGGATAATGGACACGTTGTAGAGTCTGGTACACATGACACCCTGCTCGCCCAAGGTGGCGCATACGCCCACCTTCACGCGCTGCAGTTCAGGGAGACTCGGCCGGATGCCGCAGAACACGTTGCCAGCGGGCAGGACGACTAGAATGGGGACAGACTCATGACCGCAGCACTGCCCATGTCGCTGTTCGCCTTTGGCCTCAACCACGAGAGCGCCCCGCTGGATGTTCGCGAGCGGGTGGCGTTTCCGGCCGAGCGCGTCAACGACGCGCTGCGCAATCTGGTCGAGAAGCGTCCGGTGTCGGAAGCTGCGATCCTGTCCACGTGCAACCGCACCGAGGTCTATTGCCACACCGAGCGTCCGGATGCGGCAATCGACTGGCTCGCCGACTTTCACCGGCTGCCTGCCAGCACGGTGGCCGATCACCTGTACCAGCTGCCTGGCGAAGCCGCCGTCCGCCATGCCTTCCGGGTCGCTGCTGGCCTCGACTCGATGGTGCTGGGCGAAACGCAGATCCTTGGTCAGATGAAACAGGCGGCGAAATCCGCCGAAACCGCTGGCACGCTCGGTTGGATGCTGCACAAGCTGTTCCAGAATTCGTTCGCGGTGGCCAAAGACGTTCGCGCGCAGACCGAGATCGGCAGCCGCTCGGTGTCGATGGCGGCCGCCGCGGTGCGACTGGCCGAGCGGATCTTCCCCGACCTCCAGCGTGAGCGGGTGCTGTTTATCGGTGCGGGCGAGATGATCGAGCTCTGCGCCACCCACTTCGCGGCGCAAAAGCCTGCCGGCATCACGGTGGCCAACCGCACCGTCGAGCGCGCAGAAGGTTTGGCTCAGCGCTTCGGCGGTGCAGCCATCAGCCTCAACGACCTACCCCAGGTGCTGGCGCAGCACGACATCATCGTCACCAGCACCGCGAGCCCGCTACCCATCATCGGCAAAGGCCTGATCGAACGTGCGATCAAAGCCCGACGGCGCAAGCCGGTGTTCATTGTCGATCTGGCCGTGCCGCGGGACGTCGAGCCGGAAGTTGGCCAACTCGATGACGTGTATCTTTACGCGGTCGATGACTTGGCCCACATCGTCCGCGAAAATGTCGAGAGTCGGCGCGAGGCGGTGATCGACGCCGAGTCGATCATCGATGTCAAGGTGGCGGACTTTATGCACTGGCTGGCTGCCCGCGAGGCGGTGCCGGTGGTCAAGTCGCTGCGCGACAACGCTGAGCGCACGCGTCAAGTGGCCGTGGAGGCAGCGGTGCGGCAACTCGCACGTGGTGATGATCCGGCTGCGGTCGTCGAGGCCCTGTCGCAATCGCTCACCAACAAGCTGATGCACGGCCCCACCAAGGCCCTGAGCAGCACCGCCGACAACGAACGCGGCGAACTGATGAAATGGCTGGCGCGTCTGTACCCGGGCCAACACGGGTGAGGCTGACAGTGGCATGAAGCCCGCGCTGCTCGAACGGCTGGCGCGACTGGAAGAACGGCTCGACGAAATCAACCGCCTGCTGGCGAGCGAAAACGCCGCCAGCGACCTCGACCAGTACCGCAAACTCACCCGCGAACACGCCGATATTGGCGACGTTGTGGGGCTGTATCACGCCTGGCAAAAGAACGAGTCCGACTTGCGTGCGGCGCTCGACATGGCTGGCGATCCGGATCTGGCTGACCTCGCCCGCGACGAGATCACAGCTTGCGAGGCTCGCCGCGAGGCGCTCGAGGCCGAGCTGCAGACCGGGCTGCTGCCGCGCGATCCCAACGACGACCGCAATCTGTTCCTCGAGATCCGCGCGGGTACCGGCGGCGACGAGTCGGCGCTCTTCGCGGGCGATTTGTTCCGCATGTATTCGCGCTACGCCGAGCGGCAAGGTTGGCGAGTGGAGGTGGTCTCGAGCAACGAATCCGACCTTGGCGGCTACAAGGAGATCATCGCGCGGGTGCTGGGTGACGGCGCCTACTCGATGCTCAAGTTTGAGAGCGGCGGCCATCGCGTGCAACGGGTGCCAGCCACCGAGTCGCAAGGACGCATCCACACGTCGGCATGCACAGTGGCGGTGATGCCCGAGGCCGACGAGCTGGCCGAGGTCAGCATCAACCCGGCCGACCTGCGCATCGACACCTTTCGCGCCAGCGGTGCCGGCGGCCAGCACATCAACAAGACCGACTCCGCGGTGCGGGTGACGCACCTGCCCACCGGCATTGTGGTGGAGTGCCAGGACGACCGCTCGCAGCATCGCAACAAAGCGCAAGCCTTGGCAGTGTTGGCGGCGCGCATCAAGGCGGCCCAGGAGAGTGCACAGCAGGCGGCCATCGCCAGCGAGCGCAAGAGCTTGGTTGGCAGCGGCGATCGCTCCGAGCGCATCCGAACCTACAACTTTCCGCAGGGCCGCATCACCGATCACCGCATCAACCTGACGCTATACAAGATCGACGCCATCATGGACGGCGACCTCGGCGAGCTGGTCGGCGCGCTGCGGGCCGAGCACCAAGCCGAGTTGCTGGCCGCACTGGCTGGCGAAGCCTGACATGACCGGCCCGGCCACGCTGGGCGAGGCCTGGCAAGCGGCCCGACAGCGGGTCGACGCGGTCGATGCGCGGGTGCTGGTACGCGAGGCCTGCGGCTGTGGCGAAGGCCGCTGGATCTCGCACCCGGAAACGCCCATCGACCCGGCCCAGCGACATCGGTTGGCCGATTGGCTGGCGCGACGTGCGTCCGGTGAGCCGGTCGCCTACATTCTCGGCTGGCGCGAGTTCTACGGCCATCGCTTCGCGGTGACGCGCGACGTGCTGATTCCGCGGCCCGACACCGAAACGCTGGTTGACGCTGCGCTGACGCGAATCCCGCAGGATGTCCCGCTCGACGTGCTCGACCTCGGAACGGGCAGCGCTTGCATCGCCATCGCCATCGCACTAGCGCGGCCACTGGTGCGGGTGCTTGCGACCGACGCCAGCGCCGCAGCACTGGCAGTGGCCGCCGACAATGCGCGAGCCTTGACCGCCGCGAACGTGCGGTTTGTGCAGTCCGACTGGTACCAGGCTGTAGGCGACCGCTTCGACCTGATTGTCAGCAACCCGCCTTACATTGCTGGCGACGACGCTCACTTGGCCAAGGGCGACCTGCGCTTCGAACCAGCGGCGGCACTGTCACCTGGCGGTGATGGGCTCGACGCCCTACGCACACTCGTCGCCGGCGCTCCAGATCACCTGCGTCCGGGTGGCTGGCTGCTGCTGGAGCATGGCTGGGACCAAGGCGCTGCGGTAGCAGTGCTGCTAGCGGCGGCGGGTTTCGGGTCGCTGGTGACGGCACTCGACCTGGGCGGTCATCACCGGGTCAGCGGCGGGCGATTGGCAGAGCCGTCACCTAGCGCTCTCGGGGCCGACCGCGGCTCGGCCTAACATATCCCCGATAGCCCACTTTAAGGAGCCCGCATGAGCACCACCCGCGCCTACGCCGCCACCGACCCACGCTCGCCGCTTGCGCCGTTCACCTTTCAACGCCGCACTGTCGGCGCCGACGACGTGCGCATCGACATCCTTTATTGCGGCGTTTGCCACAGCGACCTGCACCAGGCCCGCAACGAATGGGGTGGTTCCAGCTATCCGATGGTGCCGGGCCACGAGATTGTCGGTCGCGTGACCCATGTCGGCACGAACGTGACGCGGTTCAAGGTGGGTGACATGGCCGGTGTCGGCTGCATGGTCGACTCGTGCCGCCACTGCCACGACTGCGCCGATGGCGAAGAGCAGTTTTGCAACCAAGCCGTGTTCACCTACAACAGCCCGGACAGCCACACCGGTGGCATCACCTATGGCGGCTACTCCGACAACATCGTCGTCGATCAGGCCTTTGTGCTGCACATATCAGACCGGCTCGATCCGGCCGGCGCAGCGCCCTTGCTGTGCGCCGGCATCACCACGTATTCGCCGCTGCGCCACTGGCAGGTGGGGCCCGGCAGTAAGGTCGGCATTGTCGGTCTAGGCGGTCTGGGCCACATGGGGGTCAAGCTTGCGCACGCCATGGGCGCCTATACCGTGCTGTTTACGACGTCGCCGGGCAAAGCCGCGGATGCCAAGCGTCTGGGCGCTGACGAGGTGGTGATCTCCAAGGACGCCGAGCAGATGGCGCGCCACGCCGCCAGCCTTGACTTCATCCTGAACACAGTTGCGGCACCCCACGATCTGGACGCCTACATGGCGCTCCTCAAGCGCGACGGTACGCAGTGCTTGGTGGGCGTGCCGGACAGCCCCCATCCCTCCCCGTCGGTCGCCAATCTGGTGTTCAAGCGCCGGCATCTGGCGGGTTCACTGATTGGCGGCATTCGCGAGACGCAGGAGATGCTCGATTTTTGCGCGGAACACGGCATCACTGCTGACATTGAGCTGATTCCAGTGGATCAGGTCAACGCCGCTTACGAGCGGATGCTGCGCAGCGATGTCAAGTATCGCTTCGTGCTCGACATCAAGACGCTGGGCCAACCCTGACGCGAGGAATCCCCGCGATCACTCGCGTTTGAGAACCCGATCGGCGAGCAGGGACTCCCAGCCGCCGGCCCGAAAGCGCTGCTTGAGTTGATCGGGGTCGTAGCGGGTCTCGGCCCACTCGATAAGGCCCATCGGCTCGTTGTGAGTGTCGGCCACATACTGCGCAAGAAAAAAATCGAGCACGCCGGAGTGCGAGCCACGCATGTGTCCAAAGCGCCAATGCAATTCACGGCTGGCATCTTCGACGCTGTGGCCGAGGTGCAACACCCGATAGAGCACTGCGCCCATGCCGGCTCGATCAGCTCCCGACTTGCAATGGAGCAATGCAGGGTATTCGATGGTGTCGAACAATTGCTTGAGCGCACTCAGATCGGCGGCGACAGGCGGGCTGCGCGAATACAGCCGCGGGCTGTGGAGCGTGAGTCCGAGCCGGGCGCAGGCCCTCGATTCAATGCCCATCCCGGGACTGCGCTCACCCCGCAGGTTGATGATGGTTTTCAGGCCATAACGCTGCTTCCACGCCCGGAGTTGCCAGGGTAGCGGCTGGCTGGAGCGGAACATCCGTCCATCGATGGGGTGCAGATTGGTGTACACCGCCCGCACGAAGCCGTGATCGGCGCCATAAAAACTCCAGAGCTCTTTGAGGCTGGGCTTTGGGGCAAGAGGCTTGATGGCAGTTCCGAAGAGTGAGGGTGGTGGACCGAAGGAGGATCGAACTCCCGACCTCCGCATTGCGAACGCGGCGCTCTCCCAGCTGAGCTATCGGCCCGTCGACGGGGATTATAAATTGACAGCGCGCTTGCGCGAATCGGAGGCTGTTCGGTGGTTTTACAGCAGGGATACGCGATCCACCAGTCGAGAGATGGTCTCGCTGCGGAAATGCCCGTAAGTCTGCTCGATCATCCGAACGCTGGTTCCTGCCCATGCCGCTACGATCGCCGAATCGATTCCGGCAAGGATGAACTCAGTGATGGCCGTATGCCTGAGGCAGTAGGGCACGACGCGCGGATCGAGTTCGGCTTTTCTAACGGCACGCTTGAACGGTCGTTTCCAAGCGTCGTTGGTCCATACACGACCGTCGGCTCTTGCGAAAAGAGGCGCCGAAACGCTCCTCGCGCAAGCGCAGCGCTCCACCAGTTCGCGCATCTGACTTGAGACGATGATGGTACGACCGCCCACTTTGGTGTCGAACGGGACGTGGAGTTCGCCAGTAGCCGCGTTGTAGTCGCCAACTCTCAGCTTTGCGATTTCGCCCGGGCGTGCTCCGGAAAGTAAGAGCGCTCGGCAGAAATCCGCGAGGTCGGGCTTGAGGCAGGCCAGCAGTCGCTGTCGCTCCGGTTTCGCCAGGAAAGCGGCATCACGCTGTTTGACAGGGTTGTCGCGTTTCACCAGCGAGCCATGGGGGCGAACCGGCGTCCAACCCCGGTCACTGCTCACCCAGCTGAGTGCCCGGTACGCGTGATTAAGCGCAGCGCGGACCGAGGCCAGCTTGCGATTGGCAGTTGCACGCGCAGCGCGTCGCCGCTCTGGATCGGCCGGTGCGCTGGTCATCAGATTGTCGAACCACGCCTGCGTAATCGGGGCGCTAAGTTCAGAGAGCTGGGTCTGGCCAAACTCAGTTGCCTTCACGTAGCGGGCAAACATCCTAGCGGCGTCATCGCCCGTCTTGAAGCGCGCCTGTCGGTACATCGCATCCACGTAGGCCTGGCAAGCATCAGCAACCGTTGCCTGATGCGAGTCCGGACTTTTTGCGTCCAGTTCCCCAAACCACGCTCGAGCCCGCAAATCGGCCTCTTCGAACGAGTCGATTTCGGATTCGTGACCAAGCACCTTTTCTCGCCTCGGGGTAGAGCCGTGCTGCTCGTATTTGGCGATCCATGTACCCCCGCCGATCGTCGACTTGCGGTAACCGAGAAAGCGCTTGGGCAAAATGCGAACCCAATA
>Ga0214917_10004248_pt1 | contig 16054 bp, 7 predicted proteins | sample LL_1208_BB_MetaG_FD_177983 | JGI IMG/M metagenome (GOLD analysis project Ga0214917, IMG submission 177983) | Freshwater microbial communities from Lake Lanier, Atlanta, Georgia, United States - LL_1208_BB | ecosystem: Environmental > Aquatic > Freshwater > Lake | place: USA: Georgia | collected... | reverse complement strand
CCCCCAACCTTCTGATCCGTAGTCACTCAAATGACCCACAGATTGACGTTGATATCCCTAGTTTACAAGGGATTTCTTCTTTATAAAGTGTCTGGTTGTGTCAGGCTTTCCGGAATAAATCGCTGACTCAGTTGCTGACCATCCAATAATGTAAGTCACTAGACAAGGACAAAAGAGAAACATTTATTAGTGCTAATGATTTCCAAAAGTCAACTGAGAAGGCTGTCTTAACTCTGTTTAGAGAGCAATGTCTCGGCTTCTAGTTTCAAAGTTCTCGTCTCGTCGTGTGACAGACCATACAAATCGAATATCAGCTCATCGAGGCGACCATACAATTCTGTATAGATTTCAGATTCGTACACCTCGTCCAAGTCGTTTGCGTCAACTAATAACTTCTGAAGCTCATCTACGTGTTGTTCTATTCTTTTGACTCTGTCATCATGGCGAGTTATTGCAGGTATTGGGAAAACCCCAATGCTATCACCTTGTAGGAAAATCATCTCCCCCTTCATCTTTCCTCTATTTCTAAACCAAACTAAGCCAACTGTGGAATTTAGGAAAGCACAAATAGACTTAAGGCTTACTTCCCCTTTGCTAGTAATGAAATAAAGGTCACCGCTCCCAAAAAACTCAGACTCCGTGTAAAAGAAAGAATTAGTTCTAGACGAGTATGGAGCGATTACTTTCGGAGTCTTCGCGAACAGCTCAAGAGTTCTTGGCCATAAGAGCTGGTGCCAGGGCTGGCTAGATCTTACAATTTGTGCCCGAGATGACAACTGATCTTTAAACTTTTCAAGATAGACCTTCAGGCTTGGAAACTCGTTTAGTTTCAGACCATTAGGTATGTAAAGGACTTTCTTTGAGGTTTCACGAGCCCCAAACCTATGGATATCTGAGACCTTATGAAATGGTTTTATATATTCGATTACAACCTGCTCGTCACTCGCCAGCTCAATAGGTATTTCATCAAAGACAAACACCTTGTCTGCGCCTGTGTGAAGCCCATTCGTAATTGTAGCTAGTGTACTTAATTGAACGCTTGCGCTTTCCAATGAGTCAAGGACTTCATCTAGGGCAGTGCCTGCGGTTAACACTATGTCTAGGCGATCACCCTTGAATAACTCACTTTGCTTTATCGAGTAATACTGCGATTCGTCATCATCCCAGTCAAGTATCCGGTTTAATGTCGCGGATTCGGCGTCACCACGTCTCTTGGTAACACATGTCTGCACTAGATGATCGTGATCGGGCTGGGACTTCGAAATAAGTGTGACTAGATTGTGCTGGCCTAAGGCCGATTTGAAAATCTTTAGTTCTTGGAAATTGATTAGTTTTAAGACATTAGTTTTGTTCTTAAACTCCTGCCTAAGCAGCTTCGCTGATGGGGCTTTTGGATAGTAGTTAGTGGTTATAAAGCATATTATTCCCGAATCGTTTGCCAACTCTATGGCCAGATGGAAGAAATAGTAAAAATAGTCCATTTTGGCTTGCGAGAATTTTTTACCCAAATTTGAATTTTTTACCGCTCTGAAGATTTCCTTATTGCCCTTCTCTCCTATGTAGGGAGGGTTTGCAATCACAATGTCAAAAAATTCGATTCCAAACATGTGAATCGGATCAAAGAAGGCCGCTACAGAATCGCTTTCAAATGGTTGGAAAGATCTCAATTGAGTGGCCCTCAGGGACTCCCCAAACAAGCTCATTTCTTCTTGGACTAAAGTTTGGTATTTGTTTCGAAGATCTTTTTTCTTCGATATGCTCTGGGTTCTAAAGTAATTGTCTCGAATGTCTTGCAGCTTTACCTCAAGTTGATCATCTTCAAAAAGCGTATGAACTTCAGAGGAATCAAGGCTTAGAAGCGAGTTCGCGCAAACGAATTTGAAGTCAAGGTTAGGCAGCGGCCTGACTTCGGCTTTATTCCCCTCTTGATCAACTACTAGAGCTAACCAAGCTCTGAGACGCGATATTTCAACTGCCATAGGTTCGATGTCTACACCATAGATATTTCTATTGATGATAGCCAGTTTCGCCTTTTGAGGATCAAATCTTGGCTCAATTCGGCTATACACTTTCACCAAGAGTTGAAGCATGCCGATTGGAAATGCGCCTGAACCGCAGGCCGGATCAATGACTCTTAAGTCATCGAGTGCTTTTATTACTTCATCCTTGTAAGGTTTAAGGTCTCGCCGCCAGTTGTGGTCCTGATCATGGTATTCGCGTTCTGGGGCATCAATCAATTGATATAGGCGTCGGGCAAGATTCTGGTCGTTAGCGATCTTGGAAGTTAAGTAATTCTTAAGTGACTCCCTGCACATGTAATCCACTACTTCACGAGGCGTGTAAAAAGCACCCTTTGCCTTTCTAGCCTGCGCCCCTGTTTCTTCGGACACTTCTGCTAGAAGATTTTCGAAAATTCTTCCGAGCATTTCCGGGTCAATTGCAACTTGTTGGAACTCACTTGTGCTTTCATCGGTCGTGAAATTGTATTCACGAAGGAAGGCCAACAAATCATCGAAGTAGTTTTTAGGAAAAGCTAGAAGTTCTGACTTGTAAAGATCTTCCGGTTTTGATTCAAACAACCCTCCGTTAAGATAAGGCGTGAAAAGATCATCGACCAGTCTGTCTGATACAGGCATGTTCAGTACCTCAAAGAATAGTGGCTCTAGGCGTCGCTTGTAGTAATCAGTGTCATCTTCGAAATCAGTGGAATTAAAGTAACCGCTTGACTCGTTGAGTAAACCTTTCTTGTCCAAGAACCACGTAAAAATGACACGTCCAATAAGCCTGTTAGCAAACTGCGCAGCATTTTGATTCCCATGAATGCCGTTATTTTCGAGGTGCTGCGTAAGCTGTATGAATCTTTGACTGATCCCCTCATAGAATCTCTTATTGATCGGATGCAGATCAAAGCTGCCCCACAACACAGAGTGGAATTCAGCTTTTCTGGACAAGTCGGATATCTCGGTCCAAGAATTTAGAATCTCTTGAAAAGTAGCGGTAAGTTTTCCCTTAAGCTCAATAGTCCGAACTATGTAATTCTTGCTAAGTGCAACTACTACTCGATCAAGTGTTTTTGGGATTATGAAATCAATTCCAACATTAAATCGACTATTGAATGGTTCATCTTCAAAGTTCTCGGTTAGGCCCACTGCCCAAGCAATTGTCCGCATTGACGCGTCCTTCGCACCGAAAAGCTTTATGTCTAAATTAGCTTCAGCGGGCACTTCAAGAATGTAAGTTGCTAATCTGTCGGTAATTACTGAATCGCTCTGAAACCAGCTCGCATTAGATGTTAGTTTGCCGCCTTTATCAGAAAACTGTCGAAAATTAAAACTTTCGGCATCGTGGATTAGAAGGCCAACAATTGCTTTTACAGCTGTTTGCCCGAGTTCCAGTCCAGGATTCTGTTCGAGGTCAATTAGGATTTTTTCGAGATCATGGATTTTAGTATTAAGCATTCATCTTCCAATTCAAGTATGCCAAAACCATATTCGAACGACTTATTGGCGTGATGTTTTCTAGAGTATTAAATTTGGCGATTTCGCCAGCTTTAGCTAGTAAAGCTCTCGTTTCTTCTTGAAAGTTGCTGCCCTTGTTGCTCTTGGCCATTATTTGACGTTTGAGGTTGTCGATATCCCGTTTGAAAAACACATCTTTCGTTCTAAAAGCATCTCTCACTAGGTTTATTTCATCTTCGGAATACTGAAGAGCGAAAAGCACTCTCAGCAGCTCCTTCTCCTGTCCAACCAGTGAGCCTGTTTCCTCGATTTCCGAGTAGGCTTTTGATCCGCGCTCGATGAGGCGTTTTGCTTTCTCCTTATCAACACTGCTCTTGTCTAATGTCCTATTCGACTGTTTGGACGTGGTGCGAAGGAATTCCAACGCCTGTAGAGAGCTAATTGCCTTCACAGTTGACACTTCGGTGTCCAGTTCAACAAATTGGTAACCAATAACTGACTCGGAGTCTTGCTCTGAAATGAGGGCACTTAGACCAATTATGGCTGGTTTGGTATTTGCGTCATCTGGAAGCAGCCCCCACTTGCCAGGAGAAATCTCAAAAATGTTCCTTTTATACTCTTCGCTGAAACTCGGATCTGCATAGAACTTTTTTAGGTCCATTATGAACTCGTCCTCGGAGAGCAGGTAGTCTGCAGCCTTCTCTGCCTCGTCTAAGGCCTTGATGCGCTTTTGCATATCTCCACTGTAGATATCACTTATAGAATCTGTGTACTCAATAGGATTTTCTGGCTCTTCTAGAACTGGGGTATCCGTGCCAATAGTGTTTCGAATGATGTTGATTTTGCCCTCTAATCTCTGAATCAGACGAAGGTAGCCGTCAAGTTCGGCTTCGGGCTTCATGTTGAAAACGTAGACATCGTTGAATACCGAGCCAAGCCTATTCACGCGGCCGTTTCTCTGTATCATTCGAACGGGATTCCAGTGAAGATCAAAGTTAATCAAGACCCCAGCATCCTGAAGGTTTTGGCCTTCCGACAGAACATCTGTTGCAACTAAAAGGTTCAGCTCTTGCTCTCCCTTTTTAATTTCGTACAATTTGGCTGCTGGAGAGAATCTGGATGCCAAGTTCTCCGCGTCTGGTCGGTTTTGTGAGGTTAGAAATCCTGTTTTTTCCTGAGTTGCACTCTCACTATATGTAAATAGATTTTCCTGCAAGAACTTCACAGTGTCAGAAAAATATGAAAAGACGAGGATCTTTCTTTCAGGATCTTCAGAGCGGAGCCTGTCGATCTCCTTTGCAAACTCCTTGATTTTGGTGTCATCCTGCGAGATCACTTCAAGTTGAAGATCGAGCACCTCAATTAATTGTTTCTCAAGTTGTATGTCTGCGAGAAGCTGATCAACATTAAAACTCTTTGGATCAATCTTGGCGAGTATTTGATCAGCTATAGATTCCTCATCAAGCTCTAGATCCTCATCGCCAAAGCTATTTTCTAAGGCTTTTAGGTCAGCTACTGAAACAATTAAACCTTCTCTTACCCCTTTTTCAAATGCCAGAAGTTTTGTTTGATATGTGTCTAAGGATGTCCTCAAGGCGCTTACAGAAGACTCCATGCGCTTCAGAAACACTGTTCGCAGTATTCCAAAAATCCCTAACTGTAATAAGAGTTTTTTACTCTCTTCGCTTGGAAGTCTCAATTCCCCAATTTGTTCGCGCGTCTTGCCGTGATATTTGGTCTGGTACATCATCCACCTGTAAGGCATGAAGCCTAATAGCAATATCAATTGGAATATGTAAAACATAGGGCTACTTGAAGCTAATTCGTTCCCGTGCTCAGTTTTGGCAAGCTTTATCGCTTGAGTGTAAGGGTGCGACAGGTCTTTACAGTTATCGATTAGATCACTTGGTAGCACAGAATATATGTGATGCAGATCAAGGCTGGAACTCTGAATGGCTTTGATTGCCTCAACGTTTTCTTTGGCAAATTTATATTCAATTAGCCCAGGGTACACTTTGGGGAAAGTTCTCTCAACGCCATCAATGGTCAATGATCCGTATTCTTGTTCGATTCCTTGGCGAGTTCTTCTAACCACGAAGGTTCGAATAATTGGAGTCATCACTTCTCGAATCGCATCAAAATCTATTTGGCGATCTCTTTTAAGATCTTGGTTGATCTTCTTTTTAAGATTCTCCACCGCTTGATGAAAAGTGATCTGAGTGGTTTGCTTTTTCTTATCAGTAACAGTGATTTTCATGAGTCCGGCGTTTCCACCAGCCCCTAACAGAATCTGGTTAGTCAGATCACTTAGATTGTTATTGATAGGTGTAGCAGTAAGGAGAAGAACATGAGCCTTGGGGTTGTTTCTGATCCAGTCCAGCAACTGTTGAAACCTGAAGCCAGTTGTTTGTCGCAAATTGTGAGACTCATCAATCACAAAGAGAGAAACTGAAGCAATCTGATCAAGTTCCTTCTTCTGTTCAATCTCTTTTGCATTCTGTAACGTGATCGGCCGGTGGCCGTGTATTCCTTCAGTGGTCAGCTCCTTCTCCCATTGCTGGACAATTGACTTAGGGCAGATGATTTCAATACGTTTACGGCCAGACGAATCCTCAAGATAGTTTCTGATTACGTTTATGGCAGTGGAAGTTTTACCGAGGCCCACGCTGTCCGAGAGCATTGCAACACCATATTTGTTAAGGCGTCTTTGAAGAGCTTGTGTATTCTTGTGCTGAAAATCAAATAGAGTTCGGCCTTGAGTCTTATCTCCGGCTTTTAACTCAACGTCCTCTAGTTCTTCGCTGTACAAGGTATGTAATGTTTTTATGTAAGTCTCAAACGGGCTGAAGAATTTATTACCCACTGGAGACGTCTCAATAACTTCACCGAATCTTTGAGTCCATTCAATTGAGTTTTCATCGTTCCACATTCCCTCGAACCAGCTCAAGTGGCCTGTCTCTTGTGATGGAGTTTGTGGTTGATAAAGAACCACTTTGTAATCATTTTCTAGGGCATTCAGTTCCGTATTTTGGGTGAGTCCATTCTTTGTGAAGTTTGACGATCCGATCACTCCTACAGCGTTGTCTGATTCGAAGCCGCCAAAAATATAGGTCTTTGCGTGAAGGAATGACTTCGTGAAAACTTTAACTTGAAGTTTGCCGCTTGCAATCCACTCAGTTACCTTGTCAGCTGCTTTGCGAATATCTGCGGTTTGATCGACACTAGCAAGATCGAATTGAAAGTCTTTGTCTGGAAAATCACCTTCGGGAGTTAGCAGTTTATGTCGAGGAATTAATGGTTCACGCCCAATAAGAAGTCTGATCTCTTTGAGTGAATCTAGCTCATCAATTAGTAGGGAAATGGCACCTAGGTCCCAATACCCAGTGGCAATTGAAACTTTCTCATGCTCGCTAGCTAGAGAACGCAACACTTCCAACATAGAAGAGCGTTCGTTATCAATGATTTTTGGTAACTTCATGTATCTATTCTCCCTGCAGCTAATGACATTTGAGGCTAGGCCTCGCTCTGCGGGCTAGATGATCCCTTCGGGGTGGATGTACTTCAAAGAGTTGCGGGAAATCGCAGAGCACTTGTCGCATTGTATGTGTATTGTTTCCCGATGGGGCTTTCCCCTAATTAGTCGCCATATGTCCCGAATCCTCCCTCCTCAATGAGCTTTTGTATTCTTCGCTCTAAATCCTCGACTGATACTTCAGGAACAACCTCTTGCACGTACAGTCGCTTAGGTGCGTCTAATGCAAGCATTTTTGATCTTCTCTCCATGATTTTTAGCATGGTATTTATTGCCATTAGATCCCCGTCTTCTATCTGGTCCCAGATTGCCGACAATGCGATGTCAAGCCGATCAATTTCCATTTGCCGGACCTCGTCTAAATCATCTCTTATTAACCGATTCGAAGCTCTTAGAAATGCATCCCTCGAACTCGAAGGAGATGAGTATCCAACTCTCTGAGAGATGGCATCCCAGGTATGGCCCTGCCTCCGTAGCATCAGAACTTGTTGCTCTTTGTCAACTACCGCCGGGTTTGGAGCTTTGCCTGGTGGTCTACCATTTTGATTTCCCATGTTTACGCTGTAACTCTTGGTTGCGCTGGGATTCTAGGCTCGAACTTTCTCATAGAGACTTTTACAGGTGCCGTTACCTCCAACTCTTCTGGCGTTATGTCTTCGATTCCAGTTCGTATCCCTCGAACAACAGTCGTGTCCTCCAGATACGTGGCTAAGCCATCAATTGCCACTTCATTGAGGCCCTGAACATTAGGTGCATAGATCTTCTTTGTAATACCTATGTCTGCGTGACCTAGGGACTGAGAGACTGCCTCCAGTGGAACCTTAGTCTCTAGTGCCAAGCTCGCATAAGTATGTCTGATATCGTGCACACGAATAAACCGAATTGCATTGTCCTTGAGAAATTTCTTGTAGTTCTTCAAATTGTTGGACATGTTTACTGGTGTTCCGATGGAAGAAGTGAAGACCATGCCCGATTCGAGCCATTGCGGGCCTGCAAGTACTTTATTCATTGATTGGCTCATCTGATGGCGCAAAAATGACTGATAGACGGGTTCTGGCATCCGCAGTGATCGGTTACTTGCTTTCGTCTTGACTTCTTGCAGTCTGCTCCTAACTTGACCAGCACCACCAGGTAACAGCCTTCTTTCATCCCTCAAGGTTTGCTTGATAGTGATTGTTCTTGTCTCCATGTCTATTGAGCCCCAACCCAAGCCCAGCACCTCGCCATGTCTAAGGCCAAGATGGATGCAGATGTGGATGAAGAGATCAAGTGGCTTTCCGACACATGCCTTTAGAGCTGACTGAGCCTCACTTTTAGTCCAGTGAGGTTGAACTTGAGTTTTGTCGCCCATACGAGTCTTAAAAGGTTTTGACAGCTCTACGGGGTTGGAGTGCATGAGACTAGCTCGCATAGCATCACGGCAAAGTGCGTGAAGAATAGCTCTTGCTCCGTTTATTGTGCGGACACTCTTCTTTGCATAGAGAAGGTCATTCATCCAATCGACGACTTGCTTGTAACTGAGTTGCTCCAGTTTAACTTTTCCTAGATGAGGAAATACGTAACGACGTAATCTGTCTTCATAGTCGGCTGCTGTCGAATCTTTAATTGACATTGGTTTGTGCTCTCTGACCCACCACATCCCATAAGACTGAACAGTCTCATGATTTCTCGTCTTTAGAGCTCCTTTGTTTTTCTCAGCATTTAACTTCTGCCTTAGAATCGTTGCTTCGCGACGGCTATTTGAGGTTCGTCTAATTTTCCTAGGGCGTCCATTTGGCAGAGTGCCAACAGTTATCTCGACAACCCATGTCTTTTTGCCATTCTTATACGCTTTTTCAAATATGGTTCCGTCTCCGTAGGAACCGTGGTTCCTCGGCATTAGAAGCCCACCTTCTCTTCGCGGGCTTTTTTCAGTTGTCTGTCTAGATACTTTTTCAGAGATGTTTCCGAGAATCTACAGCAATTTCTGATCTTAATCGGCTCTATTTCCCCATCTGAAATAAGCCGATAAAGGGTGGATCTTGAGATGTTTAGTTGCTTGCATGCTTCAGCAGTTGTGTAAAGGTGGACCAAAATAGGCTTCCATTTCTCTCCAATCCTTTCAAGGTGGCAGGCCATTTTCTTCCATCCGAGCCTGGGGTGAATCGGTTTGAAACACCTGGAGAAATTATGAAACGAGAGTGCACATATCGACCTAGGAAACACGCCCATGCTGAAGTAATGTTTGGTAATAACAGAGTTAACTGGCCTCACCGAGTGATTGCTGACTAAATCGCTGACCAAAGTGTAAATTCCTAACTAAATAAGTGTGAGCTAGGAGTGATTTGAATCAGAAGGCCAATAAATAAGTGGCTGCAAACGAACTTCAATGAAGTGCGCTTGGAGGGACTCGAACCCCCAACCTTCTGATCCGTAGTCAGAAAGTTGCCTTATTTAGTTGTATTTGATTCCATCATATATGGACGAGATGGTGACACACAAGTAAGTAATTCGCTGAACTTAGAGGAATTTAATTCGACTTGAAACACTCTCAAGTTACAACTCAACAATCAAATATTTGTTAATTAGCTCCCAGATAGACTCCCAATACCTTTAATTCTTTACCCTAAGCCACGATCTCAGAAACTTCTAAGTCATGCCGGATAATTAGCAATCCCCAAATCTTGCTGTCTCTCAATTATCCGCTGAATGATTGCCTCATTAGAGGGGCCTTCAGTAGTGAAGGTCTCTGACCATCCACCTTGCCTACCCATTTCCTCGGATCCCAGAAAACTGGGCAATTTCAAATCTCTACGTATCCATTCAAACAACGAACTTTCGAGTTTGCGAATCAATGAGCCTTCTTTAGACTCGACCGTGTGCAGGATGATCCAGCCCTGTTTGGCAAACCCTTCGACTCTAGTTGTCCCAATGTTGGTTATTCCTATTTTTCTTGCGCGCAGTGCAGTGTTTTCGATAAAGTACAACATCGCGGGCATTTCAATCTTGTAACCATACTTCGCGCAAGAACTGCAACCTCGCCCTTGTGTCCTGCTGGACACAGCTGCCTTCCATTCATGTCCCTCAATGCATTGCCACCAAACCTTCTTGTCGCTTCCATATGTAAGTGAATTTGGAGCTATTGACTCATTCTTGGTTGGATGCCATTCGAGTACTAGGTCAGGGTGAGTAGTTTCCAGGTCATTGAACCCGATTAGCACTTGCTTATTGCCACAAACCGGACAACCGCCGCCAATAGCACGGCTGTAGATCATGACCTTGGTTGAATGACCTTCCTTGCAAAGCCACCACACCTTTTTATGTGTGCCAGTTGAAACTTGGCTTGGCAATAAATTCCCATTTAAAGTGGGATGCCACTCCGATACCAAATCCTTATGTGTGGTAGCCAAATCATTGAACCCCGGCAGAATTAATCGACCTGAACAAACTGGGCATCCTGAATTGATAGATACTCGATTGTTTCCGCTGACTTTCCAACTGTGGCCTAGATCACAGATCCACCAAATCTTTTTATTTGTTCCTGCAATTACTTGCGTTGGGGTTATTCCGCCATTCTTGCGAGCATCAAATTGCCTTGCTAATTCTGGGTGCGTTGTCGCCATGTCATTTACGCCGGGCATGACCATTTGCCCAGCACAAATTGGGCAGTTGTTGCCCGCCTTCCTATTCGTACCTGTGCTTTGCCATTCATGGCCTTCCTTGCACACCCACCATAAATTCTTGTGGGTTCCCATAATCACTTGTGTGGGCTTTAAGTTTTCATTCTTTTGGTAATTCCATTCTTGGGCGATCTGTGGATGAGTTGTTTGTAGATCATTTACTCCAGGGATAACCATATATCCTGAGCACACTGAACAACCACGCCCACTAGCCTGATGCGAGCTGCTGTCTTGATACGTATGACCTTGTTGACAAAGCCACCAATATTTTTTCCCGGACTTAGCAAATACTTGCGAGGGTAATAGTCGTCCATTTCGTTCAGGATGCCACCGAGCGGCAAGCTCAGGGTGGGTTGTTGCCATGTCTGTTTCACCGGTCAATACCTGCAAACCTGCGCAGTAGGGGCAACCAGCACCATTTTTTCTGCTGTAAACACGAGCTGCCCAACTATGATTTTGGGCACAAATCCACCATACTTTCCGATCGCTCCCCGCGCTCACCTGAGAAATCAATAAACCCGAGTTAAGAGAAGGGTGCCACTGAGCAGCAAGATCAGGGTGCGTTGTCGCTAGGTCATTGACCCCAGCAGTAATCTTCTTGGTCACGTAAATTAGGCTACTGCCTAGCTCTGACAGAGCCACCTGCGCATGCCACCAGGTTATTTGACTGTTTTTGGTCGAGTTAGTTACTAGCTCTGGACAAAATCGCCGTTAATTAAGGCTTTTCCTCTTAAGGGGTTCCGTAATTTACTAAGGTATTAGTAACATCAAAGGCCTAGTTTCCCTTTTTTCGACGTCTCAGAAGCACTGGTGCTGGTTACTAACTCCAAAAATCTTAGGAACCGAGAAACAAGCCCATTCCTGCTCTTATAGCTGATATAAGTCGTCTAGATCCCAATGATCTTCTGAAAGGGCAAAAAATACTTTGCGCGATTTTAATGCTGATATATCAGCATTAAAGGGGGTAGTTTGAGCGAAAACGCCATCTAAAATTCTCAACTTATATCTGATACATGTTTGCAGCCTAGGTGGTCCACATTTTCACAAACTTCAGTACACGTAGTCCTCAAAGAATTCACAATCAGTAGTGCTTGATCCGTCGGATAACCAATACGGAGCATTTGGATCTCCAGAACAATCGAATTGGAAATACTTCGTTCCTATGCCAGTGTGATAAAAATTAAAATACTTCGCTTCCTGACCGCCCCATCCTTTAGGTAATTCACTTCCCCACCAAATGAGCCCTATTTGATAGCCAAGGTCCATAAACACGAAGGTGGAAATTCTACTGGAATTTTCTGAATCAACAACTTGACCGTCATATAGTTTTGCAAACCATCCTGGCGTTTCCTTCGGTTTTAGAAGGACCGCCAGGCCGTCTGATTGATTCGTCGCTGCATAATTTTTAAGATTTGCACCACTTAGCGCACTTTCAAAATCTGAATTGAAATTGAGATTTGCTTTTCCTTGAAAGTTGCATTTGTCTGGATTAAAAACATTCTTTTGAACCGTTAGATGATTTTCGCAGTTCAAACTTATCGAGCTACCGTCCGTTTCAATCTGGGAGGACACTCCGCTTCCATCCAGCCAACTGAAAATAATTTTACCGTTCTGCCTAGTAACGTTTGCAAGTGCTGCGATTGTAGGAGTTTGACCATAAGATGCTGTAATAAAGTCAGCTAAATATGTGTTTGCCTTGACTCTCATAATGTTCAGCCAGAGACCTTCAGGAAAAGTCTGATAACTCGAGTTACTCGGTCTTTCCCAAACACCTGTTAGCGAGTCCAAAGTTACTGTTTCTGCACTAACCTCATTGTTTGTTGATGGTGAGACTGATGGTGAGACTGATGGGGTCGCTGATTCAGTTGGCAATTTTGAGGTGGTTTTAGAAACCTGTCCTGTGTTGACCACTGCGAGTGAAGCCCCAATTGAAATCAACGCCATGAGCCCTAGCGCAGTCCACAACATACCCTTTTTACTTCTGGCAAAATGAATCAAAGTGTTAGCTTTGGAATCCGCCTTATCAATTCCTTCCGACCTAGATTTGCCTTTGCCGGCATGGAAGTTATCGCCCGTGCCTTGATACAACTTTCGAATCATGATCCCCGCAGCGATTAATGAGACTAGGCAAATTATTTGGATTGTTGAACCTATGAGAAATGCGGGGAGGCCTCTATTGTTTGGGTCAACTAGGGAGGGGTCAAACGGCATACAAACAAAGTTGAAGTAATGAGTGAGACCAGAAGACCCCAGAAACTTCCCTTCCGGACCATTCAATGGAAGGAATACAGCGCACCTTGGCCCAAGCAAAGGGAATGTCCAAATCAAAATTGCCAACGAGGCTCCTAAAACAGCTAAGAGCAAACTGACGAGTATAGGCCTTGATGAAAATGTCTTGCGGAGCCTTGCTTTTGTGTCTGGTTTGCTCTTGTTGCGGAATTGGCTTAGAAGCCTTCTGAAAGCAATCACTCCAAATCCAATTCCCAGTAGCCCGATTAGCTGACCCAGCGCACCCAGCAACAGCGGAGAAACCGGAATTTTCAAATACCCGACAGCACCGTCAGTGATTGTTTGTACATTGCCAAGAATTGTTCCTGAGTAATCTGGCATACAAACGTATCCAAGTAGATGCACGTACTGGCTAGAACTAGCCGCCTGATCCCCAAAATCGTATAGCGCGCTGCATTCTGGATTTAACAGCTGGCTGGTCCAAACCATGAACCAAATTGACAAGGCAAAAAGGGCTAAAACGCTTGCGAGGAAAAGTGGTCTGAACAACATGAACCGAACAAAGGGGTATGCCGCTGAATCTAGAGCTTCGATAGATCGTATGTTAGGTTTCTTATTCTCTCGCGTCTTACTCGTTGGAATTGTTTCTTCAACAACTTTGGGACTTGGATTTCTGTTAGCTGGCGTCTTGAGTCGATAACCGCAATGAATGCACGAATCTATTGTTGAGCTGACTGACTTACTACATTCAGGACATTCAATTAGTGCCATCTTTGTCTGAAACCTTCCGTTCCCGTACGTGTCTTAAAACCCAGCCTAATACCTGATTTTTGGCGTTCGTTGGATACTGCTTGACTCAGGAATATGCCAGAGGAGTCATATACGCCTGATAGAAGGCATTTTGAGCAAAACTCGAGCACATTAGCCTTTCTCTTAGTTCTAGACTTCTATATATCAGGGCCTCATTCTGGCCCAGGGCGATAAAGCAACCAAGCATTACTCTTTTAGTAGTTTGTCTGCTTTCTCTCCTCATGGTCGCCTGCATCCGGTTGGCCTTTCACTTTTATTTCCTCGATTCGCCTATTTAGACCCTTAGAAAATTTGATTCTTGTAGTACCGTAAGACGCCTTCTGGAACTCTAGCCACGCCTCTGCTAACTGCACCTCTCCAGTTATTAGGAATAGCTGAAAGACCTCAAATGGTTTTAGGGAATACTTTTGCCCATTCTTGATAAACGTTTTAGAGTCTGAAGCAAGATCGTGAAATCCATGCTTAAACAGATACCAGCCTTCGCTGATTGCACTGCCTTTTGTTAGGGTCTTGGGTCTTTGGAATTTAGGGTGAGCACCTGTTGATGTCCAAGTGTTTGCAGTAGCTGACCAAAGCGCAGACACTGAATAAGTGAATGCTTTTGCTTCCTTTCTCGTAATCGTCTTGTCAAAAAACCAAACAATGTGAATATGGGGGAACCAACCAGTCTGATTGAGCACTTCTTCTTGGACTTTCAGGTACTCAGGTAATCCTGCTTTAGTTCTTGCAGTTTTGTAGGCAGACTTGTTGAGCATCTTGCCCCAAACTTTGTTTAAGTTGATGTATTTCTCTTTCGAATCCTGATATGTTCCATGGCGCAGTGTGAGCAATTGGGTAATTAGGTACCCGCCAGATTGTTCATGGTCAAAAGCAGCTGCAATAAAGTCCTCACGTTTAATCGCCTCCTGTCTTGAAGCACAGACGGGGCAGGCGTGTGTGTTGCCACAGTATCTAGGGCCATTAAACCCGTTGGATATTTTTCGGCCGATCGCTAATTCAGAAAGTGGCCAAGTTCCAAAATAGGGGAAGCAAGTATAGATGCCAGAAGCGTATAGATAATCCTCATGGGCAATAACTTGCTCCAGAAGCTCACGCTTCTGTATACCTGCTTCGAGGTTTGGTTTAGTGCGTTTACGATTGCGTGTTTTCACCTTACTAATAGAAGAACTAGTGCGACGCACTCGCTTGACGCTTGGTTTGTAATTTTGTGGCTTCGGCCAACTAGTTTGAGTCATTTTGTAGTTCGTTCTTGCAGTCAGGATTCGGCTACTGCCTTGGTTTTTGTATGTCAGCTGTGTGACTGACCTGGTTTAGAGGGGTCAGGGTTGTCGTTTAAGGGTGGGGCCTATTTTTTTATTTGGATAGTTGGCTTTGGATGTTTTCTAAGCTGGTCCTCATTTCTTTTTGGGGGACATCTATGTAGTAGTCCATTGTTGTAGAACTGTTTGTGTGTCCCAGGAGTCTTTGAGCGATGGCCGGGTTTTGGTTCATGCTTGCAGCTGATTTTCTTGCTGTGTGGATTGGCATGTATTGCACTTTCGCTTGTCTCAGCATCTTCTTCCATGCGGTCCTCTCATTCGAGGGGTCCACTGGTGTGCCTATTGGTGTCACAAAGACAAAGTCCTGCTCATTCCAGGTTGGACCGTGAACAGTTCGTGCAAGTTCTTGATTCCGTTTTTCTTGGATAAACAGTTTTGCCGTTTCTACGGTTAATGGAAGGGTGCGATAGGAGCCGCTTGTCTTTAGTGGAACAAGTGTTAATCCTTTACCTGTGAGTCTTTGAAGTTGTGCGCCTATTTTCATTTCTGGCGAGTTGCCCTGGAGTTTTAGATCTGACCATCTAAGGCCTAGTGCCTCTCCTTGTCTAAGTCCATAGAAAAATGCGAGGTGCCAGCGTAGCTGTGTTCCACTCTGTTCCGAAACTTTTATTATGGCTTCGACTTCTTCCAAGGCGAAGGCTTTTGGGGGTGCAGATTTTTTCTTAGTTAATTTGATTTTTATGAATGGGTTAATTTCGATGTATCCGTCTAACTGAGCGTCTTCAAGTGCCGGCTGGAGAACCGCTTTGAGTTGGACTTGGCTTGAGCGACTTTGACCCTTTCGTGAGATCTCGTCAAATAACCCTTGGATGTGCTTTCTCTCTAGTTTCTGCAGGGGCATGGACCCGATGTATGGGTTGAGATGCTTAACTAGTGCCGTCTTGTAGCCGATGTAAGTTTTCGGAGCTAACTGTGGCCGTCTAACGTGTTCGAGCCAGTGACTAAAGTACCCCTGGCAGGAAATTAAATGCGGGGGTATTTGCGATATCGTCAAGGCTCGTTTTTTCTTGTCCAGGTTCTGTCTGGCTTTATCCTGAGCGGCTTTTT
>Ga0214917_10004247_pt1 | contig 16054 bp, 15 predicted proteins | sample LL_1208_BB_MetaG_FD_177983 | JGI IMG/M metagenome (GOLD analysis project Ga0214917, IMG submission 177983) | Freshwater microbial communities from Lake Lanier, Atlanta, Georgia, United States - LL_1208_BB | ecosystem: Environmental > Aquatic > Freshwater > Lake | place: USA: Georgia | collected... | reverse complement strand
GTAGGCCCACGCCAGGTCCTCGAAGTCCTGCTCGGTGCGGAGGACCGCCGCGGCGGCGTAGTAGATGTCGAGGAAACTCTGGAGGTCGGTGAACGCGTAGGCCCGGCGCATCGCCTCCGGCGACTCGTAGGGGAGTGGCACACCGTTGCGGCTGGCGAGCACGAAGGCCAGTTCCGGCTCGAGCGTGCCCTCGATGTGCACGTGCAACTCCGCCTTGGGCGCGGCGGCGATCCTCGTGGCCAGCGTGGCGGACGGCCGGCTCACGAAGCCCGCTCCACGTGGACGCTGGTCGTGAGCAGGAGGGGCAGGGGTTCCCGCGGATAGCGGGCCTCGACGAAACCCGCCGCGAATCCCCGGGCCGGCCGAGGGATCAGGGCCCGTCGCTCCCCCACCGGCAGCGGCGTCGCCCGCCACCGGGCCTGACGAAAGTCCCGAGTCTCGGCCTCCGTGGCCCACAGGACCAGTTCGTCGGGCTCCTCGTCGGATTGCACCGTGCACGCACCGCCCCGGGGGTCGGTCGCGATCGCCCACTCCAGCGTGGGCAGCGGGCGGATGCCGGCCACGTGGCGGCCGAGCGCCGACACCAGACCGGCCACGCGCGGCAGCGGCAGCCCGTGGCCGGCGTTGGGTGCGTACGAAACCCACCGTGGCCCCGAGAGGCCGTCGAGGTACAGGCCGAGCGCCTCCAGCGGCCAGTAGGGATCGTTCGTGCCGAGCGCGATGATCTTCGGCTGCACGATCCGCTCGCGGTAGGCGTAGGGATCGACGATCCCGCACAGCTCGCGGCCGCGCGGCGAGGCGATCAGGTTCTCGACGCCCACGGCGATGTAGGGCTCGAGCTCCGTCGACAGCCCCCCGAAGCTCGCGCGTTGCAGGTCGAGGTGACGCTCCATGGAGAGCATGTCGATCACCATCGGCATCAATCCCTTCACCCGCTCATCGACCGCGGCGGTGAGCCAGCTCGTCCAGCCGCGTTTGCTCGCGCCGGTGACCACGAACCGCCCGATGTCCACGCCCCAGGCATCATGCGCGACGGCGGTGGCGGCGGTCATCGCCTCGACGGCGGCCTTGACCATCGGCAGGAGCAGGGGCCACGAGGCGTCGCCCGTGCGGGCGAACTCCACAAACGTGTGCGCGATGAGGTCGTCCTCGACGAGGCCGCCGAACATCGGCTGGTAGGGGATCTGCCGCACGACCGCGGCGGGCAGTCCCGTGGCATTGGCGGCGACGGCGAGCGTCCGCACGGCGTCCGATGCCTGGGGGCCGAGTTCGCGAACGCGATGTGCGCTGCCGCCGTCGATCCACAGCAGCATCGTGTCGGCGGCGGCCGCGGCGTCGGAGGGCAGGAACAGCGAGAGTTCGTGCGTCCACTCGGCGCCTCGCCACCGCTGACTCACCAGCCGCAACGTCCGGAATCGTCCGCCGGCGAACTCGCCGTCGGCGACCGGCTCCACCCGTGTCGCCGGATCGGCGGCGCGGGCGTACTCGGCGAGGACCCCGGCATCGACCGCCACGGCCCCGCCGACGGCATCCCGCCCCGCCGCCGCAGCGACGGCCGCAGCCAGCGTCTCGTGGGCGAACTGGCGTCGCGAACGCCGTCCGAACAATTCACCGCTCCGCATACTGTTCCTCGAACGAGCGCAGGTGGTGGCACATGTACTTCGCGGCGATCGCGCGGGCCGCGTCGAGCAGCCGGTCGCGCACGTCCTCCGGCTCGAGCACTTCCACGTGCTCGCCGAGGGCCAGGAGTTGCGGGATCATCTCCTCGTCCCAGGCACGGTCGATGACCACGATGATGCCCTCGTCGTCGCACGCCTCGACCCGCTGCCGAGGATGGAAGGGCTTTTCCCGTGCCCAACGTGCCCGCGCGGCATCGATGCGGAGGCGATAGGCCCGGGGTGGATGGGGCGAGCGAAACAGCGTGATGCTGTCGGCGAGCAGCGTCTCGACCGCGACGCCGCGGCGGGCAAACGTGCGGGCGGCCGGCTTGGCGTCGAGCACGCGGTCGAGCTTGAAAAAGCGGATCGCCCCGTCGTCGCAGTCGTTCCGGCCGGGCACGCGGTAGCCAGCGATGTAGACGCTGCCGTCGTAGACCACGAGCGCCTCGGGGCGGATCGCGATCCGCTTGGGCGCCTCGTCGGCCAGGCCCTGGTAGCGCAGCGTGAGCTCCAGCGACCCGAGGATCGCCCGGTTGATCGCAGTCAGCAGCCGCGAGCCGTACTTCGCACCGCCGCGGTGCGGGTGCACGACGAGCCCGTCCTTGTGCGCCGTCACGTACTCGAGCAGTTCGGGAGTCGCGATGGCCTCGACCTTCGCCAGCAACTGCCCGATGCCCCGCCAGTAGAACGTGCCGGCGAGCGGCGCGAGAAACTCCCGGGCCACGAGCAGCGACAACAGCTCCGGCAGCGAGACCGCGGGCGACGACAGTTCCCCCTTGCCACGTCCCGGCGCGATCGACCAGGCCTGGGCCGTGGTGCCCCGCGGGGTGCGGACCTTCGATCGCCGCACGGCGTAGCCGAACTTTCCGAGGAAATCGACATCGCGGCGGATGTTCTTGTCGGACATCTCGTCGATCACGCCGCGGTCGCGGAGGCCCGCCTTGATCTCGGCGATCGTCAGGGGCCGGCGGGCGCCGAACAGCATGTCGATGAGGTGGAACACCCGCAGCAATTGCTCGTGGCGGCTGATCGAGTCCATGCGATGTCTCCAGCGTCGGCGGTCGGCCCGGCCCGGCCCGCTCCAGAATACCGTCGGCCGGCAGCGGGCACGTCCGATCGGTCCGGCCACCCCGGGGCCCAGGCCCCATTCACCCCCCGATCTCCTCCTGAAGCCCGAGCCACCGTTCCTCGGCGGCGGCGAGTTTGTCGGCCAGCGTGGAGAGGTGCGTGTGGAGCCGCAGCGCCTCGGCGGGGTCGGTCGCGGCCAGCATGGCTGCATGGCACTCCCGCTTCTCGGCATCGAGCTTGGCGATCGACCGCTCGAGGCTCGCGATCTCCTTGCGGATCTCGCGTTCGCCGCGTCCGTCGCCCTTCCGTGGCGGCACCGCGGCGGAAGGACGCGAGCCTTTCGCGTTGCCCGGCGCCCTGCCCGGTGCGGCGGCCTCGGCCTCGTCGATCTCGCGGGTGACGGCTGCCAGGTAGGTGTCGTAGTCGCCGAGGGAGTTGACGACGCGGCCGTCGCCAACCTCGATCACGGTCGTGGCGACGGTCCGCATGAACGAGCGATCGTGGCTCGTGAAGATCACCGTCCCTTCATACTCGACGAGCGCCCGGGCGAGGGCGTCCACCGTCTCCACGTCGAGGTGGTTGCCCGGCTCGTCGAGGACCAGCACGTTGTACGGTCCGAGGAGCAGACCGGCCATGCACAGTCGCGCCCGCTCGCCGCCCGACAGCACCCCGATCCGCTTCTCGACCGCCTTGCCGCGAAACAGCATCGCCCCGGCGAGGTCCAGGATCTGCTGCTGCTTGGTGCCCAGGCGGGCCTGCCGCTCGAGGTGTCCGACGACCGTGTCCTGCGGCGGCAGGCTCGTGTAGACGTGCTGGGCGTACGTGCCGATCTCGCACCCGTGGCCCCACTTCACGCCGCCGGCAATCGGCGGCAGCGACCCGACGAGCGTCCTCAGGAACGTCGTCTTGCCCTGGCCGTTATCCCCCACGATTGCAGCCCGCGAGCCGTGCACGACTTCCACGTCGATGCCCGACGCGATGGTGCGGGCCGCCGTGTCGGGCCCCGCGGCGTAGCCGATCGCCAGATCGCGGCAGCGCACGGCCGGGCCCTGCCGCGGCGTCACCAGCGGGCAGCGGATCGCCGCCGTGGGGGCGGCCGACTCGGTCTCCTCGACCTCGAGCCGCTCCAGTTGGCGGCTCTTCGACTTCGCCCGCGAGGCCGTCGAGGCCCGGGCCTTGTTGCGGGCGATAAAATCCTCGAGTTGCCTTCGCTTGGCCAGCACGGCCGCGTTCGTCCGTTCGACGTGCAGCGCCTTCTCCCGCTGGTGTTCGAGGAAGGCATCGACCTTGCCGGGGAAGACGGTGAGCCGGCCGTGGGACAGGTCGAGCGTCTGATCGCAGGTCGCCCCGAGGAAGGCGCGGTCGTGCGACACGATCAGGCAGGCCTCGCGGTAGCCCCGCAGAAAATGCTCGAGCAGGATCTGCGTGCGCAGATCGAGGAAGTTGGTCGGCTCGTCGAGCAGCAGCAGCGTCGGCTCATGGAGCAGCAACGCCGCCAGCTTGAGCCGCGTCTGCCAGCCGCCGGAGAGCTTCTGCACCGGGCCGGCGAGTTGGGCCGTCTTGAGCTCGAACTGCCCGGCGACCTCGCCGCATTTCCACTCGGGCCGGCCGCTGTCACGGACCAGGTATTCAAGCGCCGTCTCGCCGGGCAGGAAGGGGTCGTGCTGGCGGAGGTAGCCAAGTTTCAGCCGCGGGTGCCGCACGATCTCGCCGGAGTCGAGTTCGTCCTCGCCGAGGATGATCCGCAGGAGCGTGCTCTTGCCGGCGCCGTTGCGGCCGATGAAGCCGATCTTGCCGTCGTCGGTGATCGTGGCCGACGCGTCGTCGAGGAGGACCTGGTCGCCGTACCGCTTCGAAGCGTTCTTGATGTCGAGCAAAACCGCCATCGAGCGAGTCAGGCCACCATGACGAACCGGTCACCACAAGGCGGAGGGCACGGGAGTCGAACCCGCAACCGGTTTCCCGGCACCACATTTCCAGTGTCGCCGCTAGCCATTCGCTTACCCTCCAAACGGCCAAAAAACGCTGTTTTTCGCCCGTCGTGCCGTTCCGGCTCCAGCAGGGTTGCATCTCCCCGCCAAAACTACCGGACGGCCCGCCGAGTATACCGCCAAAGGCAGTCTCCGCGATGAGGCCCCAGGAGAGCCCCGGCAAGGCGGCAAGGCCTCCGCGAAGGCGAGGCCGGTGCTGCCCGGTGATCCCGCAGCATGGGGGAGACTGCTCAATGTGGCGGTGGCGGGGCGGCGACACGGCGTGGACGAATCGGGTGGCAAACCTATCGTTGAAATTGAAGCCACGCCCATGGACTCCCCTAATGCACCGCCCGGCAACTGACCAAGAAAAACTGATCCAGATCGCCGCCGCATGCCAGGAAGCGATCCTCGCTCAACGAGAGCGCGAATCAAGGCACGGCTTCGGGCTCGACGACTACACCGAAGGCCGAATCGTCGGCGCGGCGAGTCTGGCCCGAAACCTCATGCGGATGCTGTCGGGCGGCCAGCTTGATGCCACGACCCTGAGAGCCCGGGCCCGGAAGCATCTCAGCCGCTGAGCATGGATCTGGACGACGTCCGGACGACATGTGCCGGATCGCCCACGCGCGAGCGTGCCCTGGTCCTCGAACAACACAGTCTCCCGGCACTTCCTTGCCCACGTCGTGAGGGGGGGGGTACGATCCGCCGAAATGCCCGAACCCCGGCCCGACCATGACGCGTTCGTACGAGGGGTCGGGATGAGCCTGTGGAGGCTGCAACGGTGGTATTCGGCCTCGCGGTGAAATCTGCAATGCGGCCAATGAGCCATCTCGCGGTCGCAGTGGCCATGCTGTGCCTCGGCGCCGGGCCGAAGCACACATGGCGGGTGGTCGGCGTCACGGATGGCGATTCGCTCACGTGTCTGACGCCTGACAAGCAGCAGGTGAAAGTGCGACTCGACGCGATTGACGCTCCGGAACGCGGCCAGCCGTTCGCCACTCGGGCCAAGCAGGCGTTGTCAGACATGGTTTTCGGCAAGGACGTCGAAGTCGAGCAGCGTGGCACGGACAGATACCAGCGCATGATCGGGCGGGTCACGGTGGGTGAGTTGGACGTCAACCACGAGATGGTGGCCAAGGGCATGGCGTGGCACTACGTGACGTACGACGACAGCAAGGCACTCCGCACAGCGGAACTGTCGGCACGGGCTGCCAAACTCGGCCTGTGGGCCGATCCGCAGGCACTGCCGCCGTGGGAGTGGCGGAAGCTCGACAAAGACGAGCGGGAGCAGAAGCGGGCGGTTTCTTCGTCCGTGCAATGAACTGCCCGCCGACGCGGGCTGTGAGCTGCCTGTGTTCCAGATGGTTTCCTCACGAAGCCATTTCGGCAGCAGAAACAGGGGGAGCGTCGGGCGTTGACTTCGTTTCAGCGGCAATTAGTGTCGGGTTTGCAGCGCCGGACGCTTGTCTCCAGTCCGCACAAACGCGGGATTGGCGAAACGTTTCGCGTCGTCCGCTGCGAATCGCCCTCATCACCTCCTGGAGTCTCCCATGCTTCGCAACCGTGCCCTGATCCTCGGCCTCGCTGCCATGTTCTCGGTGACATCCTCCGTCGGTCCGGCCTACGCGGCGAATGGCCTGCTGAGCCGCCTGAACAAGCCGATCATCCCCGGGATGGCACCGCTGCCGGGCCTGCCGACGGCGAGCCCGCTCGGCCTGATCGCCCCGCGACTGAGCAACGCGGCGCTGGTGTTCCAGAAGGGCGGGCTCCGCACCCCGGCGGGCCGACTGAGCGGGATTGGCGTTCTTTCTCCGCGCGTGAGCCCGGTGGTCGCGCTGTTCAGCATGCCGCCCAAGACACCGAAGGCTGGCCTCATGTACGGACTCACGATCCTGTCGCCCCGGGCCGCCGTGCTGGTCTCGATGCTGCAGGGAGCGCGTGGAATGACGGCTGGATTGCGTTGAACCGAACGCGTCGGCACGGGCCGCTCGACTCGGGGTAGGGGTGGGGCGTGGCGGTTGTGGGCCGCCACGCGGAGGTTTCGAGAGCCGGCTTGCAGCCGGAAATCAGCCGACCTCGCCCCGGTCGAGCAGCCCGTCGATCAGCGCCCGCCGCGTGTCGAGCGATGTCGTCCGGAGATGTGCCTCGGGCTCCTGGAGGATAGCCCGCAGCTTCAGCAGCCGCTTGCCTCCCGACTGGGCGTCGTAACTGTTGAACGCCAGCGTCAGCCGACGGTCGGGGTCGATCACGCGGCCCTCGTGGCGGATGGCCGACGGCCTGCCGTCGCCGTCGCGGGTCACCTCGAAGGGCCAGAGCGTGCGATCCGACTTCTTGTCGCCGGCATCCTCGGCCACGATCGTGAGCAGGTCGCGGGCCTTCACGTGGGCGGTGGCGAGCATGTTTTCATACGGGATGATCTTCCAGCAGTCGGCCACGGTGAGTTCGCCGGGCGCGAGGTCCCCCGAGGCGAACGTTCCGTGAAACACGCCCTCGACGGGCATCTGATGGCGGCGCAGCACCGCGGCGAAGGTCTCACAAAGCAGCCGTGCCAGCCCACTGCCGCGGCCCTGCCCATCCACCCTGTGCTTCACGGTGGCCACGTGCCTGGCGAGCTGCTCGTCGGCCCGGGCGAGGTCGGGCCGGGCCCGCTCCATCACGGCCGGGTCGAGCGCGAATCGGTCGTCCATCAGCACGGTGAAGGCCCGCCGCTCCACCAGCCGCCGGCTGTCGATGTCGAACGTGAGGTCGATCCGGCCACAGTGGATGCCGTGGTAACTCGCCTGTGAGCAGAGCACGTCGTGAAGCGTCCAGGCGGGCTGGTTTTGATGCGAGTGGCCGGCCAGGTAGATGTCGACACCCTCGGCGTCGCGCAGCAACTCGCGCACGGGGTTGGCGTAGTCGTCTTGAAAACGCCAGCCCATGTGGCCCAGCACCACGATCGCATCGGGCTTCTCGGCCCGCACCTCCCGCAGGCTTGCGGCCAGCGTGACCGTCGGATCGGTCGCCGCAGCCCCGCCGAGCGTCTCCGGGGCGAGCCAGTAGGGCAGGCCCGGCGTGATCAGGCCGATGAGGCCGACCTTGAACCCGCCCACCTCCTTCACGATCCACGGCTTCACGTTGCCCCACGCGCCGGGAAACGCTCCCGCCGCCGCGCCCGCGCGTTCGAGATTGCCCGTGAGCACCGGAGACTGCGACAGCGCCAGATTGGCCTCGAGCTTCTCGGGGCCCCAGTCGAAGTCGTGGTTGCCGAGCGTCCAGGCGTCGTAGCCGAGCCGGTTGAAGAGGTCGATCATGATCCCGCCGCCGCTCTCCAGGCTGACGGCAGTCCCCTGGACGACGTCGCCCGCGTCCACGGTGAGCGAGTGCGGCGACTCGCGGCGCCATTGCCGGATGCAGGTGGCGCAGCGGGCGAAGCCGCCGACGTCGTCGAGCCCCTCGTAGGTGCTCGTGGGAAGGATCCGGCCATGCAGGTCGGTGGTGTGGAAGATCGACACCGTGCGTGCGCGGCCGAGATCCCGCGCCGCCGCGATCGGCCCCCCGGCCAGCCAGGCCCCGCCCGCGCCGGCGGCCCCCGCGAGGAAATCCCGCCGCGTCTGCGTCCAGTTTTTCGCCCGACTCATGCCCATGGGTGCATCATCCCACATCAGCCGGTCCCCGGTCGACCTGTTTTCGGTGCCGCGGCCCGCGACCGGCTTCTTGACTCGCTGCGACAATCACTTCAAATGGGGGAGTCTGCCCCCCTGGCTGGCATCCGATCTTGTCAGGCCCGGGAGGCACGTCCACGACCCACAGCAGCGTGACCCCATGAACGGTGACTTGAACGGTGCATTGCGCAACGCATGCCGCCTCGGCTCCAGGGCGCTCCCCCTCGTCGTCTGGGCGGTTCTCCTGGTCGGCGGCTCCACCGACGGCGGCACCCTGTACTGGAACATGAACGACCTCACGGCGCCGACGTCGAACACCGTCGGCAGCCTGACCGTCAGCGCGATCTCGCAGGGCAACACCACGACGACGGGGACGTCGGGGCAGTCGGTGTCGTCCGGATACTCGTTCTTGCTCTCCGGTTCGACGACGACCGCGTCAGGAAGCAACAATCTCAATTTTTCCGCCAAGCCGGGGGTGCTCGACACCGGCTCGAGCAGTTTCCTGGCGCTGACGCTCACTCCCGCAACCGGTTACTCCGGCACGGTGACCGCGATCGGCTTTGGCTCGCGCTCGACCCCAAGCGGCCCGACGACGCTCTCCCTTCGCTCCAGTGGCGACGGCTATGCCACCGACGTGGCGTCGTTCTCCGCTTTGACGAACGGTACGTGGGCGTACTTCACGAACAGCTTTTCAACCTCGGTTTCCATCTCGAGCAGCTCGCCGCTGACACTCCGCCTGTACGGCTCGGGTGCGTCAACGGCGACCGCGGGCACCTGGCGGATCGACGATCTCCAGCTCGACGTGGTCGTGGTCCCCGAGCCGGCGGCGATCGTCTTGGGAATGCTCGCAGTGGCGGGCGTGACGATCCGCGGGAGGCGGCAGGGCCGATGGCGGGAGACGCGGGTGACACCATGCACCGCTCACGAGCCGGTTTCACGATCGTCGAACTGCTCGTCGTAGTCGCCATCATCGGCGTCCTCATCGGGCTTCTCCTTCCCGCCGTGCAGGCGGCCCGGGAATCGGCCCGGCGATCGTCCTGCCAGAACAATCTGAAGCAGATCGGCCTGGCGATGGCCAATTTCGCCGACGTGCGGAAGCGGTATCCGCCGGGCCAGATCCAGCGGCAGCCGACGCACCCCCGGATTTCATGGGCGGCCTTCTTTCTCGACTTTGTCGAGCAGTCGGCCGTGCAGACCAACTGGACGGCGACGGTCGACAAGGACGTGCCGGCGGCCGACTCGCGGCTGTACTTCAACGCGCCCCTCAACAGCGTCTGCAACCGTGCGGCCACGGCCGTGGTGCTGCCGTTCTACATCTGCCCGAGCACCTCGCGGACCCACTCGTCGCGGTCGGGAAGCCGCACCCGCGACTGGGATGGCGACGGCACGATCGACGCCACCCGCTACGAGGGCATGGCCTGCATCGACTACTCGGGCAACAACGGGGTGAACAGCGGCTACACGCGTTACCGCACACCCGCCGGCACGACCTACCCGGGGTCGAACGGCGTGCTGATCTTCAACCAGACCAAATCGCTCGACTCCGGCGTCCCCCTGCAGCAGATCACGGACGGCACATCGAAGACGATCCTCCTGTTCGAGCTCACCGGCCGGGGCGTCAATCCGCCGACGGGGGCGGGCGATTCCCCGAGCGCCCAGGGCGTCTGGGCCTCGGGACTCAACTGCAATTCGATCGGCCCCCAGAGCCTCTCCCGGGCCCTGATCAATCCGCCCACCACCGACAACGGCGGGGCCTGGAGCGACGAATCGGACCAGTCGCTGTTCTCGGAGCACCCGCGCGGCGCCCATGTGGCGATGTGCGACGGCTCGGTGCACTTCCTGCCCGAATCGACCGCGGACGCCGTGGTCACGGGCCTCGCCTCGCGGAACGGCGGTGAATCGGTGAGCATCGGGCAGTAGGGGCGACGGCTACAATCCCGGGGTGCCTCGCCCGTCGAACACCTGCGATCGCCGCGCCCGCCTGGCCTGGGTCCTCCTCGACTGGGCGGCGAGCGCCTTTTCGACGATCCTGATCACGCTCGTCGTGGCCTACGTCGAACGGGTCGTGTTCGCCGATGCCGCCTGGGGCGTGCCCGGAGGCGTCGTCTGGGCGTGGCTCATGGCCACCGCCATGCTCGCGTCGGCCGTCCTCACGCCGTTCCTTTCCGCCCACGCCGACCGCACCCATGCCCACAAGCGGTGGCTGATGATCGCCACGGCCTGCGGGGCGGGCGCCAGCCTGCTCCTCGCCGCCGTGCCCCCCACGGCGCGGCTCGCCGTGGCCGCTGCGATCGTGCTGGCGGCCGTCGGCTTCGACATCGCCCAGGTCTTCACGGGCAGCCTCCTCCCGCGGATCGCGGCGGGGCCGGCGGCCGACCGGCTCTCGGCTGCCGGGTTCGCCGCGGGGTATCTCGGCGGTGGGCTCGCCCTCATCTTGGCCACCACACTCGTCGCCTCCCGCGAGTCGCTCGGGCTCTCGGCCCCGGATGCGCTCCGGGCCTCGTTCGTCGTGATGGGGGCGTGGTGGCTGGTGTTTTCCCTCCCGGCGGCGTGCACGCGTCTGGGAGACGGGCGATCGAGCGAGCACGCCGCGACCTCCACGGGCGAACTCCTCGCGTTCGCGCGGTCACTGGCCGGCCACGGGCCAGGGGACCTTGGCCGCATGCTCGTGGGAGCCGTGCTCGTGCTCGGGGGCGTGCAGACCGCGATCGCCCAATTCTCGAGCCTCGCGCTCGAGGAGTTTCATCTGGATGCGGCCGCGCTCGTCCGGCTCGTGCTGCTCGTGCAGTTCGTGGCGCTGCCCGGCGCGCTCTTCATGGGCTGGCTCTCCACCCGCTGGAGCCGCAGCGGCGCGCTCGGCGTGTGCCTCGCCGGCTGGCTGGCCACGATCGGGCTCGCCGCGCTCGTGAAGACGCCGACGCAGCTCACGGCCCTGGCCGTGCTGCTGGCGCTCGTCCTCGGCGGCGTGCAGAGCGTCGCGCGGGCAGCGATCGCCGCACTCGCACCCGCGGGGCATTTCGGGGCGACGTTCGGACTGTTGCAGGTGGGCACGAAGCTCGCAGGGTTCGCGGCCAGCCTGCTCTTCGGCGCCGCCTACGCCGCCACGGGCGACTCCCGCGCCGGCCTGGCCGTGCTCTTCGTGCAGCTCGCGGCGGGGTGGTGGGTGCTCGGCCCGGGGCGAGCGTCTTGCGTGCCGTGACGCTTGGCGACCGGGACGGTCGCCCCACGATTGCAGACCTTGGCGACCGGGACGGTCGCCCCACGGCTACGCGAGGCCGAGGACGTCGCGCATCGAGTACAGGCCCACGGGCTTGCCCACGAGAAACGCTGCGGCGGCGAGCGCGCCCTTCGCGTAGCAGTCGCGGTTCGTCGCCCGCACGCTCACCGACAGCGATTCCCCGTCGAGGCCGAAGAGGATCGTGTGCTCGCCCGGGTTGTCTCCCGCACGCACGGCGTGGTAACCGATCTCATCGGCGGGACGGGCGCCCGGCCGTCCTTCGCGGCCATGCGCCGCCTTCGTCTGCCCCATCACGCCCTGCACGATCTCGCCGAACTTCAGCGCCGTGCCGCTCGGCGAATCCTCCTTGTGGCGGTGGTGCACCTCCACGATCTCCACGTCGGCCCGGCTGCCGACACGCTGGAGAAGGGATCCGGCCCGGCCCACGAGGTCCATGGCGATGTTCACCGCCAGGCTCATGCTCGGCGACTGCAGCACCGGGATCTGTTTGGATGCCGCGGCGAGGGCCTCGCGGGCCCCGGCGTCGAGGCCCGTGGTCGCCACCACCAGCGGCACCTTCTTCTGCACGCACGCGGCGAGAATGGCGGGCACCGCCTCCGGGAGCGAGAAGTCGATCACCACGTCGGCCGGACAGCTCCAGGCATCCGCCACGGCCACCCCCGCGGGCGAAAGTCCGGCGAGCATGCCGGCATCGACGCCGGCCTTCGGGTGCCCCGCACGTTCGATCGCGGCCACCAGCTTCCACGGACGGGCATCGCAGGCGGCGCAGGCGATCACACGCTGCCCCATGCGGCCGGCCGCACCGTGCATGACCAGGCGCAACGGCTCAGCCATAGAGTTCGATCGCCTGCACGATCTCGTCGAGCCGGTTGCCCACGCTCACGGCCCGGTTGGCAAAGCTCGCGCGGCTCACGCCCCGGCTGCCGAGCACCTCGTTGAACAACTTCTGATCGGTGGTGTGGTAGGCCACGGTCGCCGTCGGGTCCTTGAGCTGGTGGCCCGTGAGGATGCACACCACGCGTTCGTCGCGGCCGATCACCCCCTCCGCGACGAGTTGCTTCGCCCCGGCCACGCTCGCCGCGCTGGCCGGCTCGCAGCCGAGGCCACCGGCGCCGACCTGCGCCTTGGCGTCGAGGATCTCCTGCTCCGTCACCTCCCGCACGACGCCGTCGCACACCTCGAGCGCCCGCAGACACTTGTTGAGGTTCACGGGCCGGTTGATCTCGATCGCGCTGGCGATGGTGTCGGCCCGCTTCTTGTCGCGATCGAGTTCGTCGTAGTAGTGGCAGGCCGGCGAGAGGTCGGCCCGGCCGCCCTCCCACCGCAGGCCACGGCGATGATAGAGCTCGTACAGCGTGTTGGCCCCGGCGGCGTTGATCACCGCCAGCCGCGGCACGCGGTCGATGAGGCCGATCTTGCGGAGCTCCGCGAAGGCCTTGCCGAAGGCGCTCGAGTTGCCGAGGTTGCCGCCGGGCACCACGATCCAGTCGGGCACCTCCCAGCCGAGCGATTCGAGCACCCGGAACATGATCGACTTCTGCCCCTCGAGGCGGAAGGGATTGACGCTGTTCACGAGATAGATGCCGAGCTTGCCCGAGACCTCCTTGACGCGGGCCATGGCGTCGTCGAAGTCGCCCGCGATCTGGATCGTGAGGGCGCCGTAATCCAGGGCCTGCGACAGCTTGCCGTAGGAGATCTTTCCGGAGCCGATGAAGATGATGCCGCGCATCAGCCTGGTGACGGCGCAGTACACGGCGAGCGAGGCACTGGTGTTACCGGTGGAGGCACACGCCGCCCGCTTGGCGCCGATCATCCGTGCGTGCGTGAAGGCCGCGGACATGCCGTTGTCCTTGAACGACCCGGAGGGATTCAGGCCCTCGTACTGCAGGTGCAGCCGGCCCGGCCGCATGCCGATGAACGCGCCCACGCCGTCGGAGACGGAGAGCAGCGTCTGCCCCTCGCCGATCGTCACGACGCTCTCGCGGGGGGCAAACGGAAACAGGTCGTGAAACCGCCACACGCCGGAGTAGGCGAGCGGGTCGCTGCGACGCATCCACTTGCGTTCGAAGACCTCGAACGAGGTCGGCGGTCGGATCCGGTCCCAGTCGTACGTTACGTCGAGCAGGTTGCCGCAGGCCGGGCAGCTGGTGAGCACCTCATCCACCGAGTAGGTGGAGCCGCAGGCGGGCGAGATGCACTGCTGGAAGGCGAGGTCGGTGCGGGCGGCGACGGCCAAGGAACGGTCCTCGAATCAGGCCGGGACAACATCCCGGGAACGGCTGGCACGTGGCACGAACCACACCCGAGCACCGCGCGGCACAGCCACGTTCAAACGTCGGCATATCCGCCGCGGCAACTCGATTTCGACCACGATTTTTGCAAGGGTAGGTCATTGTCGCTGGAACAGCAAGCGACGGTGCACCGCGCTTGGGGCCGTGAATTCCGGCTTTTCCACCGGCAGGCCTGCCAGATTGACAGCCGACGGAGCGGATTTATGATGGAAGATTCTTCTGGGAGCGATCGGGGACACCTTCAACCCCGGCCGCACGAAGCAACTCGAAACGGGTTCACAGCATGAAAGCGGCGGAGATGAAGCCGTTCAAGACGGCGCTGGAGGCGATGCGGGCGCGGCTGCGGGGTGACGTCTCGACGATGGCCGACGCGGCCCTGGGAAAAACCCGCTCCGAGGCGAGCGGCGACATCTCCAGCATGCCCATCCACATGGCCGATCTCGGCTCCGACGCCTACGAGCAGGAATTCACGCTCAGCCTGATGGCGAGCGAGGAGGGGACGCTCGAGATGGTGGAGCATGCCCTCGAGCGGATCCGCTCGAAGACGTACGGCACCTGCGAGGAGTGCGACGGCGTGATCGCCAAGAAGCGGCTCGAGGCGATCCCGTTCGCCTCCCTGTGCATCCGCTGCGCCGAGAAACTCGAGCAACCCTCGGGTCACCGCCCCCGCCAACCCCGTTAGGTGGCGGCCGGGCTCCGGGCCCGCCGGCAACCACGTTTGTTTCGCGAACAAGGACGTCGCCCAGCCATGTGGACCGCCTCCCGCGGCTGGCCGCTGTTCGGATCGCTCGCCGTGGCGTCGGCCGCGATCGACCTGGCGACCAAGTCGCGGCTCTTCGCCGCGCTCGGCATGCCGGGCGAGAAACCGCCGATCGTGATCGTGCCGCGTGTCCTCGTGCTGGAGACCAACCTCAACGAAGGCGCGCTGTTCGGCATGGGGCAGGGGATGGGGATGGTGTTCGCCGCGGTGTCGTGCGCCGCCATCGCGGGCATCGTCGCCGCCGTCGCCCGCCCGTCGGTCCGTCGCGAACCGTGGCTGGTCGTCGCGCTGGGCCTGATCACCGGCGGCATCATCGGCAACCTGTTCGACCGTCTCGGCCTGCCGGGCCTGCGATGGCACGCGCCGCTGGGCCGCGTCGGCCAACCGGTGTTCGCCGTGCGGGATTGGATTCACTTCACGCTCGAGGGGATCATCGATTGGCCGATCTTCAATCTCGCCGACACCTGGCTGGTGATCGGGGCCGGCCTGCTCGTCCTGCTCTCCTCGTTCGCCCGCCCGGACCCCGACCATGCCGCCTGAACGCTCACCACACGCCCTCCCCGCGGACACCGCCCGCCTGCAGGCCGCCCTCTCAGCCGTGCGCCTGGCCGGTGCAGAAACGCTCCGCCGGTTCCACGATCCGACGCTGGCCGTGGAACTCAAGGCCGATCGGTCGCCGGTCACGGCGGCGGACCTCGCGGCGGAGGGCATCCTGCGGACGTCGCTGTTGACCGCCTTTCCGCACGACGCGTTCCTCGGCGAGGAGTCCGGGACCGTGCGCGGCACCAGCGGCTACGAGTGGATCGTGGATCCGATCGACGGGACGAAGTCGTTCATCCGCGGCGTGCCGCTGTACGCGACGCTCGTCGGCTGCCGGCACGAGGGGCGCGGCGTCGTCGGGGTGATCGCGATTCCCGCCCTCGATGAGGCGGTGTATGCGGCGGCCGGCGCCGGCGCCTGGCACGTGCGCGGCACGGCCCCGCCCGTCGCGGCACGGGTCTCGAACCGCGAGCAACTCGACGCCTGCCTGGCTTGCTCGAGCGACTTCACGTCGTTCGCGAAGCGGGCCGACGGCGCGGCCGGGGCCCGGGCGCGGCAGCGGCTCGAGGCGGCCTGTGGCGTGATCCGCACGTGGGGAGACGGCTACGGCTACCTGCTCGTGGCGACGGGACGGGCCGACGTGATGATCGACCCGCTCATGAACGCCTGGGACGCGGCGGCCGTCGAGACGGTGATCACGGAGGCCGGAGGTCGCTTCACCGACTGGCACGGCGCGGCCCGCATCGACTCAGGCGACGGTCTCGCCAGCAACGGGATCGTGCACGAAGCGGTGCTCACCCTCCTGCGGGCATAGCCACGGGCCTTGCGATTTCGCGGGAAACAGGTATCTTTTCGGGCTCTGGATCGACCGTTTCCCCGCAC
>Ga0214917_10004246_pt1 | contig 16062 bp, 13 predicted proteins | sample LL_1208_BB_MetaG_FD_177983 | JGI IMG/M metagenome (GOLD analysis project Ga0214917, IMG submission 177983) | Freshwater microbial communities from Lake Lanier, Atlanta, Georgia, United States - LL_1208_BB | ecosystem: Environmental > Aquatic > Freshwater > Lake | place: USA: Georgia | collected... | reverse complement strand
TGGCCATCCGGCGCGGGGGGCCACATCCGGTCAAAAGGGTTGGAGGTGAAAAGGATGAAGAGCAGGAAGCCGGTGGCGATCGCCCCCAATACCCCCAGCACCCGGGCCTGCAACACGCTGGGCAAATCCCGCCCGAAAGCCGCCACCGCAGCGCCGCAGAGGGTGAGCACCAGCACCCACAGCACCATAGACCCCTCGTGATTCCCCCAGGTGCCGGTGATCTTGTAGATCATTGGTTTATCGGAATGACTATTCTGCACCACATTGGCCACCGAGGTGTCATTCACCGCATAGCTGGTGGCGAGGCAGATGAAGGCGACCAGCACTGACAGCATGGCGGCATTGGCGAGAGGCTGGCCCGCGGCCATCATTCTGGCATCGCCTGCCCGGGCGCCCAGCATGGGCAGCACCATCTGCGCGGCGCAGAAGGCCAGCGCCATGGCCAGGGCGAAATGGCCGAGTTCGGGGATCATGCGCCGGGCCTGCCGCCGGCGGGTGGTGCCGTGCCGCTGGCCGGGTTCCAATGGCCTGAGCGGCGCAACGCCTCGGCCACCTCGGGCGGCATATAGTTTTCATCATGCCGGGCCAGCACTTCGCGCGCCATGAACACCCCACCTGGGCCCATCTGGCCGAGGGTGACCACGCCCTGGCCCTCGCGGAACAAATCCGGCAGCACGCCGGCATATTGCACGCCCACGGTGCTGCGCCCGTCGGTCACGCGGAAGGCGACGGAGGGCCGGCCCTCCGGCGTGCTGCCGCGGGTGACACTGCCCTCCTCGACCAGGCCGCCGAGGCGAAAGGCGCGGCCGGGCGGTGGCGGTTCGGCCGCGATATCGCTGGGGCTGCGGAAGAAGACCAGATTATCCTGGAATGCGGTGAGCGTGAGCGCCGTGGCGGTGCCAAGGCCCAGCGCGCAGAGCAGCAGGATGGTCAGGCGGCGGCGCTTGCGCGTCATGTCAGTGGCGTTCCAACCGGTCGAGGTTTTTCCGCGCCGCGCGGATGCGCGCCGCGATGATCAGGGCAAGAGCCAGGAAGCTGCCCAGCACGGCGCCGTAGCTGAGGGTGATGTGCCACCAATGCCAGCTCATGGCGCGATGCCCCTGCCGTCATTGGCGGGTGGGTTTTCCGCCTTGCGCGCTGCGGCCATTTGCAGGGCGCGCAGCCGCCGCTCCAGCAGCCCAGCCCTTGTGGCGGCCAGCGCCAGCGCGGCGAAGGCCAGCGAAAACCCCAGCGCGCAGGTCAGCAGCGGGTAGAGGATATCCACATGCAGCCCCGGCGCGGCGAGGCGGGTGACCGAGGCCGGCTGGTGCAGCGTATTCCACCAATCCACCGAGAATTTCACGATGGGCACATTCACCGCGCCGATCAGCGCCAGAATGGCCCCCATGCGGGCGCCGCGCTCCTGATCGTCAAAGGCGCGGGTCAGCGCGGCATGGCCGACCCAGAGGAAGAATAGCACCAGCACCGAGGTCAGCCGCGCATCCCACACCCACCAGGTGCCCCACATCGGCCGGCCCCACAGGCTGCCGGTGAGCAGGCACAGCGCGGTGGCGGTGGCGCCGATGGGCGAAAGCTCGCGCGCTGCGATATCGGCCAGTGGGTGCTTCCAGACCAGCGCCATGACGCTGAGCACCACCAAGCCAGTATAGCCACCCATGGCGAGCCAGGCCATCGGCACATGCACATACATGATGCGCACCGTCTCACCCTGCTGCCAGTCCGGCGGCGAAAAGGCCAGGCCCCAGGCAAGGCCAATGCCCAGCACGACCAGCGCCGCCACCGTCAACCAGGGCAGCAGCCAATCGGTCACGCGCAGGAATCGGCCAGGATTGGCCAGGAAATGCAGCCTGGAGACCGCTCGAGGTGTTGTTGTTGCCGTGCTCACCAGCGCAATCTAGGTACGAATTGCCCGGGGCGAAAGCTTTGGCTGCACAATTGCGAGGAAATCATGGCGTATTGGCTGGTGAAGAGTGAACCCGACGTTTTTGGTTGGAATCAGCAGGTGGCCAATGGCGTGGAGCCATGGACCGGCGTGCGCAACGCCATGGCCGCGAATAACTTGAAGGCGATGAAGCAGGGCGACCTGTCATTCTTCTACCATTCCAATATCGGCAAAGAAATTGTCGGCGTGGTGCGGGTGGTGCGCGAGGCCTATCCCGACCCCACCGATGAGACCGGCCGCTGGGTTTGCGTGGATATGCAGACGGTGAGCGGCTTCCCCAAACCCGTCACCCTGGCCGAGATCAAGGCCGACCCCGAATTTGCCGAATTGGCCCTGGTGCGCATGAGCCGGCTTTCGGTGATGGCGGTGAGCGAGCCGCATTGGAAGAAACTGGCGAAGATGGGCGGCTGGAAGAAGCCGAAATGAGCGAAAGACTCTTATGCGCGCTCGATGACATCGCCGATGGCGGCTCGCGCGGCTTTCCGGCGGCGCCGGGCGGCTTCATCGGGCTTTTCGCCGTGCGGCGGGGCGCGGCGGTGTTCGTCTATGTGAATTCCTGCCCGCATGTGGGGCTGCCACTGGAGATGCAGCCGCATCGGTTTTTGGATGAGGCGGGCGAGCGGATCATCTGCGCCGCGCATGGCGCGACGTTCCGGGTGGAGGATGGGCTGTGCATGGCCGGCCCCTGCGAAGGGGAGGGGCTGGAGGTGGTGCCGGTGAGGATCGAGGCCGGGCAGGTCTATGTGCCTGCGAAAGCCGGCCTCTGATCTGCAGCCCTTACCGCGGCCCCGCCTGATAAGCCGCCAGACACGCCATATCCAGCAACTGGTTCACCCCCACCTGCATCGGCACAATCTGCGCCGGCTTGTCGAGCCCCATCAGCACCGGCCCAATTGTCGTCGCGCTGGTCAGATGCGGCACCGCCTTGGTCAGAATATGCGCCGCATGCAGCCCGGGCATCACCAGCACATTGGCCGGCCCGGTGAGCCGGCAGAAGGGATACACCGCCTCCCGCAGCTTCGGGTCGAGCGCCACATCGGCGGCCATTTCGCCGTCATATTCGAAATCCTGCGGTTCGGCGTCCAGCAGCTTCACCGCCTCGCGCACGCTGCCGGGGATGACGCCCTTGGGGTCGCCAAAGGTGGAGAAACTGAGGAAGGCCACGCGCGGCTCCAGCCCCAGCCGCCGCGCCGCCACCGCCGCACGCCGGGCGATCATCGCCAGCGTCGCCGCATCCGGCCGTTCATGGATGGCGGTATCGGCCACCAGCACGGTGCCCGAGACGCGGGCCACCATCATCGTCAGGCCAAACAGCACGCCATGCGCATCGGCATCGAGTGCCATGCGCACGCCCTCCAGCGCCGCCGAATAGCTGCGGGTCTCGCCCGTCACCAGCGCATCCGCATCGCCCATCGCCACCATGCAGGCGGCAAAGACGTTGCGGTCCTGGTTCACCAGGCGCTGGCAGTCACGGAACAGAAAGCCGTCGCGCTGGCGCTTGGCATAGAGCCAATCGGCATAGCCCCGGGTGCGGTCAGACAGCCGGGCATTGATCACCTCCACCTGCTCGGGCAGGGCCACGCCCAGGGCGGCGACGGTGGCGCCTATCCGATCCTCGCGCCCCACCAGCACCGCCGTGCCATAGCCGGCATGGGCATAGGCGATGGCGGCGCGAATCACCTTCTCTTCCTCGCCCTCGGCGAAGACGGTGCGCTTGGGTGAAATCCGCACCGCGTCATGGATATTCTCCAGCGCATTGGCCGCCGCATCCAACCGCCCCGTCAGGTCACGCACATAGCGCGCATGGTCGGTCAGCGGTTTTTGCGCCACGCCTGATTGCATTGCCGCCAGCGCCACGGCGGCCGGCACGCGCGAGATCAGCCGGGGGTCGAAGGCATTGGGGATGATGTATTCCGGCCCGAAGATCAGCCGCTTGCCCGCACCCGAGCGGGCCACCTCCTCCGGCACTTCTTCGCGCGCCAGTTGCGCCAGCGCCTCGGCGGCGGCCACTTTCATCGCGTCATTGATGGTGCGCGCGCGCACATCCAGCGCGCCGCGGAAAATGAAGGGGAAGCCCAGCACATTATTCACCTGGTTCGGATAATCCGAACGCCCGGTGGCGATGATGCAGTCCGGACGCGCGGCCTTTGCCTCTTCGGGGGTGATTTCCGGGTCGGGATTGGCCATGGCGAAGATGATGGGGTTGGGCGCCATGCTGCGCAGCATCTGGGGCGTCAGCGCGCCCTTCACCGAAAGGCCGAAGAACACGTCGCAGCCTTCAAGCGCCTGGGCCAGGCTGCGGCGGTCGGTCTGCACCGCATGCGCCGATTTCCACTGATTCATGCCCTCGGTCCGGCCGCGATAGACCACGCCCTTGGTGTCGCACAGCATGATATTTTCAGGCCGCATGCCCATGGCGCGCACCAGCTCGGCGCAGGCGATGGCGGCCGCGCCCGCGCCATTGATCACCAGCCGCGTGGTCGCCAATTCGCGCCCCGTCAGGTGGCAGGCATTGATCAGCCCGGCGGCGGCGACGATGGCGGTGCCATGCTGGTCGTCATGAAACACCGGGATATCCATCATCTCGCGCAGTTGCTGCTCGATGACAAAGCATTCCGGCGCCTTGATATCCTCAAGGTTAATGCCGCCAAACGAGGGGCTGAGATAGCGCACGGCATTGACAAAGGCGTCCGGGTCCTCGGTATCGATGCACAGGTCGATGCCATCGACATCGGCGAAGCGCTTGAACAGCGCCACCTTGCCCTCCATCACCGGCTTGGACGCCAGCGCCCCCAGATTGCCCAGCCCCAGCACCGCCGTGCCGTTGGAAATCACCGCGACGAAATTGCCCTTCGAGGTATAGTCATAGGCCAGGGCGGGGTCGCGCGCGATGTGCAGGCAAGGCTCGGCCACGCCGGGCGAATAGGCCAAGGAGAGGTCGCGCGCGGTGACCAGCGGCTTGGTCAGCCGAATCTCCAGCTTGCCCGGGCGGCCCTCGCGGTGCATCGCCAATGCCTCCTCGCCGGTGACGCGCGCGGTGCGGCCATCGGCCGGCGCGGCGGGGGGGAGGTCCTTGCGGATATCGTCCATGGGTTCAGGCTTTCTCTGGAATAGCGAAGGTGAGTTCGACCTTCGCACCGGCGGGGTCGTTCATGAAAATCTGGTGCAGCGGGAATCCTGGCACAGGTGCCTCGTCGAACACCACGCCATGGGCGCGCAACCTAAGCCGCGTGCCCTCCATATCGCGGGCGCGGAAGGAGACATGGTCATAGGGCCCAGGCCCTGCCGGCCGCTCGCCCGGGCGGGTGGAAATATGCACCACCGGATTGTCGCCCAGGTAGAACCATAGGCCAGGGGTGGCGAAATTCGGCCGGGGGCCAGCGCGCAGGCCGAGCACATCGCCATAGAAGTGCTGCATCGCCGGCAGGTCTTCCAGCCGGCAGCGGATGTTGAAATGGTCGATATGGTCCAGCTGCATGGCCCGGTTCCTCGATGCGCTTTGGGCCATTGTCGCGCCTGAGCGCGCCGGGCGATAGCCACTCATCTCGCACCCGCGAAGGGACGGGAGCAAAAACACTTGCTATCCTGGCCGTGATGGACCGAGAAGCCCCCACCGCCGGCACCGCCCCCCCGCGCGCCTTCGGCGTCGATACCCCGCGCGCCTTCGGCGTCGACACCCCGCGCGCCCTAGGCGCGACCCCAGCCCTGGCCCAATGGTTCGCCGTGAAGGCCGAGCAGCCCGATGCGCTGATCTTCTTCCGCATGGGCGATTTCTACGAAATGTTCTTCGAGGATGCCGAACTCGGCTCCGAGGCGCTCTCCATCGCTATGAGCTTCCGTGGCGAGCATCAGGGCCAGCCGGTGCCGATGTGCGGCGTGCCGCATCATAGCCACGAGGCCTATCTGGCGCGGCTGATCCGCCGCGGCTTCCGCGTCGCCATCTGTGACCAGTTGGAAACGCCCGAGCAGGCCAAGGCCCGCCGCGCCTCCATCATCGCTCGCGGCATCGTGCGCGTGGTCACCCCCGGCACCGTCACCGAGGATAGCCTGCTGGAGGCCTTCCGCCCCGCCTGGCTGCTGGCGCTGGTAGAGGGCGGCGCGGCCTGGCTGGACGTGACCTCCGGCGCCTTCGAGACCGAGGCCGGGGCCGATATTCCCGCCCTGCTGGCCCGGCTGGAACCGGCCGAGGTGATCGCCACCGACGGTTTATGGCCCACCGCCACCCCCGCCACGCCCCCGCGCGATGCCCCCGCCCGCCTCGCCGCCGCCTTCGGCGTCTCCACCCTGGAGGGCTTTGGCAGTTTCTCCGCCCCCGAGATCGCCGCCGCCGCCATGGTGCTGGATTATGTTCGCACCACCCAGAATGGCGCCCTGCCGCACCTCATGCGCCCGGTGCCGCGCGGCACTGCGGGCGTGCTGGCGATGGATGCCGCCACAAGGCGCAGCCTGGAACTCTTGCGCAATGAACGCGGTGACACCCGCTCCACCCTGCTGCACGCGGTGGACCGCACGCTGACCGGTGCGGGCGCGCGCGAATTGGCCGCGCGCATCGCCGCCCCCCTGGCCGAGCGCGCCGCCATTGCGGCGCGGCATGACGCCGTCTCCCACCTCACCGCCCAACCCGATTTGCGCGCCCGGCTGCGCGCCGCGCTGAAGGGCGCGCCGGATATGGCCCGCGCCCTGGCCCGCCTCAGCCTGGACCGCTTCGCCCCGCGTGACCTGGCCGCGCTGCGCGATGGCCTGTCCCGCGCCGATGCGATGGCCCAGGCGCTTTGCCCCCCGCTGCCGTCCCTGCTCGCGCCCGAGGCCCTGCGCCCGCAGAACAGCCCCGCCGCCGAATTGGCCCGCGCCCTGGCCGAGACCCTGCCCGCCCGGCTGGAGGATGGCGGCGTGGTGGCGCCGGGCTATGATGGCGAATTGGATGCGCTGCGCCGGCTGCGCGATGATGCGCGTGGCGCCATCGCCGCCATGCAGATGGAACTGGCCCAGGCCTGGGGCGTGGCCTCGCTGAAAATCCGCCACCATCAGCAAATGGGTTATCTGGCCGAAATGCCTGCCGCCGCTGGGGAGAAACTGCTGCGCGAGCCACCAAAACTTGCCGGCGAATACGCTCCCCAGCACCGCCAGACCATGTCCAGCACCCTGCGTTTTACCTGCGGCGCGCTGGCCGATCTCGACCGCAAGCTGAATGCGGCGGCGGAGCAGGCGGCGACGCGTGAGCGGGCCATTGCCCAGCATTTGCGAAAACTTTGCCTCGCGGCCGCCCCGGGCATCACCGCCGCCGCCGCTGCCATGGCTGCTATCGATGTCCATGCCGCCGCGGCCGAGCTGGGCTGGACCCGGCCCGAGATGACCGACGGGGTGGATTTCACCATCACCCAGGGCCGCCACCCGGTGGTGGAGGAGGCGCTGCGCCGCGCCCGCGGCCCGGCCTTCGTGCCCAATGACAGCGAGCTTTCCGCCGGTAGCCGCGTCTGCCTGCTGACGGGGCCGAATATGGCCGGCAAATCCACCTATCTGCGGCAGAATGCGCTGATGCTGGTGCTGGCCCAGGCCGGGCTGTTCGTGCCCGCCGAATATGCCCGCATCGGCGTGGCGGACCGGCTCTTCTCGCGCGTTGGCGCATCCGATGATCTGGCCGGCGGGCGTTCCACCTTCATGGTGGAAATGACCGAAACGGCGGCCATCCTCAACCAGGCCGGCCCCCGCAGCTTTGTCATTCTCGATGAGGTGGGGCGCGGCACCGCGACATGGGATGGCCTCGCCATCGCCTGGGCGGTGCTGGAGGCGCTGCATGACCGCCTGCGCGCCCGCACCCTCTTTGCCACCCATTTTCATGAACTCACCGCCCTGGCCGGCAAACTGCCCGAGCTGCGGCTGGCCACCATGCGGGTGCGGGAATGGAAGGGCCAGGTCGTGTTCCTGCACAGTGTGGGCGTGGGTGCGGCGGAGCGCAGCTGGGGTGTGCATGTGGCCCGCCTGGCTGGTGTGCCGCGCGCCGTGCTGGCGCGGGCCGAGGCGGTGCTGGCGGCGCTGGAGGCCCGCGCCCGCCAGGGCGGCGGCGCGCTATCGGATGAATTGCCGCTCTTCACCCCCCGCAAGCCGGAACCCGAACACCCCGTGCTGGACGCGCTGGCCGAGATCGACCCCGACGCACTCTCCCCGCGCGACGCGCAGGAGGCGCTCTACCGCTTGCGCGCGCTGCTGGATGGCAGCCGGGCGAGCTGATTGCGGCCCCAGGCGATGAACCGCGTCTCCATCCCGTCCATCTTGGCCATCATGGCCGGAAAGCGGCGTTGCAGCGGGCCCAGCGCGTTATGCGCCCAGACATATTGTTGCCTGAGCATGAAGACCCCCAGCAGCAGGAAAATCATGCCATGCAGAAAAGGCAGGATGACCCCCAGCACGCCAAAGGCAATCAGGCTCCAGCCTGCCAATTTCCGCTTGAAGGAAGGACGAAGATCAACCACACCGCATCACATGGCGGAAATGTGACAATTATGCAATACGGTCATCTTCGTGGCGCAGAACAAACCCATCATGCAAAAATCGCCTATCGCATGGCGGGGTAACGGTTTAATTATCGTGACATGAGGAATACAGCGGCCGAAGCGGTCGCCGCCAGCGGGCCATCCCCTGCGATCCGTGCCGAGGAGGCCGCGCTCATCGCGCGGTTGATCGACACCGCGCCTTTGCCCCGCGATGAGGCGCTGGGCATGCTGCGCCGCGAATTGGGCGCGGTGCAGGCCCGCGTGCAGCAGGCTTTTGAAAGCCGGGAGACCCATGGTCTGGGCGCCGCCCGCCGCCTTTCTGGCCATATGGACGCGATCATCCTCGCCATCCACGCCTATGCCGAGGCGATGATCCCGCGCAGCCCCGGCGGGCGGGAGGAGGCCTTCGCCCTCGTCGCCACCGGCGGCTATGGCCGCGGCGTGCTGGCGCCCTATTCGGATATCGACCTGCTCTTCCTCACCGGCACCCAGGTGGGCGCGCGCACCGAACGGCTGGTCGAGTTCATGCTCTATCTGCTGTGGGATCTCGGCCTGAAGGTGGGCCATGCGACGCGCAGCGTGAAGGATTGCCTGGTGCATGCCCGGCGTGATGTCACGATCCAGACCGCGCTGGTCGATTCCCGCTTCATGGCGGGCAATGAGCGCGCCTTCAACAAATTCAGTGCCGAATTCGGCAAGATGCGGGCGACTGACGGCTTAGGCCCCTTTCTGGCCGCCAAGCGCGCCGAACGCGCCACCCGCCATGCCCGCTATGGCGAAACCCCCTTCATGGTGGAGCCGCATATCAAGGAAGGCCGCGGCGGCCTGCGCGACCTGCAAACGCTATATTGGCTGGCCCGCCACGCCTTCGGTGCGCTGAAAATGCCTGATCTGGTGGGGCCGGAGAGCCCTGGCGGTGGCCTTCTGGTGGAGGGCGAGGCGCGGGCCATCCGCCGCGCCTGGGATTTTCTGTGGACCGTGCGCTTTCACCTGCATTACGTCACCGGCCGGGCGGAAGAGCGCCTGACCTTCGACCTGCAGCCGGTGGTGGCCGCGCGCATGGGCTATGCCCGCCACGGTGCCCAGAACGGCGCTGAGCGGTTCATGAAGCACCTCTTCCTCAATTCCCGCGATGTGGTGCGGCTGAGCAGGGTGCTGGAGCCGGCGATCGAGCGCGCCGCCCTCGGCCCCCCCGCCATCCGCCGCGAGGGTGATGAGAGCCTGGAAGAGGCCGGCCTGGCCTTCGCCGATGGCAAGCTGGTGGCCGCCCCGCCAAATCGTGATTTTTCCCGCGAGCCTGTGCTCATGCTGCGCATCGTGCTCGCGGCGCGGGATAGGGGGCTGGATATCCACCCGCTGGCCATCCGCGCCCTCATTCGCCATGCCCGCCAGGCCGAGCGCCTGCGCGGCGATGCCGAAGCCAATGACCTGTTTCTCGAGCTGCTGACCGGCAAGGATGCGGCGAAATGGATGGGGCTGCTCAATGAGAGCGGTTTTCTCTCCCGCTTCATGCCCGATTGGGCGCGTATCGTCGGGTTGATGCAATTCGATACCTACCATGTCTTCACCGTCGATGAGCATACCATCCAGGCCATTGGCGTGTTGCAGGAGCTGGAGGCGGGGCTGCTGGAGAATGTGGCCCCGGTGGCGAGCGAGCTGGTGGGCCAGTTGCAATCCCGCCGTGCGCTCTATGTCGCCACCATGCTGCATGACATCGCCAAGGGCCGCGGTGGCGACCATTCGGAACTCGGCGCGCGCATCGCCACCGAGCTTTGTCCCAAGATCGGCCTCTCGCCCGAGGAGACCGAGACCGTCTCCTGGCTCGTGCTCCACCATCTGCTGATCAGCCAGACCGCCTTCAAGCGCGACATAGAAGACCCCAAGACCATCCTCGACATTGCCGATGTCGTCCAATCGCCCGAGCGGCTGCGGCTGCTGCTGGTGCTGACGGTGGCTGATATGCGCGCTGTCGGCCCGAAAGTGTGGAATGGCTGGAAGGCCACCCTGCTGCGTGAGGTCTATTGGCGCGTCTCTGAAGTGCTGGCCGGCGGTCTCACCGTGCCCGAGCGCGATGTGCGCGTGGCCCGCGCCAAGGAGGCCGTGGCCGAGGCGCTGCTGGGCTGGCCGCAGGCCGATATCGAGAAATACCTCTCCCTCGGCTATCCCGGCTATTGGCTGAGCTTCGATGCCGATACCCATGGCCGCCACGCCAGTATCATCCGCGAGGCCGAGGCGGCGGGCGCGCCGCTCACCGTGCGCTCGGCTGTGCTGGAGGCCCGGGCGGTGACCGAGATCACTGTTTATGCCATCGACCATCCTGGGTTATTCTCCCGCATCTCCGGCGCCTTGGCGGTGGCCGGGGCCTCAATCGTGGATGCGCGTATCCACACCCTCACCAATGGCATGGCGCTCGACACGTTCTGGGTGCAGGACAGCGCCGGCGGCGCCTTTGACCAGCCGCACCGCCTCTCCAGGCTGGCCGTGCTGATCGAGCAGGCGTTGAACGGCCAACTGAAACTGACCCAGGAAATCCGCAAGGTGCGGCGCGAGCCCGCCCGCCTGCGCGCGGTGACGGTGCCTGGCCGCGTGGTGGTGGACAACCACGCCTCCAACACCCACACCGTCATCGAGGTGAATGGCCGCGACCGGCCAGGCCTGCTGCATGATGTGACGGCGGCAATTTCCGAGCAGGGGCTGCAAATCGCCTCGGCCCATATCACCACCTATGGCGTGCGGGCGGTGGACGTCTTCTATGTGAAGGACATCTTCGGCCTGAAGGTGGATAATGAGCGCAAGCTGACCCCGCTGCGTGCGGCGCTGCTCGATGCGCTGACGCCGCCGGAGCTGGTTCCGGCACTCTAATGTTTCGCGCCATCGCCACTGTCGGCGGCTGGACCATGGTCAGCCGCGTGCTGGGGTTTTGCCGCGACATCCTCATCGCCGCCTATCTCGGCGCCGGGCCCATGGCCGATGCCTTTTTCGTCGCCCTCAAACTGCCCAACCTGTTCCGCCGGCTCTTCGGCGAGGGTGCCTTCAACGCTGCCTTCGTGCCCGCCTTCGCCAGCGCGCTGACCCGCCAGGGGCCGGCCCTGGCGCGGCAATTGGCCGAGCGGCTGGCCACGCTCATGGCGCTGTGGCTTTCCGCCATCACCCTGGCCGGCATGGTGTTCATGCCGCAGCTTCTGGCGGTGCTGGCGCCGGGCTTTGCCGGGCGCGGGGCGGAGCAGATGCTGCTGGCGGTGGAGCTGACGCGCATCGTCTTTCCCTATCTCGTTTTCATCTGTCTCACTGCGCTGGTCTCGGGCGTATTGAATTCCATGGGGCGCTTCACTGCTGCTGCCGCGGCGCCGGTGTTTTTCAACCTGCTTTCCATGGGCGCGCTTTTCGCGCTCTCGCCGTTTACCGCCACACCGGCGCATGCGCTGGCCTGGGGGGTGATGGTCTCGGGCATGGTGCAACTCGCCCTGGTGTGGTGGGCGGCGGCGCAGGCGGGGATGGTGATTTTGCCCGTGCTGCCGCGCCTCTCACCGGCCGAGACATTGGTGCTGCGCAAAATGGTGCCGGGGCTGCTGGGGGCGGGGGTCACCCAGCTCAATCTGGCGGTGGATGTGATCATCGCCTCGCTGCTGCCGGTGGGCGCGGTCAGCCTGCTTTATTATGCCGATAGGGTGGCGCAATTGCCGCTGGGGGTGATCGGCATTGCCATTTCCACCGCCCTTTTGCCCATGCTGGCGGCGCAGCTTTCGGCCGGGAAATCGCTCTCCGCGCATCGCTCGATGAATCGTGGCCTGGAGATCACCCTGGCACTCTGCGTGCCGGCGGCGGTGGCGCTGGCGGTGCTGGCGGCGCCGATCATGAGCGTGCTGTTCCAGCGCGGTGCCTTCACCGCCGCCGATGCGCGCGGCGCGGGCGCGGTGCTGGTGGTCTATGCCCTGGGCCTGCCGGCCTTTGTGCTGGTGAAGGCTTTTGCGCCGGGGTTTTTCGCCCGGGGGGATACCCGCACGCCGGTGGTGATTGGCCTGCTCTGCGTGGCGCTGAACCTCGCCTTGAACCTGTTATTCCTGGCCACTGGCTGGCTCGGCGCGCCGGGCATTGCGCTGGCCACCGTGGCCTCGGCCTGGGTGAATGCGGCGGCGATGGCCTGGCTGCTGGCGCGGCGCGGGCTTTGGGTGGCGGATCGGCGGCTGCGGCGCGCGGTGCCGCTTGTGCTCGCCGCCGCCGCCGCCATGGGCCTGGTGCTGGGCGGGCTGAGCGCCCTGCTGCCCATGGCGCCGGGGCTTGCCGGCACGCTGCTGCTCGGGCTGGTCTGCGGCCTGGGCGCTGCCACCTATTTCGGCCTCGCCCAGATCACCGGCGGGCTGGATTTGCGCGCGCTGCGCCGCATGATGCGCCGGACTGCTTGACCCCCGCGCCCGCCTGGGCGAACCCTCTGCCACCAACACATGGACATATCATGGCGCGAGTCTTTTCCGGCATTCAACCTTCGGGCGTGCCCACGCTGGGCAATTACCTCGGCGCCATCCGCAATTGGGTGCCGATGCAGGACACCGATCAGTGCCTGTTCTGCGTGGTGGATTTGCACGCCATCACCCAGCGGCAGGAACCGGCAGAATTGCTGCGCCAGACCCGCGAAATGGCCGCGGCCCTCATCGCCTGCGGCCTCTCGCCCGATAAATGCGTGCTCTTCGTCCAGTCGCATGTGCCGGCGCATGCCCAACTCGCCTGGGTGTTCAATTGCATCGCCCGGCTGGGCTGGCTGAACCGGATGACGCAGTTCAAGGACAAGGCCGGCAAGGACCGTGAGGCCGCCTCCACCGGCCTCTATGTCTATCCCAACCTCATGGCGGCGGATATTTTGGTCTACCACGCCACCCAGGTGCCGGTGGGCGATGACCAGCGCCAGCATCTCGAACTCGCCAACGACATCGCGGAAAAATTCAACCATGATTATGGCGTTGATTTCTTCCCCCGCATCGAGCCGCTGATTCAGGGTGTGGCCGCCCGCGTGATGAGCCTGCGCGACGGCACCCGCAAAATGAGCAAATCCGACCCTTCGGACCAGTCGCGCATCAACCTCAACGACGATGCCGACACCATCGCCAACAAGGTCAAACGCGCCACCACCGACCCGGAATTGCTGCCCGACAATCTGGCCGCGCTGGAGAAGCGGCCCGAGGCGCGCAACCTGGTGGGCATTCTGGCCGCCATCACCGGCCGCAGCCAGGAGGCCGTGCTGGCCGAGCATGCCGGCCGGGGCTTTGGCGCCTTCAAGCCGGTGCTGACCGAGGCGCTGGTGGCCCATCTCGGCCCGATCCGCGCCGACATGCTGCGGCTGCTGGAGGACCCTGCCGCGCTGGATGCCGCCCTGCATCAGGGCGCCGAAAAGGCCGAGGCCATCGCCGAGCCCATCCTCAAGCGCGCCTATGAGATTGTGGGTTTCCTGCCCCGCCGGTGACTACCGCCGCGCAATCAGCCAAGTCACCAAGGCTTCCTCCAGGCCCGGGCCCTGGTCATAGGCCTCCAGCGCCTCGTCGCGGAACATGGTGAAGCCATCGCCACCGCGGCGGAGGAAATTATTGGTGGCCACCACATAGGCGCGGGAGGGGTCGATGGCCCGCCATTGGCCGCCCTCCTCCACCTCCACGGTGCTGACCCGGCTGCCGGCAGGCGCGCCCTGCAACAGGGTAAAGCGCAGCCCCACCAATTGCGGGAAGCGCCCGGCCACCGCGGGCCAGCGCGCCACGCCAATCTCCAAAGCGGCCTGGATGGCATGGCCGCGCAGCACCATGCGCGCCACGGTGTTCTGGAAGGGCAGGCTGGTCAGCACATCGCCCCAGGTGACGCTGCCGGCGGGCAGGCCGGCGCGAATGCCGCCGCCATTCATCCAGCCGATCTGCGCATCGGGAATGGCCTGGCGCAGGCTCTGCGCCACCAGGGTGCCAATCTCGCAGGGCGAGGCGCCACAGGGCGCATTGTCCAGCATGCGCGGCAATTGCGCCACCGGGCGGCGACGCAACTCTTCCAGCGGCGCGCCCAGGCTGGCGACGAGCGCGGCCACGCCGGCATCCTCCGGCAGATCACCATGCAACTCGCGCACCGCGCCACCATGGCCCAGCACCCGGCCATCGGCGGCGATATCAAGGTCAAGCCGGCCCAGATAGCGGCCATGCGCCCCGGCCTGGGCGATGCGCACGCCCCGCGCCATGACGGGATGCGGCCCGGCGGCATCGGCCAGGCCATTGGCCAGCAGCGTGTGCGAATGCCCGCCCAGAATCACATCCACGCCGGGCAGGCTCTCCGCCAGCCGCCGATCGGCGTTGAGGCCCAGATGGCTGAGCAGCACCACGGTGCATGGGCCGCTGCGACGGGCCTCCCAGATCGCCCGCTCGGCGGCCTCGGCGGGGTCGGTGAAGCGGATATCGGGGCCGGGGGAGGAAATATTCGCGGTATCAGGCGTGGTCAGCCCCACCACGGCCAGGCGGGCACCACCCAGGGCGAATTCCACCCAAGGGCGCACCCGGCCGGCCAGCGCGGCCGAGCGGCTGGTATCCATATTGGCCGAGAGCAACGGGAAGGGCACGGCTTCGGCATAGCCGGCCAGGGTTTCGGGCCCATTGTCGAATTCATGATTGCCAATGGCCATGGCGGCGGTGCCGATGGCGCGCTGCACCGCCGCCTCGGCCAGGCCGCGATGATGGGTGTAGAACAGGCTGCCCATGAATTGGTCACCGCCATCGAGCAGCATGGCGGCGCGGCCGGCCGCAGCGGCCTCGGCCCGCCCCTCGGCCACCGCCGCCGCCAGCCGGGCCGAGCCGCCATAGCAGGGGGCACCCTCGCGGCAGGCGGCGCTATTGCCGGCAATGGCCAAATGGCGGCTGTGGAAGTCGTTCATATGCAGCAGCGCGATGCGCGCCGCCATCTGCGCCTGGGCTGGGGCCAGCGCCGGGAGGGCGAGAAGACCAATGGCACGCCGTTGCATTCTCATGCCCCATACAACCCCGGCAACATGGTGACACGCAAGGTGAAGACGATGACATCATTGCCTGCCCTGACAGCGCCGCATTCATAGGCCCATAAAGGCATCCTCCCCCCGGACGAGACAACAGCCGGAGTGCCATTGCGATGCAGGTCTACCTGCCCATCGCCGAGATGAGTGTGGATGCCTTCCTGCTGGTCGGCATCGGCTTTGGCGTGGGCTGGCTGTCAGGATTATTCGGCGTGGGTGGCGGGTTTTTGCTCACGCCCGCTCTGCTGCTGCTGGGGATACCGGCGCCGGTGGCGGTGGCCTCGGGCGCCAATCAGGTGCTGGGTGCCTCGACTTCAGGCGTCATCGCCCAATCGCGCCGGGGCAATGTGGATTGGGTGATGGGGGTGGTGCTGGTGGCGGGCGGCCTGTTCGGCAGCATCATCGGCATTCAGCTCTTCGCCTTTCTGCGCGGCGCGGGTCTGGTGGATGCGGTGGTGTCCATCTTCTACGTCGTTGTGCTGGGCAGCGTGGGTTCGCTGATGGTGATGGAGAGCCTGCGCGCCATCCTCCGCCGCCGCGCCGATGCGCCGGCGCGGCTGCACCAGCATTTCTGGATGCATGGGCTGCCCTTCAAAATCCGCTTTCGCAAGTCGCGGCTGTTC
>Ga0214917_10004245_pt1 | contig 16069 bp, 27 predicted proteins | sample LL_1208_BB_MetaG_FD_177983 | JGI IMG/M metagenome (GOLD analysis project Ga0214917, IMG submission 177983) | Freshwater microbial communities from Lake Lanier, Atlanta, Georgia, United States - LL_1208_BB | ecosystem: Environmental > Aquatic > Freshwater > Lake | place: USA: Georgia | collected... | reverse complement strand
CCTTGATTGTCTCATCAACTGCCTTCTCGATTTCATGTTGCTTGGTCTGATCTTCTTTCAACACAAGCAACGCATCCTTCATGGACATCTTGCCCTTGTGGACCGCCGTCTGCAACTTCTTCGGCAATCGCAACAACGACAAATCACGGGACACATCTGCCGGATAGCAGTTGAAAACTTCTGCTATCTTGTTTTGATTCCAGCCAAGAGTTTCCTTGGCATATGCCATCGACATAGCACGATCAACCGGAGATGCATCTTCCCGTTGTTCGTTCTCAATCACCTTCAAAATGAACTCTTGCTCTTCTGTCATCTCTGGCTTGACGATTGCCGGAACCTTGAAGTCCGGGATGAGACGGGCAGCAGCGGTTCGCCTGTGTCCTGCCACAACCCAAAGACTTCCATCGCTTTTTCGTTGTACGATGATGGGTTCCAAAACGCCTTCCGCTTGCAACGACTTGGCAAAGGATTCCAGCGATTCCTTTTCCATGCCGAACTTGCGGTTCTTTTCCAAATCCATATGGATTTCGTGCGGGTTAAGCATTTCGATGCTGACCGCACCATTGGAAATACCAGAAACCAGAGCAACATTCTTACGCTTTGCCATAAAGCACCGCCTTTCACATTTATGTTTTCCTAATCTTCCGCACCACCTTGGTGCTTTGGATCGGGAAGTCGTTGCGACACCCTCATACTAGACCAATGAAACAGAATGTCAACCACACCAAACCAAAAAAATAAAAAATTTCCCCCACCCCCTTATACGACAATATAGTCCACCACTCCTGTGGCAATTAGGATTTCCTAATTCACCACCATACGACAATTTAGTCTACAACATTGGTGGCAATTAGACTTTCCTAACACCCATCCATACGACAATTTAGTCTACAACAAGTGTCTTTATTGTTTTACATCGCAAAAATGCAATAATTTACCTTTTTTGTAGACTATATTGTCATACAACCCCGCAAAATGCAGTAAAAATACTATTTTTGTCTTAATAGTTTGCATATTTTTGCAATAAAAAGACAAAAAAAGTAAAAAATGGTGTTTTTTTGGTCAAAATTGAATTTAGGAAATCCTAATTTGGACAAAAAGTGTAAAAAATTGTGTTTTTTAGTGTTTTCTAAATTGTTTTAAAGGATAAAAAAGAAAAACCAGACAGGTTTTGTCCCTGTCTGGTGCATTTTGAACAATTTTTATCGCATTTTACTTCTTTTTGAAGCGTCTTTCATAAAATTCGGTGTTGTCGCAACTAACATTCCTGATAACAGCACCATCTGGGAACACAAAATCTTGCAATTCCTTGAAATCGTGGACAAAAGTCCTCACAGATGCCTCAAATGTGTCCCCCACATTGAACCGATCAAAGGATTTTCGCACAATAAAGGTGTACAAATTCTGCGTTTTCATAAGCACCTCCTCTCAAAACAATATTCAACACACCAACCAACTCCATTATAACATCCACTCACCGATTTGTCAAACCGATATGCCACCAGTTAAGTAGAATTATAAAAGGATATGCACTATCTCCAATAATATTCTACTAAAAAGGTATTAAACGGACTTCAAATGAGCCAGACCCATTTGACCCCGTTCTTTTCATTGTATGGTACTTTTGCTAAAGCACAAAATTTTTATCCAATTTTTTCCACTTTGCCCCATTTTATCCCACTCACTAACCTATTAAAAAAAATCACAATCTTTATAATGATGGGGTAAAAATACCGATATGAATAAACCTTCATATCACTTTTCATCGATTTGTCAATTCCTAAACAGATTTACCAATTCACACACGCATATGTATATGCGGGATATGTGTACGGGATATGTATGCGGGATATGTATGCGGGATATGTATGCATGGGATATGTATGCGGGATATAGAAAATTTATAAAAACTATTTGCTATTTATTTCAGATAGCCTAGATGTTATCAACTGATTCAATTCTCTCTTGATGTGCATAATTTGATTAGGGGAAGCATCTTTTAGATGATCCTTTAATGTTACCAACAATTTATCTATTCTATCCTGAATGTGAATCAAGTTGATATCTTCTTTGATTGAATAGGGCATTTCAACCTCCAAATACAACATAGTAACCAGATATGATTTTCTTTCTGAAAACCACAACATCTGATCACCTATGCCATTATATCACCACCCCACCATTATGACAACACATTTTACTGTGCGAATTTTGCCCCTAATTCAAAAGATTATTTAAAACACAGAGTCCAATGCGTCTAAAAACAAAATGCGTTTTAGGCACATTTAATCAAACATTTGATTATGATGATAAAATTATGGATTGTATTGGTTTGGTTTGGGTTGGGTTGTTGAGAGACAATATAGTCTACGGTTTTGGTATACTATGTTGTCATATGGTGGTGGTGGGGTTTTGTTGGGGCGAAAAAAAACCCCCGGTGTTGAGCCGGGGGTGTTTGGGGTTAGGTTGTCTGAGGTGTTATCCGGCGACTTGAATTGCGAGTTCGAGGGCACGGCGGTTTTGGTCTGCACCTGTGCCAAACCAGAGGGAGGAGTATCGGTTGTCCTCATTCCTACCGGCGGAATGCGAGAGGTATTCGGTGACAGCGTTGTAAGCGTTCCACCATGTGCCTTGTGAGATTTCGGCACCTGTGCCATTGTAGGTTAGGTCTACAATTTGTTGGACACGATTAGCCTGACGGGTTGAGAGGGTATCGTTATCATCAGGTGTGATATCGAGTACCTTCATGACATATTCCTTGAGATCGTTTTTGTTGACGATCTTGGACTTGGCGAGGAACCGATAGGTATCCATGGTTGCGACGAATTGTTTGTTCGCAAGGTCCATGGTTTGTTGGATTTTGAGTAGGACATCCTTTGCATTGGGTGAGTGTTTGACCCTAAGCAGTTGGTTCCCTGTGTTTTTCCTGTCATGGGCGATGGCGAGAGTATTAGCGCATACGACTCGCACATTTGTAAAACCACAACGGGTTGAGAGGGTTCCATCGAAGGAGGTGGATAGCAGGCAATATCTTTCGATATTGTCGCCTTTAACGACCTCCCCTTGTCCGGCGGTGAGTTTGGCGAGAGCAAATATTACTCTGCCATCCCGAAGGCTTCCGGCGGTTTCGTAAAGTGCAAATCCTTTGTCCACGATGGGTTGGAACCAATCGAAGACGAACTTGGGTTGAATTGGATCCCATTGTGCGCCAACGGTTCCGAGGTATTTGTTGTCTGTGTTGCGGATGACAGCGAATGAGTCTTGAGTGACTTGGAAATCACCATTATCATCCTTGATATATAATGGTTTCTTGTGTGCTTCCCAGTCCATACCGGCAGCGACCATGAAGTCGCTGCCATTTCTGGTGGCATCGCCTTCGACTTTTTTGCCGAGGCGGTGCCAAGGGGTTGCGCCTGCGTAAGCCATAGATTCGATTTCGTGAGCCATGATGAGCCTCCTTTGCGAACATTAGGAAAATCTAACTTGATGTTTGTCTTGGCTCCGTTGCCTTGACAACATCATAATAGGGTTAGGAATTAGGGAAGTCAATAGCTGGGCTTGTTGAAATTGCTTTTCCTTTGATGGTGGTGAAATAGGAGAATGCGATTGTGAATTTGGTTACGAATCCTTCTTCTTTGGTGAAGATATTGACACGGAATTTGTTTTCGTAGACGGGTATAGCTTTGATGTGGGAGAATTTTTGTAGTTTGCTAAATTTCTTTGAGAAGAAATTGACGATAGCTGCAATTTCTTTGGTTTTATCGGGTTGTTGTGTTTCTGTGGATTCTTGTTGTGGTGGGATTGTTTTCATATGGCACCTCCTTTTGGGTGTGGGGAAAAAGTTGTCCTTGGTGAGTGTACGCATTAGGTTTTTAGTAGTCAAGCGAAAAATATTTTTATACAATTTTTGTAGACTATATTGTCACATGGGGGTTGGGTGAGTTTAAAAAAAACCCCCGGTGGTAAGCCGGGGGTTGTGGTCAATCATCACGATAAGTTAATTTTTTGTTACAAATTTCGCAGTTGTAGTCAACTGCATCATATTCTGGGTGATCTTCTTTATAGCTGAAGCAATTCCCCCTTTCATCTGGTGCTAGACCAGTTTTTTGAGGGTTGCCATAAAGTTTTTCTGCTATTGTTTCTTTTGGAAAGCAAGATTTGCAGAAATCGATTGGATTGCTTGCTGAGTCATAAATGCGTGGCATAGGCACCTCCTTGGTAAATGTGAGTAGCAACCATTGCTACAATTGGATTGTAGTGGTGGTTGAGGAAATGTCAAGTGGTTTAGGAAAACATAAATCCCTGCCCTTGTGAGGGGGTATGGCTTTGGGGTTTATTCTCTCCAAGCTGGATAATATCCCGCCCAACTGTTACCATGTCTCTCGATATGGTTTAAGAGGTTCATGATTCGGTAAATTGCTTGATGAATCGCTCGTTCTTTCTTTATCCAAAAGGGCAAGTTGCTTTCGTCCCCAAGGACAACTCTAGAAAATTCGTTTATTTCCTCACCAAGAATGGAAAGTGGCGTGTCTAAATCTCTGCCACAAGTAATTTCGCCTTCAGTAGTGTCACAAAAACTCATCTCGCACCTCCTTGGTTATTGGTTAGTCAGCAACCATTGCTGACACTTTCATAGTACGGGGATTTGTGGAAATGTCAAGGGGATTAGGAAAACCCAAATCCCTGCCCCCGGTGAGAGGGCAGGGATGGGGTTTGGTTAGATTTCCTCAATCCACATCAGGTTTATTAACCTGAACAATATTTAAGACTTCGTATTCCTCGTTGTAATATTCATTAGCCGACTCACAATTCGGGTTAACGATGCCACTATCTTGAAGCTTTTCAATGGCTTCTTCTTTGGAAGAAGCGATCACAGTCCAGCTTTTGCGAATCTTGAAAACCACCATAACTTCGTAAGCGTCTTTGTAAGCAACATTATTTTCCATCTCGCACCTCCTTGGTTATTGGTTAGTCAGCAACCATTGCTGACACTTTCATAGTACGGGGATTTGTGGAAATGTCAAGGGGATTAGGAAAACCTAAATCCCTGCCCCCGGTGAGAGGGCAGGGAAATGGGTTATTTAGACTTTATTATCTTATTTATCTTCTAGTGGGGTTTCAACGGGTTCGTCAACCCACCCGATTGAATCTTTAACAATTTGCAGTTCTTCCTCAAAGCCCTCATCGCTTAAATCCATTTCGGTGAGTGCTGCATCGACCTGATGAGGTTTCAGATGAGAAACGAATTCTAGCAAAGTAACAAGGGCGTTTTCAAGCATTCTCAATTTGTTTTCCATCTCGCACCTCCTTGGTTATTGGTTAGTCAGCAACCATTGCTGACACTTTCATAGTACGGGGATTTGTGGAAATGTCAAGGGGATTAGGAAAACCTAAATCCTACGAGGCTTTGTAATGCATATCGACATACTTTTCTACCAATTCAGCAATTGTAATGTCTGGAAATTCTTTTAAAATTTCCTTGACTTTGTTTTTTGAACCTGCACTTCCAGCGTGTAGTCTGCTGTGGAAGAACACCACTAAAAAGTGCATAGCTTCATCTTTCGTCATTTGGCACCTCCTTATTCGCTTTTGTTTTGGACATGGGAATCGGCAAGTTTAGCCATTCTTTTAAGTTCTTCCATAGCCATTAGTTGCCCTTCTGCTGTGCCGTTTTGGAGCGCAGCAACGAGAACTGGAAGGATGCCACTCCAAGTTGGGGTAATATCGAAAGTTTTAGTTGGCATGATGCACCTCCTTGGTTATTGGTTAATCAGCAACCATTGCTGACACATTGATAATACGGAGATTTGCGGAAATGTCAAGTGGATTAGGAAAACCTAACGGTGGAAATTGATTCCGAGGTAGTGATCAGAAAGTAGGCAGATGCCATTTTGGGTTTCTCTGTTATGTCTGGCGATGGCATAAATTACGGCGTTTTTGACTCTATGGTCGTTTTGGTCGATGGTTAGTATGAGATTTGGATTGTAGTGTTTGTTTTTGTTTAGATTGTGTCTTTCGATCCAGTTGATGGTGCCAGCAGCGCAATTTCCAGAGTTGATGCTGTCGAGTATAGAGATCATGCATCCGATTTTTTCAGCGGATTTGATGAGGGATTGGGCATCCATCGCTTGCATTTTTTGCATAAGTTCTGTGGTTTTTCGTTTTTTGTACAAGTTTTCGATTTTGGTGGTTAGTCTTTTGCACCCGCCGAGGTAGCCTTGGCGAAAGATTAGTATATCTTCAGCGGTTGGGTGGTAGTCTTTTTGGGGGTATTGTTTTTTGTAGAGGCGAATACCATTAGCGTCGATATCCCAGACATACCCTCTGGGTGCTTTGATGATTTTGGAGAATATGCCGACAACATCATGGATGCGGACATAGAGTGCTGATTGGGAGATGAGGTAACCCCAAGATTCGATTCTTGGTGTGTATGAATATCTGGTGTATCTGCAACTTGAAGAATACTGTCCATGATTTATGGTTTCACAAAAAGAATTGTTGATGGTGGGTTTAGAAGAATTCCAGTTCTTTTTCTTGTGGTCATAGACACATTTGAGGTAGCAAGCGGTTCTGGCTAGATCACCGAGGGGGATGGTGTGGCAATTTTTGGGTACGATGTTTTTGTCCCATGGGTAGACTGCTTGTTTATTGAGTTTTTTCCTTAAAAAGTTAGCGATGGACATAATGTGCGTGTCATGTTGGTTTCTTCTGTTTTTCCTTTCGGTGTGGATTTGGAACATTTGTTCTGGTGTTCTGCCATGCCGGAGTGCTGTTTTGATTTTCCTAAAATGGCTGATTGCGGACAGGTTAGAGTAGATTGACATATTGCACCTCCTTGGTTATTGGTTTTGGTGTCTTGCTGACATTTTCATAATATGGGGTTAGGGGTTAAATGTCAAGTGGATTAGGAAAACATAAATCCCTGCCCCGGTAAAGGGGGTCGATAGTCAAAGACATAATGCACAAAACCTGTCTTAGAATTACATTCATTGACACTACAAATATTAACATCACCAGAACAAGAATCGCTTATTTGCAATTTTAGACGATCAGCACATGACTTGCATACATAAGTCCAAGCATAATCCCCTTCATTAATGACATTTTCAAACAATAAAGTAGCAAAATCATCAGGCATCTCACACCTCCTTAGTGTTAAATGAATTCACATCTGCTGCGTATTGTTCTGCCATCTCTTGATCAGCTAAACTGTCGGCAGCAAAATCAACCATTCGTCCAAATATGGTTTTAATGAACATAAATGCTGCTCCCGATTCAAGTAGAAGAGGTTCGCCAACATCTGAAACATCATAGACTTCGGGTTCCCAATAAGTGGCATGAGTATAGGTTTCAATGCCCACTTGCCAAGCTATACAGTCAATCATACTGCCGATAGTTTCTCTCTGACGCACCACCGGCATAATTGAAACTCCATATTGTTTGCAATTAATAATTGGTCCATAATCGCCAAATTCGCTATCTTCGATAGTAATTTCTATATCCTTAAAAAAGGATGAGGCAAGTTTATTGACATAACTCAAAATCTTATCTAAACCTAATTTAATTTGGCTTTCTCTTGCCTCTTCTGACATCAAAATATGCTTCTTCATCTCACACCTCCTTGGTTATGTCAACAACCATTGCTGACGAGTTAATTGTAACACAAAACATCCGAATTGTCAAGTGTATTAGGAAAACATAAATCCCTGCCCCCGGTGAGAGGGCAGGGATGGGGTTAGGCGATTTGACATTTTATGTTATCAAGATCAAACCAATTATCATAAATTTCGATAAATTCTCCATCTACCAATAGACCGCAACAGAAATATACGATCCAAGCTAACACATGACCATCATCAGTAGGTAGAGTTGCTTTTGATACTAACGGATGTTCAAAAGTACCAATATCTTCGTTAGGTTCGACAATTTTTTCATCAATAGTACATCTGAGATTAAATTTCAAAGAATAATCAGAACCTTTTTCAACCAGATGGTTTGAATCTATTTCAAATTTGTAAGACAAATTTGTAATCCCATAATGTTTCAAAATGGGATCATCAATTTCGTGAATTGTTTCGCTATATTCTCCATCATTTTTTGGGTCTTTAGATATAGACACCTTGACAAAAAACGGAATTTTCTTTCCGTTTTTGTAGAAATTCCTTCCATCGGTAAGGATTTTCTTGTCGCTGACAACATTGCACTCAATGGTATTATCATAATCGGTCATAAAGCACCTCCTTGGTTATTGGTTAATCAGCAACCTCTGCTGATACTTTCATAATACGGGTCTAGTGGTGATAAGTCAAGGGGATTAGGGAAACATAAGGATAATTATTGACAGATTTTGTCTCCTAATTCTTGGTATGTTTGGGAATCTGATCCCAAGAATTGATTACCATAGATAATATCGGTTTTAACTTCTTCTTGGTGGAAGTTCCAAACCATTTCCACTTCATGTTCTTCTGCTTGTACTAACTTGGAAATGATGACATTTTCGGCATCATGCCAAGTCTTGCCGTTATCGAGAGATATACGCATAATATACTCCTTTACTTGGTTGAATTGTCAAACGGATTTCTGCTTGATCTAATCGAATCTATTGAAACATTCTTTTCAAACCTGTCTAACATTCTTCGCACTATATCTGGTGAAAGAGATTTGTTTTGATCTGCTCTTTGATTTTGTCGATTCATAATTTCGTCAAAACCAACTTCGGGGAAATCTTCATCTCCCGGTTGTTTTATTATGATTTCATAACCATATTCGTCTGCCAAATCGACATACGCTTTCATTTCCCATGCTTGGGTGTTGGTGTTGTCGATTATAATTGGAGAAATTCCATCTTCCATAGCTTTTCTGGTTCTATCTTGATTTTTCTGATGGTTTATACCGATCATTTTTGGATCAAATTTGTATTGGTTGTCTTGCATGAAGAAATCATCTGTGGAAAATATGAGTCCTCCAAGTTCTTTTTGGGTGGATTTGGCTAGTGTGCTTTTACCAGAACCGGATATGCCTCTCATGATAATGAGTTTTTTCTTTTCTTTGCTTTCACAAAATTGTTGAAATGTTTGCATATTTCACCTTGATTGTATAAAAAATACCGCCAGATAATTAAATCTGGCGGTATTATGTGTTATTTATCCAATACCTGACCAGTTGTTGACATCAACAACCTTCTGGTCTGGTGCGGACCTAGCTGTTTCGGGCGTTGAATTAAACGCCACGACATTTGGGATACGCAATCCAGTATCATACACAGCTTGCAATAGCTGGAATGATACCAAGACGATATCGACCTTGCTTGACAGCGTGATCAATTCGCCTTCTTGTTGACGATCAAGGACAAATGAGGTCTTGGTGACCTTCATGCCCTTGATTTCACGGAGAACCTCAAACTTCTTCTTTAGAGTAAACTTATCCACTAATTCCTTTATTTGCCCTCCGCACTCTGTGCCGTCAGAAAATTTGAACCCATGAAGGGACAAGTGAAGAAGCGTGGCACCGTTGGCGAGAGTGTGAATGTTCATGAAGCACCTCCTTGGTTAGTAGTCAATCAGCAACCTCTGCTGACACTTTGATAATACGGATCAATGGATTAATTGTCAAGTGGATTAGGAAAACACAAAATCATCAAACATCTTTAAATATAGATCTAGCCAATACAGGATTATTGGAACAAGACGGCATGAGAAGCCTCTTTTTATATCCATTTCCAATATTTATACCTCTGTACCACATTACTGCTTGAGGCAAATTACCACAAACCCTATATTTGGTTTTATATGAACCCTTACCTTTTCCTACTTGGACAAGGAACTCTGTATCTTCCGCATATGCGATCTTCTTGCCGTCAAGTTCACAATTAAAAATATTCATATTACACCTCCTTGGTTAGCAAATAAGTGGGACGAGTGGAAGACCGTCATGGATTGTGCCGTATCCGTCTTGGTGATCTCACTCGTCCCACATGCCCATAATACGGGTGTCGCCATAATTTGTCAAGTGGTCAATAATCTGATGTCAATTTACAATCCATCGGGGAATTGGTCTATCTGTCCAACTATGCAAATGTCTTTTATCCAAATTGTAAAACTTTCGATATGCCAAAATTGGATTGCTAGATTTGTATTTATCTGGCATCGCCATTGCAAAATCTGTCATTTTTTCACATGGAAAATAAATGTAATATTTCCTACAAAAATTAATTACACTTTCGCATTTGTGAATCTTTTTATATCTGAAAGTATATTCAGCACATAATGCTTCTCCAAGATCACACAACCATAGAAAATTATGTTGTGATTGTCTTGCCCAAATAGTACATGGATGATTTTTGTGTACAGAAAGATAAGGAGTTTCTATGCTAATCAAATTCAAATTAGTGCATAGCATTTGTGCTGTTTCAAGTGGCATTTTGACAACATGTTTATCAACATGATATTCTGCTGCTTCTTTAACATCCATGCTAAGAGCAAATATGTTCATAAAACCTCCTTGTTGAAAATGTTTATAGTTTCCTAATTTAATCGTCTATTAATTGTTTGTTGGATATTATAAATTTAGGCAAATTTTTACGGATGTAATCAAACTTTTTGTCATCTTCTTTGTTGACATAAAACCTACAGGAGCAATATCCTGTAGGGCAAAGGCATTTCTTTTTATCATTATTACATTTGCATGAATTATCATAGCAAGTATGACAACATTGTTGCCTACAACCGGCAACAAGTGATATCATCAACAACATGATAAGATTGTATTTCATTTTTCTGATTCCCATGCCCAAGAAAAATCGTCAGTTGATATTTCATCGAGGGATTCTGTTGTATCTTCATTTTGATAAGAATCTTGGGCAATGAATTTATCATTGCGGAAACCCCAACGAACCATTTCATTGGACAGTTCTTCTTTTGGCTTCATAATACACCTCCTTGGTAAGTAATGAAAAGCGACCTTTGCTTCAATTGATATTACTTCTGACAATCTTGAAAGTCAATTGTAAACTCTGTAGATGTAAAAATCATAATCGTTTTCCATTGTTTCAGAAAATGAAGGGGTGAAACCTTCTTTTTCGTTGATCAGGTTGCCGACTTCGTCATAATTAGAAACTTCAAAATCTTCAATGGTTGACAAGCTGGCAGACCTGAATATTTCATGTGAAAACAAAATCTTTTTGTTCCATGTGTAAGAAAAAGGAGTCAATTTAGCTTCATTGAATCTGTTGATGGAAAAATTATGCAATGTTATTTGGATATTAAAATACCAAGAACAAGACATATAGGTAAGCAATGTCGAAGTTTCATGATTAAAAGTATCATCATAAATTGATCTACGCTTTTTTGGTTTAGTAAAAACTTCCGATGTTTTATAACATTCATAAAAACAACTGCTTGATTTGATTGACGAAATTCTGATCAAGTTGGTCATATGTCCCTCCTTGCTTGTCAAAACTGTTTAATTGATATGTCAAGTTCTTCTAGGTTAAGATTTTCATTTTGTTTTTGCAATGTCATCAATGCTTCATCAACCGAAGAAGCATTGATGACATAAGTCCCATTAATTTTAGTTTCGGCAGAATGACTGCCGAAACTTTCTATCTTGATAAGAAACTTTTTCATGCCTTGCTAGACTTGACAATTTTCTGAATCGATGAAGTCATAGAATCGAATATTTTCGACAAATCAGCTACCATTTCACGGATAGAAGCAATTTTATCAACGACAGGTTGGATGTCATTTTTCTTTTGTTCTACTGCAAAAGCCAATTCATAAACTGTATTGTAGCTGTTTTTCTTGCCAACTTTGTGTTTGATTTTATGTTTGGTTCTTTGGATAAGACCAAGTTTCTCCAAACGCAACCTTGAGGGTCGAATAGAGTTGGGGTTGATGTCCTTTAGCATTTCTTGCAATTGCACATCTGTGAGTCTGCGGTGACTCAAGAAGAGGCTATAGACCCTAGCTGCATTACCCTTAATCTTGCTCATAGGCACCTCCATTTCGATTAAAAACCAACGGACAAAAAAATAATACGGTTTGGTTTCCTCAAAGTCAACTTGTGATTCTGACCCATTTGTTTTTGTGAACTAATTTATCGGTTTCACATGAATAAATGTCGTGTGGTATTCTGTACAGATCATAAAATTGAGGAGAAAGGCAGTAACATCTGACCAAATCTTTTTCATGCTGATTTGGTTGCAGTTTGATAGAAGCATATTCGGGATTGGAATTGATTGGATCGCCAAAAGTGTAGAATGGTGATTTCTTAATCATGATGATGCCATGTTTATTTTGTTCTGCTAAAAAACCACAAGCGTTAAAAATGCGTCCTTGTGGTTTTTTTGGGAAATCGTTGTTGAATTGATCTTCGTCGCTCAATTCAAACAATGGTTCTGATTCATTTTCCCAATAAGTGACAATTTGTGAGTGTATAACGCCAAATTTGATTTGTAATTTACTAATTGGTTGTTCATCGGAATCAACTGTGTATACAATTTTCATCAATTGCGATCTGCATTTGATGATGCGATCCATCATTTGGTGGGAGACTTTTTCACCATAATTTTCACAATGTTTGATGTAGTCATGAAGAAATATTATTTCATTCACTAATTCTTCTCTGGTCATTTGCTCAGGCAGTAATGGATAAAGATTGCCCTTCATCATGATGCATCTCCTAAAAAGGAACACGCCACAACATTGCTTGCCCATAAAATCCAAGCAAATATTATGGAATCAGCAATGACAAAAGCCATCAAAAACATAAACAAGAATATATCTTGCAATGTTATTCTTTTGAGAATGTTGAAGATTTTCATGGAGAAAAACTAGTCATGTGACACGACTCTGATTGAAATCGTTAATTGCTTCAATATTAGCGTGTGTCACATGAATGTCAACAGGCATTTTTATGCGTATTGTTGATTTTGTTGACCGAGAGCAATTCTTGGATAAGCATATTCTAATCTTTTTAATAATAATTCTTTTTGTCCTGCTTTTATTGAGTGTTCAAAATATTCAAACAAACTTCTTATATCCATTTCTTGTTTTTGCATTTCTGCTTGCAATAAATGCAAAAAAGTTGCAAGTGTTTCATAATGTTCTTTTTTCAATTGTTCATTATCCCCATATTTACTGTTTAGTATACTAGATATTTTGTTGTTATTCTTAACCATGTTTAGTAAGGTTTGGTTAAATTTTTTACCTTTCATTTGTTCTTCTAGGTTGTCAATAAAAAGTTTAAGTCTTTCAATCTCATCTGATGGTATAACTTCCGTAACCAATAAAGAAAACAATTTTTTATCATCTTGTTCAATATATGGATCAGAATTAATAATTTTCAACATTTGTTTTTTTGTGTTGAAGTTTTTGAAAACAGCTAATCTTGCACCAACTTCGGTTGGTAAGCCGAGGTATTTCAAATGAGGTCTTGTTTCAATTTTGCCACCATAATCATATCCACCACTTGCACTACGCATCTTATCTACCTGTCCAGCATGACCCAATTCATGGGCTAATGTTTTTTTACCTGAATATCCAGATACATTAAAAACATTAATGATTTTTTCAGTTGGAATTCCTAGAGGGTCATTTGTGTTGGGTAATTTTTCATAAACTGATGTTTGGATGAAAACAGCATTAACTCCTCCTGCTGTGGTTTGAAATGCTTGGGAACCTGCTATAGCAGCACCAATTGTTCTTTGCCAAGACTTATCATGCATTATATAAATAACAATAAAAGACAATAATTTTTCTTTGTTCATGGTAATTTCATCCGCATATAAATCCTTAGAATTTGGATCTGTGTTTTGCAAATTAGCAAAATCTTTGGCGAATTTGATTGGATCTCTTCTGGATTTTAATAATAATTCATAAGGCGTGACATCAATAATTTTGCCATAAAAGTCATTAGGAGTAATTTGCATTTCTCCTTTCATTTCATCATTCCACATTTTAATCATTCCTTTTGTCATATCATTTTGATCTACAGGAACAAATTTTGCTTTACTGACATACTGTTGTTCAAAAATCAAACTTTGTTTGTTTGATAAATCATAAATATTAGTTTTGTATTTGCTTTGATAAGTTTCTACCCAAGGAGATAATTTTTTATTTTTCAGCCATTGAGAAAAATTATTCATTTTACACCTTTGAATTTATAATTTCCTAAATGTTTGCCTGTTGTTGATCTCCTGCATTTGGTTGACCGAAAACAACTCTTGGATAAGCATATTGCAACATTCTCATCAATGTTTCTTTTTGATTGTTTTCCAATAATTTTTGAATGAATTGAATTAATTCTTGTATATCTGCTTTGAAATATTTCCTAATAGAATTATAAAAATTACCTATTACAGAATAAAAAATCTCTGTCATTCGTGGATCATTTTGACTAAATCGTGATATTAAATCAACCATATTTTTATTTTGTTTTGCCATGTTTATGAGTTCTTTATTCAACAAAACATCTTTTGATACTAATTCTTCATTGTTAATAAATAATTTCAATCTTTCCATTTCGTCAGATGGCAAAACTTCTTTTATGAATGTAATTAATATTTCTTTATATTGTTGATTTGTAATTTCGTCTTGAACCATCTGAATCAAGTTTTGTTTTGTGTTGGCGTTTTTAAGAAATCCTAATCTAGTGCCTACTTCTTTAGGTTTTCCTAAATAACCAAATCCAAAGTTTTGTGTAGTTTGTGATGCACCTTGACCTGCGTGTCCTGCTTCATGAGCCATGACATCTTTAAATGAGAAGTTTTTTTCTAGTTCTGTTTTGAAGATTCCAATTGGATTGCTTTGATTGGGTAGTTGTTTGAAACTCTTTGTTTGCATGAAAATCGCTTTTTTATCCTCTAACCTATATGTAAATGCTTTCAATGAATTGCCTCCAGCATCTCTAAAAATTTCCGTCCAACTATCATCATTAAGGATGTAGATTACAATTGGTTCTAATAATTTTTCTTTTTCCATGATCATGCTTTGTGTATAAGGATCATTTAAATCAGGATTTGGTTTTTGTAAAGTAGCAAAATCTTTAGCAAATTTAATTGGATTTTCTCTTGTTTGTAGCATTAGTTCATATGGAGTGACATTTACAATTTTACCATAAAAATCATTAGGAATATAAGGTCTATTATTTCCAGTCGAATTAGAATTAAGCATATTGGAATTATCAATATCTTGTTTGGTCACTTTTTCAAATCTTGCATTACTTTTGAATTGTTGTTCAAAAAGCATTTTATAAATATTCTTTTTAGAAGAATATTCAAGAAATTTTGTTTCATTGTTTTCAAACCATTTTTTGAAATTAATCATTTTTTCCTAAAAATTTTAGTTTGAACCTGTGAAACCTCTGGCGGTTGGATAATAAACCCTTTTCCCAGTTGCTTTATCTGTGTAAGATTGTCCCTGATAAGAACCGACATTGCTTTGTCTCTTATCAATAAGACCTGTATTAGGATCATATGGACCGGGTTGATGAACAACAAATTTATCTGCAAAATCTGTTTTGTAAGTTTCTCCCCTGTACAAAGGTCTATTTAAAATAACAACATCATCAGAGAATTCAATTTGTTGCCCATTGTTTTTTGCTCTTCCTGACCACATATTATCAAGAACAGCCCTTGGCATTGGTTGAGAATTGTGTGTAAGTTCATATGCTTGCATTAATGCTTTGAAAAGACCGCTTGGTTGGTCATTTTGAGGGATTATGCGAATAAGCGATCCACCGGGACCAGCATCTTTCAATGAAAATCCTTGCGGTGCCATTGGATTACCAACTGGTTCTAGCTTTTTGACAACTATAATTTTTTTGGATCGATCATAATAAACACGCATATTACTGTTGGCAAACAAATCGCCAACTCGCTTCTCAATCATGTTGTCACTATTTCTAATGTCAAAATCTTTGTATTTTGCAATTAGCGGATCTTCTTTTTCTTCAGGACCAAAGAAATTGTCTCCCTGTTGTGGTGATTGTTGCGTTTGTTTATTGTTATTCGGCATAACGCCCGTATTTGGATCAACACGCCTGCGGGTTTGTGTTTGTCTTGTTTGTGTTT
>Ga0214917_10004244_pt1 | contig 16070 bp, 20 predicted proteins | sample LL_1208_BB_MetaG_FD_177983 | JGI IMG/M metagenome (GOLD analysis project Ga0214917, IMG submission 177983) | Freshwater microbial communities from Lake Lanier, Atlanta, Georgia, United States - LL_1208_BB | ecosystem: Environmental > Aquatic > Freshwater > Lake | place: USA: Georgia | collected... | reverse complement strand
AAGGTGGATTACTAATAATTGCTTCAATCTTCTTATCGTAATCAAAGAAGTCCTTTCCTAAACTGATTTCGGTATAGTCAAAGGTATTGTTTTTAAAGTATTCGCTAAATAAGTTGTAATAGTTGCCAGTTCCAAAGAAGGGGTCAAACACAGTATCTCCGTCTTTTATAAACTCCTTTACATAATCCAAGTGAAGTTTCACAAGTGGAATAGGTGTATAAAAAATGTCCTTCACTTCCTTCCCTTTTCTTTTTTTTATATTTTTTGCTGTTTTATCCATATATATATATCCATAAAAAAATTATCTACATAATATATATAATGCCTTCTAAAAAACAACCGGTTTTAGCAAAAGTAGAATCCACACCCCCACCAGCAGACGATAAAACTACATTATCATTATTGACCGATGAAACCGAGAGCGTAGATGAAGATAATAGTATTCAAGCACCCAAAGTAAAAGCACCCAAAGTAAAGGAAGACGGGCGAAGCACAAGACCACGCACACAGAAACAGATTGAAGCATTTGAAAAAGTGAAAGCAATACGAGACGCAAAAAGAAAAGAACGAATTGAAAAACGAGAGCAAGAAAAAGCAGAGCAACAAGAAGCACAGTTAAAACTGAAAGAAGAATTACAAAAGCAAACAGAAGCGAAGATTTTAAAGAAAGCAGTTGCAATCAAGAAAAAGCACATTATACAAGAAGCGATGTTGGACGAGATTAGCGATGAAGATGAAATACCGATTGAAGTTGTGAAGAAGATACAACAGCGTAAAGAAAAGAAAACATTACCGGCAAAACCACAACCAATTCAAAAGAAAGAATCTCCGGCACCCAAACCCCAATTTCCCGTTTATACATTTATTTAGGAGAATTATATAATTATTTTCTCAACTGATTATATAATGGATTTTCTTGAAAGCATACCCGTATTAACAGAAGACGATTTTAAAGATGAAGAAGAGACAAAACCAACACTTGAAAAAATCCAAATGTTAGACCCATCACTCACTTTAGATAATCCTTTAACTTTTTACATCTTTATAGCACAAAGACCCGACCTACCCGAAGAGGAGAAACTTTATTATTTAGAAGTCGCAAAACGGTTGGAAAACAACGAAAGATTAAAGTATAAACACGCCATAAAGAAAATGCACGACGCATATTTTGTAGATGATAGGGCGGAAATAAAACCAGAAAATGATGCAAACCAAGCAAAATAATATAGGGTAATATATATATGCCTTTAAAATTAGATAAACGATTGATTAACTTGTATTCACATAACGCAACCAGTATTGATAATTACCCGCTAATGAGTAAGGCAACTTTTGCGTTTCCCGATATTTTGAAAGAGGAGCGTGGTATTGTTTATTGTGAATTAGGTGTATTAAACGCACAAATCCCCGTTTCCTTTTATGTAGTCAATATTTACAATAATGTTTTAAAATACAAAATAGGGACTGGAGCAACAGAAACAATAACTATCCCCGAAGGTAATTATACATCATCAACATTAATAACAGCGATGAAGAGTGCTTTTAGTGCAAACGGAGAAACAAACATCAATATAACCATTTCAAAAATAACCGGTAAATTAACATTCACCAATACTGTAAATAATTTTACTTTTTTATATAGTGGGAGCACGATGCTTGATATTTTAGGATTTATTGATACGCAAAACTATACAAGCACATCTCTCACTTTGAATCCACCTTATCCATTAAATCTTTTAGGACTTCAACGAATAAAAGTCAATTCAAGTTATTTAAGCACATATACATACAATTCTTATAATAAAGGATTAAGCAATACAATAGCGTCAATACCGGTGAATGCGAGTTCTTTTGGATTAATCAACTATATCAATCAAAATGGAAATTATGGATTGTTAAGAGCAAAAACCATTTCAACAATAGATATAGAGTTGAGAGACGAGTTGGATAATTTGATTGATTTTAATGGGATAGATTGGACGATGACTTTAGAATTGAATATATTTAGGAGAGATGATTTTAGCGATAATGAAATGAACCCCATTTTAAACCCGATTTTAAAAGTATTACAAACAATAGAAAATGATTTAGGGGGAAATCAACCAACCGAACAACCCGCCGAACAACCAACCGAACAACCAACCGAACAACCAACCGAACAACCAACCGAACAATCACAAAATACCGAAGTTGCCCTACCTTCCCAAGATTTAGCAAATGACTTGGATTTTTTATTATATCAAGGATTATTACCCCAACCAACTCAACCAGAATAAAAAAGATATTTATAACAAAATAAATATCTTTACATAGTTTATAATATGTCTGTCGTTTTACCGAAAGAGATAAAATACGATGCCGTGCTTCCAGCACTCCCAGCAGAAACAATCAACACTTCCGTTGTTCTTGCCCCAGTAAATGGAGCAAGTTTTGCCGATAGTGCCTTAATTCAATTTGACCTACCAGCAAGAGGTTTCCTTCAACCAAGTTCCGTCTATTTGAGATTTAAGGCAAGTGTAGTCGCTTCCACCACTTCTCTCACAATTGCCGGAACTCCAGCAACTTCATTCTTCCAAAAATTGGAAACTATTTTTGGTTCTCAAATCGTAGAGAGTGTTAGTGATTGGGGCGTAGTTCAAAATATGCTTATGAACTTAAATATGAATACCGCACAAAAAGCGGGTGCAGTCGGGTTGGGATATTTAGACAACAGCACCACACCAACTTTTGCGAATGTGCAAGGTAGAAACTACGGCACAACTGTTGCTTCAACTGCTTACACCGCTTATTTCTCCGTTCCCCTTAACTGCATTATATCATCTTGCGACCGTCTTGTTCCTTTAGGATTAATGCCTAATGTTCGTATCCAATTAACCACCGATAGTATTTCAAACATTTTCCCATCTGGTGCTACATCATTTACTTTATCAAATGTTGAATTATGCTATGACTCAATTGACTTCGGTGCCGGTGTAGAACAAATGGTTAGAAGTATGGGTGAGAAAATTTACTTGAAATCTCAATCATTCACCAACTCTTCCAATACTTTAGCATCATCAACAACCGGAACTGTTGAATTGGTTTATAACCAACGCCTTTCCAGTATCAAATCACTTTTCGCTTTATTTCAAGGCACTTCAGCAAACTCTGTAAATAAGAAATACGATGCTTATGACCCAACTTCCAGTAGTGGTTCTCTTCAGTTCATTATTGCCGGACAACAATACCCATCTCGTGAATTATCCACAGTAAATAATAAGAGTGGTTTTTGGTGCGAATTACGCCAAGCAATCTCGGGTGATATTCATAGTAAGGGAGCAAATGATTTTGGTATTACTCCTTTAACTTGGAACAGAGTTGGTAATGATACTTCTACCATCGCTTTACCAGCACAATTCTTCATAGGTGTAAATACCGAGAGATTATCAACAAATGGTGCTTTATTAACCGGTGTTTCAACCAACTCAAGTGCGATTTCTCTTCGTATCAACACATCAACCGCAACAGCACAAACCCATAATGTCGCCGTCGTATGTATGTATGACGCAATCATAGAAGTAGAACCAGCGATGAGAAACGCAAGTGTGAAGCAATAAAAAATTAAAATATTTAGGTATAAATAAAATATAGTATTATAGTAAGCGAATGATTACTATAAAACAAAATGAAAAACCAACGATGCCTATTTGTGAGATGATATGTGATGGTGGATTACACAATAAACTCAACAAGTATGACCTAACACGACTTATGAATAACCATTCAACCAATTTATTAATAGGAAAATCGGGAAGTGGTAAAACTTCTCTCTTATACTCTTTTTTTAAACATAAAAATCTCTTTAAAAAAGTGTATCATACGATTTATGTGTTTCAACCAAGACAATCAAGGGAAAGTATGAGCGATAAAATCTTTGATATATTACCAGACGAACAACTATACGATGAATTAACCGCAGAGAATCTTTATGATGTAATGGAGAAAATAAAGAATGAACCAAGAGAATTCAATAACTGTATATTGATAGACGACCAGACGGCGTATCTCAAGGACGCAGAGAATGTAAAAGTATTGAAAGAATTAATATTCAACAGAAGGCATTTAAGGACTTCCATTTGGTTCTTAACGCAAACATATATTAGTGTTCCAAAAGAGATACGAAAACTATTTAGCAATATATTTGTATTTCGTGTAAGTAAAAATGAATTATATACAATAGCTGATGAGTTGTTGGAACAGAAAAAAGAGCATATACAACAGATAAGCAAAATGGTTTATGATAAACCGCACCAGTATATGTTTATCAACACGGATACACAACGGATATTTAAGGGTTTTGATGAATTGATTATGAACGACGAATAATTTTTCTCTTGGTAGTGTATAATGGCGACACAATTTTTTAAAAGCGTCGGTAAAGACATTAACCGTTCAAACAAGAACATAGGAAAAATGTTTAAAAAATCTACGGGAGATACGGCAAAACTTTTCAAGAAAGGCGGAGATATTGATAAACTATTTGGTAAAGGTTCTCCATCAAGCAAACTTTTAGGCGATATTTCCAGAGGTTTAGAACAAGGAGCAAACACGGCAGACCTTGTTGCTAAATACGGAAATCAAGTTTTAGGAAACCCCGCTGTAAAAGCGTTTGTTGCTACTCAACCAGAACTGCAACCATTTTATGCTGGTGCTGTAGCACTTAATAAAGGTGTAGGAATAGCGGGAAAAGCGGGACATCAATTAAGCGGTTTAACGAAACAAAAAAATTATAGTGGAGATGCGGGACAAGTAGCGGGACAGATTTTGGAGCGTAGCAAAGGATTAATAAAAACCGGTCAAGAGGGGCAAAAATTATACGCCCAGTTTGCATAATTTTATCTTTTGCTAATATATAATGTCTTTTAGCGTATTTCTAAATAGTGTGAATGGTTCGGGAGCAACAAGTTCTTCAACATATCAAATTAATTGGGACAACATAAACACAAACAACTATCAAGGAAAATATAAGTTATATTTTAACTTTAATACGGTGGGACTTGGTTTAACCACAAGTGCTTCAACAATTCCTTATATCACCACCAACATCGGTGCTACACAAGATTTTTATACTGCTGGTGGTAATAACGGAACTTCTAATAATAGAGTATTAGGTTATATTACTCCATCTTGGGCACACGGAGCGAATCATACTTTATCGGCGGTGCTTACCGATAATGCACCAGTTATTTTGGAAAGCAAACCAAGCAACAACCAATTCACAGTCAATATTTATAACAATAGTGGAACCGCATTTACAGATATAGATGCTGTGGAATATTATTTAGTATTGTATTTTGAGAAATACGAGTAAAAAATATATCAATAGTATATGGAGAACAACTATACTACTGATATTGAAATTTATTTAGAGAATGTTAGATTGAACTGCGTTATATTACAAAAGGTTCATAAGAAAAGATATTTTGCTTTAAAATCTTGGTTAAAGTATTTTAAAATCCCCAACATAATTATAAGTTCATCAAACTCTGTTCTCTCTGTAGGTATGACCGGATATATGGAACAATCTTGGATAAGTGGAATGACTTGTTTATTATCTCTCTTATCTGCAATAATCACATCAATAGAATTGTATTTAGGGATTGAGAATAATATGGTAAAGGAGGAACAAATAAGTCGTTCTTATTATTTATTGGGGACAAATATATTTAAGATGTTAAGTTTAACGAGAGAAAACAGAAAGATAAATGGAAACGATTATCTAAATGAGATTTTTAGTGAATATAACAAACTCATAGAAAAGTCATCATTTATAAAAGCATCAGTAGAGGATAAGTTAATGCCCTTACCGAGTGATTTGTTAAACACCCCCAGTAGTTCATCAATTGGTTTAGAAATAGGGGTATGAACCGGTATTCTATATATAGATATATACACGATTAACCAAAAATTAAGGTGAATTTTTATATAAATTAACTGAAAAAGTAGATAAATTTATATATAAACTCAATTTTAAGCAATATTAAAATATTTTAATATCTCTAAATATAAAGATAATAGATAATTTTGCTTAATTTTGTATATAATCGTATTTATCTATATATTCAGCACTTTATTCTACCCTACCTATATATAAACTCCCCTACATAATTCATCTATATTTAAAAATAATTATCTTTAATGTATATATAATGCCTACCATTTTGGAAACATTAAAACACAACCGCCCCACCTTGAGTGATAGTTCGCTTAAAACTTATAATTCTATATTGAGTAATTTATATAAAAAAATATTTACTGATAAAGATTTAGATTTAGCGAAATTTAACGAACACAAGAAATTCATTTCATTTCTTAAAAATATGGAAGGTTCAAAAAGAAAAACTTATTTATCAGCATTAGTCGTGTTATGCCCTAACTGTGATGAGTATAAAGAACTGATGAATAAGGACGGACAAGAATACAACGCACAAAAGAAACTTCAAAAACGAACACCGAAAGAAGAGGAGAACTGGGTAGGACAAGATGAACTTATGGGTATTTATAACTCTCTTGAAACAGATGCTAAAAAATTAATGAAGATGAAAAACCACACACCACAAGACCTTCAAAAAATTCAACCATATATTATACTGTCTCTCGTTAGTGGTAAATATATTCCAATACGCCGTTCTCTTGATTGGACGGAGATGGTGTTTAAAGGTGAGGATAAAGAAAAAGATAATTTCTTGGATAAGGGGAAAAAGCAATACAAGTTCTATTTCAATATTTACAAAACACAAAAGTATTTAAACGACCAAGAAACCATTTTACCGTCTCCCTTGAAAAAAATAATTAGTGATTGGATTAAACTGCTTGAGAAAGTATATCCCGAGAATAAATATTTATTGATTGATAGTAATGGAAATAAATTAACACCTACAAAAATGACTCAACGATTGAATAACATTTTTGGTAAGAAAGCATCAATTAATATTTTAAGACATTCATTCATTACTGAAAAATACAAGGACATACCGGCATTAGGAGAATTACAAGAGGAGGCAACAGCGATGGGACACTCTTTAAAAGAACATTTAGAATATATTAAAAAATAATATTGTCACAGTAGTATATAATGATTAAAGTATTATTGTCTCTCATTCACAATAAAAAAGATGGTGCAAAATATTATCGTGATAGGAATGGGAATGTTAGGATTTATGTATAATAATTTGTTTTTATATATATATAAGTATATATATAAAATGGAAAAGACCGACGAATATTATTTTCATCAAACGCCAGTAGAATTAGCAAAGTTATTAATCAAAGAAGTTGATTTAGTAGATGGTGATAAAGTGTTAGAACCGTTTAAAGGTGAGGGTGCTTTTTATGATAATTTACCCGAATTTGTTGAAAAGGATTGGTGTGAGATTGTTGATGGACGAGATTACAAAAATCATAATAAAGAGATTGATTGGATAATTTCTAATCCGCCATTCGCTTTAAGAGAGAATGATAAAAAGATAAATGCTTTTCATACTTTAACAGAATATTTTGCTGGTAGAGTAAATAAAGGAATAGCGTTTTTAGGAAATGATTATTGTTTAAGTTGTTTAACTCCTAAACGAATGAAAGTAATAAACGATAAACATAACTTGTATATACATAAGGTAATAGTATGTAGTATTAAGAAATGGCGGGGTAGATATTTCTTTATTATATTTAAAAAAGGATATAGTGAATTTTATAAAACGATTGACGGTAATTTCTAATAATAATTTGTTTTTATATAAAAAAAAATTTTTTAAAATATAATGTGTTAATATATTTTTTTTGGTTCTCGTATAACATTTCCCATCTCGTCCAATATTCCCTTTCTTATTAGTTTCTTGTGTGTTCCACCACCTACATCAATATAACTCCCAGTTTCGGGATTTATTACTCTTGCTTTTGGGATTCTTGTTTGTTCGGCAACAGCGGGTATTTCTTCAGCAATAGTGTTTAATTCATCAACTGGATTATTTACAATTTCGCTATTATCTTCAACTCCATAAATAGGCGGTTCAATAATTGGCGTATCTATTTCTTGTATTCTTGTATCACGAACTGGTGTATTAAAATTAAAACCCATATTCATCGGGCGGTTTGTATCATAAAATGATAATGGAATTGGAGTTTGTGAAATTGTTGGAGGAGGCATCTGTGGTGCTGTAAAAAAAGTGTGATGACTGGTTGATACACCACCGGTTCTTGGTTCGGGTGCTTTTACCCTTCTTGTTCTTTTTCGTTTTGGAGCAACGGGTGCTGTTATATTCACTATGACTGATTGTTTTTGCGACTGCTTTTGCTTCATTACTTTTTTTCTTGGTTTTTTCTCCTTCTTTTGGGGCATTATAATATAGGTTTAGAAAATAAAATCTAATCTTATTGTATATGCCTTTAATTGCAACATCTAACACAATTTACCGTCGGTATGAAAACAACAAAATTGTTGGTATTGAATTAGTAAGAAACCCCATCTCTAAATATATTATTAAATTGCTAAAAACAATTGGTGGTAAAAAGTTTCAAACAGAACTCGCAAACTTGGCTTATGATAAATTGTTTCATTTAAGAATGATACTTACGCTTGATAATGGTAGTAAAGTGAGTGTGGAGAAACTGGATACGATTGAAATAAATACCAATTCTAAAATACCAGTCGTGAGTGATACTTTAAAACTTTCACCACCTACCGACGAATTAACCTTTAAAACTTTAATGGAAAAGACCAAACAAAAAATGGGAGACAAGTTTTATCCTTATAGTGCTTTCAACAACAACTGCCAAGATTTTCTACTTAATATTCTCTCGGCGAATAATTTAAATACTCCAGAATCTACAGCATTTATCAAACAAGACACCAAGAGTTTATTTAGAGATAATGCTTTTTTAAGAAAAACGGTGAATACTATAACTAATATTTCTTCTGTCGCTACGAAAATTGGTGCGAGAACACAAAACCAACTTAATCGTATTGCTACACCCATTACTACCGCAAAGGAAATTGTGAAAAGACCCGAAATTTTATTAGAGTTTATTTAATTTTTATTTAATTTTTTTATCTATCAGTATATTATATAAATGTCTTACACAAATGGAACTCAAACACAAAGTCAATCTATGAACGGCTTATTAGAAATTAGCACCGATACGATTAGTGCTTCCAGTATCACTACGAATGAAATAACCGCTACAAATGGAACTGTTGATACATTAACCGTTGTAAATACGATTAGCGGAACTATTACCAACGCTACAAATGCTGTAAATTCTACGAACGCAACCAATATTTCAACGACTCAAGATAATACTAATTCCGGTTATTTGTCTTGGATTAAATACACCGGTTCATCATTTCAAGATACTTTTTTCTCTTCAAATTTGTTTTATAATGCGAATGAAAACAAAATATACGCTGACTTGAATGGTATTGCGAATAATGCTATAAATGCTTCCTATGCTACAACTGCGGGGACTGCAACGAATGCTATAAATAGTTCAAAAATTGGCGTGGATACTACTACTACTAATGCGAGTTATTACCTTACATTTGTGAATAATACAACCGGAAATTTAATTCCTTATGTTAGTAGCAACTTATCATTCAACCCTATTACACAAATGCTTACAAGCACATACGCTACTATTTCTCAATTAACAGCAAGTAATAATATCTTTATTAACGGAACTGAAAACGCTACATCATTAATCACCGGTGCTTTACGAGTTTTGAGTGGTGGTATGAGTGTAGCACAAGATATTTTTTTAGGTGGTTCTATAAATACTACGGGTGATGATACGGTTGGTGCAACTTTAACTGTGAATGGAACCGGTAGTAGTTTTGCGAATGACCTTACTGTTGGAGATTTTTTAAATGCAGATACTTTAACCGCTACAAATGGAATAAATGGCGGTAGTTTAAGCGTATCAAATAATGCTTCCGTTGGTGCTGGTTTAACAGTTGGCGGGGCGATTACTTCTCCGTATATGATTGCTAATAATGCTTCCAATTTCACTCTTACATACGCTACGATAAATTATAACACTTGTGCGAATGTAAATGTATATCGGTAATCTGTTGATTTATCCAAAAAAATAATATATAACTATATTATATAACTATGGTTTTTTCTTCTTTAGTAGGTGTAAATATTCAAGATACATTAGCATATACGATGGGTGTCCCTACTAATTTTGGAGGGACAGTCAATTTCACTATACCGATGTATGGAGCGGTTAATTCAGCATCAATCACCACGAGTAGTGCTGGTGCGAAAGTAAATGTAAATTTTTTATTAACCAATTATAAATGGAATATTTATAAAGATGGGGTTTTTTTCACATCAAGTAGTGCGAGTGGGACTTTAATTTCCCCTACCGTAACATTCACATTAACAACGAGCGGGAGTGGTAGTTTTAATTCAACTATGTATATGGGGCATTTAACCGGTTCATTCACCCCATCAACGATAGGTTCTTCTGCTGTTTATACTATTTATTTTTACGGTAAATTAACTGTTACATCTTCAAGAACGGGTGTTATTTATTGGAATGTAAATGCTGTTTATGGGACGAATGCGTCATCTGGTGGGACTGTAGGTTCAGCAACGAATGGAACTCTCACCTATACACCAGCAAGTTTCCCCACTTTTGTTGCTACATCTAATTCCGTTACAACGCCTACTGTTTCAAGTGGGAGTGTATTGACGAATGTTTTATCAACATCATCACTCATTCTACCAAGTTTAGCGGGAAATACGATAAAATTTCAATATGCGGGGAGTGATACGGGTTCTTATATATTTGATAATAATAATAATTTGTATTTGCGTTCAAATAATTATGTTAATATTCACGGAACGAATGGTTTAACTTTTGGAACCGGTTTTTTACAAGCATTATTCGGGAGTTATACTGCCCCTACTTGGAATGGGTCAATTATAACAAGTTTGACGAGTGGTTATTATTATCTCCCGTATAACAGTTCAAATCGTCTCTTGATTCAATTTGGAGCATCAACAGATAGAGCGGTTACATCTATCACTTTTGCTATAGCGTATGTAAGTATCCCTTATATGTTCGCTACTCCCTATGATGATGGTTCGGCATCTGCCCCCCCCCGTATTACTGCGGTGAGTGCTACTGCTTTCACGATTGACCCCGTAGCAACCAACTCCAATAAAGCATCGTTCAATTGGATTGCGATTGGATTAAAACAAAATTAATTTAATTTAAAAAAATCTTAACTATGTATATAAAATGGATTTTGTTGCTTTAGAAACTCCTTATACGAAAACGATTGAAATGATTGGATTTAGAGTGCTTAATAATATGACTGTTTCTTTATTCTCATCTGTAAATGTTTGTGTTATTTTTACTTATCGTTGTGGAGAGAAAACTTGGGACGAACAAAATGAAATGATATTAACCGGTGAGGAATATAGTGCTTGGGGGAATGACGACCAGTATATAATTGATTTAGTCAAAACAAAATTAAAAGAGATGATTTAATTTCTTTTCATATAGTATAATGCCCGTTCGTGCTAAATCAAACGCTGTGATTGGTGGTAAAATTAAGGTAGGGGGACAAGGTGGTTTATATCACCCGCCTATTGGTGAAATTGGTGCAAGATATGCACCTACTCCAATTAAGGGAATGGTAAGAAAGTTTGTTTAAATAATTTTATTATCATAATATAGATGATAATAAAAATTGAGAAATCACCATTAAAGAACAAACGCTTTAGGGTGTATATGGATAATGGAAAGCATTATGATTTTGGTATTAATACAAAAAACACATTCATAGACCATAAAGACCCGGTATTAAAAAAAAATTATCTCAAAAGACATTTAGCAAATCCTATTGAGAGAGAACTTATAAATAATCTTGTCCCGAGTCCCGCACTTTTTAGTGCTTTTTTGCTGTGGGGAAAATATACCGACCTACAAAAAAATATAGATTATTTAAATAATTTATGGGAAAAAAAACATTTATTGAAAAACATTTAGAGAGATATTTTCTCTTTAGTATATATATAGATGACTATACAGATTTTAGGCGATTTACCAAAGGGGGTGTGTTTAAGTTGTGGAATAGATACGGCAAGAATTAAATGTTATACACTCGTAGATGGGTATGATGGTATGACTGAATTTAAACACAAACTCAACTGTTTCAAGTGTGAAATGAACTGGAGACGGATAAAGAAATACCAGAAAGAAATTATGGATTTGAACGAGAAAATTGCGAATGAGGAATTTATTTTATTTTGTAGAAAAATTAATTAAAAATTGAATATATTTAGAGATTTATTTATATAGGGTATATATAAATAAAATGGATAATCTAACTATGGCGGAGATTAATAAAAAACTGGAAAAACTGGAGAGACAACGATTGATACATAATAAATGCTGTTTGAATTATTATCATAAAAATTTTGATAATATTAAGGAAAAGAATAAACAACGCTCAAGAGAGTATTATGAAAAACGGAAAAATGACCCCGAATTCTTGAAGAAAAAATTGGAGACAACAAAAAAAAGTATTCAAAAGAAAAAATTACAAGAACAGAATAATTTAGGAAATAATGAATAAAATTACAAAAAACCAGAATTTTTGTAATTTAAATAAAAAATTGAAAACAACTTAAATATATTTTTTCTTTTACATATATATAGAAAAATGGCGACCACGACTGTTTTAGCGAACTCCACGACAACCGATTTAGACAATACCGATTCTTCCTTCTACTTACCAAGACAACCCGACAGTATATTTGTGGGGTTGAAGTGTAGAGAATACCCAGATATGCCCCTTATCTACGGGTTCTTACATAAACAGATGGGAATTAAACTACGCAAACATATTGCTAAAATTTATCCAGACGAACAAACCCATTATAAAAATTATATTAAAATTTACAATTATGATGAAGATTATATTGAAACCAAATATTATTTACCAAACCACAAATGGGGAAGAATTAATCCAAAGCGTTCTTTAAGTTTATCCTTATTTCACCGACCCAGTCGCCACTCATTCGCCCTAAAAAATTATTTAGATTTTGATATTATTAACGCCCAACTTCAAGTATTATTAGAATTAGCAAAAATAGATAAATTAGATTTAACCGGCGGATTACAAGAATACTGTGAAAACCCTAAAAAATGCCGTTATGCTATTGCAGAATATTATAAACTCAAAGATAAAATTACCAAAGAAGGTTATTATTTAACCGCCTACGAACAAGCAAAAAAATTACCTATTCGTCTCGCTTTTGGCGGTGGGATTTATACTTGGAAAAAGGAGTTTGTTTCTATACGAATTGCCGATATGCCGTTAATAGATAATCTTATGGCTGACCTTGTCTTATTACGAAACCGTATTGTTAAAGTCAATCCACATATTAGAACTGATTTAGCAAACGAAAAAAGCGAGGATTGGAATACTAAAACCGAAATAGAAAAAGACCGTTCTGTAATGGCGTTCTTCGCCCAAACTTGGGAACGGATTATTCAAGAATATTGTATTGCCGATTTAGTTAGGACTTATAATTTATCATTAGGCGATATTATACCATCTCAAGACGGTTTTATGCCTTTAAAAAAAATAATCAACGACAAAAATATTGTGATTAACGATTTGTTTGACCGATTTAATCGTATTATATTGAAAAAGTTTGGAATAGACATCAAGTGGAGTGAGAAAGCATTTGATGAGGCATTCCCTATTGTTCCAAGCGATATTATCCCTATTTATTTGACCCTTGATGACCTACGATTGGGTGAGGCAAAAGTCGCTGAAACGATTTATCCAGCGTTTAAAAAAAAACTCATCTATAGCAACAAAACCAATTTATGGTATTATACCGATAAACAAAATATTTGGTGTAAGACGAAATATGCGAATGATTTTCTGGTTGCTAAAACTATACAGTATTATATCAAACCTATTATTGAGGAGTTATGGAAACTCTATAGGGAGGCAGAAGGAGATGAAAAAATAAAAAAATTTAAAAAGGATATTGATGAGGCAAATAAGTTATATAATTCAGTTGGTAAATCATCTTATGTAGGACAATTCGTTAAATACTTACGCACTCTATTAACAGATAATAATTTTGAGTGTAAATTGGATAATACCGGTGGTAAAATTGTATTTGCAGACGGTATATTTGATTTGAAAACCGCCGAGTTTAGACGAGGGATTTACAAGGAAGATTATGTTAGTTATACCTTATCCGTTAATTATCCTACCGATTTTGGGACTCAAAAAATGAATAACCTTAAAACGATTTTGAAAAAAATTTTGAATTGGAATGACGAACACTTGGAATACTATTTGAGTGTGCTTGGGTATGCTTTTACTGGAGACGCACACTTGGAGAAATCTATTTATTATATTGTAGATGGAACGGGAGGACGAGGTGATAATGGTAAGACATTCTTTTTAGATGTATTAACTCACTTGTTTCCCGAATATGTAAAACAAGCTGACCCGAGATTGTTAGAGGCAAGTAATACGAAATCACATAAACAATTACCCGAATTGAATGGTTCTCGTATTGCTTGGTTGGACGAGGGAACTAAAAATAAAGTGAATGCTACACTCATCAAGAAAATAGGTGATGGTATGCGTATCAATACCGATATTATGTATGGGAATACCGTAGATTTGGTAGTTTCCTACAAGATGTTCGTTTGTTCCAACCATATTCCAAAAATAGATAAGGACGAGGAGGCGGTATATAACCGGTATAAACAAATTCAGTTCTGTTCTCATTTTGACCGAACTGGTAGTGTAGAGGAGGAGAATTATGAAACATTAGATTTTATTGCAGATACGAAACTGGGTGATGAATTGAAGGCGAATTATTGTGATGAGATTATGTCGTTGCTTTTAGAGTATGGAATGAAATATTATGAGAAAGGATTACCAAGCATACCACAAAAATTTATAGAAGCAGTAAATAAGACCAAGAAGGAAAACAACGAGTTCGCCAAGTGGTTTTATAAAAACTATAAGGCGACGAAAGTAGGGCATAATATCTCTATTGATGAAATTGAAAGTATTTCGTCTTATGGAAGGGACGATATAATAAAGGAATTGAAAGGAATTGGAATAAAATGGAATAAAAACTTGAAGGAGTTTGATGTGAAGACGAAAATAGTAAAAGGAGAGGAAATAGCTATAAGGGGGGGTATTTCGGGTTATTGTCGTCGTGTTGCTGGAGACGATGATGATGATGATGATGCGTAAGACCATTTATGCTTTGTTGTAATATCTTTTTTATTGAAAAGAAGATATTATGCTGTTAGAATCTGGGTAGAAGCCAGAATCCATAGACGCCAGAATCTATTAAACTATAACTTTAAAAATAAGATAATAATAATAAATATAAGATACTTTGGAATTTTGGGATTCTTGGGCGTCTGGTGGCTTCTGGGGTGTCTTTATCTATGCTGGGTATATATAGAAACGGTTGCAAAGAAATAAATTATAAGTTCTCTCTCCTTTATATGGTTTGAAAAAAAAATTGATTTGTTTTTTTACAATTATATTATATCAAAAACAAGCAAAAAAGACAATCCAATTTGTAGAAAATTGATTTACCTTTTTACAAAATAGTATTAGGCAATCAACCCAAAACAGCGATTATAACTTTAACAACAACAATCAAAATGAATACACAAACCGAAACCGAACCATCTTGCAATTGCAATACCAGAATGGATATTAGAGGACGGTGTAATCCTATCCACGACCCTTTAACTTGGGAGAATTGCGATGCGAAAATTGATTCTACTTTCTTCTATATTCAACATAATTACGACGAATATAAACAATACGAACACCTTTGCGAACCCGGTGTAAGACAACAACGCAACGATATTATCACAAGTATCGCAATAAGCGACAAATACGGATTAACTAATGATGAAGCAGATGATTTATTAGAATTATTTAACAAAGAAGACGAAGGCGATTGTAGATACAATTGTGTTTGTTGCGACACCTTCATTCACCCCAGCGAAGAAGA
>Ga0214917_10004243_pt1 | contig 16071 bp, 16 predicted proteins | sample LL_1208_BB_MetaG_FD_177983 | JGI IMG/M metagenome (GOLD analysis project Ga0214917, IMG submission 177983) | Freshwater microbial communities from Lake Lanier, Atlanta, Georgia, United States - LL_1208_BB | ecosystem: Environmental > Aquatic > Freshwater > Lake | place: USA: Georgia | collected... | reverse complement strand
TAGCCATTAGTACCACCCCCTTCCGAGATTACTTCCGAGTGCTTTACATATATTGCCACCATATTTTCTTTCAATATACGCAAGCCCTGCTTCTACTTGTGTGAATCCATTGCTGGTTTTTTTATACCCCACAAGTTGCCAAGTTTCAGGCATGAATTGTGCTATGCCATAGGCTTTTGACTTACGGTTTAGCGATTTGGGGTTCCAGTTTGACTCTTTTGTCCATAGTGTATAGAGGCAAGTCCATTGCTCCAGTTTATTTTCTTGTATCAATAACTGTATTGCATGTTGTTGATATTTATTTTCATGGAAGGCTACGACTGTGCCAGCAATATGATTACCACTTGGCGAGGGTGATACTGGTATGTGTGGTTTATCAAAAAACTTATCGTCAATCGCCACGCTTAAAGTTATTACAATAAACATGGCGATTAACCGTTTAAACATCATGAGATTATCTCTTCATCTTTGGCACTGATGTTGCTGATAAGTGTGGATATGTACTCAGGTATATCAGTATCATAACCTTCACTATCGCAAGCACCGACAACAATCATGTTGCCTGCTAGGTACGGTGTATTACCGAATAAGAAAGAGATTGCACTGCCCAGTGGATTTAAGGGTAGTTGTTTTAACAATCCTTCCTCATCCACATAGGCACACGCTACCTCTACACCGTTGTAGTCATACAGTCTGACTGCTTCAATGTATCCATCAATGGCATCTTGGTAATCGGTTAGTTGTTTAAACAATTTCTCCAAGTGTGCACCATTTGGTTTAATGACCATGCCTTTTACAGGTTTGCGCTCACTCATTTTTTCACCCCCTTACTAGCGTTTGCGTAATCTTTCCTCAGTTGCAGGACAATTTGTTGAAAGTTTTTCTCATCAACATCAGCCCATATATTGCTCTCGATTTGAGTCAATCTATACTCAGCGAGTGCACCATTAACCATTAGCATTTGCTCTCTAGTTAGTTTCATGCTTACTCCTCATCTCCCCACATACGGTCAGGTTGACCGCAGGTGCAGTCCAGTTCATCACAGTCATCACAAGGTTGGTTAATACCTAGTGCGACATCATCTCCTTGTAGGTACATTGGCTCAGACATTTGACTCCTCATCATTTTTCTTGAGGTCATTTATCGTTGGTTCATTGGCGCGTTTATACATAGGTGCCAGTAAAGTTTCAAAAAACTGGTGCAACCTGTTGTAGTACCACCAATCCCAATCATCTTTATCAGTCATTGCTTTGTCCTTTGTTCCAACTCATTTGATTTTCATAACAGCAATCCTCGCAGAGGTCGCAGTCATATTCTTTAGGGTCAATCAACTCATCACAGTTTTTACACTTGGTCAAGGTGTTCATTGTTTAACCGCCTTTAGATTTTCAAGTGTCTGCTCTAGTTGGGCAATCCTTTCGGCAGTAGTTAAGCGCGGTGTTATACCGTACTTTAACTTCTCTGCTTTAAAGATTGCTTCATACTCAGCACGGTGATTAGCAATGAGTTGTTCCATTGCATCATACTTTGCTTTCGCATATATGTTTGAAGTTGATTTACTCATTGCTTAACCTCATACTTTTCATTTAACAGTTTCATCATGATGTTTAGTTCAGCGTAAGATAACTTACTACTCAACCATTTGCAACCATCTTTGGTTGAAAGATTTTCCAAACCTGCAACCTTTACCCAATCACGATAAGGCTTCACGCCTTTGTATGCGGTCATGAATAAACGAGCAGACAAGTACAGTGCGTAGTCATTGTTAATCCACAGCGCACAGTTCCAAGTTTCGTAATTTTTCCAACCTTCATAAGTTGTTTGATTACTCATTACTTCACATCCCAAGTTAGGTCATCAAGGTAAGCCTCAAAACTATTTCCATTGTGGGCTTCCTCATCCCAATTAACTACCCAATCAGGTGTAACTCTAGGCACCTGCCAGTAGATTTCGTAGCCATTGAACTCATCCCAAAATAGGGTTAGTTCATAACTTTCTCCATCATGAGTGAAGTGGATGTATCTTTTCCATCCAGTGTCATCTTGGCGTGAGCCTTCTATTTGGATTTCTTTAGTTGCGTTCATGTTAGAAGGGTCTTTCTACCATGTTGGATACTTGCTTGCGAAGGTTTGATACACGCTCACGCAACCAAGCATTTTCTTTTTCTAGTTGTGCATTTCTTTTTATAGTAATAATCATTACGCTAACAGAAGTAATCAGCGCAATCATTACTGCAATCAGGTCAGTTCCTAGCATTTCCAGCCTTTCGTTTGTGTAGCATTGTTGCTACGGTGTAATGATTGCAGTTTGTAAGATAGAAGTCAAGCATTTAGTTTAGATTTCCAGAAAATAATTTCTATATTGTTTAAACAGTAGGTACCAGAGGGAAATAGAAGATGGTTATTTTTGTTGGGTTGTTTAAACAGTTGGCTCCAGATTCCAGATGCTGAAGATACCTTTGTTTAAACAAATAAGAAAACCCCCCAGCATTTTGGCGGCTGAGGGGTTGTCCTGTTTAAACGATTAAAAGTTTAGGAACTCGTCATGCTTGTCCCACCACTTTGAATACTTGTCCGCCTTGTACTGGTTGTACCTACCATACCAATCCATGTCTGATTCGTACGGCATGCTTAGTTTAAACGACTCACGCTTTGCAGGTGTGAAAGTTTCGTGTCTGATGATACGACCATCACGAACTTGGAAGTACTCGCCTTCCTGTGCCTCATGAATCCAATCCATTTCACAATCGGTCATGATGCATGCGTTCTCTACGGTTTCCTTGGTGGAGCCATAGAATAAGGAGCCAGTACTAGCCTGTGCAATCCATAGCGGAGATGAATTTACTCGTGCTAGGTGCAGATTGCGTGGGTCATTGGCAGTAATCCATGCAAGGGCAGCCGTTCCGTACACCTCTGTTAGTGCTTGCCATGGCTTGTCCTTTGAGAAGGCAATCAGGGCAGCGACTGCTTCGCTATCTACTTGAGCGATGCGAGGAACACCTAACTGTTTAAACAATTCCCTGTCGTTGCTGATGTGCCCGTTGTGTGTGAGCACAATTTTGCCACGAGGAATTGGATGGTTGTTGCTTGCGTTAGTTGGTGAGCCTTGAGTTGCGAACCTTGTGTGAAGGATTGCAGTGGTTGCGCCACCGCATAATTTATCGCCAGCGTTAGGCACGAATTTACTTGCTGAGATTGGTGCCTTGCGGATTACACGCTTGCCAGTGCGTGGGTTAATCCATGCGCCACCTGTGGCATCTGTGCCACGGTGTTCAATATCCATAAGCATCTGACCTGCAAGGTCTGCGGTGCTTACGCTTTTGTAATGCTTAGGGTCTAAGCAATATCCTGCTATACCGCACATATATTTTTCTCCAGTCTGTAGTAGTTAGAAGTTAATTGTATCACATCTGCGATTTAGTACTCGCAACCCTTGCAATCAGGTCGTAAGCAATCACCGCAAATTACTCGTTCGTTTAAACAATCATCAGTTGTCATGATTTTTTTCTCCACTGGTGATTGCCTTGTTGCCTGCCCAAATTATTAGCGCCATGAATAGAATCGCTCTGCCATCTATCCAAGTGAGCCACCAAGGTAGCAAGTTGTAGTCCATGTTTAAACACCTGCGCTTTCACTGATTGTTGCCATGATGTCGCGGGCGTAATCATAGAAGGGTTCAATTCCCCACCCTGTGCAGATTTGTGCTACCAGTAATGAGCCTACTCCTGCGGTGTAATCACTAGGGCGTTGCTTTAGTGCGCCCAAGATTGAGCGCTCTACATAATCGCGGATAAATTCAGCGAGTTTATAGGTATCGTTTAAACGCTTTGCCTCTTTCATGATTAGTTCATAACTTGCGCGGTCATTGTCTAGTACTAGCACAATATCGCGGGCGTATTGTTCCCGTGCTGTTGGTTGTTCTAACATGTTTCCAGTCCTTCCGTTTAAACACTTAGGAATTTCCTAGGTGTTAGTGCCTGCCGTAGGGATTGCACCTACGCATAACCCACTAGGGGCAGGCGACACGCTTACCCCTTAAGGGTGCGTGCTCGATTCTTTAACCAGTCGCCAGTTGAGGCGTTTAAACACTGGGCATTAACCAGCGAATCAATTAGGGCTATGCAACCAAGTGAATCGCGGACACCAGTATTTGCCCAAGGTGTCACGCCTTCGATTGCGGTTAAGTCAACCATTGCATTTGAGGCTTTAAAGATTGCCTCAACGAATTTAGCCCAAGCGATAGCCTTAACACCGTTTAGGGTGCCTTGGTGTAGGCGAATTTCAATAGTTCCGTGGCGATTGATTGCACCGAAATTTATTGAATCGTATGAACGGTCACCGATACCTTCGGTTGAATTGTTTAAACACTCTGCAAGTCTTTCGGCGCTATTGCGTGTTAAAACCGTGCAGTATCTATTGCGAAGGCGGGAAGGTGCAACCAGTGCACCAATAGCGCTATGCACGCCATACCAGTTGCGACATAATTGAGCCAGTGAATCGGAATTATTGATTGCATTGGCACCAAGGTGAACATGGAATCCAGTATCGGTATCAATATGAGCACCAGCAGTTTTAAGAATTTTGGTCACTGCCACTGCCTCGTTTAAACGGTTATCGCTAAGGATTGGGCTAACAACCTCGGCACCATTAGGAACTGAACCGTCATAAACTGATTTCCAGTTTTGATTAGTTTCATGGATACGGTTAGGCATTTCGCAGTTAATTCCACCCTCGTTTAAAACTTGGTGTGCCTTCTGCACTGATACGCCTTTAACCTCGAATTCCATACCGAAGGTAGTCATTAGCGAACCGCCTCAGTCATGGCTTGGCGACACCTTGGGCAGATTGGGGTGCCGAAGGTGATGATTGTTGAGCGAGAAATTCTCGCGATGTAGTTATCAGTTGAGCAGATAACTTTGCGAAGGCGAGTTGATTGTTTCGCCTTGGTGTCTGCAGTTGTTGCAGTCATTGGGTTGAACCCTTCCAGTCAGTACTGGCAACCAGTTTTGCCAGTGAGAGAAAGGTAATGCATGTTTAAACAAATTTCAACAATAGCCCTAAAACCAGTATTTTATACTGCTTTTAGCGTGTCGGAATTTATAGCCATTGACTGATTTAGCCATTGAAAGCATGAGCAGTTTAAACGCCAAGTAAAAACACTACTCGCCAGTAATATCTTAAAAGCATTGATTTATACTGCTTTTAGCCATTGATGAATTACTGCATGCTCTAAAACCATATTAAATAACTGACTTTGCGCTATTACTCGCCAGTAATGTTTAAACACTTTTAGCAATTCCAGTTGCAGTTGCGATTGATGCATGGGGGGGGCGCGGGCTTATTGATTGCAGAGTCAGTGCCTCACCGCGCCCTAGCACTGCCTCGCCCTAGTTTTGTTTCGCTAAGTGCATGCAGTTTTGTTTAAACACTTTGCAAGGTGCAGAGCGAGGTGCAAAATCTGCACCCCAGGGTTTTTAAAATGACTGAGCGTGTGTGTGTATGTATCTACTTACATAACTTTGCTAGTCCTCGCCCCCCATAAATGTGGCTCTGACCTGCGGTTTTATTGATTTATTAGAAGTGTGGCATAAATCACATGCCCAGAAGTGTCCGCTAAGGACCTTCTGGACACCTATAGTATAAGTGAGGAGGCAAAATTATCGGAGCCTCCGAACAGTAACTACAACCCGTAGGGTTGTTGCCTAGTATTAGCCCTAACCTTCGGGCTTCGTTTAGACTTCGCCCTTCGGTTAGAAGTTAAGCCCAAGGCTCCCTACAGTCCGCCTTGGAGAACCTATGGAAAGAAAACGCATAACCTCTGCTTCACATAAAAGTGATGCTATCAAAAAGCAAGTTATAGATTTTTTAATGCAGGGGTACTCTACCCAAAAGGCTATGGATGCCGTAGGTAGGTCAATTAAGACTTACGAGTACTACCGAAAGGTTGACCCTAGTTTCGCTCTCGCTGTAGACAAGGTGCGGTCTATGACCGCCCGTGGCGAAATAGGAAACACAAGAGGGGAAGTACCACCCTTCCCCGAATTCTCCGAGAAATACCTCGGCACTAAAGTTTTCAAGCATCAAGAACATTGGATTGACCTACTGGAAAGTAGAGAACCCAAAGATTTACACCCTTCCATAACCTACGAACAGGGTGCTCAAGATTTATTAATTGTTAATACTCCACCAGAACATGCAAAGTCTACGACCATTACGGTCAACTATGCTGTCTATCGGATTTGCCAGAACCCAAACATCAGAATCATGATTGTGTCTAAGACACAGGCTATGGCGCAAAAGTTCCTGCTCTCCATAAAGAACAGACTAACACATCCTAAGTATCAGGACCTACAACTAACCTTTGGACCTCCAGGGGGATTTGAAAAGAATTCTGATTCATGGAAGCAGGACCTCATTTACTTATCATCCGAGGCTCGTGACTCAGGTGAAAAGGACCCTACCGTACAGGCTATTGGTGTAAGGGGTCATATTTACGGTGCTCGTGCCGATTTGATTATCATGGATGACTGTGTTGATAATACCAACGCCCATGAATATGAAAAACAAATTGACTGGATTCAATCTGAAGTTATGTCCCGTATTGATGACAACGGGGGCAAACTTTTAATTATTGGCACTCGCTTAAGACCTAGAGATTTATATTCAGAACTACGCGACCCTATGCGCTACCCTGATGAAACCTCACCATGGACTTACTTTGCACAACCTGCAGTATTAGAATTTAACGAGGACCCAGACAAATGGGTAACGCTATGGGCAAAAACTAACATAGCACCTATATCAGGTGTTGGCTCTCCTGATGCTGATGGGCTATACCGCAAGTGGGATGGACAGGCTCTACATAAACGCAGGGCAAGACTATCTCCAAACTTATGGGCAATGGTTTATCAACAACAACAAGTCCACGAAGATTCAGCATTTCCATCCGAGGCTATTAAAGGAATTATTAATGGTGCTCGTAATGTTGGTCGCATACCAAAAGGCAAGGCTGGTGTAAGACCAAACGGTATGGATGGATTGATTGTGATTGCAGGACTAGACCCTGCAGGCTCAGGTTATACCGCAGCCGTATGTTTAGGTTTAGATATATCTACACAAAAAAGATATTTGCTAGATGTATCCAATGTGGCTGGCATGAAGCCAGATGCAATACGAGAATTAATTAAAAACTGGACTGACGATTATCAGATTTCTGAGTGGCGAGTTGAGAAAAACGCTTTCCAAACAATGTTAACTCAGGACCGTGAGGTACGAGAATACCTTTCGTCTAGGGGTGCAATACTACGAGAACATCATACAGGTCAAAACAAATGGGATACTGATTTCGGGGTTGCATCCCTGACGACATTGTTCCATGGTTGGGAAGATGGCAACGCACTTATTGAGTTCCCATCAACTCATGCATCTGAAGGAGTTAAATCCTTAGTTGAACAATTAGTAACCTGGTATCCAGATGCTCCTAAAAGTCAAAAGACAGATACCGTAATGGCATTTTGGTTCGCCGAACTAGGTTGCCGTGACAGAATATCAAATGCTTCAACATTTGCTCGTAACCATAACAGCCTCAGTATGTTCCATACTCGTTATGACCGCAACCGACAAATCACTTTACAACTAGACGACATATACTCATAGAATAGGACTAGGCGTGCCACTTTCCCTAGATGAAATTAAAACCAATTACGAACGCTACAAGCAAGCCTTTGCTGACCGCGATATGCGTATGGAGCAAATCCTTCTTGTTCGTAAAGGTCGGATGCGCGATGTATTCCCAGATTTATTTCCAGATGGTCCATTTGAGAATCCTATTGTTGCAAACATGGTGGACATTGCAGCAAGAGATTTATCAGAGGTAATCGCACCACTTCCTGCTTTCAACTGTAATTCACCAACTATGGTGTCAGAGAAAGAACGCAAGAAGGCTGACAAGCGTGAAGAAATTGTAAATGGAATTGTTGACTTTTCTGACTTACAATCTCAAATGTTTACTGCTGCTGACCGTTATGTATCTTATGGTTTTGTACCAGCACAGGTTGAGGTTGACTTAGATAACAACATGCCACGAATCCGTTTCTTAGATTCTTATGGTTGCTATCCAATCATTGACCGTTTTGGCAAAGTCCATGGTATGTATCAAAGAATTAAGAAGCCTCTGGCTGACTTAATGGCTTCATATCCAGAATATGCTCATCTTCTATATGATAAAGATTCAACCAACTCAATGTTGGAAATTATTCGTTATCATGATAAAGACCAAGATATTCTATTTGTTCCCCAAAGAAATAACATAGTCATAGATAGAGCACCAAATCCTATTGGTGAGGTTCTTATTCGTGTGGTTCAACGACCATCACTTGACTCTGAATCAAGGGGACAGTTTGACGATGTATTAGCAATTCAAGTTGCTAAGGCTCGTTATGCACTACTTTCGCTTGAGGCTGCAACTAAAGCAGTTCAAGCACCACTCGTAGCCCCTAGAGATGTAAGCGAGATTGCCCTTGGACCAGACGCTGTTATTAGAACTGAACGACCTTCAGATGTTCGTAGATTATCTATTGACATACCACCAGGTGCTTTTGCTCAACAGCAAGTACTTGAAGGAGAACTTCGTTTAGGAAGCCGTTACCCTGAGTCACGCACAGGAAACATTGATTCTTCAATCGTTACAGGTCGTGGCGTACAGGCTCTTATGGGTGGATTTGATACACAAATCAAAACAGCCCATGCAATGTTTGCCCGTTCCTTTGTTGAGTTAATTGGACTCGCACTAAAGGTAGACGAAAAAGTTTTTGGCGATATGGAAAAGAACCTACGCGGTGTACGCAATGGAGTTCCATACGCAATTAAATACAAACCAAGTCGTGATATTGATAAAGATTACACAGTAGATGTTCAATATGGACTTATGGCAGGACTTGACCCAAACCGTGCATTAGTGTTCGGCTTACAGGCTCGCGGAGATAAACTTATATCTCGTGACTTCCTACGCCGTCAGATGCCGTTTTCATTTAACGCAACACAAGAAGAAGAAAAAGTTGATACAGAAGATTTGCGCGATGCAATGAAGCAGGCTATTGCTTCCTATGCTCAAGCAATTCCAGCACTTGCATCACAAGGACAAAATCCTTCAGACATTTTGTATAAATTATCAACTGTCATTAATCAACGCCAAAAGGGTACACCTATTGAGCAGGCGGTATCTGAGGCGTTTCAACCACAGAATCCCCCACCTGGCGCGATGATGACCCCTGAAGGTGTAAGTCCCGAACTTGTTGGGCAGGCAGGTGCGGTCCCCCCAGGTGAGGGGCAACTTCCAATGGGACTAAGTGAAACTGGTCGTATGCAAGGTGTGGCTCCAGGACAAATTGCTCCAGGTGGTCGCCCAGATGTTCAGTCGCTTTTAGCAAGTTTGACACAAAGAGGTGAACCTAATCTTCAGGCTTCCCTCGTTAGACGACTACCAGTTGCATAAGGAGGTGACACATGAAAAAATCCATAGCAGGAGGAAAGAAGCCTAAGAACCAAGGTTCAGCAGGCAAAGTTAATGTACAAAAACCATTGATGGCAAAGAAAGCATCATCAAAGGGTGGCAAAACATATTTCTCAAGCAATCCAAGCGGAACTCGCGGTTCACGCAGCAAGTAATTAATAAACCTGAGTAAGTTTTAAAACTGCTCATAATTTTAAATATCCGAACTTAGGTGGGAGGAAAGATGGCGAAGGCTAAAGAAAACAACTTTCAGGTATCAGCAACAGGTGGTGCTGGAACTAATGGACAACCAGCAAGATACGCTGCAGGTATAGATAACGCACAAGATTTTTATGATATGCAAACAAGTGCCACAATGTCAGGACAAAACCCTGCCATAAAGCCATCACCTTCAGGTGGTCGTGCATTTCGCACAACTGGACAAATGCCATTTGTGCCAATAGATTCAGCAACAACTCGCCCTGAAGAAGATATTCTTACTGGAGCAACAACTGCTCTTGAAGGTATGTACGCAACAGACCAAACTGCAATGGGTGAAGATGCTGACCGTATGCGCCAAGCGCTCCCATATTTAGCAATAATGGCAGAACTACCAAGTACATCTAATTCTTTCCGTAATTATGTAAGGTATCTAAAAAGCGTACTATGAGTTTTAGCGACCTGCTTGGAAACGCAGCACAGAAACTGCAAGGTAATGGGTTTGCCAATGAAATCGGCTTACCAACAATGTTGTTTGACCTTTCTTCTGTGTCATCTAACGATAAAAGTTGGGTGGGAGATGCGTTTAATTTTGCAGGTAACGCTTTTAGAACTACATTACAGGCAACAACTTATCCAATTCGTAAGCCAGTAGGTGCTGTAGTAGATAAAGTTTTAATGCCAGCAGCAATGATTTCTTATGAAACTGGTGGTCGTTACTTACGCCAACCGTTATCTGCAGCATTAACAACACTTGGTACTGGAGATGTAAAGAAATCTTGGGAAAATCGTGAAGAAATATCCCCAGGACAAGCATTATCTTACTTACAGTCCAAATGGTCTTTTGGTATCTTGGGTCCAGATGAACTTGCTTCTGGTGAATTTAATATATTTGACCCTAATGACCGTAAAGCATTTGGTGAAGATTGGGGCGCTAGAAGTCTTAGCGGTGCCTATGACACTTTCTTTACAACAATAACTGACCCACTAGGTAAATTGGGTAAGGCTGCAGGTCTTGCTCGTAAAGCAGTTGTAACTCGCCCACTAGGTGCAGTAGATACTAACGCAAATAGATTAATGCGTGATTTTTTCATGCCTAAAACTTTGCGTTCTGTTAAAGTTATATCTCCAGAAACTTTGGCTAGAACAATTAATGAGGGTCGTGAAGAAGGTGGGGAACTTTACAACACACTATCTTGGTTTGCTAAATCAGATAGGGTTGCTATTCGCAATCATCCAATGGTTCAGCAATCTAATGATGCTGATACCTTGGCTTATTTACTTGGCGAAGCAAAGACTACAGATGATGTTGCAGATACTCTTATTGCCACAGCCCGTCTTGGTACAAATAAGGAAATAGGTTCTGCTGCTGCTCGTCTTATTGCTAAACGCCGTGACTTAGCATTTGTACTTGATAAAATTAATGATACAACAGACTTAGATAAAAAAGTTTTAAACAATGTACCAACTAATGGTATTACAGATGATGTTAATAAGTTAGATACAGCCACTGAGTTAGTCAAACAAATAGAGGCTGACCCTTATTATCGCATGATTCGTTCATTTAATGATAAGGCTGCAGACTTAAGTAAGCGTACATTTGGTAAGCCAGTATTTGAAAAGTTGGCTATTAGCCGTGCTGAAAGCAAAGCAGCAAGAATTAAAGGAATAGACCAACCTACTAAATTTCCAACTGTTGGAGTTATACAACCTACTAAGTATCATCCACTTGTTGCAGTTGTAAATTTTGGTATGAGAAAAATTGGCGATACTTTCCAAGAAAAGCCAGCAGGGTATGTTAACTTTAACGACTCTGATTCATTTAGTGAAATGACCGCATTTGGTGAGCAACTTCGCCGTGAAGTTGGTGGAAATGTAGCACAACCAATTATTGACGAACATACAAGAGCCTACTTGCGTGCTGGTGGTTTGCCAGAATTGCGCTCAACAGTTGCAGTTTCTTTTGAAGATTTAGCAGTTAGTGCAGTTAATAGAAGTCTTGGATTAACTGATGAACAAGGTGCATTTATTTGGAATCAATATAAATCTCGCCGTCAAACTGCACTAGATACTATTCGTGACCGTAAGTTTTTAATGACTAATGACGATGTTATTCTTAAGATTCCTTACCTAGAGCGCCAAGGTGCTAACGCACTACCTATGGTAGACCTAGAAAATTATGCCCGTGTTCTTAAGGCTAATATGGGCGTACTTAAAAGTATTGGTCGTAAGGGTGAAATTATTGACCCTGATACAATGCGTTATGTAAGTGGTATTTTAAATGATATGTGGAAGGCTTCAGTACTTCTACGCCTTGGTTATACAATACGAAATGTTAGTGAAGCAACTTTATCTATCCTGGGTAAAGGTTACGGTTTGTTAGCCCTTAGTGATTTAAACCGTGATGGATTTAAGTCTTGGTACAATAATCGTGTTCAAGGTTTAGAACGATTTGCAGATAGAACACTTGTAAATAAAGGTTTGCGTGAAGATTCAATTCAAATCCGCCGTAGCCTTGCAGAAACTCAATCTGAGATTTTTGCTACAGAAAAAATTATTAATGAGGCTCGTCTTTATGCACAGGCTGCAGAGCGTTTATTTTTACAAGGTAAATTAAACGAAGCGCAATATAAAGAATTACTTGAACTTTCTGAATACTTAACAGGACAATATCTACATCATGGCTCTACTACTCCTATCAGAGCATTAGATAAAAATAGACCTTTGGCTATGTCATTTAGCAAAGATATTGCAGAACAATATGCAGATGCTGGTATGCCTCGTATATCTGCCTCTGAAATATACAAGCGTTTATCTGGTCGTGCTTATCCGCTACCAAGGAATTTACAACTTGCTCCTGGTGCAGAAATTGGTACTCCTGAAGTTTTTGCTCAAATGCCAGCCAGTGAATTTAAAAATGTTGAAGCATGGGTTACTGGTGTTGCTGGTATTGAACAAAATATTTTACGAGGACAGTCTTGGGATGAAATAACTGGTGAATTACAAAAATTAAATCCTGATTCTCAAAGATGGGTAAAAGAATTAGAACGAACTATTAAGCGTTCTATAATTAAAGAACCAATAAAAGTTTATCGCATTACAGATAACATGGCTTTTTACAGGACACCAGTTGGTGGAATTGTTAACGAACCAGCATTTGTTGCTACAAGTAAAAATTCAGATTTACCGCAAAGTCGTAATTTTTATCTTGAAATTAAATTACCAAAAGGTCATCCTGGGTTAGATATTAAAAGTACTTATGATGAAGCACTTGCTACTGAAGTAGCAAATCCATTGCGTGTAGGTGGATACGATGATGCAATGCGAGAAGCAGAAGTTTTATTGCCACCTGGAAGTAGATTTAAAATTGTATCTCGTAGCGAACCTGACCCAGAAGGTAGAACAGCAATTAAAGTTGTTGTTGAAGCAATACTTCCACCTAGAGTGCCAAAGCGACAAGTATCACCATCAATGCAAACTATTGGCGCTGATATGCGTGAAGGATTCATTAATACTGTAAACAATGGAAATGTTGTAGAAATATTAAATCCACAAACAGGTAACTGGACAACCATTGACCCAAATACGGTATCTCAAAAGTTACTTACTACTGCTGAATTTAGAATCCGTAAACCTGGTAACCAAGGTGTAACCATTGAGCAAAAAGTATATGGAATTGAAGTTGACCTTCGTACAGAAAATTTACGCAGTCCTCGTTTAAATCTTGTTGATTACCCAGAATTAAAAAATGTTCTTGGTATTGAAAAAGGTACACCTCGTAACCGTGCTGCATGGGAAGGCAAAGAAAAAGCACTTCTTGATTGGATGCGAGCCAACGGAGTTGGTAAAGTAATTTTACCTGATAACAAGGCTAATGGTAGGGCTACAGTTCTTGTAGACCCTGAGATGGTAGAAGGTTTTGGTCAAAGTCCATTTGTGACTTTAACTCAACGCAGACTTGATTCTGTTAAAAGACAACAGCAAATCCTTGGTAATGAGCCACGGATGCTTAGTATTATTGAGCGTACTATTAAGAATCAGGGCGGTACATTTGACTTTGCTGGAGATGTTCCAGTTGAAGGTATATCAGTAGCCGTTCGTGGTGCGACACATACATTTAAATTGGAAGATGCTGCAGCAAATCCACAAGGGTGGATAGATTCAGTAACAGCACACTTTGAAAAGAATCTTGAAAAGTTTGGTAAAGCAGACCATTTCGGTACATGGGTTGAACCTATTGATGGCGTGCCACATATCTGGGCTGAACCAACTAATGTTATTATGGACCGTGCTGAGGCTGTTAAACTTGGCGTAGAAAGAAACCAAAAGTCAGTTGCAGATTTGGCTGCCATTGCTAGAGGTGACTGGGATAATGCATTTATCGTAACGAGAGGAACAGGCGATGAAGGAGCAACAGCAAGGTTTGCACTGGGTCAAGGCACCCAAGCCAGTAGAGGAAATGTCACCGCAAGAGCGGAAGGACTTCGCCCGACTCTTAGCGGAAAGAGCACTAGAGAGCGCATTGCGGAGTTATCCGAATCCCTCTCCAGTAAACGAGAATACCCAACCGCAGGTTTAGCACAAATTGTAAGAGAAGCAGCAGATATGCAGGCTGTTTCTAAAAAGAATTTAGAAGGTTTATTAACAAAACTAGATGCTCGTATTGTTGAAGAAACTCGTATTGGTGCTCCTAAACAAATACAAGGAACTGGTCGTAGAATCATAACTCTTTATGATGGCACCAAAGTAGAAATTGATGATGCTTTTCGTGGTGAGTTAGGTCAAATACTATATGACCGTACTGACAACACAGATTCCTACCGTAGATTCGTAGACCACCCATCACAGTTCTTTGCTGCTGAGCACAACAACTTTGTTGAGGATGTATTAACACCTAACATGCCAGATTATTACTCTGGTTGGGCTAATCAACTTAATACATTTTTCCGCTCTCCAGATGGTCGTATAGACCCATTAATTGAACAAATGTTAAATGGTGCACGCCCAGAAGAAATAGTTAAATGGTTGCGTAAACCTGAAAATGTAGGTTATGCCCGTAGATTTAACATTGATGTTCCTGGTATTAAGGTTCCATCAGAGCGTTTAAACGCAAGCATTGAAGCCGAAGATTTTGTTGGTGATTTATATAGTGCATTTAATCGCTATCTACCAGATGCACAGATGCAAGAAGCCTTCCGTGCTGGTCAGGTAACCGAAATATGGCTACGCAATCACTTTAAAAACGCAACAGAATTACCAGATATTGTTGGTCGCATAGTACCTACAAGTCCACAGGCTCGTAACATTATGGATGCAACTGCCAAGGTTATTGATAAAGCGTTTTACTTCTTAGGTTCACTACCTGAAACAACGCTTGCTCGCCATCCATTGGCTAGAGCAATATATCGTTCAGACTATCAAGATAGACTTGATGTTGCTTTATCAACTAAGCGTTTAAACACAGGAAATGCTAAGGCTGAATTAACTGTTGATGAGATTAATAACCTACGCAGAGATGTTATTGAAAGCACTCGCAAAGAGGTTAATAAAACTTTATTTACAATTATTCGCAAGTCTTACGCGGGCGAAAAAATGCGCTTTATTATGCCGTTCTTTAACGCATGGGAGAACACTATTCGCCGTTGGAGTGGACTTGCTAGCGAAAATCCTGCAGTTGTTGCCCGTGCTGGACAAATAGTTTCATCACTCCGCAACCAACCAAATGTTGTTGATGCAGAAGGTAATCAAACAAACGAATTTTCTTACGATAATAAAATTGTTGTACCTATGTCTGAAGGTGCAATAAGTGCTATTGAAAAGATTCCAGTATGGGGCAAGGGTATGGCTGATGCTATCCGTGCTACTGGTACACAAGTATCTATCCCAATACGAAGCCTTGATGTTCTATTCCAAGGTGAATATCTAGCAGGTTTTGGTCCTTTAGTGGTTTTACCAGTTAATGAATTGGTTAAAGCAAAGCCAGATTTAGAAGATATATTCACATCTTCAGTTCTTCCAGTGTTACCTTTTGGTACACAAGAAGGCGTATTGCGCCAGTTACTACCACCAGCAGCACAGAAACTTGCATCTGTTGCAGGACAAGATGAACTTTGGAGTCGTACATTTAATACGGTTTACCGTTATGAATTAATTAAGTACAACCTTGGTGAGCGTGAAACTATGCCTAGCCTAGAGGAAGTATCTAAGTTAACTAATGACTTCTATAAGGTTCGTATTTTATCTAACCTTGTAATGCCATTTGCTGCTCAATATGATTCACCATTAAGTTTCTACTCACAACAATTCCGTAAGTTACAGGATGTTTATGGTAGAGATGCTGAAGTGTTATTCCTTGAGATGTAT
>Ga0214917_10004242_pt1 | contig 16071 bp, 5 predicted proteins | sample LL_1208_BB_MetaG_FD_177983 | JGI IMG/M metagenome (GOLD analysis project Ga0214917, IMG submission 177983) | Freshwater microbial communities from Lake Lanier, Atlanta, Georgia, United States - LL_1208_BB | ecosystem: Environmental > Aquatic > Freshwater > Lake | place: USA: Georgia | collected... | reverse complement strand
TTGTATCCATAAATCTTGTTTTTTGGATCTTTCCTCCAGCTCTAGTCCTGCATGATAAAATTCGGAGGATATTTTATTTGCATTTAAAAAAGAAGCTAATTCTTGTGTTTTTTTTCTGTTTCGAACGTAAACTATGGCTGAACCGTTTAATTTTTGTAAAATATTTAGGCATTCATTTTCCTTATCTTCAGTATTTCTAACAACCAATGAGAGATTTTCTCTTGAAAAGGACGCTTTGAAGAGTTTTGGATTTTTAAAGTTCAATTTTTCCTGAATATCTTGTGCAACTTCCTGAGTAGCAGTAGCTGTTAAGGCAAGGATGGGAATTTGAGGAAAATGAGTTCTAATCTCAGCAATCTTTAGATAGGAGGGTCTAAAATCATAACCCCATTGAGAAATGCAATGTGCTTCATCTACAGCAATAAGGATAATAGGTAATTGCAATAATCTGATTAAAAATCGTTCCGTAAATAGTCTTTCCGGTGATATGTATAAAAATTTAATTTCACCATAAGTACAATTATCCAGTAATCGGTCAATTTCATTTTGGCTTAGGCCTGAATATAGGGCGACAGCAGAAATATTTCTACTGACTAATTGATGAACCTGATCCTTCATTAAAGCAATCAAAGGACTAATAACCAGGCACATCCCCTTCAGGCAGAGCGCTGGAATCTGATAACAAACAGATTTTCCTCCTCCGGTTGGTAATAAAGCAAGAGTATCTCTACCTTCCAGGACGGCAGAAATTATTTCTGCTTGTAAAGGACGAAATTGCTGGTATCCCCAATATTTTTTTAATATTTCAAGAGGTGCTGAAATGAGATTAGATTTTTTGTAAAATTAAGTTGATTGATGATTAGAATCAGTTTTTTTTTATCTGTTTGAAAAATTTATTAAAAAGGCATGATAATTGCATTCAAAGTTAAGATTAATAATGTTGTGCGTGAAATTATTATATTTCCGAAATAAAAATCAGACAGATGAGTATTGAACCATTTTTAAAGTTTTTTTCTCCTTATTTATGGAAAGATAAGGTACTAATGCTCTTTTTTTTGGTATCTCTGTCGGTACTTTTAGAAGGACAGGAGGCATTTTTTGTCCCCTTGCCAGCCAATCTTAGAACCTCAGAATCAACGGTTGACAGTTTACTTGAAAAGACTTTGCTTTCCACTTCAAAGGGTAGCATCAGAAAAATATTGCTAAATACACCCGACAACTGGCAATTATCCATTCCTCTTGAAAAGGAAACAAATTGGGTATTATCCTTAAAAAGAGTAAATATCTGGGCTGATGGTTTTCCGAATATTGAAACGGCCTCTGGTCAGAAAATTAAAAGCCTTCCGGCTGGTGTACATTATAAAGGAATCGTTGAAGGTAAAAAGGGTAGCCTGGTCTCTGTCAGCGTTTTTGAAAATGGAATATCCGGATTTATTAGTTTTCAGGATAAAGGAAATTATCAGATAAATCCAATGGAAGTTTTTACTCAGGGTATGAATATTAATCATGTTTTATATCCGTTTTCCTCCTTACCTGTTAGAAAAACTTACCGTTGTGAAGCCTCAGAAGGAGAGCCTTACAGGATGGAAGAAATAAAATCATTTGGTTCTTTGAGAGCGGATCCAAAATGTATTAAAGTTTATTACGAAATTGATTATGATATTTTTCAAGACAAAGGAGGTGTAACTCCTTCTTTACAATTTTTGACTGGCCTTTTTAATCAGGTTGGCACCCTTTTTTCGAATGACGGTATCCAGATAAGATTATCTGGGGTAAAAATTTGGGATATTCCAAGTCCTTATAATGGCTCAAATTCGGAGCAGATGTTAACACAGTTTGGAGAAACCAGAACTTCCTTTTCAGGTGATATCGGACAACTAATATCTTATAAAACAAGCGGAGGTATTGCCTGGGTTCGGGGGGTATGTTCTCCCTCTCGATTCCGACTTAGTTTTGCCAGTATTGATGACTCTTTTCAAAATTTTCCAACCTATTCATGGAGTGCTTTTGTAATGACGCATGAACTGGGACATACCCTGGGTTCAAGTCATACCCATGCATGTGTCTGGAATGGCAATAATACAGCTATTGATGGTTGTTATTCTACAGAAGGAGGTTGCAATAGTTTTGGATTACCTGCAGCGGGTGGAACCATAATGTCTTATTGTCATTTGAGAAGTGTTGGGGTCAATTTTTCTTTGGGCTTCGGTGTGCAGCCTGGAAATGTTATTCGAAATACCATTGCACAGGCTTCCTGTCTTACCAATTGCGACGTGACTGATTTTGAACTTGGAGCATCTCCTCAGGTATTTAATTTTAAAGCATCAGGGGGTAAAGGTATACTTAAAATTACAGGAAATGCCGAATGGAATATTGTCAAAAACAGCAGTTGGTTTACCCTAAGTCAAAGCTCAGGTGCAGGTACCACAACGATTGAAATTACCGCACCCATATATAATTTACCTATTAACAGAATTGATACCTTGTTTCTATCAGGTGCGGGAAAATTGATTAAAATAGCCGTTAATCAAGAGAAATTTATTGCATCAGAATGTCCTACCGCTACTATTGGTTTTAATAATAACGTATTTTGTGAAAATGCAAACGTAAATTTTAATGCAAATACCCAAAATTTAGGGGGATATAATCTTCAATATGTATGGCAATCCAAGATAGATAGTCTCACCTGGAATACAGTAGCTTCAGGTACTGACAGCACTTTTTCTTTTATTTCTCAGCCAGGGGGTGATTTTACCTATCGGTTTTTATTGAGTGCACCAGGTTCCGATTGCCCATTAATTACTTCCTCACCTGCTACCGTCAGGGTAATTATTCAACCCCAGGTTAGCATTGAAACCAGTGATTCCACCTCAATCTGTTTAGGTAAAACGGTGACCTTGAAAGAAAAACTTTTTTCACCCTGGACAAGTGCTCTACTTAGAAGACAATGGTTTAAGAGTGTCAATGGCACAGTATGGGATAGCTTAGTTAATGCAACAGAGAGTAGTTTAATTATATCGGGAAATGAACCTACTTCCTCATTTTACCAGTTAAGAGTTAGTGTGGATGGTCCTTCAACCTGCCAAACAGCATTTTCACAGGCATTAAAAGTAGATATTTTAGATACAGTTTTGGTTAATGTGCTTGCAAATGATTCATTAATCTGCAAAGGAAAACCTTTGCAATTAATTTCTATTGCTCCAACTATTGGAAATATTGGATTTGATTATCAATGGCAGCAAAAAAATAATCTTAGTCAATTTTGGGATAATATTCAAAACGCAAATCTTTCTGCCTATAATAACAATAGCCTCAATACTGGATTCTATACTTTTAGATTAAAATATAAAAGGAAATTACCCTCTTGTCCGGAGTTAATTTCAAATGAATTGCGCATAAGAGTAGATACCATTCCTGTGGTTAAAGTTCTTTATCCTACAGGAAAACTATGTCCTGGAGAAAGTCTGACGCTGACCGCAGAATCTTCCCCTGACCTTCCTGGAATTTATATCTGGCAGCAAAGTTTAAATGGAAATAACTGGACTGATATTTTAGGAAATACAGGCAAAGTACTAAATTACCAAGCTCCAGCTGCTGGGAAATCATATCTCAGAGCCTTATTTTTGCCAGCAAATTACGCCATTTGTGATTCTGTTTTTTCAAATACTGGCTTTATTGAATCAGATACTTCAAACTTGGTTACTTTAAATCTAATTTCTCCGTTTTCAATCTTTTGTTTAGGTGGTTCAGGGGTGTTAAATTTAAAATTAAACAGTCAAAAATCCTTACCTGACAGCATTTTATATCGGTTTGAAGTAAAAAAAGATACAGGTAGCTGGCAAATATTAACTGAGAAAAAAGATACATTTTTAAGTTATTCACCTGCTGGAATTGGTCAATATTCATTCCGTGTTTCATTTGAAATTGCTGGTATTACTTGTAACAGATTGTATTCTAATGAAATAAACTGGATTGTCGGAAATAATTCTTTAGTTTCCTTACCCTATAAAGAATTAAATATTTGTTTCGGGAGCCCCTTTAATCTTACCCCTGCCATAACCCGTGAAGGAATTGGAACAGTAGCTTATCAATGGCAACAAAGAAAAGATTTTACAGACTGGAATGATATTTCCTCAGCAAACTCCTTGATCTACAGTGGTAACGATACCATTAATGGGGGGGTATTTTATAGATTAAAGTATAAAAATGCAGGAGAGGGATGTAATAACTTATTTACGGATAGTATCTTAGTTCGGAAAAAGGGGAATACGATTGTACGCATCGGTGCAAGTACCCTTAATCCATGTTCGGGAGCATCGGTCATTTTAGCTGCAAACACTTTGCAGCCTGAAAATGAACCGTTTACCTCTTTCTGGCAAGAGTCAAATGATTCATTATCATGGAGAACGATCGCTAATAATTCTTTTAATTTTAGTTTAATCTGGAATCAAACTGCGGCCAGGTATTTCAGATTTATTTATAAAAGCAGTGTTTCAGGATGTGATTCCAGTTTTTCAAATGTATTGAAACTGATTCCTAAAACAGGCATTTCTGCCAGCATTAAATCTGGGAACAGTATTCTTTGTAAGGGAGATACCATATTCAGGGAAGCTGCTGTATCTGGGATAAACGGAACGATAGGCCTTCAATGGCAATGGAGTAATGATAGACAAAACTGGAAGCAGATTAATGGATTTTCAGGTATTAACCTGCGTTGGGTTCCTGACTCATCAGGAACAATATTTTTAAGAATAAAGGTTTGGGATAATCCCGTTTCATGTGATACAAGCTATTCTTTGCCGCAAGAAATCAATATTTTCAATGTTCCTGAAATTAAAATTATACCCGCATCAGGTACTTATTGTCAGGGACAACCCATTCTTTTAACGGCTCAACTATCTGGAAATACCGTTTCCATTCCTGTGTTTTGGCAACAAAGCAGAAATGGAACCAACTGGATAAATATTCCCGGTGCCGATTCAACCAATTACCGTTTTCCTGCCATTGATTCTGGATTATTTTATTTCAGGGTTGTCAGTGGAAGTCTTGGTGGAAATTGTTCTACTGGTACTTCATCTGTATCAACGGTTTCCGTAATTCCTACCTTTGCAGTGACGGGCCTGGCTTCTAAATCGGAAGTATGTCAAAATGATAGCGTTACTTTACGGGCTAGTTGGCGGGACATACCTGTTCAGCCATTTATACAATGGTATTCAAGTAAAGACAGAATAAATTATTCCTTAATTCCGGGAGGTGAAAAAGCAGTGATAACCATTAAAAGCAATGATCCGGGTATTACATTCTACAGAGCTCAACTTACCGTTCCCGGATACTCCTGTGGTATTGTCTTTTCGGAGCCTATTCCTGTTTCTTTCCAGGGAGGACTTTCAGTTACTATTAATACAGATCAGTCCATTTCATGTATTGGCACTCCTGTCATTATAAGATCAACAGTTACCAATCTGGGAAATACTCCTGTTCAATATCAATGGGAAACGAGTATTGATAATATCAACTGGGAACCTATTTTGGGGGCTATTGGGGTTAATTATACAGTACAGGCGTCGGTAGTCTCTGATAAGTATTATCGTTTAAGGTTAGTTAATAATACACTGGCATGTCCGTTAACTATTTCTCCATCCCTTAGGGTTTCTGTTACCAGCATACCCACTTTGGTACTTTCAGCCAGTAAATTAACCGTTTGTGCGGGAGAGGAAGTAAGATTACAAGGGATATCAAACAGAGGTTATAATCTACCCGTAACCTGGAGATGGTTTAGAAGGGTTGGTACGAGTGCCTTCACGCAGATTGTGGGGGCAAATGATTCTTTTTATATTGCACCAACCAGTGAAGCAGGAAAAACCAGTTATCAATTACGCATACAGATAGGCGATGCTATCTGTGCAAGTTCGTCCTCCTCAGCTTTAGAAATAACCGTTAATCCAAACTTTAAATTAACGCTTCAACAAGATCCAGGTGAAAAATGTGTTGCAAATGTGCACCGTATTTTTGCCGTAATTAATGGGGCTAACAGGGATTCTTTAACCTACAGATGGCAACGAAGCAGGAATGGAATTCAGTGGGAATTTGTAGATGTACCTTCTTTTTACCAGTGGTATGCTCCTGTAACAGATCCTGGATTTTTCTATCGGGTAGGGGTGCAAAATCCTTCAGGGAACTGTGGGATATCCTTTTCAAATGCTATACAACTTACGGGAGAAAAACTTCCTTCTGTTACCATTCAATCGGATATTAGGTATGCTTGTAAAGGCGATTTTGTTCCTGTTACTGCTATTGTTTCTGATAATTCCTCTCCCGTATTGTACAGATGGCAATTTAGCAGAGATAATAAATTCTGGAATACCATCGCAGAAGCAGGTTCCCTAACGGAACGATTTAATATAACCACAACGGGTATATATTATTTTAGAGTTCAAATTTTAAAATTAGGTTCAACTTGTGTGGCTTATTCCAATACGATTACAATCAGAGGAATACAAACAAATGCTGCAACGCTGACTACGAATCAAGGGGACAATCCTATTCTTTGTCCGGGTGTTACAACGACATTAACTGCATCGATGGGACCAAATATTACATTTCCCATTAAATACAGGTGGCAATATGGCGTTGATGGCATTACTTGGACAAATTTAAATAACGCAGTAGGAGATAAACTAGCCATTAATCAGTTAACGGGTGATAAACCTGGATATTATAGAGCTGTTCTTCAGGCAGATAGCAGTATTTGTCCTTCAGTATCAACCCCTGCGATTTATATCAGGTCTGCTGGATTTGATGATTTTTCAACCTCCGTTCGTGACACTTTACTTTGCTCGGGGGGAACCACTTTAATTGAGGTAAAATCACTAGGTAATACACAGGGTTTAAAATTCCAATGGCAACAACTTGAATATCTGGGTAATTGGATTAATTTAACGGGTCAAACAGGCAATTCACTGAGCGTTTCTGCTCCAGATCCAGGCGTTTTGACTTTTAGGGTTAAAGTAAGTTCTACAGGTTCCTCCTGTCCCGATTTTTTCTCCAGACCCGTTGTCATTACCCAGCTTGGCACGGCAAATGTAACTTTAAATCAAGTGAATAATAGTTATTGCGAGGACGATATATTGAATCTTCGCATGCGTTCAAATATCTTAGAGGAGGATAAATTGAAGTATAGATGGTTTACCAGTGTTGACGGTTTAAGATGGGATTCTATAGCAGGCGCAAATGAAAGTCAATATCGGGTTCCAACGTCTAAGGCAAGCATTTTATATTACAGAGGAACTTTGCAGGCAAAAGGAGGAAATTGTCCTGAAACGAGCGCAACCCCTGCATTGGTAAAAATAATCACCCGTTATCGTGCACAAATATCCACCATTAAAACCCAGTACTGTGCGGGAGAAGCTTTTGAAATGAGGGCACCCGTCACACCAAATTATATTGGAACAATCAGATATGCATGGCAAATCAGTGCAGACAGTGTGCAATGGGAAACGATTCCAGAGGCTAATAGTTTTATTTACAGGTCATTTGTAAATCCAGGGATTAATTTTTATAGGATGATTGCGGTACTTCCCAATTATTTATGTGATTCCGTGATTACCCCAGGAATAAAAATAGCCGGTGTCAATCTCCCAGGTGTATTTATTTCCTCACCAACCATAGAGATATGTGTTGGAGAATTTTTTAAAGTTACTTCCAATCAGACCACACAACCTGGAAGGAGGTATTTCTGGCAATATAGTGTAAACAAACTCAATTGGTTTACGATATTGGAAGCTACAAAACCCATTGAAAATTTAACGGTAAGTACCCCACAATTGTACTATATCAGGATGGTCATGGAAGGAGGAACAAATTGTGGATATATCTATTCAAATAATCTCGCCATACAAGGCTTATTAGCACCAAAAGCTAAACTGAATGTAAATTATAAAGAGGTATGTGTTGGCTCAACCAATGTTTTATATACCACTTTTAAACCTCAGCCCTTCACAGATTCCATCAATTATCAATGGGAAGTGCGTGATAGTTTATCTGACTGGCGACCGATATCAGGAGCTACAGGAAATATCTATAATCATACTCCTGATACGGCAGGGGTATATTTCTTTAGAGTCGCAGTCAGATCAAAATGGTTTAATTGCCAACCCACCTATTCGGATACCCTCTCTGTTTTGGTTAGGAGAATGCCCACTTTTTCAATAACTCAAACAGATACAGTAGTTTGTACAGGAGGTAATCTCTTCCTGGATGCCAGAAAATTAGGTGGTGGCAATCTGACAACCTATACATGGGAAAGTAGTCCAGATTCCTTAAACTGGACCTGGCTTGCTTCCTCAGAATTCAGCAGATATAAATTGAATGCTGGATTGCCATCAGGATTGTCCTACCGTGCCAGAATGATTGATCCCGTATTTGGTTGTGGCACTTTAACCTCAAACATATTAAAGGCCACCATTTCGGAACAACCCAGCATATTGGTTAGCGCAACAGATACTTTGGTTTGTTTAAACAAACCTATTCAATTGAGGGTGATTGGTACCAACCCCGTTCATCCTAATCCTCGGTTTGTATGGCAGTATAGGATTCCTGGAACTTCCTACATTTATTTGCTAAAGGATACCCTGTCAACGTATAGTCCACCTACCAACCGACTGGGAACACTTGAATACAGGGTTCAATATACCTTACCCATTTCAGGCTGTTTTACCTCTTTTTCAACGCCAATTCCCATACGGGTTCAATTTAATTGTGATGCGCAAGAGGAGGAAACCAATTTTATAAATATGGGCATTAATGATTATAAATGGCCAGAGGATAAATTATGGATGGATATTTCTCCTAATCCTTCCTCTGAAAAAACGAATATTTATTATTCTCTGCCTCAAAATGGCCAAGCTACTTTAGTAATAACAGATTTGTCAGGTAAAAAAATAATGGAAACTGCACTGAGTAACGAGATGGGTGTGCATCAATTCAGCTGGGAGCCTAGAATAGAAGTATCAAATGGAATTTATTTTGCAGTAATTCGATGGGGTGACCAGCAAATCACAAAAAAAATTATGTATTTAAAACAGTAAAAAATTTTTTTAATTTCCAGGGCAAAAAAATAATTAATAGGTATTCCTATTAGTTAATAGGATTTTTTAAAATTTATCATCCTTAATAATAATTTTCTTTTGACAAAATTTTACAGTATGCCAAACCAAAGAATTCTTGTGAGGTATTAGCAAATTTTATTCAAATAGGTTAAATTTACGCCAAAGGGTCAGAATAAATGGCAAATGTTAACATCGAAGAAAGCTGGAAAGAAGTATTGGCGGAAGAGTTTAATAAACCCTATTTTGAGGAGTTGGTCTCCTTTATCAAAGAAGAAAAGTTAAAAGGAAAAACTATTTATCCACCGGGGAATAAAATTTTTGAAGCCTTTCGTTTAACCCCATTTAATAAGGTTAAGGTGGTTATCCTGGGACAAGATCCGTATCATAATCCTGGTGAAGCCATGGGTTTAAGTTTTTCAGTTCCTAAGGGGGTTAGAGTACCTCCTTCTCTTCAAAATATTTTTAAAGAGCTTTATAATGATTTGCATTTACCCATACCAAACCATGGAGATTTAACTAAATGGGCGGAGCAAGGTGTTTTATTATTGAATGCCTGTCTAACTGTTGAACAAGGTATTGCGGCTTCTCATCAGGCCATTGGCTGGCAAATTTTTACTGACGTAGCCATACAAAAATTATCAAAACAAGGGAATTCACTGGTTTTTATGCTTTGGGGAAATTATGCAAAAAGAAAAAAAGAGTTAATTGATCCAATGAAGCATTTAATATTAGAAGCTGCCCATCCCTCGCCTTTAGCCAGAGGTGCATTTAATGGGAATAAGCATTTTTCTCAAGCTAATACTTTTCTTGTTTTGAACGACCTTTCACCCATAGATTTTAATCTGGTTTAATATGGAAACATACGGTTTTGTACTTCTTTTTGCCATTCCCTTTTTTTTGATTCTTATTCTTATAGAATATTTTTATCAGTGGAAAACAGGAGAAAAGTTTTCGCCTTCTATGGATACTATTTCCAGCCTTAGTTCAGGACTAACTAATTCAATTAAGGATATTCTTGGGTTGAGTGTATCTATTATAAGTTATGGATTTATGGTTCAGCATCTTTCCTTGTTTCATATCGAATCATCTATTCCTGCTTTTATTATCACTTTTATGGTACTCGATTTTCAGGGCTACTGGACTCATCGGTTTCAACACCGAATAAATATTCTCTGGAATAATCATATCATTCATCATAGCAGTGAGGAATTTAATTTAGCTTGTGCGCTTCGCCAAAGTATTTCATCTTTTGTCAATTTATTTACTTTTTTTCTGTTGCCTTGTGCCCTTTTAGGTGTTGAAACGCAAGTTATAGCAACAGTGGCTCCTTTGCATTTATTTGCCCAGTTTTGGTACCATACACGCTACATCAAAAAAATGGGCTGGCTGGAAAATATCATAGTCACGCCCGCTCACCATAGGGTTCATCATGCAATTAATCCCGTTTATATGGATAAAAATTTTAGTCAAATTTTTATTTTCTGGGATAAATGGTTTGGCACCTTTCAAGAGGAGTTAGAAACTGATCCTCCGGTTTATGGGGTATCAAGACCAGTGAGAACATGGAATCCCATTAAAATAAATTTTCAACACCTTTTCTTACTTATTAAAGATTCGATAAGAACTAATAATCTATGGGATAAATTTACTATCTGGTTTAGGCCGACAGGCTGGAGACCCGAAGATGTTAAAGAAAAATATGAAGTAGATAAAATAGAGGAAGTATATGACTATGAAAAATTTAATCCTCCCGCTGAACCAAGATTAATTATCTGGTCCTGGATTCAATTTTCCTTTATTTTGTTAAATACGATGTACTTCTTTGGTCGAATTGGAGCTATCGGTTTGCCAAATATCTTCTTTTATGGGATTTACGCATTTATCTCTATTTATGCTTATACCGAGTTAATGGATAGGAACAGAAAGGCCATTTATTGGGAATCTATTCGTTTTATTTTTGTAATCCTCTATCTTTATCAGACAAATAGTTGGTTCGGGTTAGACCTATTTATTCCTTTTGGCAATGAATTAATAGCCATTTTCAGTCTCGTTTCATGGACTGGTTGTCTGTTTTTTTGCATTAAAACCCCAAAAAACGTTTATCAGGACAGTAAAAAATTGAGTTCATTGCGATTAAGCTGATGGGTACCTGTTCCACTTAGGATATCTTCAGCCAACTGACTTTTCTTTTCTTGTAAATGAAGTATTTTTTCTTCAATACTTTCTCTTGTGATAAATTTTAAAGCCATCACTGATTTTTCCTGACCAATACGGTGTGCTCTGGCAATTGCCTGGTTTTCTGTTGAGGGGTTCCACCATGGATCTAAGATAAAAACGTAATCTGCCGCGGTAAGATTTAGTCCGGTTCCCCCTGCTTTTATAGAAATAAAAAAGGCTTGCACTGTCGGATTATTTTCAAATAGATCAATTTGTTTTTTCTTTTCTTCTGCTGTCATGGAACCTGTTAACCAAGCATAAGGCGTGTTTGATTCTTCAAAATAGGCTTTGAAAATACTTAAATGTTTAACAAAAGAACTGAAAAAAAGGACCTTATGTCCACTTTTTTTTACTTCTTCCCATTTGGCACATATATCCAGAAATTTACCACTTTCCTTTGTGTAATCCTCATGAACCAAAACGGGGTGATTGACAAGTTGTCTTAATTTTGTTAATGTCTGAAGTAACTCCATTCTGAAACGGGCATCATTTTCATCAAAATTTTCAAGGAGATAATTTCTGGCTGCAGATTTTTCCTTTTCATATAACTTCTTTTGATCGGCCGACATTTCACTATAAAACACCTGAGTGGTCAAAGGGGGTAAGTCTTTGGCCACTTCTTCTTTGGTTCTTCTCAATAAAAAAGGACTAACCAAACTTCGCAACCTTGATTTTTTATCTTCATCGCCCATTTTTTCAATGGGTAAAATAAATTCTTTCTTGAAAAAATTAAAATTTCCAAGTAAATCAGGATTGATAAATTGCATTTGTGACCACAAGTCAGATAATGAATTTTCTATAGGTGTTCCACTCAAAGATATTTTATGGTTAGCCTCTAATTCATTGATATTAATGAATGCAGCACTATCCTTATTCTTTATCTGCTGACTTTCATCTAAAATAATATATTCATAGGTCATTTGCGACAATAGGGCGGCATCCCTAATAACGGTTTGATAGGTAGTTAAAATGACATCATATCTTTTTATTAATCGGATATCCTTATGACGTTTATTACCAGTGTGTTTATAGACAAAGAGATTGGGGGCAAATCGGGAAAGTTCTTTTTCCCAGTTAAATACAAGACTCGCAGGTAAAATGACCAAGGTATGTAAAGATTGAAGAAAGCCGGCATCTTTGGCGGCGAATATATCCAGTTGCTTGCCAATATTATTTTTTTCAAATTCCTTTCCTTCCTCTATTTTTCGCTCTTTGGCGTACAATAATACAGCTATGGTTTGAAGGGTTTTTCCAAGTCCCATATCATCTGCCAGACAGGCGCCCAAATTATTGTGATACAGTTCTGCCAGCCATTTATAACCAGAGAATTGATATGGCCGCAGTTCTGCTTTAAGAAATCGGGGAAGTTGAATTTCTATAGTCTTTGTTAAAGACGTATCAGGCAAAGAAATATCAGCTTCCTGTAATAATGTATATTGATTTTTATTAATACGTAATGATTGTTCGTCAGTCTTAGCAAATTGCGTAATATCTTTAAATTTATTCATCCATTCCAATGGAATGACAAAAACAGTGCCATCGGGTAAAGGATAAAGTCTTTCATTTTTTCTAATGTATGGGGCGAGAAGTCTGAATGAAAATGAATGTTTTCCTACAGTTACTGCTCCATCTATGTCAAACCAGTCGGCATTTTGTTTGGTGTCAAGAGAAATGGAAGGAATATTAAATAATAGCGGCATCCCCGCTTCAAGAACTTCACCAAAGATAAATCCTTGTTTTTCTAAAACAATTTTATGTTCACCTACCCATTTTACCATCGCGTAGGGATCTGTTTGTGAATCTAAGGTATGATTTGTAAAAACACCAGTTCCCTCGATAGCTTGTAGCCCGATGGCTTCAAGTTTCTCTAAATATTTATTTTCTGCAGCTAAATCCCTTGAAACCTGCGTAATGGTTACTTCATCTCCCTGAAAAGAAAGTCCAGCTTTTTTATCTTTTTTATCAAACCAGCTAAATTCAGCCTGTTCATAGATCATTTTGACTTGAAGGACTTTACCTTCCCCTAACAAATGATCGACGAGGTCTAAGCGGCAACCGGATAATACACCAGATTGAAGAACAGCAAAGCCTGTTGCTTCAAAATCGAGCTGAGCGGCAATTTTAATGATAAATTTTTGAAAATAGGATTTAACGGAGTTTTTTGGAATTCGAATTTCATCTTTTTGTAAAAATGGCTTAACCATGTTGCCATTTATTTGTGAAACTCTATATAAGACAAAATCTACGATTAACCAGCCTGGGGTGTTTGAGATAGGTATTACTTCTTTGTCTTTTATTCGCCAAACCTTTCCATTATGCGATAATTTAAGCTTGTATGCAACACCAAATTCATCGCGATGGAAGGATAGATGCGGCTGTAAATAAGCAGGTTCTAATCTGACGAGAAAATCTTTTACCAGTATCCTTCTATCAATGGAAAAGGTTAAATAATAATTGTTTCTCATTAGCAGGGTAAGGAATTCGTCCAGTCGTCGGTTGACAAACTGGATGATTTTAGGTTGTGTTTCATCTTCCGCTAATAAATTTTCAAGTGATTTCACTTTCTTTTTAGGAGGAGAATATTTTTTCTCCAGCGTAGCAGGCAACAATTCGTTTATAATCTGAAACAGGCGACGCTGTATCTCACTGATTTCAATTTTGAAACTGACAACTGTTTCGGGAGTGGCTTTTTGTTTTACATGAGCCAGATTCCCCAATTTATCTCTGCTAACAACATAGGCATTTGGCAAAAATAAGCCTGGTAAGACTTCTGAGATATTGTAAACCATGTCTACATTTCCCTCCTTTTCCCTCATTTCGTTAAACATGTATCACCAACTTAAATAATTGTGAAATTTTTTGTGCCATGACTATGGCATGTTTATTAATGGCTTCCTTTGATAGTCCGGCTAAATGTGGATTTAAAACTACGTTTTGTGCTGTTTTTAGATATTGAAAAGAGGAGGGTAGCGAAGCAAGATCCAGCTCATTAAAAGATTGTTCTTCGTATTCAATAACATCTAGTGCAGCACCTTTAATTTTTCCTTCTTTTAAATGTCTGACCAGTCCATCTGTTTCTAAAACACCACCTCTGGCTGTATTAATAATAAATAATTCCTTTTTGAATTGATTCAAATAAGAATAATTGATAAAATATTTATTGGCTTCACTGAAGGGAATATGGATGGTTAAAATATCAGTTTCCTTGAAAAGAGTCTTTTCATCGACCTGTCTGATGTAAGAAGGAATTGAACTAAGAGGTAAAATATCACAGAATATCATATCCACTTCGAAGCCCGATAAACGTTGAGCTACGGCTCGGCCCATATTTCCAAAGCCTAAAATGCCCACTGTTTTCCCTTTTATTTCTATGCCATTGTTAGTTTTTCTTTCCCAGATATTCTGTCTTATCTCTCTGTCGGCTTTTCCAAGCTTATTCAATAACATTAGGATTAAGCCGATAGTGTGTTCTGCCACTGTATCTTTGCTTCCCTCTGGCGTGGTAAATATTTTAACACCATGTTTAGCAGCACATTCCTCGTCAATATGTTCAATACCCACTCCCAGTCTGCCTATAAACATTAAATGAACAGCAGCATTAAAAAATTCAGCGTCCAGTGTCCAGCGACTTCTTAGAATAATACCTTGGTAAATGGGAAGAGATGATTTTAATGCATCGAAAGAGGAAGTTACGTCCAGGGTAACCACAAATCCGTTCAGGGTTAAAAACTGTGTTAACAAGGGATCTGCATGATCCAGCAAAAGGATATGACCTGGTTTATGGTTCATTGATATTTTTAATTCCTGTTAAGATGTTTGATGATTTCTATAACCTTGTCTATTTCCTCCAGGGTGTTCAGGTGAGAAAAAGAAAATCGAACGGACACATATTGATTTTCTGGTTTAATAGCCCTTATTACATGAGAACCTGTGTCAGTCCCGGAAGAACAGGCACTCCCACCACTGATACTTATCCCTTCAATGTCAAGATTAAACAGAAGCATCATTAATTTGGGATTGGGAGGAAAACCAATATTAAGAATTTTAGGATGACTTTTTTGTATGGCAGGACCATTTAACTGAATTTCAGGAATCGTCTTTTTTAAGCCGTTATAAAGTTGAAGTTTTAATTTTTCAATATGACAAATTCTTTCTTTTTTTTCGCTCTCTGCTAAATCCAGCGCGAGAGACATGCCAATAATTCCTAACAAATTTTCAGTACCACCCCGCATATTTCTCTCCTGTGCACCACCATGCTGGAAAGGAGGAATCATGGTTTCATTCTTGATATAAGCAAAACCAATCCCTTTAGGACCATTAAACTTATGGGCTGACCCTGTAATAAAATGAAGGGGTATTGCTTGTAAATCAATATCATAAAATCCTATAGATTGCACTGTATCACTGTGGAAAAGAGCCCCATATTCCTGACAGAGGGAACCGACTTTTTCCCAATCTAAAAGGGTACCTGTTTCATTATTGCTATGCATCAGTGAAACGAGTATTTTTCCATAGATAGGGTCAGATAAATATTTTTCCAATGCTATAAAAGAAGGATTCCCTTCTTCATCAAGAGGTAAAAAAAGGACATTTAACCTCTGTTGTTTCTGGAAAATTTCAAGGGTATGCAAAACAGCGTGATGTTCACTTGGTGATGTAATGACTGTTTTAACACCAAGACCCATAATGGCTCCCTGAAGAATCATATTATTAGACTCTGTTGCTCCGGAAGTGAAAAAAATCTCAC
>Ga0214917_10004240_pt1 | contig 16079 bp, 31 predicted proteins | sample LL_1208_BB_MetaG_FD_177983 | JGI IMG/M metagenome (GOLD analysis project Ga0214917, IMG submission 177983) | Freshwater microbial communities from Lake Lanier, Atlanta, Georgia, United States - LL_1208_BB | ecosystem: Environmental > Aquatic > Freshwater > Lake | place: USA: Georgia | collected... | reverse complement strand
AGTCACAAAGCCTTCGACGGTGATGGATGTGTTGTTGTACACCGGCAACGGTGCAACACCAAGATCAATAACCGGGTTAAATTTTTCACCCGATTTGGTTTGGACCAAAAAAAGATCAGCGTCAGGTGGGCACGGCATTTTTGATGTAATCCGTGGCTCAAACCCACTAGCAAGTAATAACACAGCAGACGAAACGACCAACGCTCAATACGGCAGGATGTCGTCGTTTGATTCGGCAGGTTTCACCGTAATGGACGGCACTGCCGGATCTGCCCAAAATGATATTGTTAATGCCAATGGAGCTACCTATGTAGCCTGGACCTGGGACGCCGGCAGCTCCACCGTCACGAACACAGCAGGCTCCATCACTTCTAGTGTCAGGGCCAACGCGACGGCAGGGTTCAGTGTGGTCACGTACACAGTTGGAAATAACACTTCTCAAACCATCGGTCACGGTCTTGGTGTTGCCCCTCAGTTAATTATTGTCAAGGAGCGCAACCAAGCAAATAATTGGTTTGTTTATCACGCGAGCCTTGGAAATACAGCCTATCTGAGCCTTAATGCAACAAACGCAAGCTCAACTAGCGGTAATTTATGGAATAGCACGTCGCCAACGTCGACTCTATTTACCATTCGATCTGGTGGATCAGCACCTACTTACGACGGCAGGGATTGCGTGGCCTACTGCTTCGCCCCAGTAGTCGGGTACTCTTCTTTTGGCAGCTACACGGGCAACGGCAGCTCACAATTTGTATATCTAGGTTTCCGCCCGAAGTTTTGGATGCACAAACGCACCGATAGCACCGGTAGCTGGATGATGGTGGACGCCGTTCGCAGCTCTTACAATGTCGCCCAAGATCAACTCTACGCAAACCTTTCAAACGCAGATAGCCAGTATGGCGGTAGCGGGATTCTTGACTTTGTAAGCAACGGGGTTGTCTTAAGAAGCATTGGAGGCGATGTTAACGGCTCAAGCATTCCATACATTTATATCGCCTTCGCGGAGTCACCCTTCAATTACGCCCGCGCCAGGTGAGTAGTGAACAAGACTTCCACGGTCGGCTCAGTTAACCTACCAACACGGACCTAAACCCATGCCCTACGCACTCCCTGATGGCCGCACCCTCCCGATGGATGAACCATGGGAGTACCAGGACATCAATTATCCCAGCAACTGGCTGAGACTAAGCACTCAACTTGATCGTGATCGCCTCGGCATTGTCTGGATCGACGACCCCAAGCCCTACGACCAGCGCTTCTACTGGGGCTATGACGCTGACGGCGAGCTGATCCCCAAGGATCACACCCAGCTTGTCGAACAATGGGTCGCACAAACCCGCACCACCGCCAACACGCTGCTGTCGCCCACGGACTGGATCATCATCCGCGAAGCTGACAACGGCAAAGTGGCCGACCCAGTGCTGAAGACCTGGCGCGAGGAGATCCGCCTGGCTGCTGGCAGCAAAAAATACGAGATCGAGCACACAGCCGACACGGACGAGCTGGCCGCTTACATTACTGGGGCTGATTACCCTGTTTGGCCGCGTGACCCTTATAGCCCTGTTCCTGCTGAGCTTTCTGCTGCTGATGGGGTACAGCCTGCTGGCAATGGCGGGTTCGCAGGAACCTCCGATGCAGGACTGGATTGATGGCGGTCAAGAGTAAGGTTGGCGTTAAGTCAATCCAACGCATCCCAAATCCGCCCAAGAAAACACGGCAGGGGAACGGAAAACATTCTTTACCCAATCACGGTCGCAAATTGACTCGTGGTCAGGGACGGTAAGATCTAGACGTAGCTGCAGACGTGCGATGTCTGAGAATGGTTTTTGGCGGGGAGTCAAGCAAGAAACCATTGCAGGTATTGGCGTTGCCGCAACTGTTGCTTTAGCTTCTGGCATCTTTTACTTGGTCTATACCGTTCCGACCAAGCTTGATGATGTACTTCAAAATCAACTCAAATTTGAAGAAAAGATTGGAAAGATGGATGATCGTATCCTTGATCACGAGCAACGATTGATCAAGTTGGAAATCAGGCGATAGGCTGGTAGTAGACGCTATCTCGTCATGGATCCCACCACTGCTGCTGCCATTGCGATTGTGATCGCTGCTGGTTCTGAAATCATTGCTTTGCTGCCCATCAAAGAAAATTCTTGGGTGCAGCTTGTTATGAAGGCGCTGAAGATCCTGTTCCCAAAGCGTTGAACGCTGACGTTGTTTGGTTGTGGCGTTACGACAAGCGTGACTGGCGGCATCACCTACTGCGTGCTGCTCAACAAGCCAAGTTCCATGCAACTCTGACGCCACGACTGGATCGTGAAATTGAAAAGGTCAATCAGGTAATTGATCTTGAAATGGAGCGAAACAAACGTCAGCCTGTGATTAAGCACGAAGAGCCAACACCAGAGCAGACTGGAGACAGCCGCCTTCTGGGTGGTCCGATGTCCATCTCATCTCCTTGGAACGATGACGACCCAGAACCGCCTTCGGCTAGTTGATCTGTTCAAGTATTACAAGGAGCTGCCGCATCAAACGGCGGCAATCTTTGAGTTGGAATCTGCCATTCTCAAGGCAAAGCCTGGCATCTTGAATAGGGATCAGCTTTGGTTCAAGACCTGGAGTCAGGCTGGTAAGCAGGACAAGTTTGACAACAACTGGGATGGTGTTTGCGCTGCTGCCAAAAAGGCTGGCGCGAAGTTCCCTGAGCTTGTTGCTGCGCAGTGGGCACTGGAATCTGGTTATGGCAAGCACGTATCAGGTGAACACAATTACTTTGGGTTGAAGGGTAACGGCACTACACGGAACACCAAGGAGTACATCAACGGCAAGTGGATCACAATTCAAGATACGTTCCTTGATTTCCCTGATCTTGAGACGTGCGTGTATTACTTGGTTGAGCGGTGGTATAAGGACTATCACATCTACAAGGGTTGCAATAACGCATCTGATCGTGAGGATGCTGCGCGTTGGCTGGTTCAAGATGGTTATGCCACTGACCCGACCTATGCCGACAAGTTGATCAAACTGATGAATCAGCACGTGCAGGGCAAGCCAGTAGGCGACAAGTTCACACCTGACAAGCCATTCAACTTCAAGGTGACGCCCAATATCACCTATGGGGAGTTGGCTTTGTTTGATGAGAAGCGTCGCTTTCAGGTGCAGGCGCAGTGTGATACCGCTGTTGAGCTGTGCAAATACCTAGAAAACGTGCGCAATCACTTTGGTGGCAAGCCGATCATCATCACCTCTGGCTATCGCCCGCCGGCAGTGAACAAGCAAGTTGGTGGTGCCAGCAACAGCGAACATCTGTACAACATGACTGGCGTTGGCGCCGTTGACTTTTACGTCAAGGACGTGGACATCTATGAGGTGCAAGAGTACTGTGATCGGACTTGGCCGTATTCGTTGGGGTATGGCGCAACCAAGGGGTTCGTCCACCTCGGCATGCGGCTAGGTCGTCCACGCGTACGTTGGGATTACTGAGTGTCTGTTCTTTGTGACTGGCAGATTCGCTCTCTGTGCGAGGGCGGTGGAATGATTGTGCCGTTCGACTTGGAGCTGCTGAACCCCGCGTCAATTGACGTGCTGCTGGGTGATCACCTGATGATTGAATCGCCAGTCGACATGACCATGCAGTTGCTCAGCTTGGAGGGGTACAGCGCACAGGATCCCTACTGGTTGCGCCCTGGTGAATTTGTACTGGCTGAAACCCGCGAGACTTTTGATATACCCGATCACATCAGCGGGCAGTTTGCATTGAAGAGCAGCAGGGCACGGGAGGGTTATTCCCACATGCTGGCCGGCTGGATCGATCCGGGTTGGCACGGTTCAAAGCTGACACTGGAGTTGCAAAACGCACGCAAAATGCATTCGCTGCCGTTGTATCCGGGACTCAAAATTGGACAGATAATCTTCTTTGAAATGAGTCAAAAACCACTCAAAAGTTACGCCGAAGTTGGGCACTACAACAACGACGCAAAAGTATCAGCTTCTAAAGTAAGTCCTTGAACTGGTACATCCAGCGCCAGATTGCAATCTCTCGATCTTGTGTATAAAAATTTTGCTCTCTATACCAAAGGGTCCATTCTGTTGCTCCTTTGGATCCATTGCAGCGCAAGCATGCTGGCACTAGGTTTTCTATTACAGTTTGTCCACCACGATGTCGTGGAATGATGTGGTCTAACGATTGTGCGTGTTCATCGCAATAGGCACATTTACCACAGAAAGCATCAAAAATTTTTAATCTAAATCGCGCTCTTGTTTCTCTCTTTGGAATCAGACTTGTCTCGTCGATCCAAGAGTGCATGGCGCTCCTCCGTTTGCATAAATCGTAGAGAAGATCGCAGTCGAAAGGAAGAAGAAATCCAGTGGGTCCACCGGCTTTTTCACGTGACGGCCATGGTGCTGTTTGGGTACGCTTTGGCGTCGACGGTTATTGGCGTGCGTGGTTTCTAAAGCAAAGTACGGTGTTTTACCTTCCTACCTGCTTTGATACAGAGAGTATGGCAGTATCCGCTGCTCAGACCGCTTATGGACTGGCATCCGATTGAACGCACTCAGGAGAGTCAGTTCTCTGAGATCGCTACGGCCAAGATGCTTGAGGAATGGCTGAGGCAGGGAGATATCAAAGGGATATACAACGCCGCGCTTCTGCTCAACACCATGCTGCATCAGCAGCGGACGATCACCAAATGGCTAGCTGGTGAAGCTGCTCGCAATCTTGGACGCCCTGACCTTGAGGATGACATCCTCCAGAAGTCAATCATTCAGACGGGGTAGGCACCATTCTGGCCAGCAGGTGATCAATGTAGATCTCAGCCTGCCAGAGGTCATCCGAGTAACGACACAAGCCACCGGCGCAGCTTCTGTAAAGGATGTGCGGACCGTCTTCCAGCACGTCGATATACGCGCCATTCGGCTTCGAGATCACCTGCGAAACGCGCCAGTTCCGGTGAATCGTCATCGTCGTCCTCGTCATCATCGTCGTACTCCTCATCATCGGGAGTTGCTTCGACAATTTCAAGCAGACGTAATCCCCAACACTTCAAATCTGCAATACCTTCGCGGCAGCGCATCAAATTATCAGACGGCATCTCACCGTTCTGCATGATCTTGGCGCAAGCGTTATCCACCCATTCCTGATGTGAATCGCACATCCAGAGCAGGATCTTGATGTGTCCTTCCGTGAATTCGAAGTCGGCGTTGGGAGCAGCCATCACGGGAACCCATCTGCCATGACGGTAGCGGGGCATACGATCAAAAGCCTTCATCAACCCTTGAAGTACTTGGTGAACAAACCTGTATAAACACTGTGCATCTTGTGGCTCGGCTTGTCGCGACCATCAATGACGTACAGCGCATCAAGGATGTACTGGCGGTTGTCCATTACATCGAAGTCCTCAGCACCAGGTTTGCGTGGTTGCGTTTCCAGCAACGTTGCACACAAAAGCGCCAATTTCTTAACGCTAAATTTGTTTTTCATCAATCGTTGATGTCAATAGTGAGTTGTGCGTAATAACGCTTACGGGCGTAAGCCAACATCAATTCACGATCAATTGCTGGATTTTTGTGAATTGGCGGTGGTGGCGGCACCAGTGGTTTGAATTTGTCAGGCACGTATGCCCTGTTGTTCAGCATGGATCAAGTCTTCGGTGGAGCAGCAATGATTTTGCGTCCTTCTCCGATGTCAATGTTGGTGGCACACGGATGCCGATTTTGTAGGATCCGCTCCGCGTCCTTCTTGTTGATAGCACGTAAGCAACCACGCAACCGACGCTCGCCAGGCATAACCAGTTCGTAGTCGAACATACGTGCATTAGGTGCGACGCAATAGGAGATGCCTGGTCCGCAATTCGGCTCGACATGCTCAGGAAATAGAGCAGCAAAGTCCATCAGAACATTGGAACGTCATTCACTCCGGCTTCAGGCTTCTTAGCCCAAACGGTGCCACTGGTGTATTCGGTGCCGGTGGTGGAACAACGATCCCATGCTGAGATGGCCAGCTTGATCACGGTCTTGCCACCGTAACCTTCTTCGCCGGGGTGGGCAGTCAGGTATTCGGCAAGCTTCATGGCTTCAGACAGTTCCAGCTCAATGGTGCCGGTCTTGTCAGGAGCCTTGTCGCTCTTCTTTTGTTTCACTTGGAACAGTGAAAACTTGGCGTCAAACGCCGATTCAAAGTTGCTCATCTTGAGACTCAAGGATTGCGTAGTGAGATTTGATGATCTCGTTGGCGAGAGAAGAAACAGTGACCCTTGAAGCACTGTTGTAACGAAGCGCGACTTCACGCTCCATCATTTGCAATGCTTCAGGGTCAAGGAGTACTTGCACCCGCATTTTGTTTCCTGCGGGGGTAGCCATCACTGCTTCAGGTTGGGTTTGCCTTTCAGCTCATCAATGCAGCTCAGGAGCTGATCAATGGTCATCTGGGCAAGTTTACTGCCGCTGCCCTCCAGATCCCATTTGGTTGCCTTGTCGGCGATCCAAGCGATCTGCTGGGTGCGATCAAGCTTTGACTGAATCAGATCAACGCATTGATCAATGGCGCTCTGCTTGATGTTGGCTTCGCTGTCGGCGGACGGCGACAACTTGGTCGGCTCAGGATCCTTCTTGCGCTGCTTGGGTGCAGGCTTTGGGGTGTCCTGTTGCAGTTGAATCTCAGGTTGAGTCTCAACTGATTCAGATGAAGCTGAAACCTCCTCACGTGCCCACAGCTCATACGCCAGCGAGAAGAACGCAGCGGCAGCAGAGCACAGTGCTCGGCGGTGGGAATCGGTGAAGTTGCGGGCGCTGATCTTGTCGTATGCAATGGCGTTGTTGCGTGCATCCGTGATCGGGAACGGCCAGATCGGGGTGCTGCAGTTGCCATTGACAAACTGAATGCACAGGTAGCCAGTGCCGTCAGGTGCCCGATGGACGAAGCAAGAATCGTCAGCAGCGATCAGTTCAGGCAACCAGCCATTGGCGTGCTGGTTGATCAACTGCATCACCTTTGACCAGGGGATGTAATCGGCGGCGAAGGAGCCAGTCCCTTTCTGCTTGACGTCAGAAAGAGTGATGACTCCCGCCAGGTTGGGATAGACGGGAGTGCTGGTCATCAGGCGTTCGCCTCGACCTCTTCAATGCCCTGCTCCAGGATCTGACGCATGGCGACAGCGGCGGGCAGGTTGTGCTTCTTGGCAACGAATTTGATGCGGGCATACAGCTCAGGGTCGAGCTGAAGCATCACGGTTTTGAGGGTGGAGGCTTTGGCGGTCAGTTGGATGGCCATGGGAAATGGCTTGAGTACCTGAACACCATACCCACTTTGTCAAGGTTGGGTTGCGTCTCAAAAAAGTCTGTTGGGAATGTGTTCGTTAGCACATTGCTAGCGATTGCCACCAGACACTTTCTGCTATGGTCTGCGAGCAATTTTTGCAATTTGCCAAGATCTGCAAGCAAATGCCAAAGCCGATTTACCTGCGTTTACCGGACTCAGTCCATCAAAACTTGCTCACCAAAAAGCCGGAATCCCTTTCCCTGACAGCGTTTTGCGCCTTGCTGCTGGAGAAAGCAGTTGACACGCCTGCTACGCTGGCGGAGCGAGCGGAAGCGAGCGTAGCCTCTACTTCTTCTAATAGTAGTATTACCATTAATCTAGAAGAAGAATTTAACTCTAATAATATTAAGAGTAAGGCTGTTAATTCGCTAACGAAAACGAAAAAAGCGTCTCGTAAGCGTCCTGAATACTGCGCTGAGTTTGATCAGTTTTGGCGTTTGTACCAGTCCGCTCCTGACCGTGTTTCGTCTCAAACCAAGCCGAAGGCGTACGAGGAGTGGAAGGCGATCACCAAGGAGGATGGCGCTGAGAGGCTCCTAGAAGCCGCTAGAAGGGCGATTGAGGAGCAGAAGCGCAAGAAGAGTGCCGACGAGTTCGTGGGGAGCCTTCCTGACCTGTTTCGGTGGCTTCGGGATGGCAAGTACGAGGTGTACCTCGAAGAGCACAAGCCTCAGCGTGCTGGCCGGTGGTGGGACGAAGGCAACCGCTGCTGGGTTGAGGACTGATCCTTGTTCACCTATCTCACCTGAGTCTCACCATGAAACTGTTCGCACCTGAGCATGCCGGCAAGCACGTCTGGCAGGTCGCTGATGCCAAAACCCGCTCTGTCAGCTACACGGCCAACAACAGCACCTCACCACCGCCTGATGCCGTCCACGGCCATCCCTTGGGCAGATACGACAGCGATGGGCTGTACTGGACGTTCGTGCCAATGGCCGGCGAGGAAGATCCCCGATCACCGCGTTCTGGCCGCTTCAGCAAACACCCCTTAGCCGAAGAGGAGCAGCGCAAGGCTGTGAAGGAAAAGGTTTGGGGTCGTCTGGACTCGTTTGGTTCTTACAAGGAGACGGAGTTTTGAGCAAGAACTTAATCCGCCTTTCTTCAGGTGATTACAGAAAATGCCTTGAAGAGGCACAACGCAGACAGTCCAATCGAACCAATGCCGGTTCAGTTGATCTTGCACCCAAAGATCTTGATCCCTTGAAGTTGAACAACATTGGCATCTTTGGTGAAGTTGCTCTTCATCGATACCTTGGCGTAAATGTTGATTGGTTTGAACTCGGCGATAACAGCACCACTGGAATCAGTGATGTTTTAAATTTCATTGAAGTGCGTTCCACAACTCCCAAACATTTTTCACCCTTGGGAACTGAACTGGACTTAAGGGAAAGTGACCTAAGGTCTTCCAAGCACAAGAAAACATTTACTTCTGCTTGGGTAAAAGTTGTTGTCTCAATCCATCCAGTTGAGCCACCAATTTGCGAAATCGTTGGCTGGTCGATGGGTTGCAAAATAATCCTTAACAACAAACTTGTATCTCGCAGGAAAGGCAATGGTAAATGCATTTACTGTCCAGACAGTCAATTAGACGTTGTGCCCTCTCCTGATGCGTTTATCGAGCAAGTTGCTCGTTTCCATAAAATTGCTTCTCAGTGCTATGAAACCCAGTTTTGACAAAACAGCAGCAATGAAAATTCTTCGTGATGGGATTGCCAAGGGTTATTGGACTTTGCAAGATCTAGACGAGCCACCGCCAAATACCAAAGCAAACCTTGCCGACTTTCGCCGTCACCCCATGGCTGCAAACTTCAAGGGTGAATTCCCTGCCTACAGGAACCTGTTACGTGAGTCTAGTGATTCGGAAGACATTCCTGAGGATGATTTCATCCTGTGATCTTCGTTACCATCCCAGAAAGCAGTAGTGACTTCGTGCCTCTGCAGCGTCTGCCACTCATACAGCGCAATCCTGTAGGGCAGCCACGCTACTACTGGAATGAACGGCGTCCTGACCTGCGCTACAGCAGCATCACCTCGATCCTGTCTGCAACGCAGTCAGAAGCTACCAAGATGGCGCTCAGGCGCTGGAAGGCAAAGATCCTTGCAGAAGGTGGTGATCCTGATGAAACCCGTGATCAAGCCGCAAAGCGTGGCTCCCAGATCCATGACTGGTTTGAGCAATTCTTAAATCGAGAATCACCTGAGATTCCTGAACACATTGCTCCTTGGTGCGAGAACATCCTTAAAGCTCCGCTCTGGAAACACCTCGATCACGTTGTCTGCACCGAGCATCAGGTCTGCAGCGATGAAGGGTTAGTACCATTTGCTGGTACTTTGGACGCTCTCGTCAAGCTGAACGGTGAGTTCTGCCTGCTGGATCTGAAGACCAAGGCTCCGGGCAAGGCGAAGCCAACCAAGCAGATCAGTGACGAGGCGATGACCCAGATGCAGGCGTACCGTCTCTGTCTGGCTGAAAACTACGGCATTCAGGTGCAGCGTTTCATTGCCCTGTACGCCTTCCCTGATCAGCCGGCTTTCCCTGTTGCAGCCGCAGGCAAAGACCTTTTGCGCCATGAGACTCATTGGACTCAACGAATTACCGCTTTCAGCATGCTGAACCCTTGACGCCTACGGGCAGTCGTGTACAGTATGTGGGTGCCAAGGACGGCTTCCCAATCGTCGCCTCTCTCAACGGCACTCCAATCGCCAAGATCACTCAGGACTTCGGTGGCTACGCCCTCTGGCTGGCTGACCGCGAACTGCCGTTCATGGCTAATTACAAACGCACCTTCACGTCAGTTTCTGACGCCAAATCATTCCTTGAAATCAGCCTCCTATGAACACCAAACGCTTTTACTTCGAAATCCCCGGTCACAACGTCATTGATTACGTCGAGGCGTACAGCTTCGTAGATGCCAAGGCGCGTGTCTTTGCTGAATACAGCCAGTTCTGGAATTACATCGTTTGGCACAACACCAAAGATCCTGAACCGACTGAAGACACTACTGAACTGCAAGAAAAATGCGCCCGTTTGTTTTTCTGACCTTTGCTCTTGTCTTCTCTGCTTTCCTGCAACTTCACCAATCGACTACAGATGGACAGTTATCAACGCAATGCCGAAACGTTGTTGAACGAGTTAGCCCAACTCAAGTACGAACAGCGTGCTATTGAACTCCGAATCAAAGATGTCCAAGCCAAACTCACCGTTCATGTCGCTGCTGGTGATATGGAGCATTTGGCGGGCGAGTCTGAAAACACCTACAAGTACGACAACATCAACTACGTCTTCTCCGCTGGACGCGTCACCTACGACTACAGCAATTGTGAAGATGTGACTGCTGCAGCCGACAACCTTAAAGAATTGCAATCAACTGCAGTCGCCTTAGGTCGTGCTGTGCAGAAGGTTGGCACTCCTTTCTGGACGGTGCGGGCATGACACCATTTGGTTCTTTGGTGCGGCGAGTAAGTATGGCTATTTGCTATGCAAAAGAACGCAACGAAACTGGTTCACGCGCTGCTATTCGCGAGGTAGCAACTTGGTTGCGGGAGTATGGCGGATGGAATCAATCTACCGTCGCTGACGTATTGGAAAAGGAGTTGGATGAATGACTGAACTTGATGTTGTTGATCAACTCGCTGCTGCTATTCAAAGTCAGCACACTTGGGATCCCAAAGAACGCTTTCGCCTTCAAGCCAGAGCAGCCATGGACAAACTTGCTGACATCCTTGAAGCGGCAATGAACAACCCTGACGACCCTTTCATCCCTGACGGCGCCACCGTCGTCAATGCCATTCGCCTGATCGCTCGTACACCGTCTGAATACCTGTTTTGACCATTGGCTCAAGGTAAGAAAAACACCCGCTCCTGCATCATCTGCGGCACCTCCTTCACACCACAAATCATCAGCAAAGATCGACTCTCCAACCGTCGTACCTGCTCAATGGAATGCCGTGGTATCTACTACGGGCGTGTCCGTAAATCTTGGACAGATGATGAAATCGCATTGCTGCATGAATTTGCAGAATCAATGCCATCTGATCAGTTCATTCGTGTGTTCAATGCACAAAACACTAGCAATGGCAGACCTAAGCGTTCAGCAGTTTCAATTCGCCTCAAACTTAATGACCTGAACATTTCCCTTGAACCGAAATACCGTTACCTGACCGCCAGTGGCTTCTCTCGCGTTCTTGGTATCTCCAACGATGCGGTTCGTTACTGGCTCCAGATCGGTTTAAAAGGCACCAAAAACCGCGACGTACCGCGTTCACCCGTCTACATCAAAACTGAAGACCTCTGTGAGTTCGCACGCGCCAATCCACGCTTCTTTGGTGGCATCCCGCGTATTCAATTGTTCCTTGCCATTGAAGACGCTGACCTTACCGACTACATCGTCAGAAATTTCCCCAAACGCAACACCTGCATCAGAAAGCCGATGAAGGTGCGTTGCATTGAAACTGGAAAAATCTACGAGTCACAATCAGCCGCTGCAAAGGCGATGTTCGTCAACCGCAGCATCATCTCCCGCTCCGTACGCCGTGGTCACGCGGCCAATGGCTACCACTTTGAAAAGATCAACCTATGAACACCAAATGCCCTGAATGCTCCGGCGATAACTTCAAAGTTATCAAGACCTACCCTTGCGAACATCACACCTTGCGGCACCTTAAATGCCGTTCATGCGGCACGAATCTGTTCACGCATGAGTACATCATGAAACAGGAGGAATACAGTTGGCAGCGCGTCAACAACACCTACAAGCTTCGGCTCAAGGTATGAACCAGTGCTATTCCTGGAAAACCGTTGGCATCCCAGCACCACAAGGCAGCAAGCGGCATGTCGGCTTGGGTCGCATGATCGAGTCCTGCAAGGCGCTCAAACCTTGGCGTGAAATGATCATCACTGATGCCAAGAAGCTGGGTATCGAGGCGCCTCTCGACACACCCGTTGGCGTCTCCTTGGTGTTCTGCTTCCCTAGACCCAAGAATCACTTCAACAAAAAGGGCGAGCTGCTAGGCAAAGCACCGAAGCACAAGATGACTCGCCCTGACCTCGACAAGCTCACCAGGGCTGTGCTGGACAGCCTCGTGTACGCCGGCGTGATCAAGGATGATTCACTGGTCTACAACATCTCTGCGCACAAGCGGTTCTGCGTCGGCAAGGAGGAACCCGGCGTCCTGATCACCGTCATGGACAGCAGTGACCTCCCCTTCCGACCTTGACGTGTTATGATTTACCTGCGATTGGATCGCCCTGAGCTGAGGCAGTGGCTTCACCGGGGCGATTTTTTTATGCTGTGCTCATGCAGGAGCAGTCATGGAAATCTCAATTGAGTTTGATGCTGAGACCATCATTGGGAAGCTGACAGAGCTACGGAAGGTACAACTGCCGATGGCAGCATCAATCGCGCTGAATCAGACGGCATTCAAGATTCGCGAGGAGCTGCAAGCAGGCGCAAAGGCAACATTCAGCGATCCTGTTCCTTTTACGTTGAATGCATTCCTGTACAAAAAGGCAACGCCAGAGAACCTGCAGGCGGTTGTTTTCATCAGGGATGATGCGCCAAAAGGCAACCCACCTTCTAGGTATCTCGCGCCTCACATCTACGGTGGTTTGGCGTATAGAACGCGTTTTCAAAAGTCACTTTCGCGCACGCCTGATCCTGCGCCCTCGGCAATGGGTGGTGCAATTCTTGCGCCGAATCGGATTATGGCTCCCACGCAATCACCACGTGGCGTCAGTTTTACCAGTCGCGGCAAGATGACCCCTGGTCAATACGAACAAATCAATACGTACATCCAAAACACTGATTCAACGCGTACAGCTAGGACTGGTCGAAGGACTGCTCGTGCTGCTGGTACGCGTTACTTCTACATGAATCAGTCAATGGTGGATGAACGCAGGAACCTGCGGAATAACAAGCCGGGCATCTTCATGGTGCGTGGTGGCAAGTATCCGCTGATGCGTGTGATGACAGAGATTGCGCTGCCAACGTATAGCTCCAAGTTTCGTTTCTTCGAGATCGGGACACGTACAGCGACGGAGGAGTTTCCGCGTTTGTTCTCGCAGCAAAAATTCCTCTAAGTTCTTGCGAGGGGTCGGTTTAAGGGGCGAAGTTCCTGCGGGGGGTCGGTTTAAGAAAAACCCGAAGTTCTTGCAAGGGGTCGGTTTATGTCAGTACCGGATTGAGGTCGGTTTAGTATTATTATTACCCACACAGTTGGTATTACTAATGCAAACGCAATCGCAATCTGAGGCTAATTGTAATTAGCTTGCAATCGTAAGTGCAGCGAATAACAATTACGCACAAATATGTCTACAGCAAATAACAATTAACTGCAAATAATATTGCAAACAATAACAAATAATCTGCAAATATTTGCGCAAACAAATAACAATTACACGCAAATAAAAGTGCAAATTAATTGTTATTAACAATTAGCAAGGGCGCAGCAATCCGCTCACCCCTCGCAGACACGTCTCATTTTGAGACTGCCTCGGGGCTCTCCTTATATATGGGGCGCAACGGGGCGCCCTTTGCCAAGGTGCCCCCTGACCCTGCCTCCGAGGGCACGTGCACAACAACGCGCCACCCGCTGAAACCGTCTGCCCCCGTGCACGCAAAAGCCCAAGGGGTGCCCGCTACTGATCAGCCGCGCTAATGCTTTTGCCCGTTTGGTAGCGGTGCGATACCGTTTTCCCTTTTCACCCCTACCCATAGGCGCTACATTCCCCATAGGCGACCTTTCGCCTTCCAATCGCACCCTTAACCATGTTTCAGCTCACCCGCTATCAGGGCGCCACAGCCGGCCACGTGCCCGTAGGTCGCCCCCGCCCATGGGCAGACGCCCTCCGGCTCCTGCAGTATGCAAACCAGGTGAACGGCGACGTTTGGTCTTACAAGCTCGCTTGCGTCACCCCTGAGCTCCCCCGCTTTTGAGCTCACCCCTCACCCCTTCCAATCGCACCCCCTGCCATGTATCCCTACTACCTAGAGCCTGACGACAACGACGACGACAACGACCCCAAAGCTCAGTGGGGCGCTGAGGTGGACTTTGAGCCCGCCCCCGACCGCGTCCCATATAACGGCGCCGTCAAGCGGAGCAAAACCGGCACCCTTTGGATGTTTTGGATGCCTCAGGGCGCCAACTATCGCGATCAGTACGACGATCTAGTCGGCTGGTACCAGGTGCCCCTTTTGTCTGAGGTAGAGGATTGGACGTTTAACAGCGTCTGCCCGACCCCTTGCGACGACGACCTAGAACCGGATCACCCGGACTCATGGCTCAGCCTCCTAGGTCTCGTGTGACCCATCCCTTCCAATCGCAACCACACCATGCAAACCGTTCTACTTTTCAAGGCTCCCAACGACCGCAACGGCAACCCCTGCCGCGTCTTTGCCTCCTTTGACGGTTACGGGCGGATCGTTGGCGCATGGGATGAGGGATATAGCGGGCACCATGCCGTGCCCCCTGAGCTCCGCCCCATAGCCGCCAATTGCCACGCCATAGCCGTTAGCCAAGCCACCTACCGGGCTCTCCTGAGGCAAGGGCGGCAGGCTCTTACCTTTTCCCCCGTTTGATCCCCCGCCCCTGGCTTTTGCTGGGGGCTTTTCCAATCGCACCCCTTCCAATGCTCAAAACCTTGCGTTTTGCCCTCACTGAAAAGTCCGGCAACATTAAAACCGGTCCAATCCCGGTCTCAGTCTCAAGCCGCGTTACCTGCCCCACCACGTGCCCCTTCCTTAAGGGCGGCGGCTGTTATGCGGCGGCAGGCTATTACACGCGTCTCCATTGGGACGCCGTCACCCGTGGTGACCGTGGGGAACCCCTCGCTGGCTTCCTTGCCCGGATCCGTGCCCTCCCCGAGGGTCAGCTATGGCGCCATAACGTCTCGGGCGACCTAGTGGCAACGGGCGGCAGGCTTTCCCGCCGCTTCCTTGACGCCCTCACAAAAGCCAATCAGGGGCGCCGTGGTTTCACGTATACCCATCACCTGACCGAGGTGGGGGAGAATGCCCGCCTCCTACGTCGCGCCAATCGGGGCGGCTTCCGTGTCAACGTCTCCACTGAAAGCGAACGGGCGGCAGATGCTGCTATCGCTCAAGGGCTCCCGGCTGTAATGGCTGTGCCCTCAAACGAGACGCGCACCACGTGGCGCACCCCTGAAAGTAACCGCGTCCTGGTTTGTCCCGCCCAACGCTCGGACACCCGGCAGTGTGCGGACTGTGCTCTCTGCCATACCAGGGGGCGACGCGTGATCATTGCCTTTTTGGCGCATGGCACAGGCAAGACAAAAGCCAACGCGGTGATTCAAGCCGCCACGTAACGCGCCCCTGCCCCACCCCTCACCCGCCCCCGCTAGGGGGCTTTTTAATGCCCTGCCCTCAGTTGACGCTGGGGGCTTTTGTTTGTGCGCCTACGTTTGCCACGCCTAGAAGCCCCTGCAGCGCCCCTCACCCGTAGCGCGTGGGGGATACGTGCTCGCTCCTAGGGGCAGGTTGCAGGGCATTCTCGCAGGGCTCAGGGCACGCTACATGTAGCGTCTGGCGGGATGGGGGACGCTAGGAAGCTAATTGTTAATTGTAATTAGCTTGCAATCCTAGGTTGCAGTTAATTGTTTGCAGTTGCAGATACAATTGCAGCTAATTGTTTGCAGTTGCAATCGTACTTGGGGGCAATTGTTATACCCTATATCTGAGGGGGTTCGGCACACCTTGGGGGCAAACATGGGTCCTTCCTGGGTGGTCGTTCTCGGGTAATTTCGAAC
>Ga0214917_10004238_pt1 | contig 16085 bp, 13 predicted proteins | sample LL_1208_BB_MetaG_FD_177983 | JGI IMG/M metagenome (GOLD analysis project Ga0214917, IMG submission 177983) | Freshwater microbial communities from Lake Lanier, Atlanta, Georgia, United States - LL_1208_BB | ecosystem: Environmental > Aquatic > Freshwater > Lake | place: USA: Georgia | collected... | reverse complement strand
GTGCTCTCGAGGGTTACAACAATCTTCAACTAAGACCAGGCGAAGAGACCGACTTCTTGAGATTTTGGAGTGCAAATTATTCCGGAATGCAACTCCCCGAAGTTGCAATCGTTGTCGTAGTAATGCTTGCGGCTATCTCAATCATTCATCTCATCGTTTCAGCAGCTGACGAGGGAGAGCTTGATAGCGAATTGAGCGACCTCGTTCTGGAAGCACAGCTTCAGTTTGCAAAGAGCCGGGCAGTAACTCCTCAGGAACTTTCCGACTCGATGAGTAGAGCAGCACTACTCCTCAGTGATGCTACGACAACGGCGGCCAAGTCATTAGGGAATATCTCGGAATTGTCAGAGCAAATGTCAGGAGCTGCGACGACTCTCTCATACGTGTCCGATTCACTTACCACATCTGCCCAGCAGATCTCTTCTGCAGTTCAGCCACTCGTTGCTCTTCCTCGAACTGTACAAGAGGCTGTACAAGGTCTTCAGGGCCTACCAGCCCAATTGACAGAGGTCCAGTCACAGATCGAAGCCTCGACTGCAAATCTTGCGAGAGCGGCTGAAGCTACGCACTCGATCGGACAGTCTCATGACCTCGTGGCTGGCCAGTCCCAAAAACTTCTCGACGGGCTTCGAGATCTAAACAGCAGAACATCCCAGTCACTTGACGCGATTTCAAGGGCAGCTGTGACGATTCAGGAGCTCTTTACATACGTCGAATCACAGCAGCCTTCAGTGGTAATCATGGGCACACTCGTCGAGGATATGAAGCTCGTTTACAGCTCCATGAACGTCATCGCGGAGGAGTTTAAAGCTGCTGCCGATTCATTCCATCGTGCAAATGAAGAAAATCGAAGGGGTTGATTGTCGTCCATGTCACGCAATCGATCAAACATCAGCCTTGCCGGATGGCTTTTTGCCGACTTAGCTCTTGTCCTATTCGTGATTTTTTTACCATCGAGTGTTTCTGGCGAAGATATCAATAGAGAGCAAAGTGACGCGACTTTGCCACCAACCACGACTACTACGTTGCCTGCAGTGCAGCCCGACAGGCGAGGCGTCGTACCGGAGCCGATTGAGATACGAGTCAAGCTCGAAGGCAGCCCGCCCACACGAGATGCAGTCACCACTGCTCTCGAAGCAGGTCTACGCGACAGTTCAATATCTTCGGAAATCAAGTTCGGCGTGATTCAAGTTCTGGCCGGTATCCGCGGTGACGACACCGTTGGGAGTCGTAACAGTGCAGCTCGACGCGCTGCCGAGATTGCAAGTCTCCTTACGTCAATTGCAGATTCAGACTCTGCAGATGGGGGTCGACTGAAGCCCTGGCTTTACACACTCTCAGGTAGTGATGCGAGTCTTCAATATCCAGAAATCAAGATGCGCCTTTTCCCCGATAACGAATAGAAATCAGTCGACCCTCACTAGATCTTTGGAGGAACGCAAGTTCTACAACGGTCACGCTTCCGTTGGACGGTGTACTCCAGCCCAGACTCGATTGGGGCGCTCACGCCGTTTCGGTCGACAACTTGCTGCCGACCCTCAAGAAACTTCTCACATCTGACGTCGTAGTGATACTTACGTCCGCCGGCAGAGAAGTAGACAGTTCGCGATCCCTTCGCTCTACAGATCGAGCAAGTCGATGCAGTCAATCCATGGATGCAGTCATTAGCCGTCACTGAAGATCCTTTCGACTAGAAACGATTACTCGTTACACACCAAGAGATTGACGCAAAGTACAGCGGAGTCAACGGCGATATTCCAGATTCCTTCATCTATTCCCGACGACGCCAGCGTATTGATACCTATCAACTCTCCCCTGCTATTCACCAATGGACCACCCGAGTTTCCACGATTGAGCGTTGCGGATGTGTAGTTCCAGTACTCATCAAGCACGTATCCGATGTACCCGAATGACACGTACCGATCGAGCGTCACACCGAGCTCCGAATCAAGTGGGTTGCCTATGGCCATCGTCCACCAACCTCGTTTTGCAAACACCTTACTCTCCTTCAAAACAGGTATGTACATATCAACCTCAATGAGGGCAAGGTCATTCTCCGGGTCTGCCCGAACGATTTCGCCTCTAATTTTCCGGTCGAGAGTCTCACCGAATCTAATAGTGATACCTATCTCATCCTCCCAACACTTGTCAACTACGTGGTAGTTGGTGACGAGAACTGACTTCGCATCGTCGCCTTCGGGAATGATGTCTAAAGCGAAACCAGTTCCTCCCCCATCCCCACATACGACATCAACAACTGAATCTCCAACGATTGAGATAAGCGAATCAACATTGTCAGGGGCTTCGAAAAGATTCGCGTCTGAGTTCGGCGATACTTCGCCCGATACAGAAGAGGCCTCCTTGACTGCCGCCGAATTCAGTTTTTCTTCAAAGCGCGATTCGAGAATCGAGATCCGATGATTTGACCGGTCGAGCTGAATTACCAATCCAGAAATGACAATCAGCAGAATCACAAGCAGAGATTCAAGAATCACAACCGCCTTACGCGAGATACCACGATCTTGATCTTCCACTTCATCAAGGTTTGCTGGACTGGGTGGCTCAAATCGTTCTGTCATGTACCACAAAATACTTAGTGGGTGTCATGCAGCTGCGGACTCGAACGAGGGACCTCCATCATGTCGAGACTCCACGTAGTCAATGTGCTAGTTGCTGGAGATAACTGGTTTCTGGCGCCTGCTCGAAGGCGCCCAGGTAACCAACGCACCCAGAAACTAGCTTTTGACCATGCCCCAAGCACTCGGCGAGCGAGCGTGGGTCTTCGTCATGAAGAGCGATGCTGAACGGTCCTGGGCAGCCAACCGGGGTTACGACGATCACGCCGGGGTGTACTACTCATACGACTCCAACGTTGGCAACTGCAAGCAGGTATCCGTTGGAGATCTCATCGTGGTTCGTGAAGACGACCACGTGGCCGGATGGGGCTTCATCGAATACATCGAGGTCACCGAGAACTCTCCTAAAGAAATCACCCGCTGCCCCAACTGCAGAAAGACCAATTTCTCGCGGAGAAAGAAGATCACCCCGGCCAACAAGTGCTCCGCCTGTGACTTCGAGTTCGAGGACTACCAGGCTCTCGTCACACACGAGACAGTCACCGCGTACCGTGCCTACTATGCGAACACATGGACCGAAGCCGCGCGACCAGTACACCGCAAGGACTTAGAAATCGTCATCAAGTCCCGCGACACATTCAACGCAATTCGTCCACTTGACAGAGACAAGCTTCCGAGTTTTCTCGAGCGAATCTCAGGGCGAGATGTAGACCTACGGGTCGACATCGACGACAAGCAAGTCGAGGTCATTCTGGGTGGGCATGTTGAGTTCACCGTGCGACGCCGGCGCGGGCAACGAGAGTTTCGCTTTCGCATGATGGAGCGCTTCGGTGAGATCTGCGCCTTCTCTGGTGAGCAGCCACCGCAAGTACTCGAGGCTGCCCACATCAACTCATTTGCCGAGACCGGACGCCATGATCTCGATGGCGGCTTGCTGCTTCGTCGAGACTTCCACTCCCTGTTTGACGCTCATCTCATGACCGTCAACCCAACTTCGTGGAAAATTGAGGTAGCACCGCGCTTGCGCTCCTATCAGACGTACGGCCCGCTAAACGGAGTGGATCTCCACATCCCCACTGCCGCCCGACCGGCTCCAGAGCTGCTCACTAAACACTTTGAAACTTCGCACCGAGTCTTCAAACACAATTGAACTAAGACCTACCAGCGTCCTCGATCTATCGCTCCACGCGCCAGACATCGCGCCTGCTCTCCGACAACGTCACTGGCAAGGTGCGCGCTCTACTCGAACGCGCGGATCACCCCGGCACGCCGAAGGCCGAGGCCACCCTCGCGATGACCTACCGCTTGGTGGCCTAGTACGACCTCGACGAAGGCCTGCCCGACTCACGACAAGTAGCTATACCTCTATGGGCAACTTGCATTCCAGCCGATGCACTCATGCCAAACAGAGCATGCATTGGGATGGAGGTACCAGAAACAGCATGACCCTCGAACCCCAGGGATACCTGCCCCACCCGCACACTATGGTCGGGGCATGAGAACATCCATCGAACCAGACGAGCTCCGAGATCTGTTGCACGACCGTGGGCTGAAGGCCCGCCTCTATGTAAATGAGGACGAGGAAATGGCGAATGCATTCATCGCGTCGGGATCCAGCGGCCTCGCTTGGTTCGTTTTGCTATTGACCACGGACGAATGCGCCACCGTAACTTTTGAGCTTTATGGGATCCTCGCCAGCGCCTTCGACGACCCACTGAGACTATGCAACGACTACAACCGAGAAGATGTCTTATGCGCGGCACCAGCATTCGTCACGACGGATGACGACGGCGATGAGCTGATCAAGATCCGAAAGATCGTCAGCTTGGAGGGCGGAGTTGATGACGAGTGGCTGGAACACCAATTAGGGCTGTGGGAGCATGCCGTCAACGTGTTTTCTGTCGCCTATCAACGCGAACTCAGTGAGAATTCAAAGAACTACAGCGAATCCGATACGGAAGACGAGCAAACAGATTACCTGCCTGTCGACCCGATGCAGCAGCTAATTGCACGTGTCGAGGCTGGGGAAGACCCGATCGAACTACTGGACGGCATCATCTCGGAGCTCGACGCACGAGGTCAACGCGCGCAGTCAGCAATTGATCGCCTCAAGAACACCGACTGGAACGCATTCGCGCGAGACACGTATCCGTTCCGCGACAAGTGACCTTCATCCGCTGATGCGACTGAGAGTGATACAGGCAAGTGCCTTGCCGGATCTAGCCGAGGCCCCGGTCGGGATCTCCCTCGTTCAAGTCGGGAAACTCAGTCATTTCCTCGACCCGGGAGATGCCATGCTCGTCTACCATCCCGATGCTGACTTCAGTGAGTGCCGTTGCATCCGTGCTTGCGAAGTCACCGCAAACGACCCAGACCAAGGAACCACCATCGTCGACACCAGAATCATCGATGTCGTCGTTAAGCCAGACAGACACGCTCGCCACTACTGGCGAGACCGCCCCTACCTCTGCCTGGACGTCAAGAAAGTCATCAAATACCAACTCCTCTCCATCTTTGATGAAGCCTTCGAAAACACCAGCTGGGCGGACCGCAAACTCGACGACGCGGTCAACTTCGTCTTCCGACCCGACCTCACCCGCCCAACGCTGTCGCCCAAAAATGGAGAAATCTATCTCCTCAAAGGCTCGACGCTTTACAAGATCGGTAAATCAATCCAAACGGACAAGCGCAAAAAACAAATCGAAAAACAAGTCAGCGAAAAGCTCGAGCTCCTCCACACCATCAAATCCAACGACTACACCCGCGCAGAAGTCACCCTGCACCAGCGGTACGAACATCTGCACCGGCATGGAGAATGGTTCGAACTCGGACCTGTCGAGGTCGCCGAGATTCTCCAGATCGGCGAGATGAATTTCTGAACTCCACACTGAAAGTCACAACCTGGAACGCCGAATGGGCCACACCAGAAGACACACGCGGCCACCACATCGCGAGAATTCTCCGCGAAACAAGCTCCGACATCATCGTCCTCACAGAAGGATGCGCATCACTCCTACCCCCGAACGGCCACATCCTCCAAGGATCTGACGATTGGGGCTACGACACACACGACCCACGACGCCGCAAAGTGATCCTGTGGTCACGACACCCGCTCTCCGAACCCGACACCATCGGACATCCCGAATTGCCAACCGGACGATACGCATCTTGCGACCTATCTATAGGAAAGCGACAACTAAATGTCATCGGGGTATGCATCCCATGGAGCGGAGCACACGTCCGGACCGGCCGAATGGACAGGTCACTCTGGCAAGACCACAACACCTACCTCACACACCTCACGGAACTCCTCGCCACCCGACAGGCACCGCTCATCATCGCCGGCGACTTCAACCAGCGGCTCCCCCGGAAACATCAACCGATCAACTCACACCAGCTCCTCGTCACCGCCCTCCAACACCTGACCGTCCACACCAAAGACACCACCGACTCCGCACTAATCGACCACATCGCCACGACAAACGACTTCGAAATGCAAACCCTCCAGGTCATCCATCGCCAATGCGACGGCAACACGCTCTCCGACCACGACGGAGTCACCGTAACCCTCACATGGACCGTCGGATAATGTCTGCCCAATTAGCGAATTTATGGCAGATGCAGACCGCATCGACACGACGATTGCCACAACTGCTGTGAAAACACCCTGGTGGGTGCTTTTGAGATCGCCAAATGCCTGGATCTCTCAAACCCCCACTCCTTTCACGCGTGAATATCGTGGCACAAGGACCTCACAGAGTCGACCGCCAAACCCAAGACGGCACTGATCTGGGGTTGAATCGGTATAAAACGCCGAATCACCAAGACTCACAGTCGACCCACGAGGTGAACTTAGTGGGATCTCCTACTAAACGAACGGTGCTCGGTGCGCCCAGCGAGTGCGGTCATTACATGGGCGAGACCGATGCAGTCGTGATAGTTGTGGCTTAGTCCGTTTGCCCACTTCTTCTTTGCGGTTGGCGTGATGGCATCAAATGATCCTTTGGCCAGGATCTGTCTGCGTACATAAAGAATCCTCTGTGCAGCATTGTTCGGCCCGTGCATCGTAGGAACCTTGTAGCCGACAGCTTCCATGTAGCTGGCAAGCGGATGCTTGTTCATGCCCTTGCCAATGGATGACTTTCTTTGACTAATCACCAGATTCAGTTGACGTGCCATCGGTTTGGCGTACTTCTTTGCATCTACGAGGTTGTCTGCCCACCATTGACGTTCGCTTTCGGAGAGCTCGAGGGTGTTGGCGATACCTTCATGTTCGCGACTTGACCATGCAGCAATGATCCGCTGCTCAGCTTCTGCACGGGTGCGTATGGCTCTTAGCGCTTCCTGGACAGTTTCTGGGATTACTCGTCCTTTGGCGTGTCCGTGTGATGCGGCACTCCATAGTTCTGGTTCGATGATGTATACGGACCAAGTTCCCTCGCAGGCGTGACCAAGGAGCGACTCGGGGTCTTTCATCCGACTTTCGAAGTCGATATAAATTGCGCGCTGCCACTCGAGTGGCTGGATCAGCCTTAGCGCCTTCGCCACAACAGAAGACGTTTATTCATCTTTCGCAACAACCGTGTCGTAGAGGCCGTAGTGGCGAAGTTTCGGGTGTGAGTCGATTCCGGTATATGACAGCGAGGAGTCCTCGTAACGCCGGAAGGCGAACACTGCCTGATTCATGTGGGTTGCATTGAACACCCCCAGCGACACGAGGGTCTCGAAGTCCTTCACGCTGAGACCAGTGACCTTCTTGAACAGCTCCGGCTCAAGTTTGGTGATGACATCGCGAAGCGTGTTTTCACGAAAGTCGGTCAGGTACATGAACGCTGGGATCCTCGTGGCGAACTTAATGAGTTTTTCTTGAATTTGCTTACGTTTCGACTTGTATTCCTTCTCTTCTTCCGTAAGTGCTTTCTTCTGTTTGTCAGTGAGCTTTGCACCCTTTTCGCGCTTAGTGTCGCGCACCGCTTCGCTCTTGTTAACAACAGTCTCAAAGATGCTGCGCCCAAGCGCACGGAAACCCTCAATGTTCATGATTGCGTCCATGGCAGCTTTGTTACTCATAATTCGCTTCAGGGTGTCGTTGTCGACATTCACGAGAATTGCAGACTCCCACTTACGGGCAAGCAGGGTTGCTGATGTACCTGAGAGTGCTATGTCGAGGATTCCGCCTGCATCAACTTGTGTCATGTTGGACCCGTCATAGGCGAGCACTGGGAGAAACTTCACGAGTTCCTCGACTGCGTGTTCTGGATTAGCAGTCTCCGGTGAGAGGCCTGCGCCGTAATCGGCGATTTGGCGCAATGCACGAGTGGGAGCAAAATCAAAGATGAAGCACACTGGCTTGATGATCGCTTCTTCGTGAGGGTTGTCTCCGTTGGGGTTCTTGATCGACCACGGTGATTGAACGCGGAACGCTGATTGAAAGTACGTCTCTGGCGACTTGAGATTGCGCAGCATCAGGATTGACGACCACTGCGGAACGGTTACACCCGTCGTCAATTTCCCGCACGACAACGTGATGGTCTTGGAGTCGATTCCGCTACCAATGGCTTTGCGGACGGGCGGGAGCGCGTCGAGGCCGACACCGGCACCGGCACCGGCGACGGTGAGCACGGTGTAGTCATGCCAGAACACGTTGTGGCGTTCGCCGAGGAGGTTGGCCATCGCATGGCACGCAGCGACATTCGGTAGGAACCAGAACGAATGCTGCATGTACGGCAAGAGGCGCGCATCGGAATACGGGAATGGTGGCCGACGACCAACCTTAAGCGCATCGACCTGGGTGGGCATATATGCGCCGCGGATGATGTCTAGCCACTTCTGCACGTCTGTCTTGTGTTTAAAGGTTGCCGATTTTCCGGTACCTGTCGCCTCAAAGAATGCATTCAAATCAAACTCGTCGAATTCACCCTGCTTGGCAATTGCGATCAACTCTTCAGGCATCTGATAGGTCATCAGCCGCATCTCAGGAAGTGCTGCATACGGGTTGTACTTGTCCGGATGCTTGACAGCGAACGCCTGCTTCGCGCGCTGTTCGTCGGTGTAGGTCCAGTTGAAGATCTGCTCTTCGATGAACTCTCCCGTTGCTAGCGCCTTGAAAGGCGTGCCCGAGAGATAGAGATAAGCCCGAGTCGTAATCGGAAGAAAGTCGTCTTCAGATTCGTTGAGTTCGTCGAGCGCCTCGTCAAACTCTTGTAGACCGTCGCCAAACTCGCCCTGTAGCTCTTTCTTCGCCTCGCCCTCATCTTCACCCTCGAAGAGTTCCTTGGCACTGTCTCGCCATGCGCCGAAGTGATACTCGTCAAAGATCACCAGATCCCAGTTCATTTCGTGGACCCATTCGTTCTTTGCCTTGATCATGCCGGTCTTCTTGTCGCGGCCAAGCAGGTCTTGAAACGAACCAAAGTACACCAGCGGCTGGTCTTTCTTGGCTTTCTTCGGATCGCCACCGTGGTCCTTGGAGAAGTACTGCCAACCGGCGAAATCGACATGAGAGACGAGATCGGTCTTCCAAGCGTCTTCGACGGCCGGCTTAAAGGTGACGACTAGCACCCGTTTGGCTTCAAGATCTCTCGCCAGGTGATAGGAAGCGAAGGTCTTGCCAAATCGCATCTTCGCGTTCCACAGAAACCGCGGCACGGCTTTCTTGTCATCACTCCAGATACTGCGGAAGTACGATGCGGTCTTCTTGACCGCTGCCTTCTGCTCAGCGCGCATCGGGAACGTCTCGCTACGAACATCGACATGGGCCACGCCAGTGCGCAATTCGTTGATTGCAGCGATGACGTCTTTGGCCGTGCATCGCATCCACTCTCCCTCTACGCACTCGAAGCCCTTCTGTTCAAGACGCTTACGAACCGTGGAGTCGCGAAACGTCGCTCCGTTATCACCCTCGGCAAGCTCGTCAACTTGAACGACATACTCAACACGATTCACACCCTGTGACTGGATGATTCGAACATTGACATCGGCTTGAGTCGTCTGGCCGACCTTGAGACATCCCTTGAATTTTGGGAGCTCAGTCGTAGACCATGCGTAGATCCGCAGCTTCGCCGGCTGCTTTTCCGGAAGCAACTCCTCAATTGACTTACTCATGGTCGTCTACCATCGGCCTAATCGCATTCTCAATCACTTCAATTTCCGAGTCGCTAAGCCCATATCGCTTGTACAACTGCTTGTCAGACCAAGACCTGGTGAAATCCTGAAGAGGCACAAATTGGTAAACGCCGCGAGGCCCATTCTGAGTACGTTTTTTCAAACTTACGAGATACCGAAAGAATTTGGTTGAGATGTATGAAATGATATTGATGCACTCTTGCTCAGACAGCGTGTGTTGCGATTGCTCGTATCCAATCACTAGGTATGTTTGTGTACAGACGCTGTTGGCCTCCCCGAGAAATGGTTTGCCCAAGACTGGGTCGTCACTCTCGCGCGCAGCACCCCAAGCCGCGGCCGGGATGTATACCTTCCGGTACTTCGCTACATTGAGGTTCTTCGGTATGTCTCTCTCAGAAACATACCCGAATGGAACACCATGATTACTTTTGTTTAAGTAACACTTGATCGGCGTCTTGGCTGTCTTAGCTAATGAAAACCCGGTCCAGTTGGACGTGAGTTTGTCCGTGCTGGAAAAGAAGTTCTTCGGGCTTACCATGCCCGAAAAGTTTCTGGTGGTATCGGTGAGATAGCTTCCTTCAACCTTCTCAATCTTTTCAACGATTGAGATGGCATTGACGTCCCGAACCACAATCCCCACACCCTTACTGTTGAGGTACTCAATGTTGGAACGCGTAGTCTCACCATATTCGCCACGATGAAGGATGTACTCGCATTTTCCAGCAGAGTCACGATTCCAGAGGAAGTAGCAGACTCCACCCTTGATATCTACGCCTGGAAAGCACGCTTTTGAATCGAGATAGTCGTGTAGAACGCGAATTCGGTGGTCGTCAATGAATCCATCGATCCATTCGTCGGGAATTCCTTCTGTACTACGAGTCATCCATCTACTTGGAATCACCATTACAACCATTCTTGGATCGAGCGCGATCGCTTGAGAGACAAACTCGTGGTAGATCGCGCGAGCTCTCGCACTGTTTCCACCTGTATTTCCCAGGTTTAGCTGATAAGGCGGATTTCCAATTACTACGTCGAACTGCACTCTTCCTCCAAAGATCTTTGAGATTTGTGATTTGACATTGTCGCTGTGGGTAAACGCATACGCATGAGACTCAAGTTCTTTCGAACGCGCATATTCGGCCTTGCTCGCTCCACAAAACTTGCAGTTTCCACCTTCCCAAGTGTGTTCAGTTCTTTCGAACCAGATATTGCCTTCTTCGGTTTTGAACACACGTGCTACCGAGTGAATTCCATTCGCGAACTTTGAGCAATAGAGGCTTCTGCGAGCCAGCAGGCTGGTCAGTTCAGTAATCGCTATTCCATAGACCTGCTTGGTCAAGATGTGGTTCACGCGCTCAGTGAGGTCAGGGAATTCTCTTTCTAAACCAATTGTCAGACGTTTGACAATCTCACGAAGGAATACTCCGGACTTCGTGCAGGGATCGAGAAAGGTGACCTCTTTGTTCTCCCAGATGCTGGCCCCATCATTGGCGTCGGACCACGAGGCCTCGAGGGTGTCGAGCATCTGATTGACGAGTTCCGGCGGAGTGAAAACTTCGTCGTTCGAGAGGTTGGCGATACACATAAGCACATCGGGGTTGTGCGGCTGCAGTTGTAGTGGCGCCTGAATCATCGAGCTAGATCTCCCACGGTCATTGGTTCATGTGTAGTGATCGGCACGAAGACATCATGCTCCTCGAGAAGTTCAAAGAGTGAGCCTTCGATCGCCGATCGTTGTGTCAGAGCATCGTAGCGAAAGTCGCGACGCTGAAACCTGCCAGTACCTAGATAGCCCCATTCGGGGAACACGATCGGCTCGCCCGCCGGAGTCAGCAGGCTGAGGGCATCACCATGAATGATGTTTGCTTCGAGCACCATCTTGGCGGCACGTGACCAGACCGACTCGGCTTCGAGGCCGACGAATTGACTAAAGATCTCCAACAGGTTCAGGCGGCACTCCTTGACGTTGTCTTCGAGCAGCTCGATGCCATATACGCACATCAGGGCGAACAACGCGTAATGCTTGCGCTCGAAATCGCTCTGGCGGTACCGAGCGTGAACAGTCGAAAGTTTGCGCTCAAGCACGGGCTTAAGGAAATTGCCAGAACCACAGGCCGGCTCGAGAAAACGAGAGTCAATGCGTTCGGATTCGCCCTTGACAAGGTTGAGCATGTCTTCCACCATCCATTGGGGCGTGAAGACCTCGCCGTGATCGGCGACTCGCTCGCGCGAGCGAATGAGCCGCTCCGCGGGTAGGTCAGCGTTCGTGGTCATTGCTGGGAGGGTGCGCTGACTGAGCATGGTCTTGAGGGTTTACGCACGAAGCCCGAGGCTATGTGACAGGTGCTCGGACTTTGTGCTTTCGGCAGGGGTCTTTCTAAACGGTTTCGACTTCGATTGCGATAGCTACTGGATATACCGATTCTCACTTGCACGGTCAAGCACCATTCACTGCCGTTAGAGGACCAGTTGATCCCAAACTCACAGATCCACGCGCCGCCCAACAAAAGTCTCGTGCTAGTCCGACTCTCCAACTAGGTAGAGCAGGTCTTCGACTGAGAGCTGTTGCTCCCTATCTGCGATTTGGCCTTCGATACGCACGCCTTCGGCTCTGAGGATTTCGGCCGGTGAGCGATTTTCGTTCGAACTTAGCCATCGGAAGTTATCCGCAACTCTGCCATCCCATGTCAGCACCCTGTGCGGATTCGGACATTGCCCACATGACGACATATGGTTTCCGAGAGGTTGCGCCGCAGTTCCAATGGCTTCAGCAAGCTGGTGATAACTAGTCCATCGTCCCATCGGAATGGCCTCAAGGATTGAGTGCGCGAGTGACCAGTCAAAGCCTTCATTGTCAGTAAATCGGGTGTGGTACTTGGCCAATACACCATCGGTGAGACTGGCGCGCTTCCAGACTCCTACCGCTTCCTGGGCCAGACTCCGCGCTCTCTCCTCTATTTCTCTTGCACTCCATACTTCCAGGTGTCCAAGACCCTGATTTAGGCGCAGCGGACTATGCCTAAAGCCGCCCTCCATATCACGCTTTTCGGCAAACGGCTTATCCGAGTACTCAGGGTTATATCCAGTCAACGTAAGGTTCCCAAGAGTATGAAGATACCGCTTATGTATCTCTTGCCAGCCCGGGCCAAGTGAGGACCGCCAACTTTCTGACAACTTTGGGTTTTGCGGCATGATGTGCTCAATTGTGTACTCGGCGGTTGAAACTTCCTCTTTACGTCCGAAATTTTCCATCTTTCGGAAGAAGTACGGCGCGCGCCTGAAACCGTAAAGGTCAGTGGTGCGGAGAGTTTCTGCGAACTCCTCATCTGTGGGAAATCTCTTATATGTAGGAAGAGTCAACAAGCGGCCCCAGAGACTCTCCACGTGATTGTTTGGATCAATCGAACTACTAAGCGAAGCAAAAGTCTTGTTCAAGCTATTTGTGGGAATGCGGCAAATAGCTCGTCGGAAAACGTAGGAAATTATCGCATTCAACATCTCCGCAAAGTCTTTTTCTTGAAGCACTCCCCTTGCATACTCGCCGTAGAGATGCAGAAGAAATGGATACACAACCGAAGCACGAAGTTGCTCGATCTCAACGAATAATTTGGAAAGAACTGGGCTGGACTCCTTGTTTAGAGCCATCGCCGCAAACCACTCGGCGTGGAGCCGAAGATCCACCACCAGTTGGTCACGATTTGTTCCAAGAGCACGAACTTGATCTGAATAGGATTTGAACGCCTCGTAGATGTCGCCCAAGCGCGGAATCTGACCTGTCTTTAACGTGAGGTAGTGCCGCACAAACTCATCGAAAAGCCCTTCGTTATCGCCCTTGAAATCCTTCTCCATTGGGAACCAATAGTCTTCGTACATTCGGCTCTGGTGAGCGGGCGGTAGATCCATTAGAACGAAGTTTCGAATCAAGTCAGCTTGAGAAAGCTTTTTTCCAGTTGAGTTCATCGACTCAAACACAAGTTGTGGATCGTCGACTCCACGAGTGAGTCTGACATCAACAACAACCAGCTTGCCCAGACCACGACAGATTGTCGAAAGCCCTACTCCCGAACTTGAGATCTTGTTCGCGAGAAACTGAAAATTCTCCAGAATTCTTGAAGCTGCGTCTGGAACAGGAGCGTTACGTATAATCGCCTTAAGGACATCGCGATCACCTTTGGAAAGAATCAGCTTAAAAAAAGCGTCATCTGACTCGTAGACGTTCGTAAGGTACAAGCCTCGGATCTTCTCTGGCGAGAAACCGTTGAGAGGCTCTTGTTCTTCTTTGGGAAGAGTCTCTAAGTGATTGGCCAGAGCTGTGAGAAGAAGTGTCACGGTCGTGACCCGCTGTTGACCGTCGATAATGAGATCTGGTTCAGCGGCTGTAGTTGTACCTTGATCTTTTTCTATATAGACAATGGAACCGGTGAAATGCTTAGCCAGATCGTCTCGAGTGCCAGCTCGAATCACATCGTCCCATAGCTGTTCACACTCAGCTTCACCCCAGGAGTAGGCGCGCTGATAGATGGGAACAACAAATTGGTGACACTTCTTGAGAAGTTCGAGTAGGTTGGCATCTACAGCTTTCATCTCCGACGAATCTCCGAAGCAACCACATCCCCAAACTTCGGCTCGCGCTTCTCGAAGTTGGCGGTGATGGCTTCCACCTGGTTGGGTGAGCCGATCAACTTGAAGATGATCTCGCGTTCGAGCGCGAAGTGTTCCTTCGCCCGGTCGTTGGAGAGGTGATTGATGAGTTTCTTCGCACCGCGCACGGCATGCGGGCTGCGGCCGGCGATTTCGCGGGCCATGTGCAAGGCGACTTCGACCGGGTCGTCGGCCAAGCGGGTCACGAGGCCGAGGGTGGCGCCTTCGGTGGCGTGCAAGATGCGCCCGGTGAAGACTAGGTCTTTCATCACGTCGTCGCGCACCAGGCGGCTGAGCATGAGGGTGCCCGTCATGTCGGGGATGAGGCCCCAGTGCACCTCGCGCATCGACAACTGCGTGTCGGGGTGCGCGACGCGAATGTCGGCGCCGAGTGCGAGTTGCATACCACCGCCAAGGGCGTGACCGCGCAAGGCGGCAATCACCGGCACTGGCACTTCTTGCCACACCCAGCAGATCTGCTGGGCGAGGTGCGTGATGCGGCTGCCTTCCATCGAGCCGATGACGGAACCAGCGGCGTTGCCCGAACCATCCCCCGATTTTCCACTACCCATGGCGGCGAAACTGCCGAAGTCGAGGCCCGCGCAGAACGACGGGCCGTCACCCGACAGCACCACCGCGCGCACCGAACCGTCGTTCTTCAGGCGTTCACCTGCGGCGGCGATGGCCTGGAACATCGCGTCATCCAACGCATTGCGCTTGTCGGCGCGCATGAGGCGCACGTGGGCGATGCCATCTCGATGCTCGACGCTTACTCGTGCTGCGATGTCTGCTGCTGATGCCATGGGGGTCGCCTCCAGATGCCAGACTAGGTGCCATGAAACTCAACCTCTCTGCCGACGACGTGCTGAAGACCACCCGCAGCGTGCGCAAGCGCCTGGATTTCGACAAGCCCGTCGAGCGATCGGTGGTGGAAGAGTGTCTCGAGATCGCCCTGCAAGCCCCGACCGGCAGCAACAGCCAGGGCTGGCACTTCATCATCGTGGAAGATGCGGCCAAGAAGAAGGCCCTCGCCGATATTTACATGGAGAACTTCAAGCTGTATGCGGGCATGCCGCGGCCCGAGCGTGAGGCGAGCGACCCGCGCGCCCAGCGCATGGACAAAGTGGTCGACTCGGCCACGTACCTGGCGAAGAACTTCCACCGTTCTCCCCTGTTGATGATCCCTGCGATCGAAGGTCGTTTGGACAACCTGCCGTCGTTTGCCACCGCGTCCATTTGGGGTTCGCTGTTGCCTGCGGTGTGGAGCTTTATGTTGGCGCTACGCGAGCGTGGCATGGGCAGCGCGTGGACAACCATCCACCTCATGAACGACGGCGAGAAGAAAGCTGCGGAGTTGCTGGGCATTCCGTATGACAAGGTGTCGCAAGGTGGGCTCTTCCCCATTGCCTACACGTTGGGCACCGACTTTAAACCTGCGAGCCGCCTCGGCCTCGACAAAGTGATGCACTGGGACAAGTGGTAACCGTGGCGGTTGGTGCGAGTACTCCCCTTTCGTTGGTGAACGACGTGTATTCGAAGTTGCCGGGCAACGTGGCCGTGGCACGCGAACGACTCGGGCGGCCATTGACGCTGACCGAGAAGATTCTCTTCAACCACCTGGCCGACCCGCGCGGCCAAGCAGTGGAGCGCGGCCGCAGCTACGCCGACTTCCACCCCGATCGCGTGGCGATGCAAGACGCCACCGCGCAGATGGCGCTGCTGCAGTTCATGACCGCCGGCCTG
>Ga0214917_10004237_pt1 | contig 16085 bp, 15 predicted proteins | sample LL_1208_BB_MetaG_FD_177983 | JGI IMG/M metagenome (GOLD analysis project Ga0214917, IMG submission 177983) | Freshwater microbial communities from Lake Lanier, Atlanta, Georgia, United States - LL_1208_BB | ecosystem: Environmental > Aquatic > Freshwater > Lake | place: USA: Georgia | collected... | reverse complement strand
ATGGTTGCTCGCGCTTTCGGATGCCAAATGACCTTTTTCACTCTCCCAATGTACCGTTTTCGGTACACCAGATCAAGCCTTATTCATTTTCTTTTTCTGACTTGATATAACCTAGTGCTCGTATTGCCGACTAAACCAAGACACAACAAAAAAGCATCAGAGTTTCATCTTCCTTCATCTTTTCTCTCCCCCACAACTCTTGGTGTATGAGAAGTGTGCTTCCCAATTCCGTTCCACATCTAAGTTGTGGATTATCATGATATCGGTTATTCTGTTAGTAGAATGGAATTTAAAAGAATCCTAGAACTCAAACCGCTTTTGCAACGAAAGAGTACTTTTTTGCTAGGGCCTAGATCCAGCGGAAAAACGTACCTCTATGAACACACACTTAAACCAGCCCGAGTGTACGACCTCCTCGAGCGACAAGTATTCAAGCGGCTCAGTTCCCGCCCCGAACTCTTATTTGAAGAGTGCGAAAAACCAGGAGAACTCGTCGTTGTAGACGAAATTCAAAAGCTCCCTTTTTTGCTCGACGAGGTGCACCGAACGATTGAGAAAAAAAACACAAGGTTTCTTTTGACGGGCTCTAGCGCTAGAAAGCTCAAACGCTCTCAAGCAAATCTTTTAGGAGGACGCGCTTCATCAGCAGAATTGCTCCCTTTAACCTACGCAGAAATTCCCGATTTCGATCTCCTGAAGTATTTAAACCACGGCGGAATCCCCCGGCACTATCTCTGCAAGCCTGACCAAATTGAAGACGAATTGGATGACTACACTGCCCTGTATCTTAAAGAAGAAATCAAAGACGAAGCGATTACGAGAAATCTGCAGGATTTTTCACGATTTTTAGAAATCATGGCTCTCCATTCAGGAGATGAATTGGCGATTGAAAACTTTGCAAGCGATTGCCAAATAAAACCCAGTACTTTTAGAAATTATCTCAGCGTTTTAGAAGACACTTTAGTAGGTTTCCAAGTACCTCCTTATTTAGCCAGTAAAAAGCGCAAAGCCATTACTCGGAGTAAATTCTATCTTTTTGATGTGGGAGTGACTGGCTTTCTGGCTGGCAGGCTTCCGCTCAAGCCAAAAAGCGAATTATTTGGAAGGTCTTTTGAGCATTGGATAGCTTTGGAGCTGAGAGCCTTTTTAAAATATAGAAGACAAAAACTTTCTCTTTGCTACTGGAGAACCACGAGTCAATTTGAAGTGGATTTTGTCATTGGAAATGAAGTGGCTATTGAAGTAAAAGCTAAAGCCCTTGTCACAGAAAAGGATCTTAAAGGTTTAAAAGCTCTGGCCGAAGAAAAACAAATAAAGCGCTATATAGTGATTTCCCTCGACCCCCAAAAGCGAAAACTGGGGCCTTTTGAAATTTACCCATGGGAAACTTTTCTGAAGGAACTTTGGAGTGGAAAAGTAGTCACCCCCTCATAAATTAGTTAGCATTTTTGTCTCTCAACCTTTTCATGATGGTAGACCAGGCCGGCTTGAGACTTAAAGTAGATGTGAAAGCCGCTTTATTCTCAGTTTCCTTCGCATTCCTTCAGATTTTCTTATCCCCAATAAATTGGAGCGTGAAAATTTTTAAGCTGACTTTACAGTTTCTCCAGGAAGTCTATCAGTCTGGACAGTAATCCGGTCGATTTTAGATCCAACTCGGCAGCTTGTTTAGCATTCCTGGCCAGCTGATGCCAAACTTCGGGGCTTTCTTCCAAGGCTCTGTCTTGAGACTCTTTAAATATCTGAACTTTTTCAAGCTCACCGGAGTCCAACCAAACTCCATGGCCATTGGGGCAAGTGTCTATAACAACACCGGATTGATACGCATAATTAAGTGCATTCATTTCTTGGGAGCATTTAGGACATTTCTCTACAGAGTCTTTTTCATTTTGTGGGATGCCTGTGAAAACCGAGTCTAGAGTTTTGGTAATTGAGCTCTGTGAGAAAGTTGAAATAGTGGCTCCGACAATCTTAGCCAGCTCGCCATCATCGAGCCAGACTCCTCCGCAGCTGACGCATTTATCAATTTCTACTCCTTCATATACCAATCGGCTTAAATTCTGCTGGCACCTGACGCATTTCATTTACAGCTCTTTCTACTTTTGAACATTATCTAAATATATTATAGCAATAACCTGTGTATACTCAAAGGCATCGCTCAAAGTCAAAAGCCATACACCTGTTAGCCATTTTTCGGTAGGGGCGGAATTCACCCATAAATTCATACGCTCCCAAATTGAGTTTTTCAAAGATCTGTTGTGGCCTTGTAATTGCTCCCTCGATTCCTCGAGGTGCATATGCAGAGCTCTTTTAAACTTTTTGGTCTTCTCCTCATAGGGCTAGTGGCCTCAGCAGCTCACGCTGCTTATTATTCATCCGCCGAATGGCTGAAGCGTTGTTCGATAGAGACCGATGCTCGGATCGCAGGAAAAACACCTCAAACTGCCATACCATGGCGAAATGGTAATCAACACCTCACTTCTAGTTGGGCTTATGGGCTTGATTTAACAGCAGTTCAATCTACCAAAAACGCCCCGCGCGGAGTTGCAATCACTCCAAGGCACTTGCTTTATACAAAGCACTACGGTTGGCATGCATGGCCGGGGCAAACCGTTCAGTTTCTGACCCTGGATAACCAAGTGGTTTCCCGAGTCGTCGATCAAGTGAAATACTTGGGTTCGGCTAATAACAGTGATTTCCAAATCGATGTAGCAGTAATTCGACTGTCCGAGGATTTGCCTACCACTATCAAACCCATGAAGCTCGTTGCCCCCAAAGGATTAAAAGATGTTGCGCAAAACGGTTGTCCGATCTTAAGAATCGATCAAGAAAACAAAGCTCTGTTAGTGGGTTCAGTGATGTACGAGAGTGATTTTTCTAGTAGTCGATTTGGTTTTTTTCAGCCCAAAAATCAAAGCCATTTTTCAGCAGCACTCCGCTCTTACGCTCCTTATTATGAACCCATGATCATAGGAGATTCTACTTCTTCATCCATTCTTCTCTACCGAGACCAGTTTGGGGTGACTCCCTTTCTAGTCAGTCAGGTTACTTTTGCTGATACCGGAAGCGGTCCCAATCTTTCAGCTCTGTCCGGAGATATTCAAGCAACGATTGATAGTTTTGGAGACACCGAGATCAAGTATCGATTAGCATTTGGCCCCTCAGAATTTACTGGAACCCCACCAGCACCTCCATCTCCTCAGTGCTCTTTGGATGTTGTGTACAAGAAGAGAAATGCCAAAGCTGGAACCTGTACTTTTGTTTTAAAAATAACCAACGACATCCGCTTGGCTTCAAATCCCCTCAGCACGCCTTTAAACCCAAGGTGGACACTAGCGAGAGATAGAAAATCAGCTTCCGGACAGCTTGCCTGCAATGGTACGAACTATCCGCGAACTTTCACCGCGACTGTGAGAGGATCCAGTGGCCAAGGAACTTGTTCGGCTAATGTGCGTTAAGCCGATTTGCTTAATTGAATGTTTTTTTGGGTCATGAACCCAGGGAAACAGAAAGATTTAAAACGGCTAAACCAATCAGCAGGGGCACTTTCTAATTTAAATGCCACAAAAGCACCCCATGGTGATATTCGTGACATCCGAATTTTTATTTTGCCGAGGTCCTAAACATTGATCGTCCACCGATCGAGCGCCCTTGACAGGCCCTTGGGCAACACATGTTTTTCTAGGAGCACATCCATTTGTATATTGAATTACTTTCCTCGCAGAAGAAGGAATGACTTTTCCTGACGTACAAAAAGCACCTTCAGCGCTCGCCCTGGGAGTCAAAGAACTCTGCATGCATACTTGCTCACAGTTACCCCCGTTAGTTTGAATCCAACGGGATGCCACTACTTCAAAATTGAGATTGATACTACTTGTACCGACCTGCCCGTCAGGATTTGTGACTTTCAGTGAATATTTCCCCTGAGCAAGAGTGGGCGCCGTGCAAGTGATTTGACCTGGGGAAACCACTTTAACTCCGGTGCATTCCTTACCTCCTATAACTACTTTTGCACCAGTGATAAAAAACTGGCCGGAAATACTGACAGCTGCTCTTCCGGTCGGAGCCACTCGGCTCGGATTAATCGCAGTCAGTTGTGGAGCATTTTGAAAAGTGTATCGAATGCTTTGCTGACTTTCTTGCCTCAATATATTTCTTACCAATACGTAATAGCTGCCCGGATCTCCCGCCGGCAAAACACAATGTATTTCTTGGGCTGATTTCACATTTCCCTCTGTACACTCACGGCTCCCCACAAAAACTTTTGCTCCCGGCGTAAAGCCCCTCCCCTTTAATACTAAAATACCACCTCCTGCCACCGGACCTGCAGCAGGTTTTGCTGACTGCAGAACGGGAGGGTTAGAATAAGTAAATCCAGATGACAGAACTTTTTTAAACCCTTTTGAGTTGGTACCCGAGATATCTACCAGCGCAGCTTTTGTGGCAGAAGGGGTAGTGCAAGTAATAGTCTGCGCCGACTGCACCTGAATTGAGGAACATGCTTTGTTTCCTATCCAGATTTTTACTCCTGCATCAAATAAGGTACCCGTGATGGTGATTCGAGTCCCTCCAGCTAAAGGACCAAAGGGTGGAGAAACGCCAGTGATGGTGAAAGCACGCGGAGGACTTAGGGGAATACCATTCACAGCTCGAGCAAGATTGAGTCTGCCACCTGAGCTCACTTTACTTGATAAATCATCGATAGCATCCACGGTTTCCATGAGTTTTGCTTTGATCTGAGAATAGCTCCATGACGGCCATAAGGACTTCATCAAGGCAGCGGCGCCGGCTACATGAGGGGTCGCCATCGAGGTACCAGAGAGTGATCGATAATTATCAGGAGCCTTGAAGAGCGAATAGATTCCACTGCCGGGAGCTGCCAAATGGACTGAAACTTTTCCATAATTTGAAAAACTAGCTAAGTAATCTTGTTGAGTAGTTGCGGCTACTGAGATGACATTGTCTGCCTCATAACTGGAGGGGTAATGGGGATATTGGTCATTGTTTGAACCGTTATTGCCAGCTGCGGCAACAAAAAGACCATTTTGGTCTCGGTACTTTTTCAGCATTTCCTCAAGCGCCGAAGAATAACTCCCCCCTCCCCAGCTGTTGTTAGTAATGGAAATTCCATTTTTCAAAGCATATTCCAAAGCTAAGACGGCATCACTGGTGCTTCCATACCCATTGTCATCTAATATTCGGAGCGGTACGAGTCCTACTTCCCAATTAATTCCCGCTATTCCCACTCCGTTATTTCCACTGGCTCCAATCACTCCCGCCACATGAGTGCCATGCCCGTGTCCATCTTGGGGACTATTATCGTTTGAGACAAAGTCCCACCCTCTAAAATCATCCACGTATCCATTGCCATCATCGTCAATTCCGTTAGAAGCCTTATCTTTGCCATTTGAATCCAATCCTCTTTCCCCAGGATTGGTCCATAGATTAGACCGAAGATCAGGATGATTGAGATCGATTCCTGTATCAATCACACCCACCAAAGTCGCAGAAGAGCCTTTAGTAACATCCCAGGCTTGTGGAGCATTGATATCGACTCCTTCGAGGGATCCGGTATTTTTAAAGCTCCACTGTTTATTCCAATCAGGATCATTAGGTAAAGCCACTATGGAAATTAGGTAATCAGGAAGAGCGTATTCTACTTCCTCTAATTCTTTGATGGCCCCCAAATAGGCGACGACATCTCGAAGGTTATTGCTTTCAGGAAGTTTGATGATGTAGGCTCCAATCGTCTTCACTTCCCGTAAGCTACCAAGAATCGGACCCACCATTTGGCGAACAGAGCGTTGGGCATCGAGCTCTCTAAACTTAACAATAATTTTGCTAGGGCTCACTCCATTTGCTCCCAAATCAATTCGGGCATCTTGGGCAAATTCTTTGAGCTCAGAGGCTGTCAAACCCTTCACATAATTCTTGTACTCAGTAATTCGAACGATAGATGGGGAACTGATTTCCCTTAGACGATTGGGGATTGGCCAACGGGGTTTTCGTGCCTCAGCAAAAAGATTGGCTGCCCAGAAAACCAAAACAAACAAAGTAAGGAGTTTCATAAAAGGCGTATCGGTCTTTTCCCAAAGGACCTCAATTCCTTGTTACTCCTCAGCGACTTTGTCTCCCAGTAACGATCAGCCAAATTTGAAAAGGTTAACCGGAAGAGACCATATTTAATAATTGTTTCTTTGCTAACCCGTGAAGATATCGGGAAGGATCAATGGATGGGACGTCACAGCACTCTTTTTTTAGTGTTTTTTTTGTTTTTTTCAACCGGACTGTTCAGCTTTGAGAAATCTTCTATTTGGACAACCAATGCTCCTTTAACGGAGCGTAGTTTCGCGTCGTTGCTCCTAGCATCATTCGAGATGCAATTGTTTCGTCAAAAAGATCTTGATCACGAAGCTTTTTCAACGTGTAGAATTCGGATAGATAGGTGACATCCAGCGGGTCTCGTCTAGAATAAAACTAGATTGGAGATAATCTGGATGCTACGTGCCGGTAAGCACAAATTTAACCTAAACAAATCCAATACTTAGAATCAACACTCGTCCGTAGTGTAAATGCCTAGGTTATAGGGCCTACTCTTCTCTTTGAGTGTTGTCATTTTTGACAACTTCTGTTAGTGTTTAGGTGTGAATCGACGCGAATATGACATCTCGGTGACTGTAAATGGAAGGCGAATAACCAAAGTGGTTATCGACCCCCATTATGAACTCAAACATAGCGACTCTGTTAGCGATAACTTGATTCTAAATCTTGTAAAGCTCTTGGATGGGGGAACCTTTCCCTTACAAGAGAAAAGCGGGATGTATGAATATTATGTTACCGATGGGCTTAAATTAGGTGAAAAGCTTTACAAGCTTGTCTGGCTTTTAGAAGACAATGAACTCTATATTGGTGTTGTAAATGCTTATAGGAGAAAATCACATGGCATTCCCAAACGAAAAAGAAATTAAGAAAATGAGAAAAAAACTAGGTCGTGCACAAGGCTTTCTCATGCTTTCTCCGGATGCTGATGAATTAGCTAAATTTCGTTTTAAGATTTGTCAGGATCTATTGAAATATTCCCAGAAAGAAAATCTCAATGCAGCACAAATGGCAAAATTTTTGGGAATTCCAAAATCGGATATGAGCCGCATTTTCAATCACCGGATTGATCGATTCAGCACCGATAAACTGGTACGGTTGTTTGCCAAGATTAAGCCAAACTTCCAACTGAAAGTGGCTTGACCCCAAGCCTTTTAAGCTCCGAATTTCCTCATTAGTCAGGACACTTTAGACGGTGTGCGTAATTTGAGGTGAGAGATCGTTGCCTCATAATTGGAGTTACTAGGCTTCAATTAACCCATCAAAAAGGATAGGCAAATGAGCAACGATCTCAAAAATGAGTATATCCGCATTTTGTGGCTGCGCTATCAAAACTCAAATCGCAAACAAAAGGTAGTGATTCTGAATGAGTTTTGCGCGGTATCAGGTTTTACAAGAAAATATGCTATTAAATTATTCAATCGAGTTCCTGAACATTGGTTTAAGAAACGTCCTGGACGAAAGAGAATTTACTCAGAGCAAGCTATTTATCATTTGCGAAAACTGTGGCTTTTATCAAAGCAAATGAATAGTAAGCGGCTTAGAGATGCCCTTCCTGATTGGCTTCCGCAATATCTAGCCCCCGAAAGTGTAAAAGCCGAATTAACGGCGATGAGCCCAGCCACAATCGATAGGTATCTTGCCCCATTTCGAGCAAAGATTGCTAGACGCCGAAGAAGTGGAACAAGAAAAAGTAAACTTTTAAAATCAATTATTCCTATTAAACCCTTTGACCATAACATTAATCAGCCTGGGCATGTGGAAGCCGATACCGTAGCTCACTGTGGGGGCTCGCTAGCTGGAGATTTTATTTGGAGTGTTACTTTTACAGACATCTTTTCGGGATGGACGGAAAACCGAGCAGTATGGGGGAAAGGGGCTGTAGGAGTCTTTTAAGCTATTCGAAGTATTGAATCGACTTTGCCGTTCCCAATTTTGTCTTTTAACTCAGACAACGGGACTGAATTTTTGAATCATCACCTCATTCGATATTTTGGTCCCGAAGGAGAAAAAAAACGTTCTGCTCAACTCATGACTCGCTCAAGAGAATATCGAAAAAATGATAATTGTCATGTCGAGCAGAAGAACTGGACTCATGTTAGAGAGCTCTTTGGCTATGACAGATTTAGTAATCCGAAACAGGTTGAATTGATGAACTCAATCTATTTAGCCGAACACAATCTTCTTCATAACTTTTTCTATCCACAGATGAAGCTAAAAACAAAACTCCGAATCGGAAGCAAATACAAACGAACCTATGACAGACCCCAAACCCCTTATCGAAGAATCTTGGCTTGTGAATCTGTACCCCAAGCAACAAAAGATGCCTTAACTGCGCTCTTTATAACTCTCAATCCCTTTAGACTTACCAAAGACATGGATAAGAAATTAAGAGCTTTCTATAAAGCAAATACTCCAATTTCCGATGAGAAAGAAGCGGCATAACTTCTTATCCAAGTTCCTCTTACCCTCGGTGCACTACTTCAATGAGGAAATCCGTGGGAATATTCAAACGACACTCCCTTGCTTAATCACAGTTTCTCAAACTGCCTTTTCCGAAGCCAAGTCTTTGTTTTTTTTGGTTTTTTGGTTGTGTGCCGCTAGTTATTTAAGAAGAGCCTGCAATACAATCAGGGCCATGGTCATTGAGCCAAGAACAGCAGCTAGACAATAGAGTCCCGCTGTTACTTTGGGCGGTTTACTATTGAAGGGTAGAGCTAGAATCGCAGGGTATGCACCGTAGATAAGTGCTGACATCGCAAATCCAGCACCCTTACCGAGCCCCTCTCCATCATCTAGGTGCCCCATCGCATACATAAGACCCAACACGCAACCAAGTGCTCCTTGTAGAAATCCCAAAGTCGAAATCTGGTTCAGAACGGTTTGGTCCTCAGCTTTCTCAGTCCCACTCATAAGTCTTTTGAGAAAATGGATTGTTCCAACAAAACCACACTGAATCACAAGCAAAGACAACTGCGGGAGAAATATCAGTGCCATGGAATCCTGATGAAAAAGGCCCTTTGTTTTTCCACCTAGTAAAAAAGAGGCTAACACTACTACGAGTATTTGAACTAGAAAGAAGAATAAATTTTTCATAACAACCTCCAATTAATTTTTGTCATCTTTTGCGACATCGCGATCAGGTTTCTTTGCATCAAAGAAATCAATCTGTTTTTTGGTTATCGCCTCCTTCAAACGCGTATCAACTTGAACCAAATCCTCAACAACTGATTTTTTTAACTGGTTGTAATCAGAAAGCTTCATCTCAGACAAGACATGGCAATCGATCCTCTCATTCTCACCTATCAAATATCTCTCAAAATACTCCTCCGCAAATCGCAGACCACGAACTTTACCTTCAAATGATGAAGTTCTAACTTTGCCTAGCACAATCTCCGCTTCCTCATTTATTGACTGTTGAGCATTATCCAACGAGCCTCGAACATCATTACTAATTTCCGATACCAATTTTTCCTTGGCGTCCAATCTAGCCATATCAAAACAACCCGCCACTCTCTCATTACCTCGGGCTGTAAACTGGGCGTGCAGGAAGATCTTATCTCCCTCCTCCCAAGCCACCTTCAACTGATTTGCCCAGTCTGGAGGTGAATCTTTCTTCAAAGAAGAATCAAGAAATACTCTCTGAGGTACTTTTAAAGAAGAGCATCCCAAAAGAGCACCAACAACAAAGAACGACATAAACATTACTTTTCTGTTCATAATTAAATCCTCCGACAATTCAACTCTAGCTCGAGCTGTTGTCACCAATTGACACGGTAAATATGACGGTGCCTTTATGAAGACATCTAATGACACTAGACCAGCTTATATTTCTTCTTAAGGAGTTTTTATGAGCTGGCTTTTTTTCAGTTTATCTCTCTTGGTCGTCATACCCTCATGCGCAAAAAAAACGGTGAACCCTCAGACAACACTCACTGGAGTAGTTCAAGCAGGACGAGTCGCCGAAGCAAATGTGAAGGTCTACGCAGTCGACAACGGAGCACGGGGGCAACTGATTGCACAGGGCAAATCAGCAAAAGACGGGTCATTTAGCCTCTCAGTTCCATCTCAGAGTTCACCGGTTGAGGTCGTAGCCTCGAGTGGCTCTTACAAAGATGAAGCGACAGGCGTAACAGTCACCTTGAGTGGAACTGACGAGCTAACTTCGCTCCTTGATAACACTTCAAAAACACAGTCAGTTCCCGTCACTCCCATCACGACCCAAGTGAGAGACAGAGTTTTCGCACAAATTGAGAGCGGCAATGTCGCTGCGGATCAGATTCAATCGACTAAAAACGCAGCACTTGAGGAAGTTGCCCAACTCTACGGGGTAGAGAAAGAGGTCATCACGGCAATCCCTAATAATCCTGAGTCTCCAGGAGCTCCATCCACCAAAGAAGGACAGGCTGCTTATGTTCTCGCTCTTCTCTCCCAAACCATGAAGGATTCAGGGCTCGGTCCCGACTCGATTCAAAACCCAGTGGCAGCCATTAAAGAACTCTCTAATGATTTTAAGTCGGATGGAATGATCAACGGCGCAGATGATGGAGAGCCTTTATCAAAGGAACTGTCACTGGGGGGGCGTGATTGGACCACCTCCATGACTCAAGCCGTTCAGAATCTAGCTCAAAATGAAGCGGCCACTGCTTTCTCAAGCTTTGATGCGACACAGTTGGGAATAGATACTTTTAAATCAAGTCCTCAAAGTACCATGGAAACAGTCGCAGCGACTTTGCAAGATCCGATCACTCTTTGCCATATTCCTTCGAATGCCCCCCAAAGCCGAGTGACTAAAGTAGTCTCTAAAGATGCCTCTCTTGACCATTTAGCCCATGGCGATACTTTGGGAGCCTGTGATTCCTGGGCCCCCATTTCTTCTGTGAATGCTCCTTCAGCAAGACGGTTTCAATACGCAACTAACGTGTGGACTGGGACAGATATGATTGTTTGGGGAGGCGATGGTTCCGGAAACGTAAACACAGGCGGAATCTATAACCCTGCTGTGGATACGTGGACACCTACTTCTCTAGTGAATGCGCCAGAGGGAAGGTCCTACCACTCGATCCTCTGGACCGGTAAGAACCTGATTGCGTGGGGAGGAACAAACTCTTGTGGTTACTCTAGTTGCCATTTGAATTCCGGTGGCATTTTTAATCCGTCTACAAACACCTGGACTCCGATGAGCACTGTGGATGCTCCTATGGGGAGATATGCTCACACTGCTGTTTGGACAGGTTCTAAGATGATTGTCTGGGGAGGCACCATTGGAGGGACTTCTACAACCAACAGTGGTGGAGTTTATGATCCAAAAACCGATACTTGGTCCCCTATCAGCAATGTAGATGCTCCAACTGCTCGAACGGGACATACAGCGGTTTGGACGGGCAAGGAGATGATTGTATGGGGCGGACTGGAGGAATATGGCGGACAATACGTCAATACGGGTGGGATCTACAATTTACGAACGAACACCTGGAGAACCCTGACACTCTCTAATGCCCCCAGCCCTCGCCATGTTCACAGCGCTCTTTGGACGGGAAACAGAATGCTCATTTGGGGTGGGTGGAGCAGTGTGGATATGATCAACTTATCCAGTGGGGGCCTTTATGATCCAGTGACAGATCGTTGGACGGAAACTTCGAGCACCGGCGCACCACAAGACCGTCATATGCACTCAGCAGTTTGGACAGGGTCCAAAATGATTATTTGGGGTGGCCGAAGAACGGTCAATGCCCCGGGACAAAATTATGGCCAATCTTATGACGTGAATTCCGGGGGAATTTATGATCCCAGAACTGACTCTTGGACAAGCTTGTCAGTCACCGGTGCTCCAAGAGCTCGATGGGCCCATATCGCCGTTTGGACAGGAATTGAGATGCTTGTTTTCGGAGGCAATTCGGCCAGTGCCAATATCAATTCCGGTGGGCGGTTCAGACCGTAAATCTTTTCTCATTCCTCGGAGCCTAGAGCAGAAAAACGAATTAGGTATTTTATTTATTACTTCCCCAAGGATACCACCTCAAATGGATGAGATTTGATTAACTTTCCATCCAACCACAATTTAAGTTCATACTTTCCTTTGGGGTCGTCTTCAGCAACACCCCAAAAATAGTGGAGTGAGTCCTTAGAACCCGGCACTTCTTCCTCAACGATTACAGTTTTATGGTCATTTGAAAAAGTAACTCGCCCTGTTTTTGTATGAAAGGGGTATTTTTCGGCTGAATGGGGCACATGAAGTTCAACACGAACTTTAACTTTGCTCTTTTCGGCAATAAACAATGCTTGAAATCCAAATCCCTGGCCAGGCTTTACTGTTTTGGAGTTTGTCTTCACAAAACCATCTATTGAATAGTTTTCGATCGACGAGATAAAAAACCACTCGTCATAGACATGAAGTTTTTCTGATACTTTTATAGTGTTTTTACCAAACACTCGCTTTTTGACATCACCGATTTTCTCTTTCACAATTTTTCGTAAATCTTTTTCTTTATCACCTTGAACATCAACTCCCAAGATGCTTAGACACTTTTTGGAGGCCAAAAAAGCCACTTCAAACATTTTTCCTTTGTCTTCCAGATCTTGCTTTTCGGATTTCGAAATCGCATCAGATGAGCAAACACAGTAGTCGTGGATTTTTTGCAATTTAACTGTGGCCAGGGCTTCCGTTGTGGCGGCCCTATTTACACATGCATCCAGCGAAAAAATCCACCGACTTGGACTTTCCACCCGCGAAGGGGCAAAACCCTCCGATGCAACTATTGCGCCCTCATTGACTTTTTTTCTAACCAGCTCGCAATCTTTTTTGGATCTGAAAATAGGGATCGACATCTTGTTGGCACCACAAACAAAGATATAACCGGTCAACATCTTTCCAGGTCCCGTGTTGAGCTCGCAGGGCCCAAATCCTTTATTCAACTCTTGCCAAGTTTGATCCAAGTTTAGATTAGTTCCGGTACAAGACATCATCTGATTGTTTTCGAAATTAGCATACCAAAAGACTGCCTGCTTGTTACGCGCCGAAGATGCCCCCTCTGATGCCATTGGGTTCACCCCTGAGTTATTATTAGTGTCTATCGCCGGGGGAGTGCTCTCCGGATTTCGAGGAACCACGGGGGTGTGTGCAGCTTCGGTCCGGGCAACTTCTCTCTGCCGCAAAGATTCACGCCTTTTCAGATCCTTGAACCAAGACATTGATCCCAAGCCGATCGAAAGTATAGCGACGTTAATCAAGTAAAACTGGGCATCTTCGCTTAGCTTTGTTTTCCTGACGTGTCTTTGAGGCCTAACTTCATCACGGTCGATATTACTTTCAGTTTCCTGTTCTCGCGATTGTTCTGGAGGAGGTTCTGAATGAGACCTACTGGTAAGATACTCATATGCAACTTGAAGCTGTTGAAATTTTCTTTTGGCCAATTCACTATTGTTATGGCGATCGGGATGCAAAATCTTAGCATTTTCCCTGTATGCGCTTTTTATTTCCTCTTGCGTTGCATCAGGAGAAACGCCGAGTATCTCACAGTAAAATTGCTTCTTGTCCATATCGTTTGCTCTTTGGCTATATCCATTATCGACATAAACAGTCGCAATGCTTATCCAAATCGAACATTCCTATCGCCCTTGACGATGGTTTTCTAAGCGAGAGACAACAAAATGGTAATTTTTGCATCATCGCAGGGCGAATTGTGAAGGAACGATCATTAAGTATCGGTGTAGATCGTCACGACTCCACTGCTCGAACTGCAACCATAAACAGTGATGATGAGCGGCCTCGATCTAGCTTTAACGCCAGACCTCCTTTCCTCTTTCAGCTTCTTTAAGCTTCCTTAAGCTTTTCTCACCCCCAAAACTTTTGGTGTGTGAGAAGTGTGTGAAACTTTTGCTGAACGATGCTAAAAGATGCTGACAAACGATTAAGGGAAACGAACTGGTTTCCGACCCACCTCCACAATAACCCTGAATAATATCAATACCTTACAATCGAAAACCACGTCCGATTCGGACGTGGTAGACGTTGTATGACCTGCCTTAAACAGGAGGCAAAATGGGCTATTATGTCAGGAGTTTAACTTGGAAACGAACTCCCCCTTTGTGGAAAGTTCAATTTATCTCATACAAAAGAGCAGACTTTTCAAATCCCAAAGCGCTTAAACCCAAAAAAGAGTGGGATGTTAAAAAAGAGCGCTGGGTTTCCTTGGGGTTTAATAACTTCATGACCCTCAGCGAAGCTCGAGTGAGAGCTCGGCAACTCAATCGGCAACTTCTCATCAAGCAACAAGAAGAGCGTTTAAAAACACTTCAGAAAACCAATCACGAAAGAACAGTTCGGGTGGGGGCTTTCCTCCCTCCTGAATTTGTTGCTGAATTTGAGGATCGGTTCATCCGGACTCGAGACAGCGAAACCGAAGCTGGAAGAAGAAGACACACCAGGGCCTATTCTCTTTGGAAAGCAGCTCAAAGAATGATCGTTGCCATCGGCAAGGAACCCTCAGATTGGTACTACCACACTTTAGATATTTACGATTACTTTCACCAAAAGCAGTTCAGTGTTCGCTATATTCATAGCACCCTAAAAATCGCAAATCTTTGGGGATTTTTTATCTGCAAAAAAATGGGTCGGCTATTCCTCCCCATCCCAGTCCCACGAGGGTACGAACGACAACGCCTGATAAATGCCTATTTTGAAAAAGAAAGAAAAACAAGGACTGCATCCAAAGCCCTGCTTCCTAGGAATCTCCAATACAGAAAATCAAAATTAAATTCCCCAAACTATCAGTGGCTGTATTTATCTGTATGGTTAGGACTTCGCCCGCAGGAAATAGACAACCTCCACCAAAAAGAGATGTGGTCAGTTGAAACTCTGGGCAATGGAAGAACCGTTTTGTGGGTCTTTCAAACTAAAATTGTAGCCTTGCCAAAGGAAGATCGTTGGAAACCTATTCCCCTAATCCTCAGAGAACAAAAAAAAGCGCTACCTATCATCAAAGAAAACAAGTTCAAAAGACCTTTGATGAAAACCATTCGAAAACACTTTGGGGAGGGAGTGGATCTTTACGGTGGCAGAAAGGGCTTCACCGACTTGATGCTCTCCAGAGGACATTCCCTGGAAAATATCAGCGTTTGGATGGGACACTCTTCTTTAGAGCGCACTTGGAAAAGCTACAAAAACAGAAAGCGCTATCACTTAAGGTATTAACTGAGAGTGATCTATGCCGCTTTTGTAAAAGTTATTCTTATCGTCTGACCAGCTGCACCTAGAACTCGAAGAAGTACGTCGATTGAGATGCCTTGAGTGTCGCCCTTCAAAATACGGGTAACTCTTGCGCGAGAGGTTTGAGCCCCTTTTGCAATCTCGCTAGCAGTAAGTCGATTTTTCTTAGCTGTATCAATGATTTTCTCAGTCAGTCTATGGCGCATGATCCATTCTACGGCATCGGCCGGAGTCAGCTCCAAAGCTTCTGCGAGTTCATTAGCGTCTTTAGTAACTGTTTTTTTAATTTTAGGCATTTTGTAGCTCCTTTAAATGCTTTTTTCCGATTTTGATTTCATAGCTCGGTGTCTTTGGGGTCTTTTTCCTAAAGGCATGAAAAAGAAGAATTCCTTTTTCAGACTTCAAGAAGTAAAACACTCGAAAAATTCCATCCTCTCCGCGAACCCGAAGTTCGCTCACTCCAGGGCTTACCTCACTGATAGGTCGAGAATGTGGAAAAGTGAGATTCACCCCATGCTGAAGTCGAAATATGAGGTAACCCAGTTCGCGTTTGGCATCCCTAGGGAAGTTTTTTATGGTTGCTCGCGCTTTCGGATGCCAAATGACCTTTTTCACTCTCCCAATGTACCGTTTTCGGTACACCAGATCAAGCCTTATTCATTTTCTTTTTCTGACTTGATATAACCTAGTGCTCTTATTGCCGACTTTCCACACTTTATAGCCCTCTGGAAGCCATGAGGCTGCAGGATTCTTGTAAACCAAGACACCACAAAAAAGC
>Ga0214917_10004235_pt1 | contig 16091 bp, 11 predicted proteins | sample LL_1208_BB_MetaG_FD_177983 | JGI IMG/M metagenome (GOLD analysis project Ga0214917, IMG submission 177983) | Freshwater microbial communities from Lake Lanier, Atlanta, Georgia, United States - LL_1208_BB | ecosystem: Environmental > Aquatic > Freshwater > Lake | place: USA: Georgia | collected... | reverse complement strand
CGATCGAGGTCGGTGGCGTGGGGGGCGCGCGGCGCGGCGGCGGACGGGGCGGACATGCGGTGCGAATCTCCGTGGCAACGGCTGAAAATGAAGCGATTTCGTGGCGGAGTGTACGCAGCCTGCGGAACGACCGTCAATTCGCCACCACGCGCATCCCATCCCTCGGGAAGCCTGCGCAGCGATCGACGGAGAACGGCCTCGACGATCGCGCGCTGGTGGGGCACCGTTCTGCCCGGCCGGGCAAGGTTGACCCAGCCAATAGACGCCTGTACACTCTTTCAACACGGCGCGGATCAAATCAGTGGGAAATGTTTTCATGAACACCTACCGCATCTACGAAGATCTGCGGTCGTCGCTGGGCGAGGAGGCCGCCAAGTCGCTCGCCCACACCCTCGGGCCGATGTTCGAGGAACTCGGCAATACGGTGACCAAGGCGGAATTCCGCGACCTCAGCGCGACTGTCGGCCGGCTCGCGGAGGCTCAGGAGCGCACCGAGGCGCAGGTCGCGGAATTGACGCGAGCCCAGGCTCGCACCGAAGCACAGGTCGCGGAACTGACGAAGGCGCAGGCTCGCACCGAGGCGCAGGTGGCAGAGCTGACGAAGGCGCAGGCTCGCACCGAGGCGCAAGTCGCAGAACTGACGAAGGCGCAGGCCCGCACCGAGGCGCAAGTCGCGGAACTCGCCGCTGCCCAGGCGAAAACGGAGGCTCAGGTCGCCACGCTCACGGAGGTGGTGCAATCGCTGGTCCTGCAGGCGGATCGGCAGGCCACCCGTCTCGACTCGGTGCTCGGTTGGACGTTCGAGATGCAGTTTCGTGATCGGCTGACGTCGTACCTCGGCCGGCTGATGCGGCGTGGCCGGTTGCTGCGAAACGACGAGGTGCTCGATGCGATCGAGCACGCCGTCACGCCTTCCGAGGCCGACGAAGTGTTGCGGGTGGACGCGATCGCCGCGGGTGTGATCGATGGTGTCGCCAGCCACGTCGTCGTCGAGGTTTCGGCCACGTGCGACACCGACGACATCGATCGTGCGGAACGACGGGCCGGGATCCTGCGGAAAGCCGGGCTCGTCGCGGTCGCGCTCGTGGCGTGCCAGACCATCACGCCGGAGTCGCGGGCTTACGCCCGCAGCAGGCAGGTCAGGATCTGGTGCAACGGCACCATTCTCGACGCCGCCGCCTGAGACACGGTCGCCATACGGGCAATCGGAGCCTTCGGCGCCACGGTCATGGCACCCAGGTGGTGATCGCGTGGGCCATGTGGCGGCGGTAGGCGTCGTCGAGGTCGGCGTAGCTCGTGCCGCAGAGGCGAGCGAGCGTATCGGGGGACACGGAACCCGTGTAGACCCTCACGAGATACTCGACGAATGCCTCGCGATACCTCTCCTGCTCGCCGTTCATGAAGAAGTCGGCGAGGCCGGAGATCTGGCTGTAGATCGCCGGGAGGCGGTCGTCGGCTTGGAGCTCGCCGCGGCCGAGCCCGCAGAGTTCCTCGAGCGGCACGTACAACCCGTCGTCGATGAGCCGCTCGCGGGCGGCGGGCGCGCGGCCGGCGTCGCGGCCGCCGAGCGTCCAGCCATATTCCGTACGGGTGAGGCTCTCCATGTAGCAGGCTGCAGCCTCGACGGCCCAGAAGCCGCACCGCTCGCCCACGAGCGGGCTGGTCTTCCGCATCTCGGCGAAGAGTTGATGCACGGCCTCATGGTGGATCGTGGACACCCCCGGCTCGTCATCGCCTTCACCGAGCGGAAAGAAATAGGCCGTGCGGGTCGGCGTCCAATAGAGGCCGAGCGTGCGCGCGATCGTGGGCTCGAGTTTTCCGAGCTCGGCGACATAGGCCGCACGGTCGGCGAACAACGTGGCTGCGAACGGTCCGTGGCTCATCGGTCGCGAGCGGCCTTCGAACGTGCGCTCGAGGTCGGCCGGTTCGAGCAGGAATCCGCCGAACGCCTGCCGCCACACGTCATGGGCGATTTCGAGCTCGCGGGCCAAGGCCGCGGCCGCCTCGGGACCCGCCTGCGACGAGATTTTCCAGTGGTTCGAGATCCAGGCCACCGGCCGGCCGGGGCGCGACTCGGTCTCCCGCGCCGCCTGCGACTTCGTGGCCCAGCCCCGCACGGGATCGGCCACGTCGCCCGCGTCGAGCCGCTTCGCCGTCTCGGGCCACAGCCAGCGACCGTCGCGCTTGACCCACCCGCCCGCCTTGCGGGCCCGCTCGTGGTCGGGGTCGTCGCGGAGCGTCTCGTAGAGGAGCGCGATCGCGGTGGCCGACCGCTGCGCGAGCGGCTGCCGCGCGGTGGTCTGCGCGCGCTCCGCCCGCGTGGGCAGTTTGGCGTGGGACCGGGCGGCCTCGAGGGCGAGGGCGAACAGGCCGGCGGCGCGGGCCTGCCGCGCCGCGACGAAATCGGCCCAGATCGCCTGCTCGTCGGGCGTGTCGATGAAATCGGGCGTGGCGACTGCCTCGGGAATCACGAGCACGCGCTGCCGATCCGGAGCATCGGGCAGCCGCCAGCCGCGGACGAAGGCGGCGAGCTCGGCGTGGCTGCCACGGTCGGCGCGGCGTGCGAGCTCGGCGGCGGCTCCCTCCCACGCCGCGTCGAGTTTCTCGCGTGGCATCACCTCGTCGGCCCGGAGCTCCCCGGCGGCGACGCCGGCGACGATCGCGATGGCCGCGGCGACGCGCGCGGCCGCCACGGCCCCCGCCCACCGTGCACCGCGGCGGCATGCGGTGAGCAGCAGGTCACCGCACGCCGCCAGGCCATAGACGGGATCGACGAGATAGTCCCACGCGTTCTCCGATTCGAGGAGCCGGAGCTGCCACGCCACGCCCGCGGCGACGAGCACGATGCCGAATCGATTCCGCGCCAGCATCAGCGCCACGGCCAACGCGGCGGCGGCCACCGCGACGCCGGGCTGGTGCCAGCCGAGCGTGTAGGGATCGAAGCGGCCGAGCCCGAGGGCCGCCGGGTAGAGCAGGATCGCCGCGACCGTGCCCCAGCACACGGCGGCCCGACGAGCCGCTGCATCGAGCCACGGCCGCCCGAGGAACGGCGTGGCGACGACGTCAAGAAGGACGGCCAGCATGGGAATCGAAAACGTCTGCCCGAGTCCGTGGAGCCAGCGGCCGACGGGCATGCCCGCGACGGGCACGAGCGCAACGCAGCCGAGGGCGATCGGCAGCCAGCGCGGGAGCGGCCGCCGCACGAGCCGGGACGTGGACCGCGCGGCCGCCGCGATCGCCACGCCCCACGCGACGACCGGATACCACCAGGTCAGACCGCTCATACCAGGGGCTCCCTGCGTCGCCGGCGAAGCCAGGCCTCGTTCATGACGACGTGTCGGACCCGCCGCATCTTCCAGGTGTAGACGAGATGCACCCGGCCTCGGCCGTCCTGCACCATGTATGGATACGCGAATCGCTCCCCCGGCTCGTCGTCGAGCGTGGCGAGGCGGTGCCAGGTGTCGGCGGCCGCGTCGAACAGCACGAGGTCGAGCGTGGAACGGCCCTGGCGGGAAAGGTTGCAGGCCACGAGCACCGTGCCGTCGGACAGTCGCACGGCCGCCACGCTTGCGTCGGGGTTCGGCAGCGGGGTCGGCTCGGGGAGCGACCATGTGCGGGCCGCGTCATCCGACGACTGAACCACGAGCCTGTGGGCCGGCGAATGGTCGCGGAGGAACGCGAGGCACCGACGGCCATCGAGTGGCACGAGGGCCGGCTGCAGGAGCGATCGACCGCCGGCGAGCCGCGTCTTGCGGACGCGCAGGGCGTCACCCTCCGGCCGCAGCCAGAGCACCTCGGGAAACTTGCCCATGCACTCGTGGTAGATCGGGAGTGCGATCTCCCCGGAATCGAGCCGCACCGGCGCCGCCCGCACGAGTTCACTGATGTTGAAGAACGGGCTCGTCGCCAGACGCTGGCTCGGCGTCCACGTGATCCCGCCATCGGTCGACGAACAGGCATTGAGCGTGCTGCCCGACCAGCCGCCGATCGCGATCGTCACATACACCAGCCACAGCCGGCCGGTGTCGTCCGCAAACACCACGGCGTTGCCGATCTTGTCGACGAACCGAGCGAGTTGCGCGGTTGCCGAGGGCCGATCGATGACGACCCGCGGCGTCGCCCAGGCGATCGGTTCGGCTGCATCGCCGGCGATCGCAGGCGCATCCGTGAGCCACACGCCGACATCGCGAGCCGTCTCGTACGAGCCGGCATACCACGCGCAGACGAGGCCCCCGTCGGACCGCTCGCAGAGGCTCGGGCAGTGCACGTAGGGCACGGGCGGATCGTGGTCGATGAACCCGCTCGAGAACAGCGGCCGCTCGTCGGCAGCCGGCGCGGTGGCGAGCCGAAACGACGCGTCGGCCTGCGGCACGGTGCCCTTCGCGCGCGGCCACGCCCACACCGCGGCCGCGCCGGCCGAAAGCACGCTCCGCCGCGTGAGATCGTCCATGATCTGTCCAGTCGCTCCCGGCACACCGCGGCCGGGGCCCGTGTGGGCGGTGTCGCTCAGGCTTCCTCGGCGAACGCCGAATCGAACTGCCGGTTGCTCGGCGCGAAGTCGAGGTTTTGCACGAACTCGCACGCCTCGGCCGCCCCGTGCTCGCGGTCCATGCCGCAATCCTCCCACTCCACCGAGAGCGGCCCGTCGTAGCCGATCTGGTTGAGCGCCCGGATGATCTCCTCGAAATCGACGCCCCCGCGGCCCGGCGAACGGAAGTCCCAGCCCCGGCGCGGGTCGCCGAAGTTGAGATGGCTGCCGAGGATTCCGCTCCTGCCATTCAGCGTGACCACCGCGTCCTTGACGTGCACGTGATAGATCCGGTCGTGGAACGTGCGGATGAACTCCACCGAATCGACTCCCTGCCAGTGGAGGTGGCTGGGGTCGAAGTTGAAGCCGAACTCCTCGCGGCGGCCGAGGGCGTCGAGCGCCCGCTGGGCCGTGACCGTATCGAACGCGATCTCGGTGGGGTGCACCTCGAGGGCGAACCGCACGCCGCACTCGGCGAACACGTCGAGGATCGGGTTCCAGCGGTCGGCGAACTCCTGGAAGCCGGCGGCGAGCATCGACTCGGGCACCGGCGGGAACGAATAGAGCAGATGCCAGATCGACGATCCGGTGAACCCGTTGACCACCGACACGCCGAGCTTCTGGGCGGCACGGGCCGTGTTCTTCATCTCCTCGGCCGCCCGCTTGTTGACCCCGTCGGGCTTGCCGTCGCCCCACACGTGCGGCGGCAGGATCGTCTTGTGCCGCTCGTCGATCCGATCGCACACCGCCTGGCCGACGAGATGGTTCGAGATCGCGTACACGGAGAGGTCGTGCCGCTCGAGCGCGTCGCGCTTGGCCGCGCAGTAGCCGCTCTCCTGCAGGGCCTTCGTGACGTCGAAGTGGTCGCCCCAGCAGGCAAGTTCGAGGCCCTGGTAGCCGAATTCCTTCGCTTTGCGGGCCAGATCCTCGAGCGGCAGATCGGCCCACTGGCCGGTGAACAGCGTGACGGGACGGGGCATGGGGGCTCCTTCGACGTGTGCGGGGCTTGACCGGCCCGGATTCTGCCAGATTCGCGGGCCCGCGTTCAACTCGTCCGCGCCGGCTTCGGGCTCCCCGTATCCCATCGCCGGACGTTCGCTCCGGGCCTCCAGCCCTGCGCTCACTCGACTCCGACGGCGCTTCGGCATCCATGCCTGCGCTTGTCTGCGTACGCCGGCGACCGGGACACGGGAAGCCCGAAGCCTCCTCCACAAGAAAGGGGAGGCTCGGGGCTGGCCGCTGCCCTCGAGCGGGCTGTGGGAGCGAGCGCAGCCGTGGACGGCGAAGCGCAGCGGACACGCAGAGAGCCGAGGCCGGGAGGGCCGAGGCGAACGTCCGGCGAGAGGGCACGGTCAGCACCGAGCCGGCGCGGACGAAGTGACGATCTCGATGCAGTCCCGCCTCAGCCGCCGAGTTCGCGCAGGTAGTCGAGCGTGTAGATGCCGCTCGAGTGGCCGTCGGAGAATTCGATCGAGTAGGCGTACTGGCCGACCGGCTTCATGCCGGTGATCGTGAGCGGCGCGATCTCCTCCGGCGCGAGCACGGCCAGGGGATTCGGACGGACCGGTGCGACACGCTTCTCGCGGCAGGTGGCGCACGGGCAGGCGTCGCGCAGGAGCCGCGGCGGGTAGACCATCGTGGCGCCGTCGCTCCAGGTGATCTCGATCGCGTCTGGCGTGCGCGGGTCGTCGAGGCGGCGGAGGGAGCGAGGCAGCGTCTGCGTCATGAGGGAGTCACGTCCACGGGACGGCGCGGGGCGTGCGCCGATCGACGATCCGATGCCCCTTGCCCTCGAACCGCGGCAGGCTGCCGATCGGCACCGTCACCACGGCCGCCTTGAGACCCAGCCGCACCTGGATCTCGCGGGCCACGCGTTCGGGGTCGGCGAGGTGGTCCTCCACTTCGAGCGTCAGGGCGTCGAGGCTGGCGACGCTGTCGAGCGTGAGGCGATACTCCACGATCTCGGGAAAGCTGCGGACGATGTCGTCGATCGCGCTGGGGAACACGTTGACGCCGCGCACGACCAGCATGTCGTCGGTGCGGCCGAGGATGCCGCCGTCGAGCCGCACCCATGGGCAGCCGGCGGCTGCGGCGGGCCAGCGCGGCCGGACGAGGTCGCCGGTGCGGTAGCGGATCACGGGAGCGCCCGTGCGGCCGAGCGTCGTGAGCACGAGTTCGGAAAGCTCCCCTTCGCCGGCCGGCTTCCCGGTCCGCAGGGAGAGAAACTCGGCGTGGAAGCAGGTCTCGATGACGTCGATCCCGCCGCCGGCGAGCGTGCCGGCGCCCCACGGCCCCACCTCCGTCGCCCCCGCGTGGTCGAGGACGTCGGCCCCCCAGGCCTCGGCGATCCGCGCCCGCACGCCCGGGATCGAGCCGCCCGGCTCACCCGCCACGACCACGAGCCGCACGCCCAGCCGCGCGGCGTCGAGCTTCTCCGCGCGTGCCACTTCGGCGAGGTGGAGCGCGTAACTGGGGGTGGCGACGAGGACGGTGGCCGAAACCGTCCGCGCGAGTTCGAGGCGGGCGAGGCTCGACATGCCGCCGGTGGGGATGGCCATCGCGCCGCAGGCGACCACGGCATCGAACGCGCTCCAGAAGCCCGCGTACGGGCCGAACGAGGAGGCGACGAGCGCGCGGTCGCCGGCACGCACGCCGCCGCGATCGAGCACTTCCCGCCAGCACTCCATCCACCACGCCCAGTCGTCGGCCGTGTCGAACACCGGCAGCGGCCGGCCGTGGGTGCCGCTCGTCTGATGAAACCGCACGTACCGGTCGGTCGGCCAGGTGAGGTTTGCAGGCGTGCCGGCCTGCGCCGCGGCGACGAGCTCCTCCTTGAAGGTGAAGGGCCAGTGCTCGAGGTCGGCGAGCGACTCGAGGGTCGTCGAGACGCGGGCGAGTTTCTCGGCGTAGAACCGGTTGGCGGGAAGAATCGTCCCCACCAGGTGCCGCAGCCGGTCGAGCTTCGACTGATCGAGCGCGGCGCGAGAGAGTCGGGCGTCTGCCATGATCGCCGATTATGGCATGCCGAGGCTCGGGATGCCCTGCGACGGGGCGTTCTGCACCGGGGCTTGCAAGGCCGGGGCGGGCAGCGGCTGTGGAAACATCGGCCCCGCCCCCGGCGGCGGCAGTGGCTGCGGGATCGGCTGCGGGATCGGTATCTGGGCCGGTGGCGGCGCGGGGATCGGTTGCGGGACCACCACGGCGGGCGCGACCGGCGCCGGCGGGGCCGCGGGGAGGCTGCCGGCCGAGAGTCGCGCCTGCTCGGCACGGGCCACGACCTCCTCCGGCGGCGTCGCCGCCATCGGCGTCATCGCCAGATCGACGACCCGCTCGTCGCGGATCTCCGCGGGCCACAGGTTCTCGGAGACGAAATCGAGCGGAAACACCTGGTACCAGGGGAGCGGGAAAGGCTGCCGCACCGTGAGTGTCTCGTAGCCATCTTTCACGAGGCGGATCTTGCGCGTGCCGTAGTAGATGAAGTCGGTGGACACGGGCGTCGTCCCGACCTGGTAATCGTCCACGTACACGAGCGCGCCGGGGGGATTGCTGCGGATCGTCATCCGCCGCTGCACGCATCCCATCGCCGCCAGGCACACCAGCAGCAACAGGCCGGGCGACGGCACGTGGGCGAGGGATCGGGACATGCCGCGGACGATACGGATCGGACGGCGGGGTCGCCAGTGCAGCCGGCGGCGAGGGTTTTTCCGCACTTTGCCGGGACAGACGCGTATCGCCCCAGCCGCGCGACCTCGCTAGAATCCGGCCTTTCGGACGCACCCCGAGGTTCGCGACGCGTGGGAAAAGGCACGAGCCTCATCTACTCCGATCGCAGCGACGTCGGCCGCCGGCGGGCGAACAATCAGGACTCGCGGTCGGTGCTGCCGCCCTCCAGCCCGCAGCAATACCGCACCCGCGGCTGGCTGTTTCTCGTCGCCGACGGCATGGGGGCCCACGCGGCCGGCGAGATGGCCAGCGGCATCGCGGCCGAGCGCGTGCCGCTGGTGTACGAGAAATCGGCCCACCATTCGCCCGCATTCGCGCTCCGCCGCAGCATCGAACAGACGAATGCCGAGATCAATGCCAAGGGGGAGAGCGCCGAAGAGCACCGGGGCATGGGCACCACCTGCACCACGCTCGTGCTCGTGCCGCGGGGAGCACTGGTGGGGCACATCGGCGACAGTCGCGTGTATCGCGTCCGGGGCCGCACGATCGACCAGTTGTCGCGCGACCACTCCCTCGTCTGGGAGCTCGAACTGGCCGGCGGCATGTCGCGCGAGCAGGCTGCGGGCGCCGCCCCCAAGAACATCATCACGCGGTCGATGGGGCCGCATCCGGAGGTGGATGTCGATCTCGAGGGGCCGTTTCCGGTGGAAGAGGGGGACACCTTCATCCTCTGCAGCGACGGCCTCTCCGGGCAGCTGGAGGACGCGGAGATCGGTCTGCTCGCGGCGGAGTTGGAGCCTCGCGAGGCGACCGCCGCGCTGGTCGGGCTGGCGCTGGTGCGGGGCGCGCCGGACAACGTGACGGTGATCGTGGCCCGGGCCGGCGCCGAGGAGGTGTCGAAGGTCTCGGGAAGCGACCCGCCCTGGCCGCTCACCGAGGCGTCCTCGGCCGGGGCCGGCGGCGGCGGCGCGCTTCCCTGGAAGTGGCTCGCGGCCGCCGCCGTGAGCCTGTTTGTGGCACTCGTATCCGTGGGACTGTGGCGCGGCGACGGGAGCCCGGCGCCCGCCGACACCGGGCTCGGCGGCGCGGTGTTCCCGGTGCTCGCCGCCGGGGCGTTGCTGGCGTTCCTGGTGTCGATCGTGGCGGCGTTCATCGGTTTCCTCACGCCGGCCGACGGCGATGTCCGCGTCCTGCCCCCGGGCCGGCAGCTCGGCAAGGGGCCCTATCGGTCGTCGAGCTGCGCTGCCGCGTCCGGCCTCATCGAGCCGATCGTGGCGAGCATCGAGACGGCCTCGGCGGGTCTCCCCGACGCCGAGCGGGAGCGGACCATGACGATCCTCGCCAGCGTCCGGCGGCAGGCGGCCGAGGGGGCGTTTCACGAGGCCGTCGTGGCGGCGGCGCAGGCGCTCTCGATCTACACCCGGGCGGTCGAGCAGGCCCGGGGCGACACGGTCGCCGGCCCGACGTCGGAATCATGAAGCTCATCACCCGCTACGTCCTCAGCGAGCTGTTGCAGGTGTTCCTCGTGGCCCTGTCGGCGCTCACGCTGTTCATGCTCGTCGTCGGCCTGGTGAAGGAAGCGCAGCAGCAGGGGCTCGGCATGCTTCAGATCGCCCAGCTCGTGCCGTACGTGCTGCCGGAGGCGATGCGGTTCGCCGTGCCGGGCACGATGCTGTTCGCCGTGGCCAGCCTGTTCGGGCGGATGTCCGCGAGCAACGAGATCACGGCGCTCAAGGCGGCGGGCATCTCGCCGACGGCGGCGATCTGGCCGGCCCTCGGCCTGGCCGTGGTCGTGAGCTTCGTGTCGGTGTGGCTCAACGACGTGGCCGTGTCGTGGGGCCGCGACGGCGTGCGCCGGGTGATCGTGGGCAGCGTCGAGGACATCATCTACGGCCGGCTGCGGCAGCAGCGGTCGTACAGCACCGCGAAACTGTCGATCAACGTGAAGGGCGTCGAGGGGCGGAAGCTCGTCCGGCCGACGCTCTCCTTCCAGCCCGGCGGCGAGACGGCGCCCGTGACCGTGTCGGCGGCCGAGGCCCAGATGCGGGCCGACCCGCAGACGGGAACCCTGACGATCACCTGCCGCAACGGCACGCTCCACGTCGGCGACGTGAAGGCCGTGTTTCCCGACACGATCGAGCGGGTCGTGCCGCTCGATGCGGTGAGCCGGAAGGAGACCTCGTCCACGAGCCCCTCCGACATTCCTCTCGCCGATTTCCCCAAGGCCCGCGTCGAGCAGGTCGCGCTGCTCGGCCGGATTCGCCAGCTCGAGGCGGCGAAGTCCGCGATCGGCGTGTTCACCGGGCGGCTCGAGCAGACGTTGCCCGCGTACACCGAGACCGAGCGGCAGCAGGAGAAGCAGGCGATCGCCCGCCTCAACCGCATCATCATGGAGCCGTGGCGGCGCTGGGCCAACGGCTTCAGCTGCCTGTGCTTCGTGCTCGTCGGCGCGCCGATGGCGATCCGCATGCGGAACGCCGACTTCCTCACCAGCTTCTTCCTGTGCTTCCTGCCGATCCTCGTCGTCTACTACCCGGTGTTCATGCTCGGCATCTCGCGCGTCAAGGCGGGCGTGCTGCCGCCTCCGGCGGTGTGGATGGGGAACGTGCTGATCACGCTGTGGGGGCTGTGGCTGATGCGCCGCGTCGTCCGCGGCTGACGCGTGGCGACTGCCGCACGGGCCGGTCAACTCGTCCGCGCCGGCTTCGGGCTCCCCGTACGCCCGTCGCCGGACGTTCGCTGCGGGCCTCCAGCCCTCCGCTCACTCGACTCCGACTTCGCTTCGCCATCCTGGCTGCGCTTGTCTGCGTACGCCGGCTCCCGGGGTACGGGAAGCCCGAAGCCTCCTCAACTGGAAAGGGTGAGGCTCGGGGCTGGCCGCTGCCCTCGAGCGGGCTGTGGAAGCGAGCGCAGCCAGGATGGCGAAGCGAAGCGGACACGCAGAGAGCCGAGGCCAGGAGGGCCGAGGCGCACGTCCGGCGAGAGGGCACGGCCGGCACCGAGCCGGTGCGGACGAGTTGACGTGTCGCGCCGCAGTCCGCGCCGAGTCACTGGGCCGCGGCGTTGATCACGGCCGCGATGCGGACGGCGTCGTGGCAGGAGTCTTCGCTGACGCCGAGGTGCACCAGGCTCGCCTCGTGGTTCCTGATGCACAGCTCACAGCCGGCCAGCGCCGCGCAGGCGAGGCTCATGAGCTCGAAGTCGGCCTTGCTCGTGGCCGGCTGGGCCATGCGGCTCATGCGGAGCCGGGGCGGACGGGCCTCGTAGCTTTCCTTGCCGAGCATGTGACGGAAGCGGTAGTAGACGGTGTTCATCGCCATGATGCCGGCCGCCGCCACGGCGTCGGAGATCACGGGGGCCGCCGCGTCGCCGAGACCCGCGCGGATGTCGGCTTCGAGGGCATCGGCCAGCGGCTGTGCCCGCGCGAACCGCGCCGCGGCGAGCGCGATGCCGAGGGCCTGCGGCGGCTGCAGGTTCTCGCCGGCGAGCACGCTCGACAGGTTGAGGCGGATGTCCTTGAGTTCGGCCGGGAGCGCGTCGCGCAGGGCGTCGAGGGCGGGCGTGGGGATCGACATGGTGATGCGGTCGTGCCGGGAGGGAGGGCGGGACATGGTCGCCGTGGGCTCGGCGGTTTCACGGGGATTGTAGCCCGTCGTTGCCGGTCGAGGGGCGGGGATGCTACGTTCGGGAAATTTGTTTTTTCCGCCCGCTGGACCGCCCATGCCACGCCGCGACGACCTGCACACGATCCTGCTCATCGGCTCCGGCCCGATCGTCATCGGCCAGGCCTGCGAGTTCGACTACTCCGGCACCCAGGCCTGCAAGGCCCTGCGGGAGGACGGCTACCGGGTCGTGCTCGTGAACTCGAATCCGGCCACGATCATGACCGATCCGGGCACGGCCGACCGCACCTACATCGAGCCGCTCACCTGGCAGATGCTCGAGAAGGTGATCGACGCCGAAAAGCCCGACGCCGTGCTGCCCACGCTCGGCGGCCAGACGGCGCTCAACCTGGCGATGGAACTCGACCGCCGCGGCATTCTCGCCACACACGGCGTGGAGATGATCGGCGCGGATGCGGCCGCGATCAAGCGCGGCGAGGACCGCGAGATCTTCAAGGAAACGATGCGGAAGATCGGCCTGGAGACGTGCCGGGGACGGATCGTGAAGAGCCTGCAGGAGGCCCGCGAGGTGCTCGCCGAGATCGGCTTGCCCGCCGTGATCCGCCCCAGCTTCACGCTCGGCGGGTCGGGGTCGGGAATCGCCTTCAACCGCGAGGAGTTCGACACCAAGGTGCAGCGCGGCCTCGACCTGTCGCCGGTGGGCGAGGTGCTCGTCGAGGAGTCGATCCTCGGCTGGAAGGAATACGAGATGGAGGTGATGCGCGACGCCGACGACAACGCCGTCATCATCTGCTCGATCGAGAACTTCGACCCCTGCGGCGTGCACACCGGCGACTCGATCACCGTCGCCCCGGCGATGACGCTCACCGACCGGCAGTATCAGCGGATGCGGGACGCGAGCTTCGCCGTGATCCGGGCGATCGGCGTGTCCACGGGCGGATCGAACATCCAGTTCGCCGTGCACCCGCAGACCGGCCGGATGATCGTGATCGAGATGAATCCGCGGGTCAGCCGCTCCAGTGCGCTGGCCAGCAAGGCCACCGGCTTTCCGATCGCGAAGATCGCCGCCAAGCTGGCCGTCGGGTGGCGGCTCCACGAGCTCGCCAACGACATCACGCGGAAGACGAAGGCCTGCTTCGAGCCGTCGATCGACTACGTGGTCGTGAAGGTGCCGCGGTTCGCGTTCGAAAAGTTTCCGGAGGCCGACCCGCGGCTCACCACGCAGATGAAGAGCGTGGGGGAGACGATGGCCATCGGCCGGACGTTCAAGGAGGCCTTCCAGAAGGCGCTCCGCGGGCTGGAGGTGGGAAGCTTCGGCTTCGGCTGCGATCACAAGGACCTGTGGGGCACCGCCGCCGAGCCGTCGATCGACGACATCCGCGCGAAGGTGGCCACGCCCGACCCGGACCGCGTCTGGTATCTGCGGTACGCGCTGAAAGCCGGGATGACGGTGGCCGAACTCCACGACCTCACGGCGATCGACCCGTGGTTCCTCGACCAGCTCCTCCAACTGGTCGAGATGGAGAGCCTGCTCCGCACGGTCGGCTCGCTCGCGGCGGTGGACGACGGGCTGCTGCGGACCGCCAAGCAGTATGGCTTCTCCGACCGCCAGCTCGCGGTGATGCTCGGCGCGGCCGAGCTGGAGGTCCGCGACGAACGGAAGCGGCGGGGGATCGTCGCGACCTACAAGGCGGTGGACACGTGCGCCGCGGAGTTCGAGGCGCAGACGCCCTACTACTACTCGACCTGGGAGGAAGAGGACGAGACGCGGCCGAAGGAGCCGGGCGCCAGGCGGGTGATGATCCTGGGCGGCGGCCCCAACCGGATCGGCCAGGGGATCGAGTTCGACTACTGCTGCTGTCACGCGAGCTTCGCGCTGCGCGAGCTGGGGATCGAGAGCGTGATGGTGAACTCGAATCCCGAGACCGTGAGCACCGACTACGACACGAGCGACATGCTGTTCTTCGAGCCCCTCACGTGCGAGGACGTGCTCAACATCGCCGACCGGATCCAGCCCGACGGCGTGATCGTGCAGCTCGGCGGCCAGACGCCGCTGAACCTCGCCCGCGCGCTCCACGCGGCCGGGCTGCCGATCATCGGTACCAGCGTGGACACGATCGACCAGGCGGAAGACCGCGAGCAGTTCAAGGCGCTGCTCGAGCGGCTCGACCTCAAGCAGCCGGCCTGCGGCATCGCCCGCACGCTCGAGCAGGCCCGCCGCGAGGTGGCCCGGATCGGCTACCCGTCGCTCGTGCGGCCGAGCTTCGTGCTCGGAGGGCGGGCGATGGAGATCTGCTACGACAACGCCCAGTTCGAGCGGTACGTCGCGGAGGCCTTCGCGGTGGCGCAAGGACAGCCGGTGCTCATCGACCGGTTTCTCGAGGATGCGATCGAGGTCGATGTCGACTGCATCGCCGACGGCAGGGACGTGATCGTCGCCGGCGTGATGGAGCACATCGAGGAGGCGGGCGTCCATTCGGGCGACTCGGCCTGCTGCATCCCGCCGCACAGCCTGTCGGCCGAGACCGTGGGGGAGATCAAGGCCGCCGCGAGCGGTCTGGCCCGCAGCCTCGGCGTGGTGGGGCTGATGAACGTGCAGTTCGCGGTCAAGCGCGAGGACGGTCGTCCGACGCTGTACGTCATCGAGGTCAACCCGCGGGCCAGCCGGACGGTGCCGTTCGTGGCCAAGGCCACGGGGCTGCCCGTGGCGAAGGTGGCCGTGAAGGTGATGACCGGCAGGAGCCTGGCCGAGCAGGGGATCACGGCCGATCCGGTGCCCGCCCACGTGAGCGTGAAGGAGAGCGTGTTCCCGTTCGTGAAGTTCGCCGGGGTGGACATCGCGCTCGGGCCCGAGATGCGGAGCACGGGCGAGGTGATGGGGGTCAGCGACCGCTTCAGCATCGCGTTCGCCAAGAGCCAGATCGCCGCCGGCATCCTGCTGCCGGAAAAGGGGCGGATCTTCCTCAGCGTGGCGAGCCAGCAGGCGAAGGAGTCGATGGTGGGGCTCGCCCGGCGGCTCGTGGCGCTCGGGTTCGAACTGCTCGCGACGGCCGGCACGGCCCGGGCGCTCGCCGGGGCGGGCATCCCGGTGGAGACGGTGAAGAAACTCCAGGAGGGGCATCCCAATCTCATCGATCACCTGATCGACGGCACCGTGCAGCTCATCTTCAACACGCCGCGGGGCAAGGGGGCCCGGACGGACGAGGGCCGGATCCGCGCCGCGAGCGTGCTGTATGGAGTCCCCTGCATCACGACGCTGCCGGCCGCCGAGGCCTGCGTACGGGCGATGGAGGGTCTGAAGACCGAGCCGATGGGCGTGCAGCCGATCCAGGACCGCTTTCCGGATGCGGTCGCGGCGCGGTGATCCGGGCGGAAGCCGCCACGCGGCCATCTGCGGAATCCTGCCGCGAGGTGCTTCGCTTGGGGTAAAGTCGGGTCCGTATGCCCGGATCCACCTTTCCCGTCGTGCCCCCGCCGCCCCGGCCGTTTCCCGCGCCGGTGCTCGACGAGCCGCCACGGCTGACGGCCCGCACGCTCGAGGGGCTGGAGTGGCTCCTCGCGCGGGAACTCGAGGCGGTCGGGGCGACCGACCTGAGGCTCGGCCGGCGAACGATCGAGTTTTCGGCAGCCCACGGTTGCGAACAACAGACGCTGTATCGCGCCGTGCTCGAAAGCCGGACGGCGATCCGGATCCTGGAGCCGCTGGGCCGGTTTCGCGCCGACTCGCCCGAAGCGCTGTACCGCGGGCTCCAGGAGGTCGATTGGACCGAGCAACTGAAGGTCTCGGACACGCTGCGCGTCGATGCGGCGATCCACGACACGTTCACGACGCACTCGCTCTATGCCGCGCAGATCGTGAAGGACGCGGTCGTGGACCAGCTGCGGACGCCGAGCGGCAAACGGCCGAGCGTGCAGCTGCGCGGGGCGACGCTCCGGCTCGCGTTGCACCTCGTGGGCGACGTGGCCACGATCTTCCGCGACGCCGCCGGCCGGTCGCTCCACCAGCGCGGCTGGCGGATGGGCGAGGTGGAGGCGCCGCTCTCGGAAACGCTCGCGGCGGGGATCCTGGGGATCACCGGCTGGTGGCGGCCCGGGCAGGCCGACTCGCCGACGAGCGGCGAGCCCGTGCTCGATCCGATGTGCGGCTCGGGCACGTTCGTGATCGAGGCGGCGACGATCGCCGCGGGGATGGCCCCCGGTCTGTGGCGGGCGCGGCGCAAGGCCCACGGCTTCTTTCGGTTTCGCGACTGCGACAAGCCGCTGGCCGAGCGGCTCGT
>Ga0214917_10004234_pt1 | contig 16094 bp, 15 predicted proteins | sample LL_1208_BB_MetaG_FD_177983 | JGI IMG/M metagenome (GOLD analysis project Ga0214917, IMG submission 177983) | Freshwater microbial communities from Lake Lanier, Atlanta, Georgia, United States - LL_1208_BB | ecosystem: Environmental > Aquatic > Freshwater > Lake | place: USA: Georgia | collected... | reverse complement strand
GGCGTTCACGCCCCCCAAATCTGCGGCGGCAGACATGATGGCTTCAGCAAGATCGGCCCAACTCGCTTCACCTTGGTTAGAGAAATGAAATATCCCCGGCACAAGGTTGTCTCGCCAAACATGGCGGTCAATTATAGTTAACAGCGCCAGGGCGAGGTCATCAGCCGAAGTCGGGCCGCCAATCTGATCGTCAATTACACGAAGCGTATCACGGTCAGCGGCCAGCCTCAGCATGGTCTTGATGAAGTTGTTCCGATAGGCGCTCACGATCCACGAGGCGCGGACGATAACATGAGCGGGATTGACAGCGACAATCGCCTCTTCCCCCAAACATTTTGTGCGTCCATAGACATTAATGGGGCCCGTCGGGTCATCTTCTCGATATGGACGATCAAGGTCTCCAGAGAATACATAGTCCGTCGAAACATGGATCAGCGGGATGCCTAGTCGCTCTGTCTCAAGCGCCAGGAGAGCGGGTGCCATCGTGTTTATAGCCGCACAGAGTTCCGGCTCATCTTCCGCTTTATCAACCGCTGTATAGGCGGCAAGGTTTAGAATAAGATCGGGTTTGAGGGCCCGAAGAGCCTCAATCATTGACGCTTTCGACAGAAGATCAAATTGCAAGCGATCGGGAAAGGAATACTTGATCTCGCTATCAGGAACCCGACGGCGCAACGCTTGTCCCACTTGCCCCGCCCCGCCCGTGACCAGAATTCGCATCATGGCGGGTTAAGTCCGCGGCGCGAGGTGGCCTTGCTGCGCTCGAGAAGGGGTCGCCACCACGTTTCATTATTCAAAAACCATTGAACCGTTTTTTCAAGCCCCTCTTCGAAAGAGACCGTGGGCGACCAAGCGAGATCGCGTTCTATCTTCTTACTATCGATGGCATAACGATGATCATGGCCGGGACGATCTGTAACGAAGCGAATTTGCTCCGCATAAGCCTTCCCGTCGGCACGCGGTTTGATGCGGTCGAGCAAGAAACAAATCGAAGTCACGACATCTATATTTTTTCGCTCAGATTTGCCGCCCACCGTATAGGTTGAGCCTGTTGCGCCCTTTTCAAATACAAGGCGAATGGCACGCGCATGATCTTCGACATAAAGCCAATCACGGATATTTTCGCCCTTTCCGTAGACAGGAAGATCTTCACCTCGAAGAGCCCGCAGTATGATCAAGGGAATTAGCTTTTCCGGAAAATGATAGGGGCCATAATTATTTGAGCAATTCGATATCGTTACGGGCAGCCCATAAGTGTGATACCACGCCCTTACAAGATGGTCAGATCCCGCCTTTGATGCCGAGTAAGGTGATCGTGGATCATAGGGCGTTTCTTCATCAAAGAAGCCCGTATCACCAAGGGAACCAAATACTTCATCTGTAGAAACATGGTGGAAGCGGAAGGAAGCAGACCGCTCATTTGGCAATGCAGTCCAATGGCCCATGGCCGCTTGAAGCATAACCAAAGTGCCAACAACATTAGTTTCGATAAAAGCCTGTGGTCCTTCTATCGATCTATCAACATGCGACTCGGCAGCAAGATGAACAATCACATCCGGATCAAAGGAAGAAACAGCTTTCGAAACCGCATCCTTGTCACATATATCACCTTGAACAAATTTAAATCGCGGATGACGTGAAACAGGATCAATCGACGTCAATGTCCCTGCATAAGTCAGCTTATCATAAACAAGAATTTCATAATCACTCTCAGTGATGAGATGTCGAGCAAGACATGAGCCAATAAAGCCAGCACCTCCAGTGATAAAAATACGGCGGTCGTGGTGAGTGTGAAAATTCATAGACTTTACACCTCGCTGAGTACCATGGCCACGCCATCATAGCCGAAAGGCGAAACAAAATCTTTCAATAATTTTAATTCAAGATCTTTTGGTGAGAGAGGCACATCATCCGATTTAATCGGCCAATCAATGCCAAGCTGTGGATCGTTCCATAAAAGACCATCTTCGCATTCAGGCGCATAAAAATCCGAAACCTTATAATGAACTTCTGTTCCCGGCTCGAGAGTCATCAAACCGTGAGCAAAGCCAGCAGGGATGAAAAGCTGTTTGCCGTTCTCAGCAGAGAGAATAATGGATACATGTTTTCCAAAAGTCGGCGAACCAACACGGATATCAACGGCCACATCAAAAATGCTGCCCCTTAAACAGGAGACAAGTTTGGCCTGCGCGTGTGGCGGCATTTGAAAATGCATCCCCCGAACGGTACCTGCGCGCAAAGAATGAGATTGATTGTCTTGCACAAAGGTGACCGGCGCGATTTTTTCATTAAACCGCATCTGATTGAAGGTCTCAGCGAACCAACCTCGACCATCGGCAAAGCGGCGAGATGTGAAGACAAATAATGACAAATGAAAACCTTTTTGGATCTAAGTGAAGAGAGCGTCTGAGTGATGAGGCATCCTGTAATCGAACAAAAATGTCTTCAAAAGGATAGGTCAGAAAGGATTAAGAATCTGACCGTTCAAGGTTCACCATTTTCGTGTCATCAATAAAATCACTCTTTCTCGACGGTCACCTGATAACCATTTCTTTTCAATAACGAATTTTTCTTCGCCTCCTGTAGATCATGCTTGACCATCTCGATGCACATATCCCTTACCGATATTTTGGGCTCCCAGCCAAGTTCGACTTTGGCTTTTGAGGAGTCACCGAGCAAGGTTTCGACCTCGGTGAATCTAAAGTAGCGGGGATCGACACGAACGATCACATCACCTTTTTTGACGCCCGGCGCTTTGTCGCCTTTTACGCCGGTGACCACCACATATTCGTTAACACCCGATCCTTCAAATGCGATCTCAAGACCAAGTGCCTCAGCGGTCCAGCGGATAAAATCCCTGACGCTATATTGCTTGCCGGTCGCAATCACATAGTCCTTGGGGGAGGATTGCTGCAGCATGAGCCATTGCATACGGACATAGTCTTTTGCGTGACCCCAGTCCCGCAGGGCATCAAGATTGCCCATATAGAGGCATGTCTCTAGCCCTTGAGCGATATTAGCGAGACCACGGGTAATCTTACGGGTCACAAAGGTCTCCCCGCGGCGGGGGCTCTCATGATTGAACAGGATGCCGTTGCAGGCGTAGATCCCATAAGCCTCGCGGTAGTTCACTGTAATCCAGTAAGCATAGAGTTTTGCGACAGCATAAGGACTTCTTGGATAGAAAGGCGTAGTTTCCTTCTGAGGAACCTCTTGGACGAGACCATAAAGTTCACTGGTGCTCGCCTGATAGAAACGGGTCTTTTTCTCAAGACCCAAGATGCGGATAGCCTCAAGGATCCTCAATGCACCCAAGGCATCGACATCGGCCGTATATTCCGGACTTTCAAAACTAACCGCGACATGGCTTTGGGCGCCAAGATTATAAATCTCGTCGGGTTGGGTTTCTTGAATAATCCGGATGAGATTGGTTGAATCCGTCAGATCCCCGTAATGGAGAACAAAGCGCTGCTCATTGACATGGGGATCTTGATAAATGTGATCAACGCGCTCTGTGTTAAATGAACTCGAACGGCGCTTGATTCCATGTACGACATAACCCTTTTCCAAGAGGAATTCTGCCAAATAGGAGCCATCCTGGCCTGTGATCCCGGTAATGAGGGCGGTTTTCTGTTTAGTCACGGCAATATGATCTCAACTTGTGTGTGCTGATAAAAAATCTTGATAAGCCAAGCGAAGGCCGTCTTCTAGGCCGATTTTGGGCCCCCACCCTGCAGATCTTAACCTTGAGCTATCGAGAAGCTTACGCGGTGTGCCGTCAGGCTTTGAGGAATCAAAAATCAAGCTCCCTTCAAAACCGATGATCTTCTTGATCAGTTCCGCAAGATCACGAATGGAGACGTCAGAGCCAAATCCAGCATTCAAGTGACTGCGCATTGGCTCGGTTAAACTATCATACTGAGCTTTCGGCATATTCATCACAAAAACCGAGGCTTCTGCCATATCATCAACATTCAAGAATTCTCGTTGAGGCGTTCCTGTGCCCCAAATGGTTACATTTTCTGAGCCATTTAATTTCGCCTCGTAAATGCGTCGGATCAGAGCGGGCACAACATGGGAATGATCAGGATGATAATTATCCCCTCGACCATAAAGATTGGTTGGCATGATTGAGCGGTAGTCAACGCCATATTGCCGATTATAGCTCTCGCATAATTTTATGCCGGCAATCTTTGCCAAAGCATAAGGCTCATTCGTCGGCTCGAGCTGCCCCGTTAAAAGCGCTTCCTCTTTCATCGGCTGATCGGCAAATTTGGGATAAATGCAGCTCGAACCCAAAAATAAAAGCCGCTTCACACCTGATGCCCATGCCTCATGAATGACATTCGTCTCAATCATCAAATTCGAATAAATAAAGTCAGCCGGGAAGCTATTATTGGCAAAAATTCCTCCAACTTTCGCGGCTGCGAGATATGCCTGCGTCGGACGCTCTTCTCTAAAAAACTCCCGAACAGCTCCCTGATCCGTCAAATCAAGCTCAGCATGAGCTCTGACAATAATATCACCCGCACCTCGTGAACTCAGCGCCCGACATATAGCAGAGCCCACCATGCCGCGATGGCCAGCGACAAAGATTTTATCCGCGGCCATAGATGTCCTCATAGAAAACGAAAGCACGCCAAACAAAAACCATCGAGGTGAAGTGGGCCGAGCCTATCATTTGAACGATTCCACTCCGCAACTCATCCTAAAGACCTCAATCTAACCCCAGGCCCGTCATCAGGCGTTCCGATGAATTCGACGCCAGCGGCTTCGAATACACGTTGAATATCAATCAATGTTTGGGTTCGACTAGCAGGTACACCATCCGATTGTTCGAGCCGCTGAATTGTATTTCGCGAAGTTCCCGCTCGTCCGGCAAGCTCGGTAGCTGACCAATTAAGCATTGCCCGAGCTGCTCTAAGTTGAAGACTGGAAATCATAATATGCACACTTGACAGTGCAAAATGCACTAAATATATTTCAAATTACCAAATTAACCGCTACTGGAGCTTTCAATGTCCAATCCCTACACCTACTACCACTCTGCCCTTAAAGGCGTTTTTGGTCCTATTCATGAGAATGATCCTCAGTGTGGGTATTACCGGATGATACGAGGCCGGGGTGGGCCTTGGGTGCCGGTTGCCATCTGGAGGGAGGTAACCAGCGAGAAGGAGATTACCGGAATTTCGGATTCGGGGAAGCTCGTTTGCCTGGTCGATGGGTTAGAAAAGGATCCTTACGAGGTCTGGACCTGGGTCTGCCGGTATCCGGTGCCTTATGAGACCTATGTGGCTGTAGCCGAGCAAGGACAGGCATGGCCTGAGGACTTGCCTGACCTGAAGAAGGCTAGGCCTGCATCGGGTTCAGGTACCTCAGAAACTCCCTCAGCTTCGGATGATAAGGGTAGCCGGGCTTCTGTTTTTAGATTCCCTACGGATCTTCCTCCTTCTTCTCCCGCCCTTGGCCACAATAGTTCGGGATTGAGTGAAGAAGAGGTGTTCTTGGAAGAGATTGAGGCTCTGGCTCAATCCTGTGATGAGTGGTTGTCAGAGGTTACAGCGATCTCATCTCAAGTACTGGCTGATAAGGCTGCCAATTATGCTGAGCGCTTTGGCAATCTTGAGAACAGAGCTGAAGAGGCACGAACCATCGAGAAGAAGCCTATTCTTGATCAAGGCCGTTCCATTGACGGCAAATGGAAGCCAGTCATCTCAAAGGCTTCAGAGACCAAGATTAAGCTCAAGAAGCTGATTGAGCCCTATCTGATTGCTGAACTTAAACGCCAAAAAGAGCTTGGTCTTGATGGTGAACCGCCAAGAGCGGGAACTATGGGGAGGCGGATAGGCTTGAGATCCAGAATGATCATCAAGGTGACCTCTCCATCAGATCTTCAGACCCATTACAAAGCAGACCCAAGGCTTTGGGCAGATAAATCAATATCTGAAGCCATCACGAAGCTTGCAGAGATTGATCTGGCTGCCAACAAGCCCATACCGGGGGCCACACTCATCGAAGAGCTCACGGCGACGTGAGAAGCAATAAAAGAATATATCCGCATCTCGAATGAGTGCGTCACATTTGAACAGTACCCAATCAGCTACCTAACCTAACCACCCCATCCATTCTCATCACTTATAGAGGGAGCCAGACCATGCTTGGCCTCAACGGCAGTGCTTTATCTAGAAACAGGACCAATAACGCTGAAAGCCATGAACAAGACTTAGACCTTCAGAAGCAGCTAGATGGCACGGAGGCGTCAGCTCAGATCAAACGATCTTCTCGCAGCAATCTGTCGGGCGCTCGCAATTTAGTAAGACAGCCGAACACTCATCGAGGCCCCAAGCCGCTTCTTCCAAGGTCCCTGAAAGAAGCGCTACAGCTGGCCTCGCTGCTGTCCAAGTCCAAACTGATCCCAAAAGGCTTTGAAAACCCTGAAGCCTGTCTTGTAGGCATCCTCTACGGGATGGAGGTGGGCCTATCCCCGATCGCTGCTCTTCAACGCATGGCCATCATTGATGGCAGGCCTACCATCTGGGGCGATGCCGCTCTCGCTCTCGTTGAAGCCAGCGGCCTTCTTATCAAAATCGAGGAGCGGATTGAGCACACTGACATCTCGGGAGACGGACAAGTACCAAATAGCCAAAACGGAAACGATGTCATTAGATCAATAACCGCCATCTGCCAGGTTCTAAGATCTGGAAGATCTGAGCCCATCACCAGAACCTTCTCGATCGAAGACGCCAAGCGTGCAGGTCTTTGGCAAAAGCCGGGACCCTGGACTGATTATCCCGATCGGATGCTCATGATGCGCGCAAGAGCCTTTGCGCTTCGAGACGCGTTCCCCGACGTCCTTATGGGACTTTACTTGAGAGAAGAATTTGAGGGGACGAGCAGCCGAAGTCTGAATAGTTATGGGGAAGAGAAACAATCTGATTGGGAGGAGAATGCTGCAGCTCAAACAGCTGTCTCCAATGACTATGGAATGAACAATTCAAAGTTCAACGGTTCTACAAAAGCTCAAACGGTTATAGGGCAAGAAGATCGTGGGCGAAGCCCGCACCCGTATAACCCTTTTGAGCCAAATGCTCATAAGCAAGCACAACCAACATCAACCCAATCATCAATCCGGCGCGCGCCTCCGCCACCAATGGCGATCGCCGAACCTAACTTAACTGTAGAATCGTACACCGATCTTATCGGGAAAGATGCTGCCTCAGCTGATCCGCAACAATCCGCGAACCCTTCGGAACCTGAGACAGACTCATTCCTGAACCCATCGGATACCCTCGAGCTCTTTGATAGTGCTTTGGCTTGCGCTCAAGACACAGAAACGCTCGAAGAGATCAGAGAAGAGTTCAATGAGCGCATCGATCGACTGGATACGGAAGGCCTCCAAGAGGCCGGTCGTATCTTCTTAAGACACGAGAAGCGCATAAGGGCGGCAGAAGAAGCCTTCGTCAATGATGCCAAGCAATCAGATGATCCATCAGAAGAGGGCGATGAGCATCCATCTGAAGACATCAACGGCCGCATCGGAAAGGGCTCATTGAGCCCTCTTAGGACACGGCGTCGCTTCTCCATCCGTCCCCGGAAAGGACTGACCCTCGCCGAGCTCAATGCACGCCGGAAAATCGATCTCCACAAATACTTGCCCCAAGCCAAAGCCCATAAGGATGAGGCCGATGAGTAAAGGTGGATTCTTGGAAACCGAAGCACCAGTAAAACCAGCAGAAGAAACTATAACCCGACCAACACGACGTCAGATCTTCTCAACCTCTTTTAGGCTGAATCTCTTCCTAAAAAGAAAAGGGACATGCGCAAGCTGCTCTCAAAAGATCGATGCCGGCAAAGCCTGGGATATTGATCACATTATCCCTCTTGCACTCGGGGGAACGAACGAACCCAAAAACCTTCAAATCCTCTGCAAGCCCTGCCACCAATCAAAGACTTCCCAATCCGACATCCCGCGCATCGCTAAAACAAAGCGTCTCAAAGCCCGCCATCTTGGTGCAAAATCTCCCTCGACCTGTCCCATACCGGGAAGCCGCCGCTCTCCCTGGAAACGTAAACTCGATGGGAGTGTGGTGAGGAGAGTAGCTAGAACGGTAACTGATAGCTAAAAGCGGGATTGACAGAAGGATGTTATCTGTTACATAACACATATGATCAAGTCTTTTGAAGACAAAATGACAGCAGCGGTATTTTCTGGGCTAGCTCCAAAAGGATTTCCTTCTGACATTCTATCGATTTGTCGACGAAAACTGAAAATTTTGGATGCAGCTACCACTTTGGATCAACTAAAAGTCCCACCGGGAAATCGGCTCGAAGCCTTAAAAGGGGATAGGGCGGGTCAACATAGCATCAGGATCAACGATCAATGGCGTCTTTGCTTTCGGTGGCAACAGAATGACGCATTTGACGTTCAAATTGTTGATTATCATTGAGGGTAAAAAGACATGCCTAAATACATTCTAAGAACTGATATTGATGACAAAAAGATTGACTTCTCTGATCTTGAAGTCGTTGGCACCTTGCCGGCGGTTTCACCAGGCGAGATCCTACAAGAAGAATTTTTAAAACCCCTTAGTCTATCAGCTCGGGCACTGGCGCGCGAGCTTCACGTGCCTGCCAATCGTATTACCGAGATCATCAAAGGTGAGAGATCAATCACGGCGGATACCGCTCTTCGGTTAGCGCACCGCTTTGGTGGTCAGGCAGAGTTTTGGATGAACCTACAAACCGCTTATGATCTCGAAATCGCAAGAAAATCTTGGGCTACCAAAGCGGCGTAGATTATAACATTAATCGTCATTTCTATATGGATCCTCATGCCTAACTGACAATTTCATTTTTAAATAATGAAAATTGAAAAAACAAAAAACGCATTTCTAATCCCGTGCTTACTGCCAATCTACCCAACAGATAAGTTGACATCCTCTTCAGCCCATATTCCGACAATTTGTTTCTGGCTAAATTTCGACTTTCTCATCAATCAATAACCAAGCAATCCGAGCGGGCATCGCAACTTTCAACCTTTTCGCAAAAAGCTAAATCTACGCATTAAACTGCCCTATGCCCGAAAGCCGACGCTTCCCCTGGAAACTCAAACTCGGTGGGAGTGTGGTGAGGCGGTGAATCCAATGGCGCATCGATCAATATTAAGCTGAACATTTTTATATCAGAGAGGTGCAGCGATCCTCATCAGCCTATCGCCAAAAGTAGGCGGATCGCCGCTCCCATCCAGAAGTTGCTAGTTAAGCGGACATAAGGCTCGCTTGCATTAGACTTGCCTTTTTGAGCAGGCGATATGGCTTTTTATGGTCACTTTTTTATCATCGGTCGATTGGCGCTTCAGACGAGACGTGAGCTGCGATCGTTTGAACAGTTGCTAGTTAAGCGGACATTATGTCCGGCGATATAATTGCCAATTCTTGATGCTTCAGTTTGATCATACTTTTTCTATCGCTCTGATTCATATGATCTTTTTAATCTTGTGTAGTCTACACAATTTGTTATCGCGGACAATAATGTTCGTCGTTCCAGAATGAAGACTTAATCGCATTTTTTCTGCTCAAATACACTTCAAGCCAACCTCAAAGTGTATAGCCCTATATGTCCCCAAGAGACGGCCCCAAATTAAAGTCGTTTTTGACGCCTTCCGCGTTTGATTAAATTCAAAGAAATTGATTGTTTTTTTATTGCCGCCGTTGGAATGGTGATTAATTGATTTAGGACTGCTGCCCTTTTGAAAAAAGCGTTACGCTTTTGGTCAGGTTTTTGAAGATTAGGGTCGATAAAGTTTGAGACATGGGATCGATCAATCACGAAGCAGATAATAAGACATCAAAAAACCATTCACTTCCTCCCTCAAGCTGAACGAGGTTCAGCAACATTTAGCTTCAGTGTAATTTTGCCGCGCCCATATCGTCACCACACCGAAGTGAGCTCAGAAAAGTCCGGCCGACCAAAGAGGCGCAGATGACCGTGGAGCGAAGGCACAGGTTAAAATTGTCAGCAAAATTAATTATAATAAGAAAATATTCCTAATAAATCAAGATACACTAATTTGGCAGAACGAACCCAACCATCATTAAAGCATTGAATATAATAATAAATTTTTAAAATTAACTGATGTGGAGTCAATGAGCTCCTTAAACTTCAAGCGCTGTCTTTCAAGGAAAGTTCCCAAATGTACCCCTACCCGCGAGGCTACCGAAACCATTCCTCCCAAACGAAGCCAATCATTAACCAAATCTAAACACAGCTTTGACGTGTCCCATTAAATTGCCTATGCTTAAAGTTGTCGAAATCTGGTGATTTCGGCAGAGTTGGCGTCCAAACCCCTCCGGATTGAAAAAGGGCCCGTTTATGCGGAAAATCATCGATATTCTGTGGAAACGCGAGGCAGAAACGCCCAATTTGATGGCGGGTCAGGCGGCTGAAGCCGCTTTTGCCCTACTCGACACAGCCGAGCCTCAGGCGTCCGACCTCATGAGCGGTCTCGATTCCGTCCAGAAGCTCGGTCAGGAAAACGAATCACTCCGGCTCCTTTTCCTCGAGGCGCAGCGCAAAGTTGACGAACTCGAGAAGCTGAAATCAAGTTTTTACTCCATCAGCGAGCCGCTCAGCAGAAGCCTGCTGACCCATGAATCGTTGAAGGTCGAGAATGCTGGCTTCCGCACCGGTCTCGTTGAAGCACGCAACACCATTACGCTTCTCCGCAATGAAATCGCGGCGTTTGAGCGTCGCGTTGATGAATTGCAGAATGAGCGTCTCTCCCTCGGGCAAGACATCCGCCTAGCACGCGAAACGATCTCGGGCCTTGAGACTGTCCGCGCCGAGCAGGAAGACGAAATTACAGAAGCGCGCAGCCGCTTGCTCGAATTCGAGCGCCAAATGCTGCATGCCGAAGAATATCAGCGTTCGCTCGAATCTGATCAACAAGTTGCACGTGACATGATTGTCACGAAAGATACGCAGATTGCGCAATTCAATGCCGACATCACACGTTTGAATGAATCAATCGCGATGCTCGAGGGCGAGAATATTAATCTCAGCCAATCGCTCGCCTCGCGCGTTGATGAATTTAATCGGACATCACGCCGTCTTGCGGAAGTTGACAGCGAATTGGATGCGACGAAGAACCGTCTCAACCATACGCGGCAATTGCTTAACGAGACGAAGAACGAGCGCAAGGCACTCGCCGACCAAATCGATGAAATTACAGCGCAAACTCAGGCTGAAAAGATTGCGCTTAATATGAAGATCGACGCGTTACAATCGCGTGCGACGTTGGGCGAACGTCTTCTTTCGGAAGCGCGCAACACACTTATCGCCAAGACGGATGAATTGCGCACGGCTGAACGCCGGATCGTTGAACATAATGTTGCAGTCTCTAGTTTTGAGCAGCGTATTGCCAAACAGAAAACAACAATTGACGGACTTGAGCGTCAAGTGCGTGAGCTTGAGCAATCGCGCGTCACATTGATCGAGCGCGCCAATTCTCTCACGAAGAATTTGAAAGCGCGTGACACCGCTTTGGCAAAGCTTGACGACCGTATTCCGGTTCTCATGGGCCGAATCGACCAACTCGAAAATCAGGCCGAGTCGAACCGCGCAACCTATCAAGCCCGTATCGATGAATTGACGGCGGCGCTTGAGACAGAACGTATGGCCCGCGCAGTTGCCGAAGGCGCGCTCGAAGCCGCACGTAAAGAGCGCAGCTCGCTCCAACGCGAACTCATCCGTTCGGAAGGTGCGCCACGGATTACGGAAGTGGCCGATACGGTTCTCGATCTATCCGGCAAGCTTACGCCCTCCTCGCAAAGCGCCGACGGAACAACGGGCTAAGCGCCTGTAACGGCTACCATTTTAATCTAAAGTCTATTCCCCAAAACCCGGCTTTGGAGCAAAAAAATTTGTTTTAAACACCTCTTGGGCTCTTAACAAATCGGTAAGAAATGCTGCATAATTTCTTGTCTGAACTTGGTTTGTTTTCATCGTTTTTGTAGAGCCCATGTATTCGGTTACTGAAAAACGTCGTCGCAGTGGTCGCGTATATTACGTGGTTTACCTCGGAAACCGCGTTGTTCTGATGACCTACCATCGCCACACCGCGATGGCTTATCTTGAGATGAATGAGCAGGCCGCAAGTTCGGCCGCTTAACCCGTTCGCCTTATATCTCATCCGTCGCACCGGACCGGTTGCTTTTTGGGGCGCAGCCGCGTTTTATAGGTCACCAATAAAAATCTGATCGGGAGAGACGCCATGCCAAAAGCCTATATGATTTCTTGCTATCGCGAGATCAAAGATCCCGAGCGCCTTCAGGCTTATGCAAAGCTCGCAGGTCCTGCCATTATGGCTGCCGGCGGCACGTTCTTGGCACGTAGTACGGCTGCGAAAGCCATGGAACATGGCGTTAAAGATCGCACTGTTATCATCGAATTTGAATCGCTTGAAAAGGCGATGGCCGTTTATGACAGTCCTGCTTATCAAGAGGCCGTTCGTGCACTAGGCCCCGATGCGGTCAATCGCGATATGCGTGTGGTTGAAGGCGTTTAAGAGCAACAAACTATTGCGCAAGAACTGTGACGCTGATGCGGCGGTTGCGCGGATCAAGGGGATTGTCAGGATAATAGGCTTCACGATCAGCGACGCCTTCAATTTTGACAAACCGTTTTTCATCGATGCCTTGTTCAGTAAGGAATCGGCGCGTTGAATCGGCACGTTGTGCTGATAGACGCCAGTTATTCATTTTATCATTTTGGCTATAACCGAAACCATCGGTGTGGCCGCGAATGGCAACTTTATTAGGCAGATCTTTGATCGACGCTGCAACACCGGCCATCACTTCTTGCGCCTTAGGCAAAAAGTTTGTCGTGCCAATTGCAAACATAGCAAAATCGGCCTGATCAATGATCTCGATGCGCAAGCCTTCTTTGTCGCGCACGAATTTCATCTGTGCGGCAATCTTTTTCAAATCTGGATTTTGCTCGAACGCGGCCTTCACATCTTTTTCGATCTTGTCGAGATTTTGAGCGTCGGCTTGAGCGGCAGCAGCTTTCTTTTGCTCTTCGCTCATCTCTTTGCCGTTACCGGCTTTTGTGTCTTTTCCTTCAGATGGCTTGTCGGCTTTACCTTCGCCTTCCGCATCACCCGTTTTTGCAAGCGCGCCTTTGTTTTGATTCTCGGCGGTTTTTACGCCCGAACCTTCATCTGGTGTTGAGCCACCCGCTTTTTTGCCGTCGGTCGGACCTGATTTACCGACATTCTCATCGTTCTGATCGGTGCGCGTTTCTACACCTTCCGGCGCCTTGTTGCGATCAACCGATTCGGTTGATGCAACGGGAACTACAGTTTGCATTGTGCTATTGGCAACGGCGGCTTCTGGAAAGCCGTCGCGCTCATTCGGCACATGACCCGCAAGAAATCCGCTCGTTCCCGTTTGATCACTTAATTGCAGAAGACTGGTTTTCTGGCGGAAATATTCACCAATACCTTTGCGACGTTCGGCATTGGTGGAGCCCAACAGCCACATCAACAAAAAGAACGCCATCATCGCGGTCATCATGTCCGCGAGCGCGATCTTCCAAGCGCCGCCGTGACCGCCGCCATGTCCACCGGCGATCTTCTTGATGATGATCTCCGGTTTTGGTTCGCCTTCGGGTTTATCGCTCACGGCGTTGCTCCTGAAATCTTAGGAGTTGTTTTTTCACCATCGCGGAACAGAAGCGTCATGCTGATGCGGCGGTTGCGAACATCAAGAGCGTCTTGCGTATTGTAAGGCTCAGTATCGGCAACGCCTTCAACACGGGCGATTTGCCCGTCAGGTACGCCAGCCTTTTCTAGTAATTGCCGTGTACTCTCAGCGCGTTCAGCGGAGAGAATCCAATTATTCATCTCGCCATCAAGTGCGTAAGCGAGACTGTCTGTATGTCCGCGAATAACAACCTGATTGGGCAAGTCGGAGATTGCTTTGGCCAGCTCGCCGATGAGGGCGGACGCACGGGGCAAAACACGTGTTGTGCCGACAGAGAACATCGAGAAATCTGCTTTATCAACAATCTCTATTCTTAAACCGTCTTTGACTTTTACAAATTGAACCTGATCAGCAATTTTCGAAAGACTTGAGTCTTTCGAAATGGCCTCTGTTACTTGCTTCTGCAACGCTTCAAAATTTTTCTGATCAACTTCGGCGGCGGCCTTTTTCGCCGCGTCATCGGAAACGCCGCCGGCGTTTTTCGTTGAAGCACTTTCACCGCGTTTGGGTTGACCTTCTTGAACGGCCGCATCCGATCCTTGCGAGCCTAATTCATTGTCATCAACCACGCCGCCTTCGGCAGGCCCTTTGGCCATACCGGCGCGGCCTTCACCCTCTTTGCTTTTGCCATCGGGTGATAGTTGACCCGAAGGTCCTTCATCGCGATCATTGCCGCCTGTCTCTTGTGTCGGCGGCATGACATTGGCGACGCTTGTCTGACTGATAGAGTCTGGCAGGCCTTCCGGGCTGATCATCGAGCGACCACCCAAAACGCCATTCGATCCCGCATTGTTTCCCATTTTGAGAAGGGGAGTCTGCTTGAAATAATCGGCAATCGATTTACGCGCGTCGGTATTGGTTGAACCCAAAAGCCACATGAGAAGAAAGAACGCCATCATGGCGGTCATCATGTCGGCGAGCGCGATCTTCCACGCGCCCCCGTGGCCACCACCATGTCCGCCGATATGTTTTTTGATAATAATCGGTGCCGGCTTTTCAGCTTCGCCGGCCGATTCCTTATCCTTTTCGGCGTCCTTCTTGGCTGCCATTGCTCATGCGCCTTTGATTACTTGCCGCGCAAGCCGTCGAAGACTTCACCGAAATCAGGCTTATTGGCATGGCTCGAGATACCTGCACGGGCCGCTTCAATAACGAGCGGCTGCGGATGACCATGGAGCGTCGCAACAATTAACTGCTTCACAACAAGATAGATTTCGCTGTCTTCATCGATCACTTGCTTCAAACGATTACCCAGCGGCTCGATCACGCCATAGGCCAACAACACGCCCATGAATGTACCGACGAGCGCTGAACCAATGAGCGCGCCGAGAACGGCCGGTGGCTGATCGATTGCGCCCATGGTCTTCACGACGCCCAACACGCACGCAACGATCCCGAGTGCCGGGCATGCGCCGGCGGTGGATGCCAGCGCTTCGACCGGCTTCATTTCATGATGATGATGGGCTTTGAGTGCGGTATCGAGAACTTCTTCCACCGCATAGGGATTAAGATTGCCGGATGAAATGACCATCAGACGGATGGTGTCCGTGATCATATGAATGAGTGTGTGGTCCTTCATAAGCTTCGGATATTCACCGAAGATCGGACTACCTTCCGGGCTTTCAACATGGGATTCAAGAGCGACAGGTCCGTCTACACGAAGGATCTTCAAAAGCTTCGACACAAGAAAGATCGTGTCGAGATAGTCCTGCTTTTTATATGAGGGACCTTTGAAAACTTTGCCTAAGCCGCCGGCAACGCCCTTAATCGTATCAATGCCGTTACCAACAAGCATAGCGCCAACGGCCGCGCCCCCGATGGTCGCGAGCTCCGACGGCGCCGCGTGAATGATCGGCTCAAGATTGCCGCCGTGGACAACGAACACGCCGAACACGCAACCCATAACGACCACAAGGCCGATGATACTAAACATAAAGAGCCCCACTTTACCCGGCGACCAACGCCGGCAGGCTTATCCTGCCGACGAATACCAACACACAACCTTAGGCCACGCGCACTACTCCAGCGCAACCTCTACAAGAAATATGCCATTATTGTGATAAGTCCAGCGCTTGGGAGCGAAATCGCGTCCCATCAAGCCGCCATTTTGACCCAATCAGGAGGCGGGTTGGGTCTCTTTTGGCAAAATCAGCTCGAAAATGGGCTTAAATTCTTCCTCGTCTGCCGCCGTCCAAGTCTCTGGCTTTAGCGGTGATGTGTTTGCCCGCATCCCGTAAACATAAACCATGAGAGCTTTTGAAGACTTGTAAACCCGGAGCTTGTCGAAGTCTTGACCCTTCAGGATACTTCTAAACATCGGCTTTTTATTAC
>Ga0214917_10004232_pt1 | contig 16101 bp, 19 predicted proteins | sample LL_1208_BB_MetaG_FD_177983 | JGI IMG/M metagenome (GOLD analysis project Ga0214917, IMG submission 177983) | Freshwater microbial communities from Lake Lanier, Atlanta, Georgia, United States - LL_1208_BB | ecosystem: Environmental > Aquatic > Freshwater > Lake | place: USA: Georgia | collected... | reverse complement strand
AAAAAGGAACAGAAGGACGGAAAAATCACGGAGGACGAACTCTCGCTCGGTGAAAAAGAGATCCAAAAACTCACGGATCAGTACACGGGAAAAATTGAAACCCTCGTCACCACGAAAGAAGCGGAACTCCTGAAGGTGTAAGTTCCCGGGAGGATGGGCTCACCTTGAATCCGATCGTCGAGCTGCGGGATGTTTCAAAAAGTTTTCCGCATCCTTCCCCCAAACCAGGGCAATCTCCGATCTTCCGGGCCCTCGACCATGTCAGTCTTGATATCCAGCCGGGCGAATTCCTGACCCTCCTCGGTCCGTCCGGTTGTGGGAAAACCACAGCCCTGAGAATGATCTCCGGCCTCGACACTCCCACCGAAGGTCGGGTCTTCATCGACGGTACCGATGTCACGGAGCTCCCTCCCTATCGGCGGAATGTGAATCAGGTTTTCCAAAGCTACGCCCTTTTTCCCCACCTGAACGTCGGCGATAATATCGAATTCGGCCTGACGATGCAGGGGGTCGACCCGGCCGAACGGAAACGCCGCATGCTCGAGGCCCTCGCCCTGGTTTCCCTTCAGGATCTGGAAACAAGAAAACCGGACCAGCTGTCCGGAGGACAACGTCAGCGCGTGGCCTTGGCCCGCGCCCTCGTCTGCCGCCCCAAAGTCCTGCTTCTCGACGAACCTCTCTCGGCTCTCGATGCCAAGCTCCGCCAAAACATGCAACTCGAGCTGAAGAACCTCCAAACCAAACTCGGGATCACGTTTGTTTTTGTCACCCACGATCAGGAGGAGGCCTTGGTCATGTCCGACCGAATCGCCCTGATGAACGGGGGGAAAATCGAGCAACTCGGAACGGTCGACGACCTCTACTACCATCCAAAAACCCATTTTGTCGCCGATTTCATCGGGGAAACGAACCTCTTCCCCTGTCAGATCACCCACCGCACCCAGGACCATGTCACGGTGAAGATTGGTGACCGCCACGAACTTCAGCTCCCCCCTCTTTCCGTTTCCCCTGCCACCCGGGAAGTCCTTCTCTCCATCCGACCGGAAAAGGTTCAGATCCAGCACAAGGCTCTTAAGGGTGAGAACTGCTTTCCGGCCGTGGTTCTGGAGGAAATTTTCAAAGGCCCGGCGGATGAACTGGTGATTGGCCTCGAGCCTTCCGCCCAAGGCGTTTATCCGGTCCGCCTCCACTCCCTTGTGCCGAATTTCGGCACGGACAAACAGATCATCCATCGGGGCGACAAGGTTTTCGCCAAGATCTACCCCGAAGATATCGTCATCGTGGAGGAAAAACCGGCTTAACGTTTTGCGTCAGGTGAGGGCTGAAAAGCCTCCAAATCCTTGGCAGTCTTGGGATTGATCCCCCTCAATTTTTCCAGAACCTGCGAGTAGCGAACCGCATCTCCCTTGGTTTTTAAAGCCACCCCCAAATTCACCACCACCTCCTCCACATCCGGTTGAATCGCCAACGATCGGTCCAAGGCTTCGACCGACTCCCCGTATTGGCCCGCCTGATAAAGGGCTTTTCCCAACTGATTCCAGCTCACGGAATCCCGAGGATCAAGTTCCACCATTTTCCGAAGGGCTGAAACCTCTCCGGACTCCTTGTCCACAGACGGGGGCGCCGGTTCGACGGGGATGGATGAAGTTTCGGTTGAGGAAATTTTATCGGGTGCAAAATCCATCAGATCCCTCGCCATTTTCGGATTCACCGTCGCCAAACTCTGGACCATTTTTTCGTATTCCGTCATTTCTCCCTTGGCTTTCAACACCACTCCAAGGTTGGCGATGACTTCCGCGACGCCGGGTTTGAGTTCAAGGGCCTTGCGAAACGCCTGCACCGCTTCGTCATACTGTCCGGCCTTGTAGAGGGTTTGGCCAAGTTGATCCCAGCCTCCCGCTTCCTCCGGACTGATCGCCACCAGCTTGCGGATGGCCTCGATTTCCGCCGAGCTCTTGGATTTGGGTTCGGAAGTCGGCTTGATTTTTTCGGCCATCTGCCAGGCTTTTCTTGGATCCGGACTCAACGGCCGTTCGGGTTCGCCGGGAAGGGCTTTCGAATCCGGCGCCTCGTCCGGAAGCAGAACCACAGGTTCTTCAATGAGGGCGATCGCTCCTGCCGCGCCTAAAACCACGGCCACGGCCGAAAACATGACAATCTGAATCCGCGCCCCCATCGTGAGGCCGCGGAACCACTCGCTGAGCCAGCTCCCCTTCGGATCGTCGCCCAACATGGATCCTAGGGTATTGGTTTATTCCAATTAATCCAGACAGAGTCGCAGAATCCCCTCCTCCAGCGCACGACCGCGATCCGCCCCGGAAATCAGTTCCATCTGCAGTTCGTGCAGACGGTGAAGGGCACGCCGGACTCCGGAGGCAGGCCGATGCGCACACAAAGCCGTCACTTTTCCAAGACGCCATAAATTCGGTTTTTCCCCTTTGGCATTTCTTGGAAGAAAGGAGTCCGCCGCCGGATCCAGGGAAGGCTGCCCATACGATCCCGGCGGGGGAACCCGAAGAAATTTTGCTTCCTGCAGGGCACGGCCCAGCGCCGCCAAACGCAGGCTTCCCGCCAAAATCATCACCAGCCCCACCTCACTTTCCCCCTGATCCAGCAACCGCCGCAACCCGGCACGGGCCGGACCGGTTTTCCCCGCCACCACCGCGTCACACCAGTCCCACACCTCCAACTCCCTTCGCCCGGCTCCAACCTCCCGAACCGCCTGTTCCGTCACCTTGGTTTCCGGCTTCAAATAAAGCCGCAGCTTCTCGATCTCTTTCTCCAGTGCCCGGCCATCCCAACCCACGATTTCCACGAGAAGCTCCGCCACACCCGATCCCGCCGACAAGCCCGCTTGCCGGATCCTCTCGCTGATTTCATCCAGCCATTCCCCCCGATCCCTCCCCCGCCTGAGATCCGGGGGATCAAAAACCTCCACCTTTCCCATTTTTTCAAAATTCCGGAAAAAAGAACGCCTCTTGTCCACCCCGGGGGCGGAAACGAGAAGCTGGGCCTCCCCCGGAGGGAGTTTTACCAGCATTTCCTGGAGGGAAGCCAGGGAGTCCAGGACCGACTCGCTCCGCCCCGCCGGGTTCTCCCCTAAAAAAGTACAGTCCGCCAACCAAACCAGCTTCCGGCCCCCCAAAAAGGGCAATGTTTCGAGAGCCTCCCTGGTTTTGGCGATTGCCTGCAGGGCCGCGTCGACCGTCTCCACCCGCCCGTCAATCTTCTCCGCATTCAGAGGATCCTCCGGCGCCCACTCCTGGAACAGTTCCCGGGCCCTGCGGGACACCTCCGGTTCGTCCCCTCCCCCCACCAGGAGGTGTTGGGGTTTGCCCTGCTCTTTGCTCGTCGCCATTGTTAAACGATGGAACACCTCTGGGCCCCATGGCGCAACCGCTATGTCACCGGCGAAGAAAAACCCGGTGAAGATCTTTTTCTAAAAATCGCCCAATCCACCGATGATGCCGCTCATTTTGTCCTGACCCGCACCAAGGCATCCTTTGCCGTCCTGAATCGCTACCCTTACAACCTTGGCCATCTCATGGTTTGCCCTTATCGCGAGGTGGATGATCTCTCCTCCCTCTCAGCCCAGGAATCGTCCGATCTTTGGACGCTGGTCAATCGCATGACCCAGGCCCTCAAAAAAACCCTCAAACCGGACGGCTTCAACATCGGTCTCAACCTGGGAAGCGCCGCGGGCGCCGGCGTCCCCAAACATCTCCACGTCCACGTCGTTCCCCGCTGGACGAACGATGCGAATTTTATGACCCCCATCGGAGCCACCCGGATTCACCCGGGCGACCTTTCTTCCGTTTACGCCAGACTTCTCGAGAATCTCCCATAAGACGATATGGAATCCGTTGCTCTCCTCTTTTCCGGACAAGGCGCGCAGCGCGTGGGCATGGGAACCGACCTTGCCGAGGCCTCTCCAGCCGCCCGGAAGATCCTCAACCTCGGCACCGGCATTCTTCCTTCAGACTTTTCCGCGGTGCTTCAATCCGGTCCGGAAGAAACCTTGACCCGGACCACCTACTGCCAGCCGGCCCTTTATCTTCACGGCTTGGCTCTGTTGGCCGTCCTCCGCGAAAAAAAGCCCGATTTCGAATTCACCGCCACCGCCGGGCTTTCGTTGGGCGAATTCACCGCCCATGCCGCCGGCGGCACCCTTTCCATCGAAGACGGCCTTGGTTTGGTCGCCCGCCGCGGCATCCTGATGGACGAGGCCTGTGCCAAAAGAAAAGGCGCCATGCTCGCCCTGCTCGGCGCGGATGAAGCCCTTGCCACCCGGGTGGCCTCAGCCGCCGCTTGGGAAGTCGCGAACCTCAACGGGGGTGGCCAAGTTGTTCTTTCCGGCCCGGCCGAAAAACTGGAGGCCGTTCAAGCCGCCGCAAAGGAAGCCGGAGTGAAAAGAGCCATCCCGCTTAAGGTCGCCGGCGCTTACCACTCTTCCCTCATGAGCCCCGCGAAGGAAGGCCTCGCCGAGGCCATCGCAAAAACTTCTCTGCATATGCCAACCGTTCCCGTCCTCTCAAACTTTCTTGGCCGTCCCGCCTCCTCCGAGGCGGAAATCCGCTCCAGCCTTCTCGATCAGGTCACCGGCACAGTTCGCTGGGAAGCATGTCTCAGGGATCTCGCCGGACGGGGTGTCGCCCGGCTGATTGAACTCGGACCCGGCGGCGTTCTGGCCGGATTGGCAAAAAAAATTGTTCCCGATCTTCCTTGCGCAAGCGCCGGAACTCTGGCGGAACTGGAGAAGGTCATCCATGAACTCCCCCGCTGAATCCCGCACCGCCTTGGTCACCGGCGCCAGCCGCGGCCTCGGACGTGCCATCGCCGAACGGCTCGCCCGGGACGGATGGAAAGTCGAGTTGGTCGCCCGCCAGGCCGACAAGCTCAACGAAGTCCGTGCCGCCATCCAGGCGGCCGGCGGCAAAGCCTGCGTTCACACCGCCGATATTTCCGATCCCAAGGCCGCCGATCAGGTCATCGCCACAGTGGAAAAAGAGTCGGGCCCTCTGGGTGCCCTCATCAACAACGCCGGCATCACGAAAGACGGGTTGATCATGCGGATGGATGACGCCGACTGGTCGGCCGTGATCGACACGAATTTGACCGGGGCGTTCCGCTGGATCCGTGCCGCTTCCCGTGGAATGCTGAAAGCCAGGACCGGTCGCATCGTGAATATCGGTTCCGTCGTCGGCCTTGTGGGCAACGCCGGCCAATCCAACTATGCGGCCGCCAAGGCCGGCCTCATCGGCCTCACCCAATCCGTAGCCCGGGAATTCGCATCCCGCGGAATCACCTGCAACTGCGTCTGCCCGGGCTTTTTTGAAACGGATATGACCTCGATTCTGAAAGAGGAAATTAAGTCCAAAGCATTGACAGGCATACCTTTAGGCAGATTTGGAAAGCCGGATGAGATTGCTGGTTTGGTTTCTTTTCTTTGCGGACCAGAGGCAGGTTACGTGACGGGCCAAGCCTGGGCGATGGATGGCGGCATGACGATGTAAAGCCACTTCTTACCCCCCCTAAATTTTCTTATTGCCTAAACGCCTCCGAGAATCCTTACTGCGCTCCTCACAAACACAGGAGTACATAACACTATGAACGAAAAATCCATCGACCAAAAAGTCAAAGACATCATCGTTGAGCAACTGAGCGTCAATGCGGAGCAGGTCACCCCTGAGGCCAAGTTCATCGAAGACCTCGGCGCCGACTCTCTCGACATCGTCGAGTTGGTTATGGCGTTTGAAGAGGAGTTTGGCGTGGAAGTTCCCGACAGCGATGCCGAAAAACTTCTGACCGTCGGCGATGTCGTGAAGTACATCGAGGAAAAGCAGTCCAAATAACGCCGGCCCCGGTGGGCCCGGGCCGGAATTGCCTTCCGGCCAGGCATTCTTCCCCACTCACTTCATGAGTACGCGTCGCGTCGTCGTCACCGGACTGGGAGCCCTGACTCCCCTCGCCAACGACTTCCCCGGAACCTGGGACCGCCTCCTAAGGGGAGAAAGCGGAATCGGCCCCGTCACCGCTTTTGACACGACCGGCTACGACTGCCGCATCGCCGGAGAAGTCAGAAATTTCGACCCCTCGAAGGCGTTTAAAAATCCCAAAGACGTCCGCCGGACCGACCGATACACCCACCTCGCCATGGCCGCCGCCGGCGAAGCCTGGAAAGATGCCGGCCTTGAAGGAGCCTCGATTGATTTTGACCGGGCCGGCGTTCTCGTCGGATCCGGAATCGGCGGGCTGAGCACGCTCGAGGAACAGCATTCCATCCTGCGGGATCGCGGACCCAAAAAAGTCTCCCCCTTCATGATTCCGATGATGATCAATAATATCGCCTCGGGTCACATCTCGATGCACTTCGGCCTCCGGGGCCCCAACTTTGCCATCGTTTCGGCCTGCGCCACCGCCACCCACTCGATCGGTGAGGCTTGGCGCCTGATCCGCGAATCGGAAGCGGATCTCATCATCGCCGGGGGCAGTGAGGCGGCCGTGGTCGGACTCGGCCTGAGCGGCTTCGGCGCCATGAAGGCCCTCTCCACCCGCAACGAGGAACCCACACGCGCCTCCCGCCCCTTTGACAAGGGCCGGGACGGTTTTGTCCTCAGCGAGGGCGCCGGCATCATCATTTTGGAAGAATACGAACACGCCAAAAAACGCCAGGCCCGGATCTACGGCGAAGTTCTCGGTTACGGAGCCACAGCGGACGCCTACCATCTGACCGCTCCCTCCCCCGGAGGCGAAGGAGCCGCCCGGGCGATGCGCCTCGCCCTCAAGCATGCGAAACTCAACCCTGAACAGGTCGATTATATCAACGCCCACGGCACATCGACCCCCCAGGGAGATATTTGCGAAACCCAAGCCATCAAGTCCGTCTTGGGTGCCCATGCCAAAAAAGTTGCCGTCAGCTCGACCAAATCCAGCCTAGGCCATCTCTTGGGTGCGGCCGGATCTGTTGAAATGGCGATCTGTCTCAAGGCCCTCGAAACCAACATCCTCCCCGCCACCATCAACCTCGAGGAAGCCGATCCGGAATGCGATTTGGACTACATCCCGCAAAAACCCAGGGAACAAAAAGCGAACATCGTGATGAATAATTCCTTCGGATTCGGGGGGCACAACGCTTGCATCGTGGCTTCCCGTCTGGTTTAATTTTCATTCCCATGAAGGCTGAAATTCATCCCAAATACGAAGCCTGCACCATGACCTGCGCATGCGGGGCCGTGTACCAGACCCGTTCAACCAAGGCTCAGGTCCGCTTGGGTATTTGCGCCTCCTGCCATCCTTTCTTCACCGGCACCCAAAAGCTGGTGGATACCGCCGGTCGGGTGGAAAAATTCCGTCGCCGCTTCGACGCCGCGGCCGCCGCACCCAAAACCAAAAAAACCAAACGCGCCTAGGCGCCCGCGCGGATTCACCGTTTCCACGCCGATGGCGCGGATCCGGTGCCGCCCCTCTCCCCTGTGGACCCCACCGCCCAACTCGCCCGCCTCGAATCCAGACTCACCGAACTCGACCGCGAAATGGCCGATCCGGATCTTTACCGTCAGGGCACCCGGGCCCGCGACCTGGCCCGGGAGCATGCCCGGATCCGCTCGGGAACGGAGGCTGCCCGCCGTCTTGTCTCCCTCGCCAGTCGGCTGAAGGAAAATGCCGCCCTTCTGGCCAGCTCCGGCGATCCAGAAATGCGCCAAATGGCCGAGGAGGAAGCCGCCGAACTCACCCGGGACGAAGCCGCCGCCAAAGCCGAAGTCCTTCGCTCCATTCTTCCGCCCGATCCGGATGAACACCGCGATACCATCGTGGAAATCCGGGCCGGCGCCGGCGGAACCGAGGCGGCCATTTTCGCGGCCGATCTTTTCCGCATGTACAGCCGTTATGCGGAAACCCGGGGCTGGAAACTCGAGCCCCTTTCTTCCAGCCCCTCCGAACTGGGAGGCCTCAAAGAGGTTGTTTTCGAGGTAAGCGGCCAGGCCGTTTTCGCCGCCATGCGCCAGGAAAGCGGCGTCCATCGGGTCCAACGCGTTCCCGCCACCGAAGCCCAGGGCCGCATCCACACCTCTACCGCAACGGTTGCCGTTCTGCCCGTCGCCGAAGAGGTCGAACTCCAGATTCGTCCGGATGAAGTTCGGGTCGAAGTTTGCCGATCCGGCGGCCCGGGCGGGCAAGGCGTGAACACCACGGATTCAGCCGTACAGGTTCTCCATATTCCCACCGGTCTCATCGTCCGCTGCCAGGACAGCCGCTCCCAAATCAAAAATCGTGCCACCGCCATGAGGATTCTTGCCTCCCGCCTGCTCGAGAAAAAACGGGAGGAGGAACGGGGCAAGGTGGAAGCCGCCCGCCGGCAACAGGTCGGCACGGGAGAACGGAACGAAAAAATCCGGACCTACAATTTTCCCCAAAACCGACTGACCGACCACCGTATCGGCTTCACTTCCCATGACCTCAACCTGGTGATGGAGGGAAAAATCGAACCCTTGGTCGAAGCCCTCGCCGCAGATGATCTTCGCCGCCGGTTGGAAGAATCCGGAATGGGTGCATGAAACTCCTTGCCGTTCTCGAAGCCACCACCGGCCATTTCACCCGCCACGGACTTGCCTCCCCCCGCTTGCAGGCCGAACTTCTCATCGCCCACGTTCTTTCCCTCCCCCGCCTCGGTCTTTACCTCCAGTTTGAACGGGAACTGAATCCTGCTGAACTCGACAGTCTCCGATCCATGGTCCGTCGCCGAGCCTCACGGGAACCCGTCCAGCATATCACCGGCACGACCGGTTTTGCGGGACTGACACTTCGTTGCAATTCATCCGCCCTCATCCCTCGTCCGGAAACAGAAATTCTCGTCGAACACGCGACCCGGATTTTACAGGATCTCCCCGAAAGCCTGGTCATCGATGTCGGCACCGGAACCGGCGCCATTCCCCTGGCTCTCGCACGCCGCCAGCCGAAACACCGTTATCTTGGATTGGACATTTCATCCGATGCCTTGGCTCTCGCCCGCGAAAATGAATCCCAGCCATCCTCAGTTCCCCCGGAAGGAACCCGGGTGGAATGGAAACAAAACGACCTTCTGCAGAATTTCACGGAATCCGCCGTGCTGATTACCGCTAACCTCCCCTACCTCACTCCCGAGGAAATCGCCTCGGCCGAGCCGGAGGTGCGTCATGATCCCGCGCTTGCCCTCGACGGGGGCAAAGATGGCCTGGACCTGATTCGCCGCCTTCTCCCCCAAGCCGTAAAGATTGCCCCGCTCATTCTTCTCGAATGTGGCCCCACTCAGACCGAGACCATATCCGATCTCGCCCGGAAGGCCGGATACACGGAAATAGCCGTTCACACGGATCTCAACTCCCGCCCCCGAATCGTGGAAGGCCGCCGGAAGGGAGACCCTTGCCTCCCTTCCCAGTTTGCGTGAAAATCCCCTTCTCATGAGACGCGCCATTTATCCGGGCACGTTTGACCCGGTCACCTTGGGACACCTCGATGTGCTGGCCCGGGCCGCCCGCCTCTTCGATGAGGTGATTGTCGCCGTGGCGGAGGACAGCTCCAAGAACGCCACGTTCACCACTGCCGAGCGGGTCGAACTCTTGAAAGAAAGCACCCGGAACGAACCTTGGGCCTCCCAAGTCAAAGTCACATCGTTCCGGGGTCTTCTCGTCGAATTTGCCCGGAAGGAAAAGGCCGTCGCCGTCATCCGGGGTCTCCGCGCCGTTTCGGATTTCGAATATGAATTTCAGCTCGCCCTGACAAACCGACGTCTGCATCCCGATCTGGAATCGGTATTCCTTATGCCCCGGGAAACCCTTTCCTTCATCAGTTCCCAACTCGTCCGGGAACTCGCCCGACTCGGCGCTCCCTTGGAAGATTTCGTGCCGCCCGCGGCCGTGACCATTCTTCGGCAGCATTACTCGAAAAAATGAAAATCGACCCCCGCCAAATCCCCGAAGAGGGAATCGAACTTTCCGGATCCCTTCCAACCGGGGACTACGATGTCCCCATTGGCGAGATTCGTGGCTGGGACAAGATTCATTACCGTTTTCAAGCCCACAAGGTGGGCCAGGAAGTCACAATCACAGGCACCCTCTCTGCCGATTTTGAAATGCCCTGTGCCCGTTGCCTTGATTTCATTCCTTGGAAGCTGGAAATCAAGGACTTCTGCCAAGTTTTGGCCGCCCCGGATGAGGCTTTGCTCGACTTGACGCCACTCATCCGAGAGGACATCATTCTAGCCCTTCCGCTTGCAGCCCGCTGCGAGTTGGACGGTGAAGGTCGGTGCCCGCGTTCGGGAAGAGTCTATGCTCCTCCCAGCCAGGACGACTTCGCCGAAAAAAGACGAGCCACGGTCTGGCGGGATTTGGACCAACTCAAACCGGAGAACTGACACCATGGGAGTCCCGAAACGCAAAACATCGAAAATGCGCCTGCGCATGCGCCGTTCCGCACACCGTCGCGATCTGCCTCAGCTTCGCCGCGACAAAACCGGCAACCTCCATCTCCCCCATGTTGTGGATCCCGCCACCGGCCGGTATCGCGACCGTCAGGTTCTCACGATCGAGACTCCCGCCGCCTGATCCCCCCTCCCGTGATTTCACGGGTTTTCAAATGAAGATTGCGCTCGATGCGATGGGTGGAGATCACGCTCCCGACCGCCCCGTAGCCGCTGCTTTGGAGGCTCTCCGCTCTTTCCCCCAAATCGAAAAATTACTCCTTTTTGGCCAAGAAAACCGGATCCGCGAGGAACTCAAAAAGCTTGGCTGCGAAAAACCGGATCCCCGCCTCGAGATCCATCACTGCAAGGAGGTCATCGAAATGGGAGATTCCCCCGTGGAATCCCTTCGACGCAAAAGGGATAATTCCATCCTCCGCTCCATCGAAGCCGTCCGCGACGGTCTGGCCGACGCCGCCGTCTCCGCCGGCCACACCGGTGCCATGGTCGCCGCCGCCACGATCCGCCTCCGCACACTTCCCGGCATCAGCCGACCGGGAATCGCCACCATCATGCCGACCGAAACGAATCTTTTTATCCTTCTGGATGCCGGGGCCAATCTGGATGCGCGCCCGGAACACCTACTCGATTACGCCTTGATGGGCTCGATCTACTCGGAAGAAATCCTCGGATACAAAAAACCCAAGGTCGGCCTGCTTTCCATCGGATCGGAAGACGTGAAAGGCAACAGCCTCACCAAGGAGGGATTCAAACTTCTTTCCGCAGCGCCCATAAACTTTGTCGGAAACATCGAGGGTCGCGACCTCTTTGAACACCCCGTGGAAGTCGTCGTCTGTGACGGTTTTGTCGGGAATGTGGTCCTCAAAACCAGTGAAAGCATCGCGGCCGCCATCTTTCACTGGCTCAAACATGAAATTCAAAAAACCCCGCTTCGCATGGCTGGAGCTTGGCTCGCCCGGGCCGCCTTCAAGGCCATCAAGAAAAAAACCAACTACGAGGAATACGGGGGCTCCCTTCTTTTGGGCGTGAACGGGATCTGCGTGATTGCGCACGGGAGCTCCAGCGTGAAAGCCATTCGTAACGCGGTCCGCGTCGCCGTCGAGGCCATTGAACACGGGGTCAACGACCGGATCATCCGTGCCGCGGAAATCGCCGGAGCCCACAAGGAGTCCCAAGCCGATGCCGTCCCTGCCTGATTCCGGCCTCCGTGTGGCCGGAACGGGCGTTTACCTGCCCGCACGCATCCTTTCGAATCACGACCTGGAGAAACTCGTCGAGACGAGTGACGAGTGGATCTTCACCCGGACAGGAATCAAAGAACGCCGGATCGCCTCGGAAAAAGAAACATCCACCTTCATGGGGGTGGCCGCCGCCCGTCAGGCGCTCGCCGGGGCGAAAATCGAGGCCAAGGATCTGGATCTCATTCTCGCCGCCACGGTCACCCCCGAATCTTTTTTTCCCTCCACCGCATGCCGGATCTCCGCCGAGCTTGGTGCCTCGGGTTGTCCCGCCCTCGATGTCCAGGCGGCCTGTTCCGGTTTTGTCTACGCCCTGATCCTCGCCAACCAGTTCCTTTCGACCGGAACGGCAAAAAACATCCTCATCATCGGCACCGAGCGTCTCTCCTCGGTCGTCGACTGGCGGGATCGCAACACCTGTGTCCTCTTCGGGGACGGTGCAGGAGCGGTGGTTCTACGGCGTGAGCCTGGACGCCAAGGCATGCTGGCATTTGATTGGGGTGCCGAAGGGAGCAGCGGAGACCTCCTCCATCTTTCCAACATGCAGGCCCAAATCAACCCCCTCACCCCTCCCGCCCCTGCCACCCCCGAATGTATTGTCATGGCCGGAAAGGAAATTTTTAAACAGGCCGTCACTGCCATGGCCGATTCCGCCAAACGCACCCTGGAAAAAGCCGGGGTTCCACTCTCGGATGTGAAGTGCGTGATCTCCCATCAGGCCAACATCCGCATCATCGATGCCCTTGTCGAAAAGCTGAAATTTCCGCGCGAGCGCTGCTTCGCCAATGTCCACCGTTATGGAAATATGTCGGCCGCCTGCATTCCGGTCGCCCTTCATGAAGCCGGACCCGAAATGAACCTCCAACCCGGCGACAAGGTTCTCCTCGTGGCCTTCGGGGGCGGACTGACCTGGGCCAGTGCCCTGATCGAGTGGTAGAACCGAACTAATTCTTCTTCGTCCATCCCCCTGTGGCCTGCAGGGGTTCCAACTGCCCTTCCATTTTCACCCAAACCGCCAGCGCCTCACCAAAATCCCGATTCTCCCCGCGGCCTGTCCAAACTCCCCCATTCCCGACCAGTTCGACCGCCACAACCTCTCGGGCGACAAATTCATGGGTGAGTTTGCGTCCGGCATTCTCACCCGCTTTGACCTCTGAAACGATTCCGCAAAGCAACGGCGCATAAAAAGCACGAACCGGCTTCACGGCTGGAATCTCCGGTCTCCATGAAATTTGGATTTCGTTGCCCCGTGTTTCTACCTTCAGAACTCCGGTTTTCGCCCCCTTTGTTCCAAGCACCCCATCTTTTACCTTCGCCCACTCCCGCCCATTGAGCGCGAAACATGGAGTATAAACCCGGTCGCTTCCCCATCCTTTGGCATAGGCCCGTTGACGTTGGCTGAACGAAGCCTTGGCCCAAGGATCGGGCCAACCCAGTCCATCCCAATAATCCACATGCCAAGCCACCGGAACAAAGCCCTGCCAAAGGTCTTTCCTGTCCTTGAGCGGGTTGAACCAATCCTCTGCAGCCGGGCAACTGCTGCAGCCTTCGGAAGTGAAAAGCTCGACCATCGAAACGCATTCGGGCCCCGATTCCATGACTTTTTCTCCGGCCCAAGAAAAAAGCGGCAAGAAAACCAAAACGGCACAAGGAAGGGGCTTCACGTCCTAGTTCCTCCGCTTCGTTTCCGCTCGGGCAATTCTTTCCAACAAGATCTCGGCACAACGGCCCCCCGCCCCCAGATGCTCACGGAAACAGGCGGCGGCCCGCCGGCCCAGTTCTTCCCGTTCGGTCGTCGAAGACAAAAGTTTTCCCACTTCGGCCTCCAGTTCGTTGGGGGTTCCGGTCAACCGGATGGCCTGCATCTCCTCAAATTCCCTCCGCAATGGAATGAAGTTGTCCATGTGGGGCCCCGCGACAATCGCCCTCCCATGCCGTGCGGCTTCGAGGAAGTTCTGCCCCCCCGTGCCCGTCAGGGTTTTTCCGATAAAGACCAAATCAGCGGTCGGGTACAGATCCCGCAACTCCCCCGTGGTGTCGACCAACAGGATGTCCGGATCTGTCGCCCCCTCTTTTTCCAACCGGGAGCGACGCATCACCCGCAATCCTGTTCCCGCCAATTCCCCCAGAATCGACCTCGTTCGCTCCACATGCCGGGGCACCAGCATCAACCGCAACTGCGGATGCCGGACCTTCAGATGTTTGACCATTTCAGCCAAAATCTTTTCCTCCCCGGGGTGGGTGCTCCCTCCCAGAAAAACAACCTGCCCGTTGGCCCAACCCACGGATTGCCTCAACTCCCTGCCTTTTCCGGGATGATCCGCCGCCAAATCCGCCACATCGTACTTCATGCTCCCCATCAGGTGCAGACGGTCTTCAGGAAATCCCGCAATGGCGAATCGCCTCATGTCCTCGGGGCTCTGCACCCCGATCCAGTCAAACATCTGCAGAACCGGGCGGATAAAGGTCCGGGCCATCCGGAAAATCCTGCGATTCCTCCGGGAAAGCCGGGAGTTCACCAGAAAAACCTCGATCCCCATCTTCCGGGCCCGCCAAAGCATGTTCGGCCAGATTTCATTCTCCACGAGAATCAGGGCGGTGGGACGAATTCTCCGGAACGCCCTGAGCATGGAGTAATAAAAATCCGTGGGCACGTACACCAACCGAGTCTGCGCATCCACTAAGGGGAATCCGACTTTTCTTCCCGTCGGTGTTCCCGTCGTGATCAAAATCCGTAAATCCGGCCGCCGGTCCCGCAACTCCCGGACCAACACCCGCGCCAACAACATCTCCCCCACACTCACCGCATGAATCCAAACCGGCCGCCGGGGATCCTTCAGCCAATCTTTGATATCCTTGGGATAATGTCCCAGCCTTTCGCCCAGCCGCTCCCAAAAGGGCTGTCTTCTCCAGATCAGATACGTGAGATACGGCCAGCTCAGGGCAAATCCGACTGTAAAAAGCAGGTTGTACCCGATCTTCAGCAAGGGCTCGGGAATGGAAGTCATGCGCGTGGATGGGCCTTCCCATAAGCTCCCCGGAGCCGTTCGGGGGTCACCCTTGTGTAAATTTCCGTGCTCGTCAGACGCGCATGCCCCAACAACTCCTGCACGGCCCGCAGATCCGCACCCCGACCCAGCAGATGGGTCGCAAAACTGTGCCGCAATTTGTGTGGCGTGAGGGATGGATCCAACCCGGCTTCCGCCAGATACCCTTTCAGATTCCTCTGAAAAACCCGGGCACACAGCCTCTCCCCACGGGGACCGAGAAAAGCCGGTCCCGCCTCCCGCCGCCAATTCATCGGAAGTTTCTCCTCGTAATTTTTTATGGCGTTTCGAACTGCATCCCCCAATACAACCAACCGCTCCTTCCCTCCCTTGCCCCGAACCCTCAATGTCCGCTTTCCTTCCTCATGAAATCCCCGCCAGGACAGGCTCAACGCCTCCCCCAAACGCAGCCCCGTACCATACAAAAGTTCGAGAAGCGCCGTGTCCCGCCACTTTGCCCAGGCCGGCTCTTTTCTGCCGGCCAGTTTTCCCGGTTTTTTCTGCGCCATTTTCAAGGGAGCCTCCAGCAGGTTCACCATCTGTTCTTCACTCAAAAAGCGGGGAAGGGAACGACGGGGACGGGGCAGGCGGAGCCCGGAGGCCGGATTGTTTGCCCTTTCCCCTCGCGACTGACGCCATTGAAAAAAAGTCCTCAAAGCCGAAAATCGCAGCCGCACGGACGCCGGACTATGCCGTCCCTTTCCCGCAAGCCCATGAAGATAATTCCGGCAGTCCTGCTCTCCCACCTGATCCCAATCGACTTTTCCCGCCGCCTGGAACTCCGACAAGACCTGCCGATAGTTCCGGACCGTATGCGCGGAAAGCCCTCTCTCCTCCGCCAAATGCCGGAGAAAAGCGGCCGTCTTGGGATCGGCCTCTTCGCTGGGATTCGTTTTCAGGCGGCCGCGCTCGCCCGGGCCTTGGCCGTCTTGGCACTCTTGGGCTTGCGCGGTTCCCGGGGAGGAAAGTCAAAGGAGACCTTTCCGTCCTTCCACATCAAAAAGGCCGAAAAAGGCCGCCGCGTTTTATTGGAAATGAATTTCTCCAAAAGGGCCGTTTTGCCGTTCTTCAACAAATCCTGCACCTCCGCAACGGAAATGTCCCGGTTTAGAATTTTTTTCGACACCTTGAAAGTGCAGGTCGACGGTTTTGCCACGCTATGCTCACACACATACCGCAGTTGGCTCATGAACATCTTCCCCCCACAGGCGGGACATTGGCCGAGCGGTTCCTGCCCGGTAAAATCCAGCGTTCCCTCCTCTTCCCCCACCACCAGTTCGATCTTCTCCCCTTCCCCCAATTTCAGTCCGGCCGAGAAAGGACGGCCCAGACGGCTCCGGAATCCGTCCAACAGACCCAG
>Ga0214917_10004231_pt1 | contig 16102 bp, 15 predicted proteins | sample LL_1208_BB_MetaG_FD_177983 | JGI IMG/M metagenome (GOLD analysis project Ga0214917, IMG submission 177983) | Freshwater microbial communities from Lake Lanier, Atlanta, Georgia, United States - LL_1208_BB | ecosystem: Environmental > Aquatic > Freshwater > Lake | place: USA: Georgia | collected... | reverse complement strand
ATAAGGTAAGCAACATTCTGTGATTAAAGTATGAATACATTTTCACTTTAGTCCTTGTAGCTCAGTGGATAGAGCAACCGCCTCCTAAGCGGTAGGTCGCCGGTTCAACTCCGGCCTGGGACACAAGTATTAATCAATACTTTCGCGCAAATTTTGTTTAATTGCGACCCACCGCGAAGGCTCTTTCCCAAAGGTTTTCCCAAAGACTTAAAAATTCGTATGCAGAAGTTTTGCATTTTCGCACTATTCCCAGCGATGAATGAGTTGCTGAAAGTAAAAGATATCCAAGCCCGATTAGGAATAGGTCGCTCGGCGGTCTACGCCTTAATTCACGAACCATCCTTTCCGGCTCCGATTGCCATCAATTCTCGAACTCTGCGGTGGGAAGCCTCCGAATTCGAGCAATGGCTTCTTTCTCGCAAATCCTCCTTAAAACCAAAAACTCAAAATCAGATCTCGCCAAAAGGCAAGGTCTTTGTAATTAATGGCGTGCGCTTCAGAAAGGGCGAGTAATGACGACTAATAAGAAAATTAAAGCAAAATACACCACCGATTTTGGAATCAGAATCTATGCTCCAAAACCAGGCAAGAATTACTGGCGGATTTCCTATGTAGACCTCGATGGGAAACTGCGAGATACGACAGCTACATCCGAAAAGACCGCGTTAGATAAGTCAGCTGAGATTGAAGTACTGCTTAGAAATAATGTAGGAAATCTCCCCCACAACTCTGTCTCCGAGATGATCACCGAATTCGTCAAGGAAAAGACGAAAATACATTCTGGGAGCAGAGCCGAATGGGGAATAAAGCACACAAGTAGCCAAGAATCTATATTTAAGAATCATATTCTCAAGGCAATTGGCGATAAGAAATGCATGAAATTATCAAATACGGATTTAGTTAAGATAATTGAATCCTGCCAAACTGTGGATTTACGAGATCACGTAGCTGCTTCCATCTCAACCCTCATTCGATGGGGTTGCGCGAAAGGATGGCTTCTGCAGAACTCAGACATGCTTCTTAGTGATTTGAACAAGATCGCAAAGCGAAAGACTAAAACAGCCGGAGAGAGCAAGTTACATGTGGATAGTCGCCAGATACCAACTCATCAAATGGTGTCTAAAGTAGCGAAAGCAGCCACTCAAGTGACTGACATCTGGTGGTATGAATTGATGTTCAATTTGGCAGCATACTCAGGCTTACGGTTCGGCGAGATTTGCGATTTAGATCCCTCTGATATTAATTTGAGTAAAAGAGTCATAAAGGTTGATTACCAATGCCTAAGTGATGGAGGCCATAAATCTCGACAGCTTCCAAAATGGGATACACAGCGAGAAACGGTTTTCCCCGAAGTTACTCCTAGTGGCTACAAGCTAAAGGCAAATCTAAAGAAGCGAATCAACGAGTTGAATAAAATGACCGACACTCCAGTTTTACAAGACGGAAGTTCTCGCAAACTACTTTTCCCAAATCAAGATGGTGGCTGGTTATGTCCAAGTAGTTTTGGTAAAAGAGTTCGTCGACCCGCCCAGGAAATTGCTGGTTGGCAGAAGGATGCCAGCGGAAAGTATCTTTGGAATTTTCACTCCCTTCGACACGTCTTCTGTACTTACTATTTAGTCGATGAAAAGAAGCTTATAGGAGACATTTCCACAACAGCAGGTCATGCGAGTTATTTAACTACTTGGGAAATGTATGTAGGAAATACCGAAGGTGTTCTGGAAAGAATGACCGCGACAGATCTATCAGCAAATTGAACCCAAATGAACTTCCCACTTTCTGTGTTATATAGAGCAAAAAGTGGGAAGTTTATTATTTCTAAAGCCCGGCTTTGTATTTCAGGGGTGGTACGTAGGCATATATGTTCTTGCCTCCTTCGCTCACATTCCAATAGAACTTAGGAAGATCTCTAATCACATCTGGATCAACGGCATAAGCCCTTTGAGCTCGACCAGAGCGTTTACCATTCCACCCCTTATCGCCCTCGCCGTAACTGGTTTCAACAACGTGTTTAGTCCCAGTCGCATCAATCATCTCTTGTGGCGATGGAGTCTGACCCAGCCATCTAATTGGTCCGGTGTTAAGCAACTCTTCACCTGTAAGGCCAAGGCTTCCCAAAGTCTGAGAAGCTATAACAACCGAAACTCCGCTACTTCTACCTCGAGCTACAAGGTTCAAAAGAGTATGAGTTGCGTTGATTCGACCAAGCGCACCTGCCTCATCAACAACGAAGAGGATTGGCCTTGGATTAGTTTGTCGCATTGGTGTGCGAAGCCAAGAATCAAAGTCATGCAAAATAGCTGCGCCAATTCGAAGATCAGATTCCCTAGTAGCATCCAAACTAAAGACTGCAGTTTCCCAAGGATCGCTCCAACTGAATCCTGAATGCGTGGCTCTAGGGCCAACCCCGCGAAGCGGATCTAATCGGTTTGCTAGACCTTCCGCGATTACATCACCGACAGGAATCCCCTTCTCTTTTTGCGAAAAAATCGCACGATCTTCGGCATTTTCTGCAAAAGAATTGCCATTTCTCACGCGATTTAAGATTTCATCAACATTTGTTGGTGCTGGTGCGGATGTGTAAACAATTACCGCCCAGAGAGCTCTGACCATCCTTGCCCTATAGAAATCACCATCACCTTGTGTTGGTGCCGGAAGAAAACCAGTAATGCGGTCAGCAATATCTTCCTTGCTTCCACGAAACAGATCTATTGGATCACCTGGCCAATTCTTTACTCTTGGTTTTGTTTTCATAGTGTCACAGCCAATTGCCGAGAATAATTCTCTTTCCTGGCGCCCTCCTTTGAAGTCGATGAATACCACCCGCCAATTGGCATCAAGAGCACATGCGCCCATCCGGGAAAGTAAATGTGACTTACCAGCGCCTGTCGCAGCTATAACTAGGTGGTGGGCGCTCGATGTTGGATTCAAAGGAAAGTTAATTAAGTCTCCGTCGATATATTTAGTGAGAGTCGAAATGTCTGGCGCATTCTTTCTGTCTTGCCTCAGGCGATGATCAACTGGGTTGGCATTAATCCCAATAACCATCTCTTCTCTTGAGTTCTTCATCGGTAGAATGAAGTTGAGTTTTGAGAAAATCCGATGTGCTCTATCAAAAGCATTTGCAAGAATTGCTCGTCGAACTACATCCAGAATTGCCAGATCAAACTTTCCTTTGAAAATCTCAGACTGCACAACCGATAGTTCATAAGAGGCAATAGCAAAAGCGATTGGAATCAAAGAGATCCAAAAAATGACTACTCCTGCACAGCCAAACGCCCATTGCTGAGCTTTTATCCCGTTCCAGATGGAGACTAAAGCCAAGAGATTAAATGGGGTAGCAAAAATAATTGCCTTACGAATCTCTGCTTTAAAGTCTTTAACTCTCCAAACATATGGGCGAGCTGCCCAACGTGGTGTGACGTATTTTGCCAAGGCAAGGGGTAGCACCAAGATAAAAAAGACCGAAGCAAGAAATTCGTCCACGCCAGATCCTTCATCTTTCCGTTCTTCTTCTATGTCCGTGATGGGTTTCTGATTCATAGCTTCACCTCATCTGGAAGTAAAAAGATTTGCATTTTGCTCTTCAGGTCATCCTCAAGCATGTTGATATGTGACTGGATCACCGGATATAGAGCATCGGTTGTCCAGTAATGACACCCAGTTATATTTTTAGTTCGCAGGTTCGCCATCATTATGTTCTTGAGGCGAGAACTTTCTTTTTGAGTTCTTTCAACTTCAACCAAAATTCTCTGAGTGTCTACTGAAGCCAATCCATCGGCCAGGTGGCTTTCTCCGAACTCATGACGAAGATCTCTCTCGCAAGTCCATTCCCAACCTCTTCTTTCATATTCAATTCGAACTCTGGCTGTAGCCACAGTGTGATGAACTGAGGAAAAGCTTGGCGTGTAATTCCGGTCGCCACGAGAAAGTGGCAGATTGGCTACCTTCATACCTTCAATAGTCGGCCAGATAATGCTGGGAGCTTTTGCTAGCAAAATTTTCTTTTGAACTAAACCAAGCCTTTGCCATCTTTCAACTAAACGTCTCGAAGCTCGAGGATCAATTTTCTTGCCATGAATTTCAAAGAGTAATTGCAGTGTATCGAGTCGTACTGCTTGTTGCTCTGCTATCCAAGTTATGTATTGAATATCTCGCTCGGTTAACCGAAGAGATTTATTTTTATTATTCATTTGTTCTCCTATGTGATTATGGATTCGAAATTTCGAACCTCATTAATCACAGTGCAAATGAATTGACCTAAATCATTAATCTCATCTCAACTAACACACAACAACCCACACCCTTAACCACACCCACACCACTACCCGTTACTACCCCCGCACCTACTAACAAAATTACATGTTCCTGACCACTCTCTACATTTTGCTGGTAGAGAGTGGTCAGGAACAGAGATAGTAATTTTGAGCGAGAGATCGCAGTATTTAGTTACCCGCAGGCGGGGGTAGTAACGGGCTGTCATCAATTATGAATTAGATACCTCCAAATTAAAAAATTGGAGTTCTTAGAATACACAGATCTTAGGCGACATTACCGATCAAAAAAGTAAAATTCTTTTGCACGAATTTGTTCAATGTGTGTTGCACTTTGCCAGCTATATTTATCTGATTTAGTAGCGGGAAAGCAAAATTGTTAAAAGCAATAATAAGATTAACGTCGACATGCTGAAACTGAATATCTAAAATATCGCTAGGAGTGAAGCGCTGGCGACTTCCTGTGCTCCCAGTAGCAAACGAAACCATGTATTGATGAAAATCACTTGATCTAGCAAAACAGTCCAGAAAGGCAAAATAGTCTGGAGATTTCGGGAGGAGAATTACAAATTCAGTGGATGAAATAGAGTTTGACAATGGATCGATTACAGTCCAGATTCGTTCAAACTCTGGATTAAGTTTAGACACCATCACGCAACTCGAATCAATAACAAATTTGTTACTTGCTATCTCGCTTCCGTGAACCAAGTCAGGGTAACCATCTGCATCAAATGCCGGAATTGAGTAATGCCAAAACAATTCCTTCCCGGAACTTCTAGAAGAAATGGTCTTTTTCGCAATAGTGGTTAGATCGCCTAATTTTGAGAATACTGTATTTGTTTTCTTAATCTTCGCACCATAATTGTTCAAAATAAACTCAGCAGTCTTTGGGTGTCGTTCGATAAAAAGTGAGTGGAAAACTCTTTCTAGAATGCTTTTCGTACTATTTGATATTTGAGTTGAGTAATTCTTTCTTTGCTCAAATTCAGTCAATATTGAAGCGATCCGTCTTTGCTCAAGCACATCGTCTGGGATATCAAAAATTAAATCTTCGATATCATCAGGATTTAGGGACGGGTAAGATGAAGCATTATTTTTTGCTATGTTATGTAGATACTCGGTAATATGAAATTCGGTTAATCTGAAATAAAGATATTTTGGATCCAAAATTTTAGAGTCTTTTACATCAATAGTAATAAATCCAGTGGATACAATCATATTAGTATCTTCCTCAATAAAACCATAGTGCTTTTGAATAGGTCTTACCATGGAATAAATAATCGTATTTTTCTTAACTAACCTTCTCGCTCTTGAAGGCATGAGTTCAAAGTCCTCGAATGTCTGAGTATTAGACAACACATTTTCAGTGATGCTACCAGTGTCAAGATACTCATATTTATCAAGTGTGTTGTTTTTACCAATTGTCCGAGCATTAATTTTACAAAAGTCTCCAACGCGAATTTTCATTTTATGTCTCTAATTTTCTTCAAAGTCTTTAAAACCGTCACATTGGTTTTACCGAGAGCAACTACTTCAGTTTCAAGAACATCAATAAGGTCTGCTAACTGCTGATTGAAATCATCAAAATTGTGGAGCTGGTTACTTGAAACAATTGGTAGGTATTGGCCAGAATTTAGCGAGAACTTCTTTTTCACGATGTCTTCAAATTTAACGGCTATGGCAAACTTTTCAACGTAAGACCTGCCTCTATAAGCATTAATTATCAGATCTGTTTCAGTGTCAGAAAGATAGGTTTTCTTGTTTTTTCCCTCTTTTACAGTAGTACCGAGGTTTGAAGCGTCCATTAAAAAGACCGCATCTTCGTTGGAACCCTTATGTAAGAGAAGGACTGAGACATTAGTCCCGGTTGTTGCGAAAATATTTGGAGGCATAGAAATAACTCCCGCGAGGATTTTTTTTGTAATTAAGTATTCGCGAATTTTTGGGGCGATGCCATTCTTTTCCGTCAAGAAACCAGTTGGTACAACTATGGCAGCTTTTGATTTTGGTCCCATTGAATAAATGATGTGCTGGAGAAATAAAAGATAAATAGGCATTTTGTCTTTATCTTTTGGCGGGATTGAAGGGATCCCTGCAAAGAATCTCTCTCGATTTTCCGGAGCGCTTAGTTTCCCCAGTGCTTCCGAGAAATCTAACTTAAATGGTGGATTGGAAACTATAAAATCAAATTTCTTCAAATCACCTTTTTCACGATGAAAAGGTTCGATCAAAGTATCACCTTGGATTATATTTGGGAATGAGTGGACAAGGTCATTAAGGATTAGATTGAGACGCAACATGGTTGAAGATTTTTGAGAAATATCCTGCGAATAGATAGAACAGTTGTTCTCGCCAATTTCATGTGCAACATTCATCAGCAAGGTTCCTGAACCTGCAGAGGGATCATAGACACTTACGTTTTTTACTTGTTCATTAACCAAGATTTGTGCCATTATTTTTGAAACAGAATGTGGCGTATAATATTCAGCATATTTACCGCCACCATCTTTATTGTAATCTTTGATTAAGTATTCAAAAATGACGGAAAAGAAATCAAATTTTTCTTGAAAGATTTTTTCAAAACTGAAGTTAACAAGTTGGTTTACTAATGCTTTGCAAAAGTCATCACGCTTGGATGGGTCTGTTACATATAGGCTTAATTCCTCGAAAAGAGTTATTTTAGAGTTGCTAGAAGTGCTTACAGAAAAAATAGCAGAATTACTTGAAGAGATATCAAGCAATACAGCATCAAATATTTGTGCAAAATTAGGTTCATTTTGTTTGTTATACAGGCTCGACAGTAATTGATCCTTCTTTAACTTTGCGGTACTTGGGTTTAGTAGCTTGGAAATTCTTGAGAGTTCTGCGTTGGATAGCGAGCTCAGCTCAGTCTCCCAATTAATCGCTTTTTTAAAGCGAGAGTCTGTATTCTTCAACTCATAGCCAAACTTATCGTTTAAGAATTTATATAAGAAAACTTGTGTAATAATTTTGAATTCATTGCCATCATTACCTAATCCGTAAGTGGCGCAGGTAGCCTTCAAGTTATCTATGAGATCTTTCGTTTGTTTCTCAAATTGACCAACCATCATCACGCCACCGCACCTTCATACTCAGTGAAATATTCCTTGCAGATTAGGGCTAAAAGGTTTGTAAAATTCATTTTTTGCTCAATTTCTGGAAAGTTTGAAGATCCGATAGCGATAGCCCGATCAACCGTGGCTTCAAAGAACCCCCTGTTACCCAACACGCCTCTATTGGAGAGAATAACTTCATTCAATTCAGTTCGAATTCCGTTCAGAAAATCAAATATTTGGATGTCCAAGAGTCCGTTTGGTTGGTATTGCAACAACTTGTGTATGCGCACGTATTTTGCATCACCTTGATACTTATCCGCCAATAGACCATTCTTTCGGTTTAACTCCTTTGCTTTACTAAGAAGCTCTTCTAGATTAATGATTCCTGCATCAAGGTCTTGGGCTTCACCCTCCACAATATTTCCCTTTCCGAGTAAACGACGAAGCTCTTCAATTAAGGACAAATATTCAGGATCATTTTCATCGATATTTCTTTCAAGAGTTTCACGAATCTGCTTAACACGGGCTTTCATTTCACCGATCCGAAGTTCTTCCTCTCCTTCTTTCCTGAACATAAACAAGACGTCTTCAAGTGCAGAATTCAGAAGCATTTTCGTTTCTTCAGCGTTCTCAACCTTATCCCGCAAATTTAATAGTGATAAGTGATTAACCGCTTCGTTTAGCAGAGAATTAAGTTTATTGAAATCAAGATTCTTGAGAAGTTCTGTGTAATCCAAAAGTCGAATAAGATTGTACAGATTTCTGGCTGAATCTAATGACGAAACGACGTCTCGCATCCTTTTCTTATCAGTAATGGCACTTATTTGGCGGGAAAAAATTTCAGCATTAGTCAGATCGTAAATAAAGAGATCATTCTTCAATTTCAGAATTAAAGCCTCTACCTCTTCCTTGGAGACAAAGAGATCAGAATAATTGGATATTTCGTCTCCCAACTCTTCTTTGAGCTCAGCGAAATACGCCGCATTTGTTTCGTCAAATTCCTTCCGAATATCTGCAAAATCAACTATGTATCCGTATCTAAAATTCTTATAAGGCCGATTCACCCGGGTGAGTGCTTGTAGAAGATTATGATCGCGCACGATACGTCCCATGTATAGTTTTTTTAAACGAGGAGCATCAAATCCAGTTAGAAGCATGTTGAAAACAAAAAGAATGTCAATTTTTCCTTCCTTAAATAATTCTACAGAGTCTTTACGGTCATCTTTACTTCCAATATCATGGAGAATTAAGGTTCCAGTCATTTCTCCAGATTTAACAAATATAGAATCAAATTGCTCTTTCATTTGCTTAGCTTGATCTGAAGAATCACAAACAACCATTCCGCCAATAGTGTGATCATTGTGTAACATTCGACTCTTCTTTAAGTCAGAAATAATGTATTCAAGCATGGGTTTCACGAATTTTGGATGTGATAAAACAGTACCTTTGTCCAATACGCCTTTTTGAATTTCGAATTGAGCTAAAACTTCAGAAAGTTGAGAAGAGTAGGACGATTCAATTCCTTCTCTAATTAGGCGTAATGTATAACCGTCAGAGATGGAAGCGTTGTAATAGTACTTATGGAAATAATCCCCAAATATCTTTTTCGATGCGAATTCGCCAATAATTGGCGTTCCAGTGAGGCAAATCAGTATTGCATCCCTATCGGACGAAATAAGATTTGCTAGAAAACTTCCATTTTGACTATAGCTACGGTGAGCTTCGTCGATGAAATAGATCCTTTGTATATTCAAATCGTAGTTAGCATCAAATAATTCAGATGCTTCTTCAGAAAACTTATGAATATTGACAACAGTAATTTCAAGTGATCCCGATTGGTTTGATATAGCCTGATTTTTCGTAAAGTCATCTAAAAACTCTTCTTTTGAGTTTACGGTATTAACTTTTAACCCTCTGATGGTGAACTCATTTTGGGCCTGGGTCAATAAATCAAGGCGGTCTACGATGAAATAGAATTTAGCTATCTTGCCATTCTCCTGAAAGTAATCACGGAGATATTTGGTATTGTAGAACGCGAGAGCAGTCTTACCGCTGCCCTGTGTGTGCCAAATAATACCTTTTTTCTGGCCACCATGGATTTTTTCGCGTATCGCAAGTGTTGCGAAAATCTGAGGATATCGCATGATGTGTTTTTCAATTCCTGAAAAGGTTTCGGCATAGGTGATTCCATATTCAAGCAAAAACGCAAGACGTTTTAGCGAAACCATCGAAGTGAGGATTCGGTTAGTAGGGGTTTCAGGATCTTTGTTAATGAGAAATTCAGGAGTACCCTTTATGGAAATGAGATTCGTATCAATTAGGATTTTGTCTTCAACATCAATATCTAAATATTGTGAAGTGTTTTTAAAGTCAATTACTTCTTCACGGAAGCAATTAAAAGAAGCCTTGTCATATGAAGTTGTAGCATAAAAAGCGCCTTGAACTGGAGTTAAATTCTCATGGTCGTATTCCATATTATTTGAAAAAATCATGAATTGCGTCAAATTAATTATTTTCTTAAAATTCTTGTTAGAAAAACGTGTATTGATGCGATTACGCTCAGCAATAACGCCTTCTTTGTTGTTAGGTTTCTTTACCTCAACAAATATTAGTGGAAGCCCATTGATTAGAAGTGTAATATCTGGCCGGAAGGAATCTAGGCCTTTTGTAAATTCTAATTCCGTCACGCAGTTATAGGTATTGTTTTCTAGGTTCTCAAAATCAAAAAGTCGTAAACCGCTCTTGCCTTTTAGAGCTTCATAAAAAGCTTTCCCAAGGTCATCATTTTCAAGACTGCTAATGACCTTTTTCTTGAAACTGCCAATTTCATCAGTTGTGGCACTTGGGTTAATTCTTAAAAGACTAGTATCCAAGATCTCATGAAAAATATTTGTCTCTTTATCCCATGTAGAAGTCTTCAACGAGAGGTACTTATAACCCAGCCTCTCGAGATGAATTAAGGCAGGGATTTTGACGCGGGTATTTTCGTTAAACGCCACAATTCCCCCTCATTTGATCTGTATAAGTATCGCCTCAATAGCGGACGTGCAGACATGGCTAAGGTTACGGTTACAGTCTGTCATTCGTAAGTTTGTTTATGTACCAATCCTGTACCAAAAACTATTGGTGGGAGGGTGTAGTAACGGGTAATGACTGGACACCCGAAATAGGGGGTTAGGTGCTAATCTGAGCGTGAACTAGGGGTTGGTGGTTGTTCTTAGCGGGATCTGTTCGTGGCTGGTTAATAGGCCTAACGGATTAAGTGAACGTTTCTGAAAAGAGCTCCATAGGAGTCTAATTCTGTGCCAAGTTTGTGCCAAAGATTAAAGAAAAAATGACCACCCAAAGATTTGCTGGGTGGTCGTAATTGAGCGTAAATTCGGGTTTTGACGGTATTTGGCGGCATAATCTCTATGCGGGGAAATGAAACCTACGGGATTAAAAGGCAATAGGTCCTAATGTCCACGCACCCCTTTACATAGACAAATGGCATAGATTCAATGACCTATGGCTTATCAGGAGATGGACGAACTTGGGTCAACTGCCCTCAGAATCTTCAATAGAGCCATGATCCAGACGGATGCGTATATCAAGGACCACCAGGCATTCTTTTCAAAGATGAATAAGAGCAAGGAAGAGCTCCGCCGTGAGAAGTTAAAGGAATTTCTGGATGTATCAACCAGCACAATTGAGAAATTATGTGAAGACCAGATACGCAGCGTCGATGATCAATTGAATCTGGGAGAAATCATGGGCTATCTCGATGATTTTTATGAAGAGATAAAGCACATGACTTCGGAGCAACTCGAACTTTTTTGGGGTTTTCACAACCCAGAAACATCAGAAATTTTCTGGGGGAATGTTAAGTCAGCCCAGAAGTTAAGCGAGTAAATTTCTTTCTTAACTAAATTAGATTAGTGACTTTAACGCTAGGGAATTTCTCAAAGATTAGATTTGCTAACAACAGTCTGTGGCATTTTTCGGGTTCGATCTCACTGCAGAGTAGAACAGAATTATCGAAAACATCTGAATTCAGAGATTCTATTGCTCCACGTTGCTTTAAGAGTTCTTGGTACTTTAGAGCAAATTTATCCCAATCAATCTCCTTATCCCGGTAAGAAGATAAGAGCTCTTTAGTAGGAGCCAAATCTTCGCGGACTATATATTCCATTCTGGCAAGTTTGGGTAAGAAAAATCTAAGGTCTTGTTCTTTCGCAAACCCAGCTAACTGAGATGTTCGGTTGATTCGAATGTCGATTAGTTTGGTTGCCGTTGAGGATTCAAGTAGTCCGAAGAACTTTTCAGCGCTCTTTCCGGTAAAACCAATCGTAAAAAGTTTCATATTGACTCTGTCCATTCTTCAGATTCTCCGAGCTGCCCGGAGCCAAGTCGACCTTTAACTGGATCTCCCAAAGTGAAAGCTACTTTCTGCTCTTGCCTCAGAAGTGCCTCGGAAATCACTTCCTCATTTGTGCGAAAAAGATCTGGCTCATCAAGTTTAAATATCTTTAGCAACCTCTGTATCGCATGATCATGGGTTTCAAGAGTTCCGTCACCAAGAATATGAGTCACAGGGATCTCTCGCTCAAAAAGAGTATGGCCAACAAGCAATGTTCTGTGGCACTCAATCGGCTCTTTTTCACTACACATCAGGGCCAATTGGTACTTCTCTGAACCGAGAATCACCCGTTGAAGGCCATTTTCAAAATTATCACTATTTCTTAGTCGACTATAAACGACTCGTCCATTTTCATAGTCATCTTCGTTAGTAGATCGGCCACCAATTAAGTCACCAACAAAGACATATTCAATATCAGAATCTTTTAATGATTTAGTAAGTGGCTCGCGATTGAATTGCGGTTGGAAACGGCTGTAAGGGGCCGATCTAACATCTGCGATTGCTGTAATCCCACGCGATTTTAATATCTTGATGAAATTCTCAAGGGAATGAGTGGAGTGGCCAATCGTGTAGATCACTGATTGCTCCATTTCTTGCCGTATTCGATTGGAATTATTCCAGCGATAAGTTTGTAGTAACTTTCCTTGAAATTCTCGCCAAGACTAATTGTAAGAAGTGTCCTTTCAATCTCATAATCCCCAAGTGGTTTATCTATGAATTTGCCTTCAAATGCAGGGTCAGTAACCTTTAGCTTGTAGTTGGCGCCTTCATAAGAAAAAAATCCGACCATGGTTTTCCGCTTGTAGGGATATGACTCTTCGATGATTTGAAGCTGAAAGTTGTTCACATCTACTAAGTACAGCGAGCTATTAAATTGTTGAATTTCACTGGCGGGTACAAAGTTGTTCAGGCCACTCTTGGATGAAGAGCCGAGTCCCCAGAGACTCCCAGGGGAATCGACGATCTGGGAAACATCCTTCAAGGACAAAGTGCCCTTCTTTTTCAGTGGAACTGAAACATCCATTAACCAGTTCTCCTGTTGATGCTGTTTACCTTTTGGCTGGAGAAGTTGAATCTCGAGTAAATCCAGAATCGAGGAGTCTTCGCCAGATTGAAGACAATGCTCATGTGATTGAAGTTCTTCAGAGGGATGTTCAGTAACTGGACGAATCCATTTTGAATAAGCCCCATTGAAAAGCGCTTTTCCCGCAAGACAGCGCCCGTTGTGTTTTCTTGAATTAGCCAGACAAACAAAGGTGGCGGTATGCACGAGGTTTACCAACCGCTCCGACTACTCATGTTTTGAGTCTAATTCAGATCTGTGCCAACGCCTAGGGGTTACCAATCCCAAGCTGCTCCACAGTAAAATTCGCTTTCCCATAATTGCAGGACCAGCAACATGTGACAAGGTTTGACTCATCGGTGCGCCCGCCCAGGCTCCACGGCAAAACATGATCAAGAGTTGCAACAAACATTAAGTAGAAACCGCTTCGCGTCGCATTCGTTTTACCTAAAGGCAGAGCTTCATCACCTAGAACTATGTTGGCTTTCTTAAATTCCTTTTTAGGGAACAGGCTCGATGAGCAATAACGACATTTAAGTTTGTCGCGTGCGAATACTGCAGGTTCAAATTTCGCAAAAGTCTTTATAGGGTCCAAAGGGTGGATTGGATCAGGTGCTGAAATTCCTAAGACCATATTGCGCCAGCCACCCGAGTTTTGAGCATGGACATCAAACCATTCTCGCATTTCTAAATCTCTTGAATTCTTCAACAAAAATTTAGCTTCGACTGCTTTATCATCAAGAATTAATTTCAAAGCTTGTGAAAGGACTAGAAAGGCATCATCTATCCACCCAGGCTTTGGTAACGGAGCGTGTTTACTCCATAGCGCAGAGTCAGCTCCGAGTTCAGTGCAAAATTTATGTCCTTGTTGCTTACACATGCGTTGAGTCTAATTCTTTCTAATCGCGTACCAAGGTCTTAGGACTTATTTAGCTCAGCCAAGTCCAGATTTCATTTTTTATTTCTTTGCTATTGAGCGCATCCTTGAGTTCTTCTCCCTTGCCCGCATCCGAAATCTGTTGAATAATCGTAAGGATGTCGAGGCTTGGGTCTAGACCGAATTTTGTGGCAATAGATGCAAAATCTTGCGGTGCTACGGTATGGATGATCTCGTAATCGCCTTCACCTTCAGTTCTCGCGTAGTACTCAAATTCGAATTTAAGGTTTTCATTCTCAAGATAGGCATAGCGAATTGGCTTGCCATCTGTGCCAATGATTGGGATTTGTGTCATTTAATGCCTCCTGGCTAAAGAATATGCCTACAGGCTGACAATTAGAGGAGAGATTTATGACCACTTCAATCTGTCAGACCTCCCTGATATCTTTAAATCATTAGGGGGTGCTCGATGAAGGATAAGAATCCAAAGGTCCCCAAGAAGCACTATTTTCCTATTCCAAAGAACTTCACGAAATTCAATGATGCAGAAATTGATGAGTATGTCTCGCAGTTACATGGGCAGATACTAGAAGCGTTGGGAGAAAGTGAAATGAATCCAGATCACATCGCAATTGTTGGCAGTTCTTTCGTCGGCCTTATTGAAGGCAAGGAGCGAATAACCACTGTCGCTAAGTTCATGAATTCTAGGCTTGTGGCTGGAAAGCTAAAGTGCAAAACATCATGGTGCGCGGCCTGCAAAACTAAAACTCTCTCTACCGGTGATAACCCGCTAGAGCATGTGGTTCAAATATCACTCCCTCAGATTCTTGATTTGATGGAATTGATAGAGATTGATTGGCAATGGGAAGATCCAAAAGGTGAATGGGCTAAGTCCCACGGGAATGCCAATGATCATTTTCAAGAGCTAGTAGATAAGAAATCACGGCCGAACTTTGTTATGCGTCCAGTTAAAATCAAAAAGATGAAGGTTGTGGGCTCAGATGGCCAAGAGATCTCAAGAGAGAATTGCTATATCTGCCACTCAACCGAGAACTTAACCCATGCCGGATTGCTTATGGTTTGTAGTAGTTGTTTAAAATTCAATCTCTGGGTTGATACAAAATCTCCCGACTTAATGCCTGCATATGCCCAAGTAGCTGAATTAGTTGCAGACAATTTCCCTGAATCTGAACTTAGAATTCACGCAATGGGACCGAAAGCGGAATTTACCTTGTTTTTCAACAATGAACTTCTGCTGACAGTTAACGACATTGGTTGGACATATTCAACCGGTGATCGCAGCGGAACCTGGGCGGGCATTATTGAAGGAAGCGTTGAATCAATAACCGAATCAATATTACAAAAGTTTGCAGATCGAGATTTTTTGGTTTACCACCCGTCTCGAGCTCGCGGAAGTAATACCGGTGAGCAAAAAAGAAGGATTAACAAGCGCCGAAACTTAATTCGGCCCAAAAAGGAGAAAAGTGACTGAAACAAAAAAGCCACACGTTTATCTGACAGATCGATTCTTTGCAGCAATGTCATACGCATCGGAGGCTCATAAAGAACAGGTAAGAAAGTCGACTGACATTGCGTACATAAGCCACCCTTTCGGAGTTGCTTCATTAGTTATCGAGGCGGGAGGGGATGAGGATCAGGCAATTGCTGGATTGCTTCATGATGTTGCCGAAGATTGTGGTGGTGAACCAAGACTTACTGAGATAGCCGAAAAGTTCGGAGATCGTGTGGCTCATATCGTTCGTGGATGTAGCGACTCTTTGGTGGTTGAAGAGGATAAGAAAGCTCCCTGGAGAGATCGTAAAGAGGCTCATATCGAGCATCTTCGTTCCAGCAATTCTGACGTTTTACTTGTCACGGCTGCCGATAAGACTCACAACGCCAGGGCGATTTCGACCGATATTCAATCAATTGGCAATAAGGTCTGGGATCGGTTCAATTCTGATCAAGAGCAGATTCTTTGGTACTACAAATCTGTGTACGAAGTGTTGTCGGACGGTGGAGTAACTTCAACATTACTTAATCCGCTTAAAACAGCGATTGGAATAATGGAAAAATCAGGCGGTTAGTAGTGCGAAAGGGTGTGACTTATGGGAATTCCCATAAGTCTTGTAATTTCCCGAAAACTGAAATAGTTTTGAGGCTGTGAAGCGGGAATTTCCCATAACTTTCCCAAACACAACACAACACTTAAAATAACTAAATAGCACTAAATTAAGCGTCAGTAAACGCAATTTACGTTTATGAGAGGTAATAAATGAATGCAATCAACCGCCTCCTAAGCGGTAGGTCGCCGGTTCAACTCCGGCCAAGGACACACCTAATTAAAAATAACGGTCCTATTTCCTACAATAAATATTCTATTTTCAGCATATAGCTTCACTGCTCTTGCTA
>Ga0214917_10004230_pt1 | contig 16106 bp, 13 predicted proteins | sample LL_1208_BB_MetaG_FD_177983 | JGI IMG/M metagenome (GOLD analysis project Ga0214917, IMG submission 177983) | Freshwater microbial communities from Lake Lanier, Atlanta, Georgia, United States - LL_1208_BB | ecosystem: Environmental > Aquatic > Freshwater > Lake | place: USA: Georgia | collected... | reverse complement strand
AGAGCGCGAGGCTGCTCCATAGCGCACCGAAGCGCGAGGGCGGGAACGCGAACAAGCGCTCGAACAGCGCGGCGCCCGAGGTTACGAAGACGATGCCGGCCGCACTGATTGCGGCGTAGGTGAGGGCGTAGCCCATAAAGCGTCGCTCGCGCGACAGGATTCGAAAACCACCGAATAATTCTTTGAAAGACATCGGGCGCAGATTGTGCGGGCGGGTCTCACGCAAGGTGATGGCCAGCAACGCGACGAGCAGCGAGGCGATTAACGCGTTCACCCAAAAAATTCCCCGCCAACCGAAAAGGTCGGCGGCGATGCCACCCGCCGACGGCGCGATGATCGGTGCCACACCCATCACCGCCGAGATGAATGACAGCGCGATCGCCGCTGGTTCAGGTGCGAAAGAGTCGCGCACGATGGCACGCGAAATCACGGTGGCGACCGATGCGCCCATCGCCTGCAGGAAGCGCGCGAGTACGAGACCGGGTAAAGACGTCTCGATGCTAGCGAGCAAACTCGCGAGCGCGAATAGTGTGAAGCCGCCCAGCAACACCGGGCGGCGACCGTAGCGATCGCTGAGCAAGCCCTGCAACGGTTGGAATAGCGCGAGTCCGCCGAGATAGGCGGACACCACGAACTGCAGGTTAGCGTAATCGGCGTCGAGCGCACGCCCGAGCGAAGGCAACGCGGGCACTACGCTCGCCATGCCGAACGAAGATAGCCCGCTCGCCGCTCCGAGCAGGGCGATCAGCCCGAGCGGCAATCGGGACTGTGCCGCGTTCGTCACCCGATCAGACGTTCGAGTTCCGGAATGATCTGGAACACGTCGCCCACGAGACCGTAGTCGGCGATTTCGAAAATCGGCGCTTCGGCGTCTTTGTTGACGGCGACGATGGTGCGCGCGTCTTTGATGCCGGTCAGATGTTGAATCGCGCCGGAGATGCCGAATGCCATATAGAGTTCGGGCGCGATGATCTTGCCTGTCTGTCCGACCTGCATGTCGCTCGCGGCATAGCCGGCATCGACGGCAGCGCGCGATGCGCCGACTGCAGCGCCGAGTTTGGTGGCAAGACCATCCAATATTTTGAAGTTGTCCGCGCTACCGAAGGCTCGACCGCCGGAAATCACGCGATTGGCGGTTTGCAGGTCGGGGCGATCGCTGCGCGCGGCGGAGAGCGACACGAAACGCGTGTGGCTGGGCAATACGACGTCGAGCGACGCAGCGGTGATCGGCGCCGTCGCGTTCCCGCGAGCGGCCGCCTCGAAGGAGGCGACCCGCACCGTGGCGACGAGTTGGGTGCCCGCTGCGACCTCGACGGTGACGATCGCGTTGCCGGCGTAGATCGGTCGACGGAAACGGGTTGCCGACTCGACTGCCATGACGTCCGAGAGTTGCGGTGCGCCGAGCAAAGCCGCGATACGCGGCATCAAATCTTTGCCGAAGGTCGTCGAGGGCCCGAAAACATGCGAATAGCCGCTCGCAACGGCAGCCACTTGCGGAGCGAGCGTTGCGGCGAGCGCCTGTGCGTTCGCCGGGTTCGCGACCGTGACGACCGCGTCGACACCGTTGATCGTCGCAGCTTCGGCGGCGACCGCTGCGGGGTCGGCGGCTAGCACGAGCACCGTGACGTTGGCGTCTGGAATGTCGCGCGCGCAGCGCACGCACTTGGCGATCGCGGGATTGAGACGGCTGCCGTCGTGTTCGGCGACGATGAGAATCTTGTTCATTGAATGAGTCCTTTGCTGCGCAGCGCGGCGACCAGTTCTTGGGCGTCTTTGACCATCACGCCTTTGCTGCGCTGCGGCGGCGGTTCGTAGCGAATCGCCTTCAATTGTTCGGAGGGAGTGACGCCGAGCGCCGCCGGCTCGAGCACGTCGAGCGGTTTTTTCTTGGCTTTCATGATGTCCGGCAACTTCACGTAGCGCGGTTCGTTGAGGCGCAAGTCGGTGGTGATCACGGCGGGCAGGTCGATCTCCAGTGTTTCGAGTCCGGCGTCGATTTCACGCGTGACGGTGGCGACGCCGTCACCGATCTCGACTTTCGAGGCGAAGGTTGCCTGCGGCCGACCCCAAAGTGCCGACAACATCTGACCGGTTTGATTGCAGTCGTCGTCGATCGCTTGCTTGCCGAGGATCGCCAGCATCGGCTGTTCGCGATCGATCAAAATTTTGAAGATGCGCGCGGCGGTCAGCGGTTCGATCACTGCGTCGGTCTGCACGTGCAGGGCGCGATCGGCACCCATTGCGAGGGCGGTGCGTAATTGTTGTTGGCAATCCGCAGGTCCGATGGTGACCACGACAACCTCTTGCGCCTGACCTTTTTCTTTGATGCGCAGCGCCTCTTCGAGGGCAATTTCGTCGAAGGGATTGATGCTCATCTTGACGCCGTCGGTGACGACGCCGGTGCCGTCGGGTTTGACGCGCACACGAACGTTGTAGTCGACGACGCGTTTGATCGCGACCAGGATGCGGTTCATCGTGATTCCTTAGCGGTTGAGCGAAAGTGGTTAAAGCGAAAGAGGTGAATTTTACAGACCTAACGAGCCCGGGTTAAGTCTGCGCTGCGGATCGACCAGCGCTTTCAAGTCGCGTAGCAACTTCGCCGTGTGCGGGTCGCGACCGCGCATGTAGGGGTAAAACTTGCCGATCTGCAGATGGGCGGCGCCGTGACGTTGGAAGATGTCGGCGATGCCGTGTTTCATGTGATCGACGAGTGCGCGGCCCTCGGGGTTCGCGGCGTACTGCGGCAGCGTGTCGGCGTAGCCGTCGGGCATCAAGCGTCGTTGTGTGATCGTGTAATCGTCTTGCCAATAAAAAACCGGCTCGTACAAGAATGCATTGGTGCCGACGGTCATGAACATCGCGCCGTAACGAATCTTGAGACGCTTCATCTCCGACTCGTGTTCGGCGTAGTAAGCGGACAGTTCCGTTCGGAAAGCGTCGACGCGCGAGAACGGCAACATGCCGTGCACGGGCACCCAGCGCTCGCCGCTCGGACTGCGGATGGCATAGAGCGGCATGAAGGGCATGGCGTTGGCGACGGTCGGTACCGTCGCCGGCACCTCGGCACCGAACGGCTGCAACGCCGCACGCAGTTTGGCGACCGCGGCACGACACGACGCATCGTCGATGCCGTCGATCACCCAATGTGCCGAGAACACCGCGCCGCGCAAAAAGCCGCGCCCCGCGAATGCGAGCTTCAAAAGTTGTGCGATGCCGTCGAACAGGCCGCGCGAGGTCTGCCAAACGGCGAGCGCCGATTTGAGGGCGGTCGCCGCATCGGCGCGTCCCATTTGACCCTCTTGAAGCGCGGGGTCGAGCCCGAAATTCGTCAAGTTCAAGCCGAGCTTGGCAGCGGCTTCGAGGCCGCGCGCCATGCTGGCAAAATCGGGAAAGCCGAACGACAGACCCATCACGTGCGCGTTGCGCGGCATGAGGCGCAGCGCGACCGCGGTCTTGACGCCGAATGCGCCGCAGTCGCCCATGAACAGGCCAGTGAGGTCGGGACCGTACGAACGCATGAAAGGCGTCGAGTTCGCCGCACCCCAGGACCCGGTGCGCACGACCTCACCCGTGCCGAGCACCGCTTCGACGCCGAGCGTCGATTCGCCGGAGACGCCGAACACACCCGTGCCCCAAGTGACGCTGTTTTGCGACAGCGAGCCACCAACGGTCGCGGTGATCCCGGAAAACGGTCCGAAGAACGGCGTGCGTAAACCTTTGGCGGCGAGCATTTCGTTGAGTGCCGCCCAGGTCACACCGACTTGCGCGACGACGTACATATCGCGCTCGTTGAATTCCAAAATTTTATTCATCCGCGCGGTGTCGACGACGATCGAGTTCGCTTCGGCAGGCGTGTAGCCGTCGGTATACGAGGCACCGCCACCGCGTGCCACGAGTGCGACCCCTCGGGTTGCACACAATTGCACCAATTGCGCGACGTCGGCTGTCGATGCGGGTCGCACGACGGCGAGTGGTAATCGCCCGGCGGCGTACACGTCGGTCGAATAAAACTCGCGCGATTCGTGATCGGTGAGCACATGTTCGTTGCCGAGCAACGATTGCAGTTGCGACAGGATCGCCGGTTCGAGTGTGTCGTTCATCTGGGTCGTGCCTCGCTCGTGTCGTCCGCTTTAACGATTGGCCACGTTGCGCAATCCGGTTGGCGGATCGCGTTGCTGCTCGCTAAACGTCTGGCGAATCTTTTGGGCGGTATCGCGCATCTTCGGCAAGAAGCGTTCCACAGCGAGTTTCAACGGCACGGCGGTGCCACTGAATCGCACCATCACCGCGGCGAGCACGCGGTCTTCGACCATGATCGGCACGGCGACGCTGATTTCGTCGGACACGCGCCGCGGCCGCACCGCCGAGGCATAGCCCTGCATGCGAGCATCGTTGAGAAGTTTCATCAACTCCGGCCGATTACGCGCAAGCGCATCTTCCTCGCGATTCGAGCGACCGAGAATTTCCAGCAACGATTCGCGTTGCGTGGGCGTCGAGAACGCGAGATAGACGCGACCCGAGGCGGTGGTGAGCAGCGGCACTCGCGTGCCTGCCGAGAAGCGCTCGACCGCGAGCGGGCTGCGGTGGTCGGTCGATTCGCGCACCATCATCGACGTGCCCGACAACGAGGCGATCGCGACCGGCCAAACGATTTCTTTGCCGAGCTCGTTGATGTACGGGCGGGCGATTTGCGTGATCCAAGCCTCGTCGTCGTAACCGTCCGACAGGCCGCGCACCATGATCGTCAGGCGATAGCGGTCGTCGGTGGCGTCACGGTAGACAAAGCCCGCATGACTCAAAGTTTCGAGAATGCGGTAGGTCGTGGTGCGTGGCAGGCGAATTTCGTGAGCCACTTCGGAGACGGTGGCGCCATTGCGCAGGTTGAGCACCGTGAGTGCGTCCAGGCCACGAATGAGCGCGCGAATCGGTCGCGTGGAATCCATCGGATCAATACCCCCGTTTTCGTTGCATTCGGCGAACGAATCCGGAGTGTATTCAGCCGGGCGGCACGTGTCCACATGGCGGACGCCGGGCCGCGCAGCGGACCGGAAGAAGTCCGAGGGCGGGCTGCGATGCGGCCATAATCGGGCTGCCGGGGGGTCCGGCGCAGCAGGTCGCCGATGCACTACGACTACGTTCCGATCACGCAACGCTTGCCGCTCAAGTGGCCGGGCGGCAAGCGTGTAGCACTCATCATCACGCTGAATCTCGAAACCTGGGATTTACTCAAAGACACCGACAAGCCGTACTACGCGGGCGGTCCGGCGATTCTCCCGGACGTGCTGCCGGGCAATACGCCCGATTTCCCGAACTACACGTGGCGTGAGTACGGGCAACGAGTCGGCGCGTTCCGATTGTTCGACGTCTTCGACGAAGTGAAGGTCAGACCGTCGTGCACGATCAACGCCGTCACTGCGTTACGTCGTCGTCCGATGCTCGATGCCGCGCTCGCCCGCGGCTGCGAAATCCTCGCGCACAATTACGAGCAGGGCGAGTTGCTCACCAACTTCGCAAAAGATCCGGCCAAAGAGCGTGACGTCATCGAGCGCTCTTTGAAGGTGTACGAGCAGGCGGTGGGGCGCAAGGCGCGTGGCTGGTTGTCGTCGTCGCTGCGCGGCACGCTCAACACGGCGGACATTCTCGCCGAACACGGCCTGCTGTTTTATTGCGATTTGATGAACGACGATCAGCCGTATCTCGTGCAAACGCCGCACGGTCCGATCGTCTCCACGCCATACACCAACGAGATCAACGATTTCACGATCTTGACGCGACGCAATCACACGACCAGTGAGTTCCGCGACATCCTGATCGAAGAGTTGTCCGTGCTGTACAAAGAGGCCGCACACACCGGCAAGTTGATGAACGTCGGTCTGCACCCCCACGTCAGTGGTCGAGCGTATCGCGTGCGTGCACTGCGCGAGTTCATACGCTACGCCAAAACGCTGCGTGGCGTTTGGTGGGCGACGCGCGAGGAGGTGGCCGCTTGGTACCTCAAGAACCACGCTACGCACATCCCGGTGACGAAGTCCGCCGCCGGTGTAAGGTCGGCGTTGCAAAAACCGCGGGCGAAAAAACCGAGGGCGAAAAAGTGAGCTTGGCACTCGAGATCGTCGACTTACCGCCTGCGACCGCCGCAGCCAAAGAATTCTTGCAGCGCCGTGACCATCGCATGTTCATCGGTGGCGAGTGGGTGGAGGCGCAGTCGGGCGCGCGACTCGAGACGCACAATCCAGCGAGCGGTGCGCTACTCGGCACGATTCCCGCCGGCGCTGCGGCCGACGTCGATCGTGCCGTTTCGGCCGCGCGAGCCGCGTTCGAATCGCCGGCCTGGCGTGACATGACGGGTGCGAAACGTGCGCGCCTGCTGTGGAAGATCGCGGATTTGATCGAAGCGAATCTCGACGAACTGTGCGAACTTGAGACCCTTGATCAAGGTAAGCCGTTGTGGGTCGGCAAATACGCAGAGGTCCCGGGCGCGATCGAGCAATTCCGGTATTTCGCGGGCGCGGCCACCAAGATCGAAGGCACGACGATTCCGAGTTCGATCGACTATCAACCGCCCGGTAAAAAGATTTTCGCTTACACCGTCAAAGAACCACTGGGCGTGGTCGGTGCGATCGTGCCGTGGAATTCGCCGCTGGTGCTCACCGCGATGAAGATCGCGCCGGCGCTCGCCGCCGGTTGCACGATGGTGTTGAAGCCCGCCGAAGATACTTCGCTCACCGCGCTGCGACTTGCGGAGCTCATCGCCGAAGCCGGTGTACCGCCGGGGGTGTTCAACGTCGTCACGGGTCTCGGTGAGACCGCCGGTGCGGCGCTTGCGGCGCATCCTGGCGTCGACAAGGTCACCTTCACCGGTTCGACCGAAGTCGGCAAATTGATGCTCGATGCGGCGAAGGGCAATCTCAAGCGCTTGACGCTCGAGCTCGGTGGGAAGTCGCCGGCAATCGTGATGCCCGACGCCGATCTCGAACTGGCGATACCCGGCGTTGCGAATGCGATTTTCTTCAATGCGGGTCAGGTGTGTGTGGCAGGTAGTCGCCTGTACGTGCACGACAGCATCTTCGAGCGGGTCGTCGAGGGTGTCGCGAACTATGCACGTGGCATTCGCTTGGGTCATGGTCTCGATCCGCAGACGCAAATGGGGCCGGTCGTCAACGTCAAACAGGCCGAGCGTATCGCCGGTTACGTGGAGTCCGGACGGGCTGCCGGGGCCGAGATACGGGTCGGCGGTGGTCGCGGTGGTCCGCGCGGCACTTTCATCGAGCCGACGGTGCTGACGCGCGTGCGACCCGACATGAAGGTCGTACGCGAGGAAATCTTCGGTCCGGTGGTGGTGGCAACGCCATTCGACGACGTCGAAGAAATCGTCACGCTCGCCAACGATACGCACTACGGCCTCGCGGCGAGCGTGTGGACCGAGAGTTTGTCGGCTGCGCATCGACTCGCGGCGCAAATCCGCACTGGTACGGTGTGGATCAATTGCCATTCGATGTTCGATGCCACGCTGCCGATCGGCGGCATGAAGCAATCGGGCTGGGGCCGTGAAAGCGGTCAACAAGCCGTGGAAAACTATCTCGAAACGAAAACGATCTGTGCCGTGATTTGATCGCGGTCCGGCTCGTGCAGGGGGTCACGTGTCCGATAGCCACGCCGAACGACTGAGCGCATTGCGCTTGCTCGCCTATGCTGCGCCCACCGTGGCGCTGCAGGCGATGCTCGTGCCGCTCTACAATTTTTTGCCGCCTGTGTACTACTCGCCCGAAGTTGGCATGACCGCGCTCACGGTCGGCTTCATCTTTGCGCTCGGTCGTTTTTGGGAGGCGTTCACCGACCCGCTGGTTGGCGCTTTGTCGGATCGCACGCGTAGCCGTTTCGGTCGCCGCCGCATTTGGATGGCGATCGGCGCACCGATCGCGCTCTGCGCTGCCTGGTTCTTGCTCTTGCCGCCACACGGCGCGACGCCGGTTTATCTGCTTTTCTGGTTGGTAGTGTTCTACGCCGGCTGGACGATGGTGTACGTACCGCACCAAACCTGGGGCGGCGAACTCGCCACCGGATACCAAGAGCGCACGCGCATCGCAGGCTTTCGCGAAACCGGTGCCTTCGTCGGTTATCTGTGTGCGACCGCTGCCGGAATCTTTTATTGGATTTGGTTCAAAGGTGTCGTGTTCCCGAGCTATGCGCAAATCGTGCAGTCGGTGGGGGTGTTTTTCGCGATTTCTTTGCCGATCGCCATGCTTTGGTGTTTCGGCGCGGTACCCGCCAGTCGCACCGATCATCTTGAGCGCACGCCGGGCTGGGGTGAGCTACTGGCGATCCTGCGGCGCAACCCGCCGTTTCGGCGCCTCATCGGTGCGTACCTAATCGATCGACTGGCAATGGGTACGTACTTCGGCGTGCAGCCGGTGTTGATTTCGCAGGCGCTAGGACTGCAGCAACACGTGCTCACGGTCGCGATCGCCAATACGGTTGCCGCGGTCGTGTTCGCGCCGGCGTGGGTGCCGATCGCGCGTCGTCTCGGTAAGCACCGTGCGTATTGCGTCGCAAACCTACTGACGGCCGGTGCGTACGTGTCGCTGTTCTTCATGCCCGTTGGACAAGTGGCGCCGGTGTTACTCGTCAATGCGCTGATGGCCTTCGGCAACGGCGGCACGATGATCACGCCGCCGTCGATGACCGCCGACGCCGTCGATGCCGACGAATTGCGTTCGGGTGTGGCGCAGATGGGCGGTCACATGGCGTTTCTGGCGACGGTGTTCAAACTCGGAATGGGTCTCGGCGTGTTCGTCGCGCTCGGATTTTTGTCGCAAGGCGGTTACGTCGACATGAGCCAAGTGCTAGACCCGTCGGTCGAGAACGTCGTGCGCATCGGCGCATCATGGTTGCCCGCTGCGATGTTGCTCGTGCCGATCGCCATGATGTGGAACTACCCGATCGACGGGGCGCGACATGCGGAAATACGCGCCGCGCTCGAGGCACGGCGAGTCGCGGAGAGTGTGCGATGAAGACGTTTTTGAAGTGGACCTCGCGAGTGTTGATCGTGATCGCCGGGCTGACGGTCTCGTTGGCGCTCGCCATTTGGATCGCAGATCCCGCGGTGTTGCGCAACATGGCGTTCGGACCGCGCATGGGTGACGTGGTCGAACTCGAGCGGATGCAGCCGCAAGAGGCGGTACCGGGAGTGGCGCGCGCAGATTTACCGCAAGCGCCCGCCGACACCATCGCGCCAGAGGGTCTCGCCACTGCCGAGCGATACGCTGCGCGTACCAACTCGGTCGCCTTGCTGGTGTGGCATCGCGGCGCGTTGCGCTACGAAAAATACTGGCCGGGGTTCGGACCCGACACGCGCACCAATCCGAACTCGGGTCACAAAACCGTGCTCGGACTTTTGGTGGGGCTCGCGATCGAGGACGGCTACATCAAGTCGGTCGACGAGCGGGCATCCAATTGGATCACCGAATGGCGTAACGACGCTCGCAAGGACATCACAGTCAAAGATTTACTACAGATGTCGAGCGGACTGGAGATTCCGAAATTCGGTCGTTGGACGTCGACGCGTATCACGCTCGGCTCGGACCTGTCGGCGAGCGTGCTCGGCTTGCAGGTCGACACGCCGCACGGCAGCGAATTCCAATACAGTAATGCGAACGCGCAGTTGTTGACGTTGCTCGTCGAGCGTGCGAGCGGTAAGCGCTACGCACAATATTTGTCGGAGCGCTTGTGGTCGCGACTCGGCACCGGCACTGCCGCCGTGTGGCTCGATCGCGAGGGCGGCATGCCGCGAGGATTCTGCTGTCTGTTCGCTTCAGCGCGCGATTGGCTGCGCGTCGGTTTGCTGTTCCTCGATCGTGGTCGCGCCGGCGGCGAGCAGATCGTTCCCGAGCAATGGATCAACGATATGACGACGCCGGCCAAAACCAATCCCAACTACGGCTATCAAGTTTGGCTCGGCTCGCCGCCAGGTCGCGAGCGTATGTACAACAAATTCAGTCCCGCCAAGGCGTTTCACTCCGAGCCGTTCGCAGCCCGCGACATGATTTACGTCGACGGCTTCGGCGGTCAGCGCGTCTACGTCGTGCCTTCTTTGGAGCTCGTCATCGTGCGTACCGGGGAGGCCAAAACCGACTGGGACGATGCCATCGTGCCCAATGCCATCATTCGAGCGCTGCGTAGCGTAGGCGGTGCCCAATGACCAAAACCCTCGAACGCGTGCTCGGTGCCATCATCTTCGCGCTGGTCGTTTTCCAAATGTATCAATCGACCAAGGTCGGCGTGACGCCGCGCGGGACCGAGGCGCGTGCTGCGCTACAACACCTACACATCTCGAACGGCTTGACGATCCTCGCGTTGCTGTTGCCGAAACTTTGGCTATACCTGCGATCGCCGGCGCCTGCTTGTCCGACGCGCGTGCCGCCGGCTGCGGATTTATTGGCGCGCCGCTGCGTCGGCGCGTTCCACTTCGCGTTGCTCGCGTTCGTGGCAACCGGACCGTTGTTCGCGTGGTCTGAAGGACATACCGTGAGTTGGTACGGCATCGTCACGTTCCCGGCCTTGATCGCGGCCGGTTATCGACCCTCGGTGACGCTCGGCTATTTACACAGCGCAACCGGATTTTTTCTGCCGGTGTTGCTGGCGTTCACGTTGTTGGTGGCGCTCTATCAAGCGCTGCGATATCGAATCGGTCCCTGGCGCTTGTTGCCGATCTTCAGTTGGGGTGGCGCCGGTGGTGCCGCAGCGCGTGCGGGTGTCATGGTCGGCGCCCTGCATGCCGTAACGTTGGTCGCACTGGTCGCGCTCGGCGCCTGGATGCCGTATCGAATCTTCGGCGTCGTACCGTTCACGACGGCGGGTCAAATGGTCGCCTCGGGCCCGCCGCCGCTGGTCGATCCTTATGCGAACGTGGCGGCTGCACCCGTGCTCAGCGGGAACACCCAAAAAGATTTCATGTGGTGTCGCTTCTGTCACAGCTTCGATGCCGGCGGCCCGCATCTCGTCGGCCCCAACCTGCATCGCGTGTTCGGCCGACGGGCGGGTAGTGCACCCGGCTTTTATTATTCGGAAGCGCTTGCCGCGGCGGGTCGCGACGGTCTCGTGTGGGACGAGGCACGCATTACGCAGCTGATCTCGGATCCGGCAAAATTTTTGAACGGCGCCCATCGCATGCGTTACAAGGCGATCGTCGATCCCGCTGAGCGCGAGCAAATCGTCGCCGCGTTGAAATCTGCGACGCGCTGAGGCCTGCGACGCGTTACGTCAGCGCCGCTCGAACGTCGCGAGCGGCGCGAGCTCGCGCACTTTGCCCGGCGTAGCCTGCGCATCGAGTGCGCCGGCGGCAGCGTGGTCGGCTCGCAGCACGGCATCCAAAAAATTTCCGGACCACGTCGCGTAGAGGCGTAAATATTCGTCGGCTTGCGCGGCGCGCGGTAGATCGTCACGACCGACGCTGCCACCGAAATAATGATCGGCGCCGCGTAAGGTGAGTCGATATTTTTGACCCGGCGCAGCCAGATCGAACGGCAATTTGCGCCATTGTTCGCCCGTGAGTCCCGGCGCTTGGGCGAGATCTTCGGTGCCGACCGACACGAAGGCGGGTACCTGCAAGGTCGCGAAGTCTTCGTTGCGCAAGGTCGGCGGGAACGGACCCGCGCCACTCAAAATCAATACGGCCCGTACGCGCGCATCGCGACGCGAACGTGTCGCATTTATCGTCGCGTCGAAATACGTGGCACCACCGAGCGTTTGAGCGACCAGTCCGCCGAAGCTGTGACCGGCGGCGGCAATGTTGGACGTGTCGATTCGACGCAGCACGCGCTCGCCGTCGGGGACGGTGCGGATCGCTTCCGGTAAGCGGGCGAGCAGTGCCTCCATGTCGTCGAGGCGCCAGGCGAAATACCGCGGTTCGTTCGTCCCGCGCTTGACGCCGAGCGACACCGAATCGCGGTGGGTTACGGCGAGCACGGCGTAACCGCGCGCCGCCCACGCATCCAAAATCGGATCGTAAGAATCACCCGACGAATACGCGCCGTGCGAAAACACGATCAACGGTAATCGCGCGCCACGCCGCGGGTAGGCGAGGCGAAACCCCAGCGTGTGATCGGCGGTCATCGGCAACCGACCGTGCGTGACGACGAGCGGCGAATCGGTGACCGTCGTGGTCGCGGTGACCGCGCACGCGGCGAGCGATAGCGTGACAAGCCATACCAAAATTTTGCAAAGCTTCATGCGCAACTCCGCGCGGCGCTGCGTCCCGCGATCTGGCCGAGCGTGATGGCCATCGACAGTCCGACGGCCGGTAGGTAACCGGTTACGTCCGGTCCGGAAATACTTTGAGCGGCACCGCCGCCCGCGTACAGATTCGGCAGCGCGCGCCCGTCTTCGCGCAGCACGCGCGCCTCGTCGTCGATGCGCAAGCCGCCTTGGGTGTGGAACAACGCGCCGGTGACGCGCACGGCGCAATACGGCGCTTCGAGGGGCGCGAGGCCCGCGAACGAGCGGCCGTACCGATCGGGTGCGCCCGCGGCTCGCGCGGCATCGATGGCAGCATTCTCCTCTGCGAACGATCCCGCTGGCACACCGCAAGCGCGCTCCAAACCCGCCCAATCGTCGGCGCGACGAATGGCGTTCACCTCGACGAGTTGTCGATGCTCGTAAGAGTGCGCGAGCGCGTTTTGATGCCGCTGTTCGTCGAACACGACCCAAGCGAGGCCTTGCGGTTGAGCGAGCACCGGGACACACATCCCGGAAATATTTTCGAGTTCGTGCGTGAAGCGGCGACCGTCGACGTTGGCGAGAAAACCACCTTCGATCATGAGCGGATGCGGCACGACGACGAGTTGCGGGTCGGCGAGAGTGCCTAAGCCTTGATATGCGGACATGTCAGCGAGCGCGGCGCCGAGTGCTTGCCCCCAAAGAATTCCGTCGCCGCGATTACCCTCGTGGCCGAAATAGCGGGCGTTCGCCATTTCGGGGATGTAGCGCGCGATCATTTCGTGGTTGCCGCCGAAACCGCAGGTCGCCAGTACCAGTGCCTCGCAGCCGACTTCTTCGCTGCTGCCGTCGCGTCGCCGCACGCGCACGCCACGGACACGATCTTCGGCATCGGCGAACAGATCGGTGACCAGCGCACCGGTCATCACCTCGGCGCCGGCGCGTGCGCAGGCGTTTTGCAGCAGGGCGAGTAATTCTTCGCCGTTACGGCCGGGCGGGATGTGCAGTCGCGGTCGCGAGTGGCCGAGACCGGTCCATTTGAAGTCCAGCAACAAGGGCACGTCGTGCTGGCTCGACAGCCAATCGAGCGTGCGACCCGACTCCCGTCCGATGGTGCGCGCGAGTGCGGCGTTGGCGCGGCCTGCGGTTTTCGCGAGCACATCGGCGACGAACGCCTCGACGTCGTCCTCGATCCCGTGCTGTCGTTGCTCGGCAGAATCGACGCCACAGACGGCGCCTAGCGACATCGACGTGCTGCCCCACGGGCGCTCATCACGCTCGAGCACCAGCACGTCCTGCCCCGCATCGCGCACCGCGAGTGCGGCGGTGAGCCCGCAGGCACCGGCACCGATGACGATTACGGGTACGGTCAAGTCGAACGTCGGAACTTCGCGAATGATGCTCATGTCGGAGTGTCGGTGGCCGCAGTTCGGCCGTAAAAAATTCGGAACGGCAGTCTAACATCCGTCGATGACGCAGGCCGCGTAGCGCATGTCGTACGATGCGTCATCGCAGGATATTCAACTCGATCAGGGGAGGTTGATATGCAACAGGCTCAGCGGATGCCGCGAGCGGTCGACGGTGCGATCGCTCAACTGCAACGGTTGCTCGGTCCTGAGCATGTGATCACCGATCCGCACGAACTCGCTTTTTACTCCCACGACGTCTATCGCGCCGGGTTATTGCCCGCAGCGGTGATTCAACCGAGTTCGACGTCGGAGCTCGCCGCGGCGCTCGCGGCGATCGCCCCGACACGGGTGCCCATCGTGCCGCGCGGCGGCGGCATGTCGTACACCGACGGCTATCTGCCTACGCAACCCGACTCGATCATGGTCGACATGTTGCGCATGAATCGCGTCGAAACCATCGATGCCGAAGATTTGTACGTCACGGTCGAGTGCGGTGCGACCTGGAAACAATTGTTCGACGCTCTCGAGCCGCACGGAGTGCGCACACCGTACTGGGGGCCGCTGTCGGGTTTGCGGTCGAGCATCGGCGGTGCTTTGTCGCAGGGCAGCATTTTTCTCGGCTCGGGTCGTTATGGTCCCGCTGCCGAGTCGGTCACGGGTCTCGACGTCGTACTCGCCGACGGTCGGGTCCTCAACCTCGGCAGTCACTCGATCAAAAACGGCGAGCCGTTCATGCGTCAGCACGGCCCCGACACGCTCGGTATGTTTCTCTCCGATTGCGGTGCGCTCGGCATCAAGACGCGCGCAACGTTGCGGCTCGTGCGCCCGCAACCCGAGTCGCGCTACTTGTCGTTTTCGTTCGCACGTCACGACGATCTATTCACGGCAATGGCCGACGTGGCGCGCGCCGACGTGATCTCGGAGCAGTTCGGCTTCGATCCGGGCTTGCAAGCGGTTCGCATGAAACGCAGCAGCATGCGTGAGGATGCCAAAGCACTGGGTAACGTGATCGCCGCACAAGGCAGTCTGCTCAAAGGCATCAAAGAGGGTGCCAAAGTCGTGCTGGCCGGCCGTGGATTTTTGGAAGAGGGGCATTTTTCGGTGCACCTGTCGCTCGACGGTCGGGATGCCGTTGATGCGGACGCGAAAGCCGCGATCGTGCGTCGCATCATGAGCGCGAAGGGTGTCGAGGTCGAGAACACCGTGCCGAAGGTGATGCGTTCCAATCCGTTCGCGGAACTGAACAGCATGCTGGGGCCGGGCGGTGAGCGTTGGGTGCCCGTGCACGGGTCGGTACCGTTTTCTAAATCGATCGCGATCTACGAAGCCTGCGAAGCGGTGTTCGCGCGCCATGCCGAGTCAATGCGCAAGTTCGACATCGATCGTGGCTATCTTTGCTGTACCGTCGGCCAAAGCGGCACGTTGCTAGAGCCCGTACTCTACTGGCCCGAATCGCGCGCGATTTTTCACGACCGCGTGCTCGATACCGCCTATCTAGCGAAGTTGCAGAGTTTTCCGCCGAATCCTCAGGCGTCGGCGGCGGTTGCACAATTGCGCGTCGAACTCGCCGCGGTGTTCGCAGATCACGGCGCAGTGAGCTTCCAGCTCGGTAAGTTCTACCCATATCAACGCGGACTCGCGGCCTCGGCAGCGGGCCTGCTCGGCGAACTGAAGCGATTACTCGATCCGCATCACGTCATGAACCCGGGGGCGCTCGGTTTGTGACTGCCGCGCTGGTCGGTCCCGTCAAACGCGTCACGCTGTGGGTGCGTGATCTTGAGCGCTCGCTCGCGGTGTATCGCGATGCGCTCGGTTTGCAGGTGCTCGAGCAAAAAGATCTCGAGGGTCCGGCGATCGCTGCGTTGGTCGGTCTCGAGCGTGCGCGGATGCGCATCGTCCATTTGGGCGACGGCCACGCAACTTTCGGTTGGGTGGGGCTGTACGAGGTGAGTGCGACGGCACCGCGACCGCTTGCGTCGCTGCCGACGGATGTCCGCTTTCCGGCCTATGGCCAAGCGACCGTCGTGTTCGAGACCGCAGCGATGGCGAGCTTGGTCGAGCGTCTGCAGCGCACACCCGGGGTGACGTTCGTGACGCTGCCCACCGAGTACATCAAGCGTGAGGCGACCGCGGCAATGCCGGCGGGTCGATATTCAGAGGCGATTTTCACCGATCCCGACGGCATGCCCGTGAGCCTGTTGGGCTACGCTCCCATCTAATTTTTTCGGAGGCACCATGGCCAAGTTGATCGTGCTGTTCAATCTCAAGCCGGAGACCCGCGTCGAAGATTACGAAAAGTTCGCGCGCGAACTCGATTTGCCGGTGGTCAATGCGCTGCCCTCGGTGCGTAAGTTCGAGGTGTTGAAGGCGACCGGCACGATGGCGGGCACGCCGTCGCCGTACCAATACATCGAAATCATCGACCTGCACAGCCTTGAGCAGCTCGGTAAAGACGTGCAGACCGAGCAGGTGCAGAAGATCGCC